>CAAGKR010149131.1_pt1 | contig 16319 bp, 14 predicted proteins | sample 2556971 | NCBI WGS metagenome assembly CAAGKR01 (sample SAMEA5207829, study PRJEB30636) | soil metagenome | biome: forest; feature: boreal; material: soil | place: USA | collected 2011-09 | depth 1 m | reverse complement strand
GTCCGGCTCGCCGTCGGTTCCTCGCCGAGTGCCGAAGCTCCGCGAGGCGCTGGGCGGCGAGCAGGGCAACGAGCGCCGTGCGCCTGCGCGGTGTCAGCAGTGCCACCCGAGCTCCAGCAGCTCAACCGTCAGCCCGGGCCCAAGACCGAGGATGAGACCGCGCCCCGACGGTGACGGCAGCGACGCAGCAAGTTCCTCGAGGACGAAGAAGATCGCCGCAGACGAGGTGTTGCCCGTGGTGCGCAGCACCGACCTGGTGGCGGCGAGCTGCGCTTCACGCAGCCCCAGGCACGTGGCCACCGCGTCGACGAGAGCGCGGCCGCCTGGGTGCAGGGCCACGGTGTCGAGGTCGGAAACGGCACCGTCTGCGCAGAAGTCGGCGACGAGCGCAGGAAGCACGGCGGCCAGCTCCTCGGGAAGCCGGCGCGACAGGATCACGCGATAGCCGTCGTCGGCGAGGTCGTACCCCAACGAGCCGATGCTGTCCGGCACCAGCACGCTGCGCACGGCGGAGAGGTGCAGACCGCTTGCATGATCACCAGCGTCCGCCTCGAGCACGACCGCGCCGGCACCGTCGCCGAACACAAGGGCGCTCAGGAGATTGTCGAGAGAGCGGTCACGCGGACGGAACGTCAGTGACGGCAGCTCCACGGCGATGACGAGGGCGCGCTGACCTGGGTGCGTCCGCGCCCAGTCTGCGGCGCGGGCGAGACCCCCTGCGCCGCCGGCACAGCCCAGCTGCATCACCGGAAGGCGCCAGACGTCCGAACGAAGCCTCAGCTTCGGGACGAGGTGAGCGTCCAGCCCGGGAAGGATGAACCCGGTGCAGGAGGCCACGACCAGCAACCCGATGGTCTCTCTGGCGCCGCCCGCGGCGGCGATGGCCCGTTCTGCTGCCGCCATCGCGAGTCGCGGAGCAGCTTCCATGTAGCGGGCGGTCTGCTCGCCGAGCGACAGCCCTTCGAGCATCTCGGCGGGCTCTCGCGACAGGTGGCGATATCCATGGTCGAGCGGATCGACGAGCAGCGCGGTCCGCCGCGCCAGGTGAGGCCAGATGCGCGGCAGCACATCCACCACCTCCTGACGGCTCACCCGTCGCGGCGGCGTGGCCGTACCCAGCCCGGCAATGACAACCGGGGCGCCCACAGCGTGGGTCCTGGCGGCGCGCCGCGAGATACCGGAGGCTGGCAGGATGCTGGTCACACCGAGTGTCATAGCAGGTCGGCGTGTGGCCGTCGCGCCGGCACGTTTGATGGTGCGTTGATGCACGCACGCGGAATCTCGCCTCTCGGCGATGCTCTGCCCCGCACCACGGCGCCCGGTCGCTGGACGTCGCCGTGGCCGAGCCACCCATCGATCACAGCAGGGGATGGAACCGAGATGATCATCCCGTTGCGCACCCCGTCGTTCGAGACGGCGAGCGCCCGCGCCGCGAGGGAGGCACAGCGGGCCGATGTGTTCGACGCCGTCGTCGTCGGTGACTCGCCGCCGCATACCGTCCTCTCCGCGCCGTTCTACGGCTGACTGAGCCGCGGGAGGATCGCCTGCCGCTCAACGCGTCGCTCGCAAGCGCCGCCGCGGAGTGACGCAGCTCGCACCGCGGCGGGCGGGTATGACCTCACATGACAGCGCGGTGTGCCGTCCGCGGGTCGAGGTCGCGCAGCCGCGAGAGCGAGATGTCGAGCTGAGCTCGCTGCTGCTCGACCTGAGTTCGTGCCATGGCGCTGTCCGGTGAGCTCAGCCGCTCTGCTGTTCGCGGTGCCGCTGCGCGGCGGCGGCGAAGACCTGGGTTATCTCGGCTGCTCGCGTCGTCGGTGTCACGGCGCGCACAGGCGTCGCTGCCTCATCCTCGCCGACGTGTCGCAGCCGGCGTTGGACGTGCTCGGCTTGGGTGATGAAAGCCTGATAGGACTGCGGCACGCGACCCTGCGCCCTGCCCGCCGTCGGGCCGGATCCGGCATCGGTTGGTCCGGCTGCGGTGGGTTCCGGCGGCGACGTGGCGGGGCCGATGAACGTCGAAAGATCGGGCAGGTCGCTTCGGCGCGGCTCGGCAAGCGACAGGAGCGCATGGAACGGCTGTGCCCAGCCGTCGCGGGCAGTCAGCTGCGGGGCATCGGGAGCGAAGACCTGTCGAAGGGTCTTGGGGACGCTGCTGTGATCACGCACGGTGTCGTCGACCGTACCCCTGGGCACGAACGGTGAGATCACCACCGCCGGTACGCGGGGGCCGAGCATCTCGAAGTTGAAGCGCGTCGACCTCCGATGGAGGAACAGATGAACGAGATCCGTGCTCCAGTCGCGCCGGGTCCCAGGGCTGGGCACCGCCACCGGTGGTGGCACGTGATCGTAGAAGCCGCCGTGTTCATCGTAGGTCACCAACAACAGCGACCGTTCGAAGAACGCCTGATTGGCGCGCAGGGCTTCGTAGACGGTGGCGATCAGAGTCTCGGCGCGGTCAAAGTCGGTCGGAGTGCCCGCAACGAAGCCGTCGTACGCAGACAGCGAGACGAGGTTGTTCTCGGGATGCTGGTTGTTGCTGACCTCGGCGCCACCCGAATCGCTCTCGTCGCCGACGAGGCGGAGCGGCGGACGGTGATTGGGCTCGATGAACGAGTACGACGGCAGATCGCCGGCAGCGACGTGGTCGAGAAACGCAGGGAACTGGTACCAGTTGGCGTGTCGTTGGGGCCTGTCCCAGAGACGATGAAAGGCCCAGACCTGGGGAGTGTCGTCGTAGTAGATGTGCCACGTCTTGCCGTGCTCCTCGAGCAGCTCGAAGATGGTCGGGTTCTCGTAGAAGCGCACGTCAATGTCGGTCTCGCCGTCGGAGGTGGCGGCATGGAGGAAGTTGCGGTTGGGCCACGTTTCGCCAGGCACAGAGCAGAACCAGCGCGTGCACAGGGCGAAATCGCGAGCAAGTTGACTGAGCACCGGAACCTGGCTGGGCGGCTGGCACAACATGGCGAGAGGACCGAGGCCGGTCAACGATGGAAGCCTGGCGTGGAAGACTTCCTTGAACAGGTTTACGGCAGGACCCAACAGGCCGCCGTACTGCGGGCGATTCGGCTCCCGGCCGGCACGCTCGAGGCTGGACACGAAGCCTTGGTTGGTCGGCTTGCCCTGCCCATCGAGCGCCAGTTGCTCCATCACACCGTCGTGGGAGTGATCCGGCCCGATGGGCAGCACCGGCTTGGCGGTGGGGCGGACCGACACGGACGGCCCGCCGGCCCAGCCGGGGTTGGCGTACCGCCCATCCTGGGTGAGGGGTTCGATGGCCGAGTTCGGATGGTCCAGGAAACCGAGCATGTGATCGAAGGAGCGGTTCTCCAGCGCAAGCACGATCACGTGGTCGATCGCGGGCACCGGCCGATCGGAAGTCATCGGCGACACAGGAGCAATGGTCAGAGGAGTTCCTTGAGCTCCTTCTTCAGCACCTTGCCGGTCGCTCCTTTCGGCAGTGTGTCCATGAAGGTCACGGTCCGCGGGTACTTGTACGCGGCGACGCGTTCCTTGGTGAACGCGATGATCTCGGCATCGGTCGCGGACGCACCCGGCCTGAGCGCGATGACGGCGGCAACCTCCTCGCCGAGGTAGTTGTCGGGGACGCCGATGATCGCAGCCTCTGCGACGGCCGGATGCGCGTAGAGCACCTCCTCGACCTCGCGTGGATAGACGTTGTATCCGCCGCGGATGATGAGCTCCTTCTTGCGGTCGACGATGAAGAAGAAACCCTCCGCGTCCACGTAGCCGAGGTCGCCGGTGTGGAACCAGCCGTGCTTCATGGTCTCGGCAGTGGCCTCCGGCTGATTGAAGTAGCCCTTCATCACGTTGTGGCCGCGCAGGACGATCTCGCCGACGTTCTCCGGACCGGGGGGAAGCGGCTCATCCCGGTCGTTGACGACGCGCACCGTGACGCCCCACATCGGCTTGCCGACGCTCGCCACCTTGCGTGCGTCGAAACGGTTGAAGCACGCTGCCGACGCGGTCTCGGTGAGCCCGTAGCCCTCGAGGACGGCGATCCCGAACCGATCCTCGAACGCGCGGATCACCTCGCCGGGGATGCTCGCCCCGCCGCTGTTGCTGACGCGCAGAGAGCTGAGGTCGTACTCGGCCAGGTCCGGTGCGTGGAGAAGCGCGATGAACATCGTCGGCACGCCGCTGAAGACTGTGACACGGTCGCGCTCGATCACCTGGAGGACCTTGGTGACGTCGAAACGCGGGACGAGCGTCAGCGTCGCGCCGAAGCGCAGGCACACGTTGGCGACGCTCGAGAGCCCGAAGACGTGGAAGAGCGGGAGCACCCCGATTCCGACGTCCCCCTTCACCAACCCGAACAGCCGACCGGCGACGTCGCAGTTCATGTAGAGCTGGTAGTGGGAAAGCTCTGCCCCCTTGGGCCGCCCGGTGGTCCCGCTCGTGTAGATGATCACCGCCGTGTCCATGGGATCGGTGGCCTCCATGTCGAAGGCTCCGTTCGCGGGTGCGCTCAGCTCCTTGGCATCCGCGCCTCCCGGGGGCACCGAGGCCGATCCCGTCAGCACGACGTACACGGGGACCTCCCCCGCATCGGTCGCACCTTTCGCCGCCTCGGTGGCGACGCCGTCCCAGGTCACCAGGGCCTTCGCTGCCGAGTCGTGGAGGCAGAAGGCCACCTCGGGCGCTTTGAGGAGGACGTTCAGCGGCACGACTACCGCGCCGGCTTTGAGGATGCCGAAGTACGTGATGAGGAACTGGGGGATGTTGGGCAGCTGAAGGGCCACCGTGTCCCCGCGGCCGACGCCGGCCGCCCGCAATCCCGCGGCGACCCGATCGCTGGCGGCGTCCAGCTGCGCGTACGTGACGCGAATGTCGTCGAGGATCAGTGCCGGTTTGTCTGGGGTCTCCGCCGCCGCCTCGCGGCAGATGCTCGCCAGGTTGAAGCTCATGCCGGGCAACCTCCATCGGGGCGCCCTCTGGCAACCCGGTGGCATAGAGTAGCCGTCTGACTCCGAGCGCTTGCGGTCGAGCCGCCTCGTCGCAGGGAGCAGCGGGCGGATCGGAGGTGATGGCGATGGAATCGATGAGCGCTCAGGATGCGGTCTTCCTGCACATCGAGAACGGCCACAATCCGATGCACATCGGCTCGGTCGCGGTCTTGGACGGACCCGTGCCGGCGTACGGCGACCTCGTGCGACTGATCGCGGCGAAGCTGCCGCTGGTGCCCCGATACCGGCAGAAGGTCCGCTTCGCGCTTGGGGGCATTGGCCGGCCGGTGTGGGTCGACGACCCTCACTTTCAGATCCTCTACCACATCCGGCGAACGGCAATCCCGCGCCCTGGCGGCCGGGACGAGTTGCGCAACCTCGCCGGCCGGGTCTTCGCTCAGCTCCTCGATCGCAGCAAGCCGCTGTGGGAGCTCTGGATGGTCGAAGGCCTCGAGGAGGGTCGCTGGGCGCTCATCTCGAAGGTCCATCACTGCATGGTCGACGGCGTCTCCGCGACCGACCTGTTGTCCCTCATCTTCGACACATCAGAGGAGGCGTCCGTGCCGCCGCCACAGCTCCGCTCGGCGGTGGAGGCGGAACCGGGAGTGATCGCGATCACCGTCCACGGTGTCGCACACGCTGTTGCCGAGCCTGTCGAGCGCGCGCTCAGGCTGCCCGCCGCAGCGGGGACGCTGATGAGGCGCCCGAGCACACGTGTGGCTGAGGCCGCGCGGCTGGTGCGATCGCTCGGTGAGTGGGCGCAACGGTCGGCGACCTCCCTCAACGGACCGATCGGTCCGCACCGGCGGTGGAGCTGGGCCGAGGCGAGCCTCGACGACGTCAAGACGATTCGTCAGACGCTCGGCGGTACGGTCAACGACGTCGTGCTTGCCTCCATCACCGCTGGGTTCCGCACGCTGCTGCAGCACCGCGGCGAGGACACGTCGGATCAGGTGGTGCGCACCCTCGTTCCCGTATCGGTCCGCGGCGAGTCTGAACGCGGGACCCTCAACAATCGCGTTTCCGGTCTTCTACCAGGGCTTCCGGTGTCCATCGCCGATCCGGCCCGGCGGCTGCATGCCATCACCGACGAGCTGTCGGGTCTGAAGGAGTCGAAGCAAGCAGTTGCCGGGGACGCGCTTGTGCAGCTGGCAGGCTTCGCGCCGCCGATGCTCATGGCCCTGGGTGCGCGGCTTGCCGCGCGGATCCCGCAGCGGGGCGTGCAGACGGTGACGACCAATGTCCCCGGCCCACAGTCGCCCCTCTACATCTCCGGCCGGATGATGGTCTACTCGTATCCCTACGTCCCCATCTTAGGTTCTGTGCGCATCGGCATCGCGATCTTCTCGTACTGCGGCCGGCTCTTCTTCGGCATCACCGGGGACTACGACACCGTCACCGACATCGACGTGCTCCGTACCGGTATCGAGGACGGGATGCGCGAGCTCCTCACAGTGGCAACCGACCTAGCAGCACGCCGGCCCCAGCCGGTGACGCCGCCGTCACGCAGGCGGCCGGTGCCCGACGCGGGCAGGACGGGTGCGGCGTCTGACGGCGCTGCCGCCAGGCGTCAGGGGGCGGCGCCGTCCGTAGACGGGAAGAGGCGACGTGCGATCGCCGGCGCCCGGAACGGCCGCCACGTCCCGGCGGGCTGAGCCAGCCGGTCGGCGACCACCCACAGGGCGGCGGGGTTGTGGCCGAGACCCAGGTGGCTGCTGAATACCGCCACGCTCTCGCGTCGAGGTCCGGGAACCTCGGTGCAGGCTTGCCACGGGACGATGCCGTCGAGCTTTGAATAGATCGCGGTGGACGGGACCGGAATCGGCTTGCCGAGATCCTCGAGAAGCGGCAGCGAGCGTGCATCCACATGGAGCCTGGAATACCGCTGGAAGGTCGAGTGCGCCCTGCTGTCGCGGGGATCCGCGAGGCGGAATGGGCTGCCCAGCGTGATGACCTGACGAACCAGCTCGGGATGGGAGCGCGCGATCTCTCGCGCGAAGATCCCCCCCAGGCTCCAGCCGATGATGCTCACGGGCCCGCTGCCGCCGGCGGACACGTCGCGAAGAAGCGTCGCCATGCCGCTGCGGATGTTCGCGGTGGGGCCGAGGTTGCGACCGAGGCGCCAGCCGTGCACGTCGTACCCGCGAGAACGCAGGTACCTGCGCAAGGTCAGCGTCGATGAATCCTCGGCGAGGAAGCCGGGAAACACGAGGACGGTGTGCCCGTCGCCACGTGGAGCCGCGAGCAGCACCGACGACGCTGCCAGCAAAGCCCCGTAGTCGCCGACAGCGCGTCCTGGTTCGCTGAGGAACCATCCGAGCCGCGGGCGCTGTTGAACAGCCACGGTCTGATTCTTACCACGCGCGAAAGCGTCGTGGTCCTGCTGACTCGGTGCGCGGGCTACGTCGTCGTCTCGGCCTCGAGCCGCGCGCGGGCCTCGGCAAGCTCCTGGCGCGCGGCGGGCCCGACCGTCGGGAACTGCGGGTCGATTCGAACCAGCGCATCCAGGATGACGGCGGCCACAGCCAGGCGGGCGAACCACTTGTGGTCGGCGGGAACGACGTGCCACGCGGCCGATTGCGTGCTGGTATGGCTGAGCAGCTCCGAGTACGCATGCTGGTACGCGTCCCAGTGGTCACGCTCGGCCAGGTCTGCAAGGGAGAACTTCCAATTCTTGTCGGGGTCGTCGATGCGGCTCAGCAGGCGATTCCGCTGTTCTGCCTTGGAGACGTTGAGGAAGAGCTTGACCACGTGAACGCCGTTGTCGACGAGCTCGTGCTCCCAGTCGTTGATCTCTCGAAAGCGCCGCTGCCAGATGTCCTTGCCCCTGGCCTTCGCCGGCAGGTGCTGACGCTCGAGATTCTCGGGGTGAACACGGACCACGAGCACCTCCTCGTAGTGCGAACGGTTGAAGATCCCGATGGCGCCGCGCGGAGGCAGCGCCCTCATGTAGCGCCACAGGAAGTCGTGGTTGAGCTCATCCGCGGACGGGATCTTGAAGCCGGTGACCTGAACGCCCTGCGGGTTGACCCCGCTCATGACGTGCTTGATGGCACCGTCCTTGCCCGCGGCGTCAAGTGCCTGCAGCACGACCAGGAGTGCATAGGTGTCCTGGGCTGCGAGGCGGGCCTGGTAGTGGGCCAGGAGCTGCACACCCGCCTGCAGCGCGGCTCCCGCGTCGGCCTCGTGCACGAAGCTCGCGGTGTGCCCCGGGTCGAAGTGCGCCGGCAGGGTCACCGCCTTCCCCGGCGGGACGCGGAGCTGGTGCGCCAACCGCAGCAGCACGCCGAGGTGCTCATCGGCCTGCGCAGGCGCCATGACCGCATTCTAGTGTCAGCCGGTCACCAACGCCTCGACGACGTGGACAGCGTCGGCAGGACTCGGCATGGCGTCGATGTCTCTCCGCCTTGCGCGCGTCAGCGCGAGGTTGCTTCCGAAGCCACTGCGGTGATGGCGTCGACCACATCGGGCCAGACCCGTTCGGGAAGGTTGTGTCCCATGCCCGGGATCATGATGAGGTGTGACGAGGCAGGCATCGCTGCCGCTGTCTGGCGGCCATTGTCGGGCGGCACGAGAGGGTCCTGCTCGCCGTGGATGACCAGGGTGGGGATGGCGAGTCGTCCCAGTGCAGAGGAGCGGTCCGGCGCCGCGAGGATGGCGGCGACCTGGCGAAGAGCGCCATCGGGGTGGAAGGAGCGGTCGACTGCTCGCTCGGCCTTACGCCGCGCACCATCCTCATCGAAGGGCAGGCCGGCGCCATTGATGAGCCGGCGGTTGGCGAGCGACATCTCGATCCTCTCCTTGCGCGTCGGACCGGGTGGCAGCAGCAGCAGCGCCATCAAGCCGGGTTCGGGCTGCACGACGCCGCTTCCACCGACAGTCGACATGATCGAGGTGAGGCTGCGCGCGCGCTCGGGATGATTGATTGCGATGAGCTGCGCAATCATCGCTCCCATCGACACCCCGACGATGTCCGCTGCGCCGATCCCGAGGCTGTCGAGCAGTCCCACCGCGTCGTGCGCCATGTCGTCGAGCGCGTACGGTGGCTCGGCAGCTCCCGTGATCACGGCCATCAGGTCGGGCGTGCCGAGGTGGTCGAGCTTCGTGGACAGGCCGACATCGCGGTTGTCGAACCTCGTGACCCAGAAACCGCGGTCTGCGATCAGCGCGCAGACGGCGTCGTCCCACTCGATCATCTGGTAGGAGAGGCCCATCACCAGCAGCAGAGGCGCGCACGATGGATCGCCGAAGCTGTCGTACTCGAGCTCGAGGCCGCCGTTGATGCTCGCGCGCGGCATCAGGTCTTGGCGGGATGGGCGGTCGACGCCGTTGTGACGTCCGACCACGCAACTTGGTACACCGCCTCTCCCAACATCCTTGCACTCGCACGAGCTCGGTCCCGATGATAGGGAATGACGTGAGGGGCTGTCCCCGAGGATGTGCCGCCTCGTCGGGGTGGTTCCCTCCCTCGTGCACGACGGTTTGACGCCGTGCCACGCGACTGGCACAGTCTTTGCCGTGCCCGCGATCGAGCGCTCTCGACTGACTTCCCTCATCACACAAGAGCGCGCCTCGTACGCCGCCGCGCATCCGAAGTCTGCGGAGCTGTTCGGGCTAGCGGACAATCTGTTCGGGCGCGTCCCGATGACCTGGATGGCGAAATGGAGCGGCGGGTTCCCGCTCTACGTCGAGCGCGCCGTCGGCAACCGCATCGTCGACGTCGATGGGCGTGAGTACGTCGACTTCGCGCTGGGGGACACAGGTGCGATGGCCGGACACAGTCCGCAGCCGACCGTCGACGCCGTGATGGAGCGGCTCCGCCGGCTCGGCGGTGCGACGACGATGCTGCCCACCGCGGACGCTCAATCGGTTGGTGCCGAGCTCACTCGTCGCTTCGGTCTGCCGATGTGGTCGTTCACGCTGACCGCGACGGATGCCAACCGCTGGGCGATCCGGCTCGCCCGGGTCGCAACCGGACGGCCCAAGATCCTCACCTTCGCCTACTGCTATCACGGCTCGGTCGACGAAGCCTTCGCGGTCGCCGGGCCCGCCGGCGAGGCCACCTCACGCGCGGGGAACGCGGGCGCGCCGGTCCCGCTGAGCCTGACATCGCGCGTTGCGGAGTTCAACGACTTGGCCACCGTGGAGGCGCAGCTTCGCCACCGCGACGTTGCTGCCGTCCTGACGGAACCCGCACTGACCAACATCGGGATCGTGCTTCCGCAGCCGGGATTCATGGAAGGCTTACGCGACCTGGCGACGCGGCACGGGGCGCTTCTGCTGATCGACGAGACGCACACCTTCTCTGCCGGGCCCGGAGGCGCGACACAGCTCTGGGGTCTGCGACCGGATGTCCTGGTGATCGGCAAGAGCATCGGCGGCGGGATACCGAGTGGCGCATACGGCATCACTCAGCACGTCAAGGAGCTCATCGAGGCCCACCCCGAGGCAGACCTCATCGATGTGGGCGGGGTCGGGGGTACCCTCGCCGGCAACGCGCTGTCCGTGGCCGCCATGCGCGCCACACTCGGGGAGGTTCTCACCGACGAGGCGTTTGCGCACATGATCGACCTGGCGACAGCGTTCACGCGCGGGGTCCAGGAGACCATCGACAACACCGGCGTGTCGTGGTCGGTCAGCCAGCTGGGTGCCCGTTCGGAGTATCGCTTTGCCTCGCCGGCCCCGCGGAACGGTACGGAGTCCGCGGCGGCCGGCGACGACGAGCTCGACGAGTACCTCCACCTGTACCTGGTGAACCGTGGCGTCCTGATCACTCCGTTCCACAACATGGCGCTGATGTGCCCGGCCACGAGCAGCGATGACGTGGATCTGCACACTCGGCTTTTCGCCGGCGCGGTGGACGAGCTGGTCCGGACCGACATCCTCTGACGGCCGCGCCGTCGGCCGGCGGCTGCCAGCCGGGCGTCAGCGTCAGGCTAGGCCGCCATCACATCCGGCGAGCCGGCCAGCACCAGGGCGCTGGTGATGGGACACATGGTCTCGCCGGGTGCCACCGCGTACGGCAGCCGCCGTCCGGGTCCGTCGGGAGCGAGGCTGTCCCCGGCGCAGGGAACCACGTCACCCATGGCGACACGCGGGCACGCCCCCCTGGGAGCCGGCCCGTCGCACCTGCCTACCAGCCGCCCGGTCATGTCCCGTATGACGATGTGCCCTCGCATGAGTCCACCTCCCGATCGCGGCGTCGTTCCCGTGAACATCGCGCAGCCAGGCTCCGCGCGCCAGGGTCGTTGGTCACATTCTCGGCCGGTCGCCAGCCGGTCTCCGGGGACGAAGTCCGAACGCTTTGGGGACCAACGGCCCTGGCTGGGCGACGTCGTGGTCGGTACCGTCAGGCCATGACGAGCGTCGCCGTTGACACGACGAACGAACTGCGGTCGCTGACGATCCAGGTTGCCTACGGCGGCCCGGATGTCGAGAGCGCTGCCGACTCCGTGGATGTGGTTCTGTGCGACGAGGAAGTGGATTGCATCCTCGCCAACATCGACGCGGAGCTTCCCGAGCTCGCGGCGGCCGCCACCCGCTCCGCAATCACCGTCCGGACGCTCGAGCTCATACGGAAGGTCTCCCAGAGCCACAGCTGTTCAGAGGACGACTGAGGCCAGGCAGCTCGGAATCATCCCAGTGGGGGATGGCGCGGGTAGCACCTGCTCGGCTGTACTCACCTGGTGCCGGCAGGCGCCCTTCGCTCTCCTCAGCGCCTGTTGGGCGTCGCCCTGCTGGGTTGCGGGCTCGCCGGCTGTGGCTCCAGCCCGGCCACCACGTCGTCGTCTCCTCGCGTCGGAACACCCCAGCCGCCGACCGTCGTGCCGTCCTACACGCCGTTCGCGTCGCCGGCGCCGAGCTGCGCGGCCAGCGCCTCGTCGGGCTCTGCGCCTGCCCCCTCGGCGGGCACCTGGACCACGTATATGGGGGACGCGCAGCGGAGCGGTGTCGGGCCGCCCCTACCCGTTGCACGCAGTGCGCGCTGCGCGTGGATCGCGCCCGTCGACGGTGAGGTGGACGGAGAGCCGCTCGTCGCCGGGACGTCCGTCATCGCCACCACGGAGCACGACACCGTCTACGCGCTCGACGCGGCGACCGGGCGGGAGCGTTGGCACACGAACCTCGGTAACCCGGTCCCGCTGTCCGAGTTGCTTTGCGGCGACATCAATCCCAACGGGATCACGTCGACGCCCGTCGTCGATCCGGCGTCGGGCATGGTCTACGTCGTCGCGCTGCTCGATTCGCCGATGCGTCACGAGCTGTTCGGGTTGCGCCTTGCCGACGGCCGGAACATGTGGCACCGCGCCGCCGACCCGCCGGGCGCCGACCCACGCGTCACACAGCAGCGTGGTTCGCTCAACCTCGCGGGCGGCCGTGTCTACTTCTCCTACGGCGGATATGCGGGCGACTGCGGCCGCTACCACGGTTGGGTCGTCGCGATCCCGGCCACGGGCCCGGGCCCATTGCTGGCGTTTCAGGTCCCGTCGGTCAACGAGGGGGCGGTGTGGGCGCCGCCGGGACCGGTCGTCTCCGCGTCCGGCGATGTGTGGATCTCCACGGGCAACACCGCGGAGGGAACCGGTGCGACGGGTGGGTCGTACGACGACGCCAACGCGGTGATCCGGCTCACGCCGGACCTTACGTCGGCGGCCGACCTGTGGGCGCCGGCCGACTGGCGTGTGCTGAACAGCGGCGACGTGGACCTCGGCTCGATGGCTCCGGCCCTGCTGCCGTCAGCGCTCGTGTTTGTGGCGGGCAAGGAGGGAATCGGATTTCTCCTGCGCGCCGGCCGCCTCGGTGGCATCGCTGGTGAGGCCTTCGCGGCGATGGTCTGTGCGAGCGGCGGCCCAGGACAAGGGGCGTACGGCGGCGCCGCCGTGTCGGGCACCACGGTGTACGTGCCGTGCGCCAGTGGCTTGGTGGCGGTTCGCGTGACCGTGGCCAGGCCGTCCTTCGACCCCATCTGGCGTGATCTGCATCGCGACAACTCGCCGATCGTCGCGTACGGTCGCGTCTGGACGGTGGAAGCGGATGTGCCGAGTGACGACTGGACAGGCACGCTCGTCGGCCTTGACCCGGCGACTGGCTCGCCCCAAGTGCGGCTGCCACTCGGACCCATCCCCCACTTCGCGTCTCCGTCGGCGGCCGGTGGCAACCTGTACGTGGCCGGTCGTGGCGTCGTGTACGGGGTGGCCGTGGGGTAGCACCCCAACAAAGGCCTGCGGGTGGCGCTCGAATCGCAGGCGCGCACGGATCCCGCGCAACGGTTCAGGTGGGCGCTACGTCGCACCCTGACCGTTGACGTGGCGTGACGAAGCCCCAGTCCCGGCCAGCGTTCATCGCCCTCACGTTGGTCCGGAGAACATCAGCGCTGGTGGTCACATGGTCACTTGGTGACCTGACCCCGTCCGATTGCAAGCGCGTCGGAAAAGTGCCATAGTCGCCACCCCGATCAACTGCTTCACGGAGCACCGGGAGGAGTCATGGCCCGTCGCCCCGGCGCCAGACAGGAGCGCGCACCGCCCCCTTCTCGCCTCCCCACAGACTGACGCGTACAACCGCATCGAAGGCTGCGCCTGGCAAGCGTTTCCGGGCGCGCTTCTAGGAGGGAGAGCCCTTGTCTCGGCTTCGATCATTCCTGACCGCCTGCGTGATTGCCGGGTTGGCTGGCGCGACCATGGTCGCAGCGGCGCCGCGTGCGACCGCGGAGAGCTACGGTCACAAGCCCAGTTGCGCATCGGTCCGTCTCATGTGCACGGAGGTGCAGGACCCGAGCACAGCGTTCGGGACGTACGCCAAGTACGTCGGCCACGATGAGCCATCGACCGAGTTCTACTCGAACGTTCCGGGCTCGGGGAACAGGATGCAGTACAGCCTGACCATCCCAACCCAGCCGCCTGGGCCGTTCTCGAGGACAAACGGGTACGACTTCGAGCTGCATCCCGCCTTCTGGTTCGGGATGGCGATGTGCGACACATTCTCCTACCCGGAGACCAACGACACGTGCACACCGGACAGCGACAAGAACATCGTCAATCCGGCGCAGCACGACTTCGGGCCCGGTGTGGCCTTCGAAGAGCTGCAGTTCTACCCACCCGGGTGGGTGCCGCAGTTCGCCAACTCCAGCTGCGATGCCACGAAGTGGTGTGTCGCTCTGAACATCGACAGCCTGTCTGAGAATCCCTTCACCGGCAGGACATTGAACCCCACCTGCACGTCCCAGCTGCTAGGCGGCACCGAGTACATCAACTTCGCCTTCCTGACGCTGAACGGCACCCCGCTCGGGCCACCGAATCCGTTGCAATTCGACCCGGCGACGTCGGGCTTCCCGCAGAATCCCAACACGTTCTTCCTCAACCCGGGTGACAAGACGACTGTGAACCTGCACGACACGGCGAACGGCCTCATGACCACAGTCACCGACCTCACCACCGGCACGACAGGGTTCATGGTGGCGAGCGCCGCCAATCACTTCGGCCACATCAAGTTCGCCCCGAATGGGACGAGCTGTGTCGAGAAGGACTACACGTTCCATCCGATGTACTCGACGTCCAGCCCAAAGACGCGTGTCCTCTGGGCGGCGCACACGTACAACATCGCCTTCTCCGACGAGATCGGCCACTTCGACTTCTGCACCCACATCGACGCCAACTCGCCGTTCGCGGCCTGCGATGGCAAGGAGGGCGTCCCGACGGATCAGGAGCCGGCGGACGGCGACGACGCCTTCTGCTTCTCTGCGGCACAGTCCCTGCGCTACCGGGCAACCGGCTGCGCGAACACCAACGCGCCGGGGTTTGACGGTGTGCCGTACCACGGCAGCTACTGGCCCAACGCCAGCAGCCTCACCGCACCGTCGACCACTCCGACGCCGATCAACTTCGGTGAGCCGATGACCGGTTCCACCTACACGACCGCGTACTCCCAGTTCGCCTTCGAGACCGACCTGCCCCGCATCGAGGCAGGTGACCTCGGTGGGCCGTGCATCAGGTTCGGACCGGGGATCGGCACGGGTTGCACCGACCCACCAATGACCGATGACGGAACGCCCGCGTTCTACCCGTACTTCACCCAGCTCAGCGACTGCAGCTTCGTGGAGGGAGCCAACTTCGGCACGGGCAACAACTTCGGCGGGAGCTCGACGGCGGAGTTCGGGCCGCTCCTCAAGTACGTGGTCTGGCTTGCCGGCGCCCACGGCGCAACGCAGGTCAGGATCAACAACTTCAACAGTGGACCGCACACCATCGGCTCCTGCGCTGGTGGCTGACGCGATCCACTGACTGACACCGCAGACATCGAGGGGGGCCGCCGCGGTGGCCCCCCTCACCGGTGCGGGTTGCCAGTCTCCGCGTGGAACTTCACACGCCACGCCCAGCGTCGAGAGGGTGCCAAAGGGGGACGGCCCGCGTGAGCAGGGGGTGGTGGCTCGAAGGTCGTGGCGCAGCCGTCGGTCGCTGCTGCGGCTGGCGGTCGCGCCCGCGGTTGGCCTCGTGCCTGTTCTTGCGGGCATCGCCCCGACGCACGCAAGCGCGCTGGGGCTCGACGAGTCTCCAGGGACCGGAGCCACGAGCGTCTCCTTTGTCGCCGTCTCCGGGTGGGGATTCACCGGAACCACGGCGGTCGACTTCGGCGCCACGCCCGCGCTGGCCGTCGACGTGCTCGACGACACCCATCTCATGGCGGTGAGCCCGCCGGGCACGGCGCCGGTCGACGTCTCCGTCACCACAGCGGCCGGGACGTCGACGCCGACGAGCTCAGACGTGTACACGTACACGAACCCGCCACAGCTCTCCGGCCTGTCACCGCCCACCGGCCCTGTCGGCGGCGGCACGACGCTGGTCATCACTGGCAGGTTCTTCACCGGCGTCACCTCCGTGATAGTCGGCGGTAAGGCCGCCTCCTTCACCGTGAACTCGCCCACGCAGATCACGGCGATCACCCCGAGCCATGGGAAAGGAGTCGTCACGGTCGTCGTAACGACCGCTGGAGGAACCACGCCCCATAAGTCGCCCGCGGCCAAGTTCACGTACACGGCCACCTGACGCGACGGATCCGAGGATCCGTCGGCAGGCGAGAGCCTCCACACTTGTGCTCCGTGGACATCACCGTCCTGTACCGCGGGTCACTTCAGGGCTTCGTGGCGCGGCGGACCGCTCTGGTACGCATGCTCCGGCCCACGGACGCAGACGCCGCCCGCGCCGTCGGCAAGTTGCGCAAGCCTTCCGTCAGCGTGTGGGCGATCGACCAGCTGGCCGTCGAGGATCCCGGTCTCGTTGCTGAGCTTCTTGCCGCCGGTGCTGATGCCAGGGAGGCTCAGCACGAGGCATCGGGTGGTGCGGGGAATGCTGAACACGT
>CAAGKR010089641.1_pt1 | contig 16326 bp, 13 predicted proteins | sample 2556971 | NCBI WGS metagenome assembly CAAGKR01 (sample SAMEA5207829, study PRJEB30636) | soil metagenome | biome: forest; feature: boreal; material: soil | place: USA | collected 2011-09 | depth 1 m | reverse complement strand
GGTACATGCACTCCGCTGCCAAGTTTGGTCGATCAGATCAAGACCCTTGGCGAGCTGCGTGTCGTGACTCGGAACGGGCCCCTCGCCTATTATCGCGGTCCCGACGACATGCCGGAGGGCCCCGAGTATGAGTTGGCGCGCCGCTTCGCGGATGAGCTCGGGGTGAAACTCAAGATTACGCCGCTGCGTAGTTACGCGGAAATTTATGCTGCGCTCGAATCGGGGCACGCTCATTTGGCGGCCGCAGGTTTGAAGGTTGCTTCACAGAGCATCCCCGGTGTCGAATTTGGGCCGGCGTATCAGCGAGTGCGCGAGCACTTGATCTACCGGCGCGGCGCGATGAGGCCGGCTTCACTTGCCGAGGTGGGCAGCGGCGACTTGGAGATAGCCGCCGGCAGTTCGCACGCCAAAACCCTGTACGCGGCACGCAATTTACTGCCTAACCTCGTGTGGGTGGAGAACGCCAGCACCGACACCCAGGCGTTGCTCGACGGAGTCGCGGATGGGACCATCGATTACACCATTGCCGATTCCACGGAATTTGCCATGGCCCACGACGTTCATCCGGAGTTGCGAGTAGCCTTCGATTTCCCCGGAAGCGAATCGCTCGCCTGGGCCGCGAGTACGCGCGACGCTGGTTTCCTGCACGAAATGAACAATTATTTCGCTCGGCTCAGCGTCAACGGCGAACTGGCGGCGATCGTCAAGCGCTACTACGGCCGCTCCGAGGACCTCGAATTCGTCGGGGCCCGCGGCTTCATGCGTCACCTGCAGAGCCGACTGCCTCTTTACAAGAAGTGGTTCGAAGAAGCCGCTGAACAAAGCAGTCAAGACTGGCGCTTGCTGGCCGCGATCGGCTACCAAGAGTCGAAATGGAATCCGGCTGCAGCCTCTGCGTCGGGCGCCAAAGGGCTAATGCAGTTGACAGTCGACTCGGCGACCGAGGCCAAAGTATCGAACCCCTCTGACCCGAGGCAGAGCATCTTCGGCGGCGCGCGCTATTTCAGGCAGGTGTTCGAAAAGATTCCGAGCCATGTTCCGGAGCCGGATCGAACCTGGTTTGCTCTAGCAGCCTACAACATCGGATACGGACATTTGGAGGATGCGCGGGTGCTCACGCAAAAGGCCGGACGCGATCCGGACTCGTGGCAGGACGTGCGAGAATTTCTGCCGCTGCTGGAACAAGAGCACTGGTATTCGCAGACCGAGAACGGCTATGCGCGCGGCTGGGAGCCGGTACGCTATGTGGACAACGTGCGCGGCTACCGGGATCTGTTGGAATGGGCCTGGGGAGCCGGTGGCACGGCCCTGAACTAACAGCCAGTCTCCTAACGTCGACTCTCGAAGAAATCCCGCAGCAAGGCGGCGCTCGCGTCGCTGCACACCCCGCCGAATACATCGACTCGGTGAGTCAGCTTCGGTTCGCGCGGCAGATCGATGACGCTGCCGCAAGCTCCCGCCTTCGGATCCCAGGCACCGAATACCACTCGCGACACGCGTGCATTGAGGGCGGCGCCCATGCACATGGCGCATGGTTCCAAGGTCACGTAGAGCGTGGTCCGTTCCAATCGATAATTTCGCAAGCGCTGCGCAGCCGCGCGCAGCGCGACGACTTCTGCGTGCGCCGTCGGATCTTGACTTATGATCGGACGGTTCCATCCCTCACCGATCACATCGTCTCCCCGTACCAGCAAGGCGCCGACAGGCACCTCGGCGTCCAGCGCGGCTCGCTGCGCCAGCTCGAGAGCGCGATGCATGAAATCGACATCACGTGACGAACCCACCTGAGCCTCCTTTGCAAATGCTACCGTCGCCGGGCGTACCGGATCGCGAAAATCGCTGCGTACAGAACAAACAGCGCGGCAGCGCTGTAGCTCAGCGAATTGTGAATGCCGATGACGGATCCGAGCAGGCCGACGCTCAGCCCGCTGAAAGTGCGCAATCCCAGTGCAGACATTGAAAATACCCCAATCACCCGGCCGCGGATCTCGTTCGGCGCATTCAATTGCACCAGCGATTGCGCCATCGAATTGAAACTCAGTTCGACGAATCCCGCGGCCAGCAATAATGCGATCGCCAGCGCGTAGCTGGTCGACCGGGCGAAACCGAACAACGCACAACACCATAGCATCGCCAGGATGAATGCGGTGCGAGGCCTCGGCGGCAGCAGGCCGCGGCTTTCCAAAATCACGCCGGCGGTCAATCCGCCGACTGCGTCGGCCGCGAGGAGCGCGCTATAGGAAAAATCCGCGCGCCCGTGCCCAAGATCCAGCGCGAACCCCGGCATCTGCGCCTGATACGCATTTCCCACGAAGAACGAAGCGGCGCCGATCATGACCGTCATGGACGACAGCACCGGATTTGCTGCCATGACCTTCATGGTTGCCCAGATGTCGGCGAAACCGTTGACGCCTTGGGGCACCGGCCCCGCATCCGGCCCACGCGACCCAAAGGGCGCGGTGATCAACCACGCGAACAACGGGACATAGATGAGCGCATTGAAGAAAATGCCGTAGACCGGCCCGAACAGCAGCATCAATCCGGCTCCGACTCCTGGACCGATCCCAAACGCGAGGTAGCGGCCCGTCGCGATCAGTCGAACCGCGCTCGGCAATTGCTCCGGAGTCACGATTTTGTGTATCAGGACCTGCGAAGCCGGCATCCAGATGACTCCGGCCATTCCGTGAACGACCAGCAACACCATCGCCTTCCAAACCGCCGCGGAATCGGTCATGAACATGACGCCCCAGCTGATCGACACTCCAATGAACAGCAGCATGCCAATTTGTATGAGGCGCCGAATGTCGAAGCGATCGGCCAACCGGCCCGAGAAGCCGCCGAAAAACAGGTACGGCACCCAGTGGGAAATGACCGCAAAAGCGCCCAATGCCGGAGAGTGGAACTTTTGAAACATCACGAAGTAGCTAATGACGTGCTCGATGTTGTCGGCCATCATTGCAGCGGTGGCGCCCAAGAAAAGCACGCGAAAATCAGCGTTGGCGAATGCAGTAAAGGCGCGATGCGTGGCCGGGCGCGGATGCGGCGCGGTGGTGTCGGAGTTCAATGCCGCTGATGCCTCGATTGATGCCTTCTTAGTCGATTGTAGCGGAAAGCGAGGGATGCCCTGCGGATGCCGGCCGCGGTTTGGTCCAATACGAAAATAACAGGCCCATTGAATACGCGAATCAGTAGAATCTACGCGTTGCGCTGGCTGTTGGACAAGAAGTCGAGGATTTCATGCGTGGATTTCTGCTGCTCGTCGCGTGCGCGGCAAGCTTGCCGGTGTGTGCCGACGAGGGAATGTGGACATTCGACAATTTCCCCTCGACCGCCGTACAGCGGCAATATGGCGTCGAAATCACGCCCGCCTGGCTCGACCATGTGCGGCTGTCGACGATTCGACTCACGAATTGCACGGCATCGTTCGTCTCATCCGCGGGTCTGCTGCTCACCAACCACCATTGCGTGGAATCCTGTCTCGCGGAGCTCTCATCCAAGGACAAGAGTCTCGTCGAGCTGGGCTTCGCCGCGGCGGACCGAAGTCGGGAATTGCGCTGCCCGGCGCAACTCGCGGACGTACTGGTCGCGAGCGAAAACGTCACCGATAGCGTTGCGAGGGCAATTGCAGGGTTGAGCGATACAGCGGCCAACAGCGCGCGCAAGAGGGCGCTGACCACGCTGGAACAAGCGTGCGAGCAGGCCAGCGCCAAAGCGAAATCCGGCAAACTTCGTTGCCAGGTGGTGACGCTCTATCAGGGCGGCGAGTATTTTCTCTACAAATACAAGCGCTTCGACGACGTGCGCCTGGTGTTCGCCCCGGAAGCAGACATCGCCTCATTCGGCGGCGATCCGGATAATTTCCAATTTCCCCGCTGGTCGCTGGATTTCTCGATTCTGCGCGTCTATGAAAACGGCAAACCCGCCGTCACGCCCAACTACCTGCGGATCAATTTTGCCGGGCCCGCTCCGAATCAACTGGTGTTCGTTGCCGGTCATCCCGGCTCGACCGCACGCCTGCAGACGCGCGCCCAGCTCGAATTCGATCGCGACTTGCCTCTCCCCATTACATTGATGCGCGCTGCGGAACTGCGCGGCCGCTTCATCCAATTTGGCACCCTCAACCCGGCCGACAGTCGAATCGTGCAGGCGCCCCTCAACAGCCTGCAGAACGCGATCAAGGTGCGCCGCAAGGAGCTCGATGCGCTGAATGATGACACCCTGTTAACCAGCAAGACGGTGGCGGCGGAAAAACTTCGGGCGAGCGCACATCTCGAGGAACCCGATCCCTGGCGTGAAATCGAATCCGCCACCGCGCGCGAGCGCACGCTGTATCTGCAGTACACGTTCCTGGAGAGCGGCGCCGGTTTCAACAGCGGCCTTTTCCGTGACGCGCGCATGCTGCTGCGAGGCGCGGACGAGCGCACGAAACCCAACACTGAGCGGTTGCGCGAGTTTACCGACGCCTCGCTGCCGCTGATCCAGCGAGAACTGTATGCACGCGTTCCGGTCTATGCCGAACTCGAGCAATTGACGCTGTCGTTCTCGCTCGAGCGTTTGCGCGAATGGCTGGGCCCGGATCATCCGGTCGTTCGTAGACTGCTGTACAAGGAATCACCCGATGCGCTGGCGACGCGGCTGATCGCCGAGACCAAACTGGACGATGCCGAGGTGCGCAAGAAATTGTGGCAGGGCGGCAAGACGGCGGTGGACGGATCGCTCGATCCCATGATCGGGCTCGCCCGCGCGGTCGACGCCGACGCGCGCGCCCTGCGCAAGCGCTACGAAGATGAAGTCGAAGCGCCGATTGCGGCGGCCGCGGCAAGAATTGCGGCGGCACGCTTCAAAGCCTACGGCACGAATGTCTACCCGGACGCGACGTTCACGCTGCGCCTCAACTACGGCACGGTGCAAGGGTGGGTCGAAGACGGTGCACCCATCGAACCGTTCACTTATCTGGAACGGATCTTCGAGCGGTCGACCGGCGCTTCGCCATTCAAGGTACCGGACAGCTGGATCAAGGTGAAGGAGCAACTCGACATGCGCACGCCCTTCTGCATCTCGACCAACAACGACATCGTCGGGGGAAACTCGGGCAGCCCCTTGATCGACGGCGACGGCAGAATCGTCGGTCTGATGTTCGACGGGAACATCCACTCCGTTGCCGGCCACTACTGGTTCAATGCCGCCAATAATCGCGCGATCGCTGTGCACCCGGCGATCATCCGCGAGGCGCTTGACAAAGTCTATGGCGCGAGACTGCTGCTCGCCGAACTCGACCCGAAATGAGCCCGATCGACGCGGAGAAACACGGCCGCCCCAGCGAGCCCGGCGAGTACGACGAGAGCATGCAGGCCCTGCTGCAGATCATTTGGGGCGATGGATACCTATCGCCGGGCGGTGCCGCGGAAGTCGCGCGCCTGCTCGAGGGGAGCGACATCAGCGGCTGCGCGATACTCGACATTGGCTGCGGCTTGGGCGCCATCGACGAACTCTTGGTGAAGGAATACCACGCCGCTTCGGTGATCGGCATCGATGTCGATCCCTCGCTGCTGGAGCACATGCGGGCACGTATCGAGCGCGCACGCTTGAGCGGCTGCATCCAGGGACTGCAGGTGACGGGCGGCCCCTTGCCGTTCGCCGACGCCAGATTTGACGTGGTTTTTTCCAAGGACTCGCTAGTGCAGATCCCCGACAAGCCGGCTATCTTCGCCGAGGTCCTGCGGGTGCTGCGTCCCGCAGGACGGTTCATCGCCAGTGATTGGTTGCGCGGAGGCAAGGTACAGTATTCGCCAGAAATGCTGGAATTCTTCCGCCTCGAGGGCATCGCCTACAACATGGCGACTCTCGCCGAGAGCGCCGAGGGATTGCGCGCGGCCGGTTTCGATAAAGTTGAAATTCGCGACCGGCATGACTGGTATCTCGAGCTGGCACAGCGCGAACTCCAAGCCATGGAGGGTCCTCTTCACCCGATGATCACGCAGCGCATCGGTTTTGAACGAGCCCGGCATTTCATCGACAACTGGCGCCAGCTGGTGATCGTGCTCGAGCGCGGCGAACTTCGCCCGGGACACCTGAAAGCGGTCAAGCCGAGGGCCCTTCAAAAAGCCGATCCGCCCGCGGCATCCGCCCCGTGATCAGCCTCCGAATGCCGCGATTTCTCGATCAATTTCATCACTTTTTCCCACGGCAGCGGACCCTGGTGCATGGCGAAAACGGTATCGACGATGAGATTTTCACGTTTCACGGCCTGGGCGACTTCATACATCAGCTCGGGATCATATAGCGAACCGTCGTCGTTCATCGTCAAGGTGTCACTCGCGTACAACAGTTGTCGGCCCGGAAAATAGACCATGTATTGCCGTTCGGTGGATGCGCCTCGCAGGGGGTAGAGTTCCATCCGATTGGCGCCGGCGCCGATCTCCTGCTTCTTTGCCACGATTTTCCAATGCGGCGGCTTTATCGTCTTCGACTTCTGCAAGGCATCGGGCTCGATCGTGTGGGGCGCGCTCAGCAACCTGTCGAGCAACGGTTGGTTCAGATCGAGGATGTATACCGGGAGGCCAAGCGCCACGGCCTGCCGCACACCGCCCGTGTGGGGCCAGGAATCGGAGGTCGACAGCACGGCGAGAATCGGCAAACCCGGATAGCGACTGCGCGCGTGCTTCAGCACACCTTGGGTGTACAAACCTGAGATGGGCGCCTCGAGAATGACGATGCCATCGGGCTCCTTGACAATGGTCGCATTCCACGAACCTTCATGGAGATCGATGCCCGGCGCCAGGACAGTTTCTTGCTGGTTGCTGAACGGCCGGTTCCACCCCGGCGATGCCGCGCTCTGCTTGACGGCTCCGGCATTCATCTCGAAGATCTTCTCCTCGAGCGGCACGTTGAATTCCACATTGAGTGCCTGCGTTGAACGCCACAGGACGCCATTGCGTTCTTCGACCCAGTTCGTCGGGAACGTGATTCCTTCGACCAGCTTCCAGTTGTCGAAATAAATCCGCTGTTGCACGTCACCCCAGAAATACCAGAAATCGTGAAATAGCTGGATGGTCTCAACGGCATCCGGTAGATGGTTGAATGGATTGAGCAGTACCCGGACGGGAATACTCCGCCAGCTGAAGGCGACCACGGTATGCGACGTCGCTCGCAAGGTCTCCGGCGCCTCGTAGTGCAGGTCGACTGCGCCTGCCGCCGCCAAGAGAATGCGCGCTGGACCCAAAGCGAGCGCCTCGCGCGCGGCGTGCAGGTCGCTGAGGGAACACGGTGAATCACCGAACTTGGTGTGGTACACACCGCCCTCCGGGCCGACCACCAGCGTGGTGTCGGAGTCGGATTGATTCGGATCGGACTCCGGCCACGTCAACTTCGCCTGAGTCAGGAGCCGTTGATTGGTCAAGTCCAGCGTGACATCGCCGCGCTCATAGGAAGTGATGAAAGGAGACTGCCGATAGGACTGCTCCATCAGCAGAGTATGCCCAACGGTCTGCATACGGATGCTGGTCAATTGCAGCAAGCCCTCGCTGCCCCCCATCGCTTCGAGCGCGGCGGAGACGCACTGCTGCGGAGTCTCATGAGCGCAACCCGGGGCGTCCGCAGCTTTCTCGTCGGCATGGATGGCAGCCACCCAGAGGCCCAATACGGCCAAGAGAGCCCCGCAGAGACGTGGATTGCCTGCCATGAGTTCTCCCGCACCTGTAGCCCATCGCGAGGGTCATCGTAATGGAGGGAGAAGAAAGCCGCCAACGGTCGCCGAACGTGGTCACTACGCCGCCGGCTGGGCCGCGACCGCGAAATCGCCTACCCGCAATAGCGCCCTTGTGCGCTGGGCACGGTGTTACCCCTTTTTTGCCGCTCGGCAGCCTTGTATCTGCGCCACAAGAGGTATTCGGCCCGGAAGTAGGCGCCCGTGAGCCCGACACCCCCGATGATGATTGCAATCAAGAGATCGTCGAAATTCATGGCCAATCCTCGCCGCTGGAGAGTCCGGACCTTACTTCAGGCGCTGCATGAGGCGCCTGATGAACACCGGAAAAATTCGTGATTTTTTCCTGATGATGTGCTTACGTAGGCGCAACGCGGTCGCTCGGACCCCGATGTCCACGCGCGGCGTCGAAAGTGGTAGGGTCCGCTGAAGCATTAGAATCTTAGAGCTTGCAAGCCATATGATGGGCGCCCCCGGACACTCACAGTGACGCGAACCACGGCAGTCGTGGCAATCCCGGCGCTTGCCTGGTTGGCGATCGCGCAGATTTCTGCGCCCGCACACGCCGCTGCCGATGAAATGGCGTCCACGGCCGTTCCACCGACACCCGGTCCGCAAGACGTCATGGCCGACCTCACGGCACGTCTATTTGCCCTCCTCGATAAGGAATCCGCCGCAACCCGACACAATGCGGACAGCGTTCTGCCGCTCGTCGACAAGCTGCTCTCGCCGAATTTCGACAGGGAGTATTCGGCGCACCTGGTGCTCGGCGTGCACTGGCGCGACGCCACGCCGGATCAGCGCCAGCGGTTTGCGGCTGCGCTCTATCACAGGCTGCTACGGACCTATTCCGGGTCCGTCGCCGAGTGGACTGAGGATCGGGTCAAGCTGCTGCCTCTGCGCAGCGACCCGGCGGCCCTGCAAGTGACGGTGCACACGCAGATTACCGACTCGCGCGGCTCGATCGTCGCCGTCGACTTTCGGCTGCGTCAGACGGCCGACGGCTGGAAGATTTTCGATGTCATCGTCGATGGCGTTTCGTACGTTCGGAACTACCACGACGACACCGACGCGGAAGTCGCTCAGCAGGGTCTCGATGCGGCGATTGCACGGCTAGCAGCGACGCCTGCGGATTCCGCCGACTCCCGCCAGCATTCGCGCCCGGCGCCGCACCAGCCCCAGTGATTGCGCATGCCGACCCCCCACCCGTCATGGACTGACGCCGGCTTCGTGCTGGCCAACTGGGAGGTCCGGCCGCGCCACGGAACTTTGTTGCGGCGCGACCAGGGGGCCTCCGAGCCGGTGCGGATCGAACCTCGTGTAATGGCGGTGTTGAGCTGCCTCGCTCGTCATGTCGGAGAGGTGGTGACTCGTGACGAGTTCAGCGCCGAGGTTTGGGGCGGCCGCGTCGTCTCGGACGAAGCCCTGTCTCGATGTATTTCCCTGTTGCGGCATGTCCTTGCGGACGATTCGCGCGAACCGCGCTTCATTCGTACCGTCGCCAGGATCGGATACACGCTCGTGCCGACTCCGACGCCGCTGGCCGGACAACCTGTACCAACCCTCGCACCGGAAATGGCCGCCGCAGGGACACCTTTACCGCCGCACGTTGACTCGCCGGCCCTTTTGCGGAACCGCCGACTGCGCCGACCTGTTCTTGTGGCGGTCGGCTGCATCAGCCTCGTCCTCGTACTTCTGTTCCTCTATTCTGCGTACCGAGTGCGCCCGGCTGCGGAGGCACCCCCGCCGCCGGTGACCCGGCTCTTGGTGCTGCCTTTCGACATCGGCGAAGCGAAGGGCATCGACCGCGATGTCGGCGTCGAACTGGCGGACGAGATCACAGATTCGCTCGCCCATGTAGAGCGCTTGCAAATCGCCGGCCGCAGGTCGGCTGACACGCTCGCCGCGGCGCATACAGGTGCAGTCGAGGCCGGCCGGAAGCTCGGCGTCGATGCCGTAGTGAACGGATCGGTTGAAGCACGGCCACGCGGACTGCGCGTCACCGTACGTCTGACGGCCACGAAAGACGCGCGCGTGCTCTGGTCGCGCGTCTACGAAAGGGAAGCCGCGGACATGTTTGCGGTGCAGAGCAGTATCGCCACCGCCGTCGCGCGCGAATTGATGACTCTGCTCAATCGCGAGGGTCGCGCCGGCGTGCCCACCGTGGAGCCGGACGCCGGCGATCCGGAGGCCTACCAGCTCTACCTACGCGGTGCTCATCAAGTTCGTCTGCGCGGCGAAGATTCATTGCGCCGGGCCATCGATCTCTTCTCGGCGGCCGCGCGCCGCGATCCGACATACGCTCGTGCCCAAATAGGGCTCGCCTCTGCGTACGCCCTCCTTCCCAGCTACTCCTATGAGGATCCTGCCGAGATGTACGCGCTCGCCGAAAAGGCGCTCGCCAACGCCGACCAGCTGTCGCACAGCCGCTCTGAAAGTGCCGGCACGCGCGGCTACCTGGGCTTCATGCGCGGGCAGTGGATCGCCGCGGAAACGGCATTTCGAACGGCGATCGTCGCCGATCCGAACAACCCGGAAGTGCGTCAGATGTACTCGCAGCTCCTCGGTGCCATGGGTCGCATCGAACCCGCGCTCGCGCAAGTGCGCTTGGCACAGGAGATTGACCCGCTGGCACCGGTCGTCGCGGACCGGATCGGCATCCTGCACCTTTGGCTGGGGCGCGATGCGGAGGCAGCGAACGATGCCGCTCTCGCCCGCGAGTTGGGTCTCGATGAAGTCGCGTATCCGGAGACCAAGATTCTGCTCAAACTTCACCAGCATGACGATGCCAACGCAGCGGATGACCTGCGGGCGTTGCAGCGTTCCCTGCACCGCTCGGAAGCCTGGGTCGGCCCGACCTTGGAGGCTTATCGGCATCCCGAGAAACGGCCGGCCGCCATCGCGCAGCTCGATCGCACCCTGGCGGCGGGCGGCATTTCGGCGCGAATCTATTTTGGCTCGATGGTGCTGCTGGAGTCCCCGGCGCGCGCACTTCGCGGCTTCGCGGCGCTACCGGACCGCGGCGGCAACGATCTCGAATTTCTGTTTTCCGTCGACGCCGGCGCCGTGCGGCGCGACCCGGCATTCGGCGAGTTCGTACGTAATATGGGCATCGAAGCCTACTGGGATCGGTTCGGATGGCCCGGCGCGTGCCGCCGCGAAGGACCGCAAATCACGTGTCATTGAGATCCGGCCGCTTTGCCACGAGATCCACGAACCAGAATCCCTTCGTGGCGGTCGCACCGGACGCTGCCGGCACGGGAATGGACGATGCCGCGACGGCATGTGACGGCGAGGCGCCACCGGCCGGCGCCGCGGGTAACAGGGGACGATAAACCGTCTCGCCGACTTCAAAGATGACCGGGCGCCGGAAGATGGGCCCGTCATAGACAAACGTGTGGTATTCACCGTTTTCGCCGCAGGGATCGACGTCCGCCGGCAACCCCCGGAAAAAGCTTGCATCCAGCGCGCGGCCGACATCGCCTTCTGTCAGCTGCGCATCATTCGTGCAACAGACAATGGCCTTGAATCCCCGCTCGATGAATTCTCGGGCTAGCGCGCGCGTGTCTTCCTTCCACAGTGGAAAGATACCTGTCATACCAAGGCTGGATAGAAGGCCTTCGCGCCACTGCCGCAGATCTTCGAGGAAAATATCGCCAAACATCACCCGTGTAATCTCCTGGCGCTTGAAGATCTCCAACGCCGTGCGCAACGCCGGCACATAGTCGTCGTTGCTGCCCCGCCCTGCGACGTACATTTTGTGGACGGGAATGCCGATGGCATCCGCCTGCAGATCAATCAATTCCTCGCGTACGCCATGCATGGAAACGCGGCCGAATGCCGCATTCACGGTAGTGATCAGTGCGGCAATCTCGTATTCGCCGCCGCGGCGCATACGATCGAGCGCCATGCCCGAATCCTTGCCGCCGCTCCAAAACGCCACCGCTTTCTTCATCTTGATGTCGCCTCCGAACAGATGCCTAATGCGCTACCACCGATGGGGCGGCAACTCGCGATTATGCGCATTTGTGGCGAGGCGCCTGTAACTAAGCCAGAAGCTTGGCGAGTGGATCCCAGTAATGCTCTTGCCAGCCGGAGGCCAGGGGCTCTGCTTGACCCTTGGGGAACGCGACGTGGTCGAAGACGAGTTTGGTCGATCCGCCCTACGCCGTGGCGAGCCGATGTAGGCATTGGTGTCACAGACATTTTCCGTCTCCCTTCTGTCGCTCTTTTTTGGACCGAAGTGGTGGTCACTCACGAACGAATTCCGAGCGAGGCGGCGCGGACGAGCCACGAACGCGGCTGGACCGGTTGCCTCAACAACCTAGTGAGGTACGCGGAGTCTTGAAGCTCACGCGCGCTTGCGCAGGAAGACGTGCACTGCGCGTTCGCCGGCAACGTAGCTTGCGCATTCATATCCCAACGCACGCGTATCGATCTCGCTCCAGAGATGCTCTCCTGCCCCGAGCAAAACAGGGCGGACGACGAGATGCAGCTCGTCAATTAGTCCTGCTCGAAGGTACTGCCGGATGGTCGATACGCCGCCGCCCAGGCGAACGTCGCGCCCGCCCGCCGCCGCGTCCGCCTGCTCCCAAGCGGCGTGTATGCCGTCGGTAACAAAGCGAAACTCGGTGCCTCTGGCCATCTTGAGCGGCGCCCGCGGATAATGAGTCAGCACGAAGACGGGCGTGTGGTACGGTGGCTCGTCGCCCCACCAGCCCTTCCAGCTATCGTCCGGCCACGGACCTCGGACCGGGCCGAACATATTGCGCCCAAGAATCCAGGCACCGACACCAACAAATCCCTGCTCCGCCATGCGGTTGTCGATTCCCGTCTCGCCATCGTCATGGCCGTGCATCGTGCGCCATACGCGTGTGCGGAAAAACCATTCCATTAACTCAGGGCCGCTGACGCCGAGCGGATTTTGAAGATCCTGGTGCGGGCCGGCGCCGAAGCCGTCGATGGAAATCGCGAAGCTTTTGACAAGAAGTTTGGACACGGAATTGCTCGCTGCTGCGTCGATCGGACTCCGCTCTCGACTACAACATCCAGCCCATGCCGCGTCAACAATCGCCGCTCAGCCCCCTGTACGCCACTGCATGTCCCATTTGGCGAAATCTCGTGGCAGCGAGATAATCGCCTATATCCGTGCCACGGCGATTGTGGAACACTGTAGTGAAGCCGAGTCCGACTTACCTGGAATTTCGACCGAGCCCTCGGTTCACCAGCATCGTGGAATGCTTCTGGACTTCACGGGCGAGCCACGAGCAAGGCTGGGCCGGCGCGCTCGATAAGCTCGTGTGCCTCTTCTCCACGGAGCGTATCTCTTAGACCCAAAACAATTTCCATCGAGGAACATACAAGATGATCACAATCTCAGCGTTCAAATGGGTTCCGGAGTTCGCCCGGGGCCAAGTCCGCGATTTGCGCGCACGTTGGGCGCTGGAGGAAGTGGGGCTGCCCTATAAGACCCGGCTCCTCGAGCAGGGAGATCAGGACAAGCCGGACTACCGTGCTATGCAACCCTTCGGGCAGGTACCGATACTCGAGGAAGACGGCCTCGTGCTCTTCGAATCCGGAGCCATCGTGCTGCACATAGGCGAGCGAAGCGAGACGCTGCTGCCGAAGGAAGCCGGCGCGCGCGCACGCGCGACTCAGTGGCTGATATCAGCGCTCAATTCGATTGAGCCCTTCGTGATGAATGTCGCGGCAATCGATCTCTTTTACGCACAGGAGGAGTGGGCGAAACTGCGACGCCCCGGTGCCGTGGAGTTCGTGCAGAAGCGTCTGTCGGGCCTCTCCAAATCGCTTGGTGACAAGTCCTTCCTCGATGGCGATCGCTTCACGGCCGGCGACCTGATGATGGCGACGGTCCTGCGCATCCTCAAGCACACCGACATCGTCTCCAGCGACAGGCGACTGGCAGCGTACATCGAACGCTGCACCGGTCGACCCGCATTCAAGCGCGCGCTCGACGCGCAGATTGGAGATTTCAAGAAAGCTGCGTGAGTTGCCAAAAAATTGCGACTTTTACGAGCGAAGCTCACTTCGAGAAGTTGCTGCCGACATTCATCGGAGAGCGCATATGATCGAAACGCCTCAGGTTGCCGAGACCCCCGCGCAGCTGGTCGCCACCATTCACATTGAGACGCCACGCTCGAAGATCCAGCACGTCATGGGACCGGGCATCGGCGAGGCGATGGCCGCTGTCAAGGCGCAAGGCATCGGTCCGGCCGGGCCGTGGTTTGCGCATCATCTGAAGATGACGCCAGAGGCGTTCGATTTCGACATCTGCGTGCCGGTGTCGGCGCCCGTCACGGCAGTCGGCCGCGTGAAGCCTGGGCAGCGTCCTGCGGTCAAGATCGTGCGCACCGTCTATCACGGACCTTACGAGGGTCTAGGGGTTGCGTGGCGTGAGTTCTCCGGGTGGTTGGAAGAACACGGCTACAAGACGGCGGGCGATCTGTATGAATGCTATGTCGTCGGCCCGGAATCGACCACCGACCCGGCCAATTGGCGCACCGAGCTCAGCCGGCCGGTGATCGAATAGGGGACGCTGCGCAGGCTCCGCACACCGCGCGCGGAGGGTGACGCAGGTTCCCGACCGTAGTAGTCATTTTGCAGTCCGTATGAGCACGGGCCCGAACAATGAAAAGATGTTGAAAGAAATACCCGCGTCGTTAAGGTCTACGAGTGCGTCCCGCAAGACGTGACATACATCGGCATTCGGCCGACTATCACCTATCGAACCATCAATGTCTTTGGAGGTGCCGGTTTTTTCGGCACTCCTTGAATCGGCCAACGGGATGGAAGCACAACCGGCAAGGGTCGATGCCGCGGTGATCAACAACGTTCCACCGAGAATCCAAGTTGACTTCGCATTTAGTGCCATAGACATCCGAACTCGAGTTCCCTTACCCACCTTGGCTCCCTTGTACGCCATCGTGCGAATGATGTAACCCGACCTACCGGAAATAGCGAACGGCACCGCCGACCAGGGAAGCACCGGCCAGCGCCATGAGCACGGCGCAGAAGATCTGCGCGACGGAGATGCAACTTCATCCGCTACCGAGCAACGCTACGATGCTCAGAAGTGCCGGCGAAGAGAGCCTCGTGGCGGGCGCAGATTGAAGGCCAGAGGGTTGCTGCTTCGGCGATGTCGAGGTCGAAACTGTCTCGGAGAGTCGCGACGAGTTCGTCTGCCGAGTTTAGCAGCTTCTTGTCGACACGCGTCGCATGAATAGCCGTCAGAACGCGGCCGCGCAAGGAGAGGTGCGTATCGGCTGTGCGGCGTTGGACGACGAGATTCTGGATAAACGGGGAAGCTCCGCCAGGCTTCCTCCAAATCCGACGTCGACGAGGTAAGGCTGATCGAGGCAAACTAGCAGGCATAAGTGATTGCCCAGCTGTGCATCACCTGCCCGCACCCGCATGACACCGGCGCTCATTCGCATCACTTCGAAGCCCATTTGTTTCAGTGCCCATCCCATCACACCGTTCATTTCATAGCACCAGCCGCCACGTCGCTGGCAGACGATCTTGTGGTAATTCGCCTCCACGTCCTGGACGACCGGCCGACGCAGCAGCACGTCGAGATTTTCGAACGGGATCGCGTATTGATGAGCTCGATGTATGGCTCCGAGCGTCGCGAGATCCGGCCGCACGCTGCCGTCAAATCGGATGCGATGCAAATAGGCAGAAAGCTCCAAGGAATACCTCTCCGTTCTTTCCAGCACTCGTAACCAATAAAAAGTCCTTGATCGCAGGCATCACGCCGGCGCCGCTCACGGTTCTTTGCCTGCCTTCACCGTGTAGCCTGCCTCGCGCCACGCCTTCATGCCGCCGTCCGACGCAACGGCGCCCTGCACATGGAATCGCGCGTGTGGCCGGGGGTGTGGAGCGCTTGTAACCGCAGCTTTCCAATGACCAGCAGTTCATCGCTCCGCAAACGCAGATCGACGAATGGCGCCACAATTCACTCCCACTCAATTGTCTCCGGTATTCGTAATCACTTGAAAAATATCGAGTTCCTTTTGGGCGAATTCGATTTTACCGTCAGATTAGCCGTCAAAACGTCTTGCTTGATGCCGATAGCGGGCGATAGATGCCGATAGCAACATTTACCACACAGTGAATTTGTCTGAATAGTGCCGTCTCTCGGAGAACCAGACATTGCTTCTTCCCGCCGTAGAATCCTGCGTCTTTCAAAGTCAGGCCAGCTCGGCCACACACTGCGCCAGCGACATGACTTCGACCTTAGAACGGAGCGTATAGCTCGTCGAGCCCGGATAAACCACCAACAACCGGTGTAGTTCCAGGTCCTTGAGCGCCGAAACCATCGATGGAGTCATCGTCGGTGCATCAGCCCGCTTGATCTCAATTCCGATACGCCGCCCTTTCAGAAACAACAGCAGATCGAGCTCCGCCCCGGCCTGCGTTCGCCAGAAGTAGGCGTTGGCTTTGGGCAAATGAGCAAGTAGCTGCTCGATGACGAAACCCTCCCATGATCCACCGACTACGGGATGCCCCTCGAGTTGCCGGCGCTCGCCGATTCCGAGCAACGTATGCAGCAGGCCTGAATCACGAATGTAAACTTTCGGAGATTTGACCAACCGCTTACC
>CAAGKR010287723.1_pt1 | contig 16329 bp, 15 predicted proteins | sample 2556971 | NCBI WGS metagenome assembly CAAGKR01 (sample SAMEA5207829, study PRJEB30636) | soil metagenome | biome: forest; feature: boreal; material: soil | place: USA | collected 2011-09 | depth 1 m | reverse complement strand
TCCCGAAGTCCGTCTGGTAGTCGAAGCCCTTCGGCACGTACGCGCTGCCGTTGTCGATCATGCGCTTCATCATCGTGATCGCGTCGATCGCGGGCTGCTGGTCCCAGGCGACGGTCTTCTGGTCAGCGCTCATGAGCTGGCCGCCGCGCGAGAGGACCCAGCCGTTGAAGTTCGAGGCGTTGATCGTGATCGCCCAGCCATAGCGGGTCGGCTTGCCGTCGGGTCCGACCTTGCTCGCGGCCTTCGCGGTGGCTTCGAACTCATCCCAGGTCTTCGGGTCGCCCTTCCCGATCTCCTTGAGGATGTCCTCGTTGTTGTACTGGAGGAACAGCGACTTCGTGAACGGGAACGAGAGGAGCTGGTTGTTGAACTGCGGGAAGCGGTTCGTGTCGTAGTACGGCTTGTAGATGTCGGCCTGCGACTCCTTCGAGAGGCCGTTCTTGGCGGAGTTCACGTACGGGTCGAGGTTGAGGACAACATCGGCTTTCATGTAGTCGGCGACGAAGGTCTCGTACGCGACCGCGAGCTCGGGCAGCGCGCCGGCCTGGATGGCCGACAGGTTCTTCTGATAGAGCTGCGTGTAGCTGCCCTGGTACTGGAGCGTGACCGTGACGCCCTTGCCGTTGGTCGAGTTGAACCGGTCGACCATGGCCTGGAGCGCCGCGGCGTTCACGCCGGTCTGGGTGTGCCAGAGCGTGAGCGCGATCGGCGCACCCGAGAGATCGATGTCGGCCTGGGTGGACGGAGCCGGCGCCGGCGACGCAGCCCCGCTGCACGCCTGGGCGACGACCACGACCGCTGCGAGGATCGCGACCTTCAACCGCATGGAACCCCTCCTCCTTGAAACCCCTACCTATTCGCCACGCATCTATATACGAATCAGCCTTAGCCGCGGATACCGGTCCTCGCCATTCCCTGGATGAGATAGCGCTGCGCGAACAGGAAGATGACGACCACGGGGGCGATCACGAAGGTTGCCGCCGCCATCTCGAGATGATATTGCGCCCCGAATTCAGTGCGGAACTGCGCCATTCCGACCTGGACCGGTCTGACCGCGTCGCTGTTCGTTACCAGGAGCGGCCACTGGAAGGCGTCGTACACCCCGAGGCCGGTGATGAGGGTGACCGTGACGAGGACCGGGATCGAGAGCGGGAGCACGATGCCCCAGAGGAACCGAAGATGTCCCGCACCGTCGACCTTCGCGGCGTCCGCGAGCTCGTTCGGGATCGAGCGGAAGTGCTGACGCAGGAGGAAGATCGAGAACACCGATGCGAGGAACGGGATGATCTGGACCTGCAGCGTGTCGGCCATGTGCAAGTAGCGGGTGACGAGGACGAAGTTGGGGATGAGCGTGGCTTCACCCGGGATCATGTACGTGGCCAGCAGGATGAAGAAGATCGCGCCCTTCCCCTTGAAGTCGAGCCGCGCGAACGCGTAGGCGGCGAGGATCGATGTCGTCAGCTCGCCGACTGTCACAGCGACGCCGATGACGAGGGTGTTCCGGAAGAAGCCGGCCCACGGGGCGTCGCCCCAGGCGGTCGCGAAGTTCTCCAGGTGCAGCTCGTGCGGGAACGCCGTCGGGGGGAACTGGGTGGCCTCGAAGAAGCTCTTGAACGCGGTCGAGATCATCCAGTAGAACGGGAACGCGATGACGATCGCGACAGCCGTGAGCACGACGTGCTTCACGACGGTCCGCGGGCGGACCCGGGGCACGCCCGACGGCCGCGCCAGCGCGCTGGTGTTGCTACCCATAGTGCACGCGCCGTTCGGCGACGCGGAACTGGAACACGGTGAAGCCGAGGATGATCACTGTGAGCAGCACCGCCATGGCGGCGCCGAGATCGATCCGACCCTGCTGGAAGAAGACGTGGAAGATCTCGTACCCCAGGGTCTTCGTCGTCTCCAGCGGCCCGCCGTTCGTCATCGCGTAGATCTGGTTGAACGCCTTCAGCGATCCGATGGTGGCGATCGTCGCGACGAAGAAGGTCGTTGGGCTGAGGAGCGGCAGTGTGATCTTGGTGAAGATCTGGCGTTCGCTCGCGCCATCGAGCCGCGCGGCCTCGTAGTACTCGTTCGAGATGTTGCCAAGGCCGGCAAGGAAGATCACCACTTGGAAGCCGATGTAGTGCCAGATGGTGTAGATCGACACGCCGACGAGCGCGAGGCTCGGCCCGGCAAGGATCGACTGGTGAAACTGGCTGCCCGCCGCGAACGGCGACCAGTCCGGCAACGTCCATCCGAACGAGCCCGCGATGAGCTCGATGATCCCGCGCGGCTCATCGAGCCATTGCTGCGGCCCGATCCCGACGAAGCCGAGGAGCGTGTTGAACAGTCCGTAGCTCGGGTTCATCAGCCAGTTGAAGATCACCGACGCCGCGATCACCGACGTGATGTACGGGAGGTAGTAAAGGGTCCGATAGATGCCGCGACCGCGCATCTTCTGGAACAGCAGGTACGCCAGCACGAGCGAGAGGACGATCTCCACCGGCACCGTGATGACGGTGTAGGTGAGGGTCACCGACAGGGACTGCCAGAACTCTTCGGCGCGCGCGCCGACGAGCACGGTCTGGTAGTTGTCGAGGCCGCGGAAGGCGCCCTGGACGATGTCCCACCTGAACAACGACATGTAGACGGCCGCGAAACCAGGGAGGAACTGGAAGATGAGGATGACCACGATCGCCGGAAGGACGAACGCGTAGGCCAACAGGTTCTCGGCGAGGATGCGACGGCGGCGGGCCGCGCCGGCCGCGGGGCGCATCATGACGGAAGCCCTCACCGTGCTGCGATGATAGGCGAGCACATGCCCATCTACGACTACCACTGCGACCACTGCGGTCACACGTTCTCGGCCGTCCAGTCGTACACCGACGCGACGCTCGAGAAGTGTCCGAGCTGCGGGAAGCGCCCGCGCAAGCTGATGGCGACGCCCGCGATCGTCTTCAAGGGTGGCGGCTGGTACAAGACCGACAGCCGGCCCGCGCAGAAGGAAAGCGGGGACACCAAGCCCAGCGGCGACGCGAAGGACGCCGGTCAGAAGTCCGCCGACGCGAAGCCCCCAGCCGAGACGAAGCCGGCGACCGACGCGAAGCCCGCAGGCGGCAAGAAGAGCGGCTCATCGAAGGCGGACGCCGCATCCTCGTAACCGCGCGCCGGGTCGTCGCCGGGTTCCTCGCCGACGATGGCCCGTTCCTCGCGGGCGCGATCGCGTACCAGATCTTCTTCGCCCTCATCCCGCTGCTCGCCCTGATCATCGGGATCTTCGGCTACGTCTACGGCACGCAGGAGGCGGAGCTCGAGCTCGCCCGGATCGTCCGCGGCCTGCTGCCTGCGGCCACGGGCCAGGAGACCAAGCTCGTCGGGGAGCTCGTGCAGGGTCGCGCGCTCTCCCTCAGCCTCGGATTGGTGGGAACGCTGCTTACGGTCACGGCGATCCTTGGCTCGATCGATACCGCGATGTCCCACATCCTGGGGCGCGAGGGACGGCGCGCGTTCGTCCGCGAACGCTTGAACAGCACGCTGTTCATCGTCCTCGTGTTCGTCCTGGCCGTCGCGTCATTCGCGGTGAGCTTCGGAGTGCAGGTCTTGTCCACAGCCCTCATCGACACAGGCCTTCGCGGGGTCCGGCTGCTGTTCGAGCTCGTGTCGCCGCTGGTCGGGCTGGCGTTCGGGTTCTGGTTCTTCTATCTCGTGTTCCGGTTCGCGCCGCGGCGGCCCGTACGGCGCCGAGCCGCGCGCCGGGCGGCCCTGGTATCGGCCGTGCTCTGGGAGGTCGCCAAGGTCGCGTTCGGGTTTCTCACACGGGGGCTCGGGATCTTCGAGGCGTACGGCGCGCTCGCGTTCGCTGCGGGACTATTGACCTGGATCTACGTGACGGCGGTCATCATCCTGATCGGGGCGGAGGTCGTGAAGACCCGCGATGCTTGAACGGCTCGAGGCGATGGCCAGCCGGGTCATCGAAGGTTGGAGCGCCCGGCTCTTCCGCGCGCGACTGCAACCGGTGCAGATCGCGAAACGCGTCATCCGCGCGATGGAAGCACATCAGACCATCTCGGTCGCGAAGACGTTCGTCCCCAACAGCTACCTCGTGTCGCTCTCGCCGTCCGACTTCGCGCAGTTCGAGCAGTACAAGCGAAGCCTCGAGCGGGATCTCGCCGAAGCGGTCCTCGGCGCGGCCCGGGATCGAAGCTTCACGCTCCTGGCGTACCCGACCGTCGAGCTCGAGCAGGAAGCGGACATCTCGCCCGGCGACCTGCGGGTGGCCTGCGCCCTCGTCGACGCGTCCGGCGAAGAGGTGCCGGCCAACGAGCCGGAGCGGCTTGGCGGGATCGAGACCGGCCACACGATGGTCCTCGACCGCGACGCGCTGCGCTCGGCCAAGCCGCGCGCGCCGCAGGGCGCGATCGTCGCGCGAGAGGGGAGCGTGCGGCGCGAAGTGACGCTCACGGCCGATCCAATCACGGTGGGCCGAGATCCGAAGAACGACATTGTCCTCGACGACCGCCGGGTCTCGCGCCGGCACGCCGAGGTCCGCCTGCGGCTCGGCCGGTACACCCTCTACGACCTGCAGAGCACGAACGGCACGTTCGTGAACGGCCGCCGCATCGCCGAGATGGTGCTGTCCGACGACGACCGGATCACCATCGGCGGCGCGGAGCTGGTCGTCCGCCTCGAGGGCTGATGGAGATCACATTCGCGGTCATCCTGTGGGCAGTCCGGATCGCGTTCCTCGTCCTCCTCTACGTGTTCCTGATTCGCTCGTTCCGTGCGCTGCAGCGCTCTCTGGCCGACGAGCGCGCCGCCGTCGCGGCGCGGCAGCTCGGCCTCGCCGCCCTCGTCGTCACGCGGAGCCACGGTGGCGGCCCCCGCGTGGGTGAGCGGATGCCGCTCCGGGCGGTCTCGAGCGTCGGCCGTGACGCGGGCAACGACATCGTGCTGAACGACGAGGCCGCGTCGGCGAAGCACGCGATCGTGAGCTTCGCCGACGGCGAGTGGTGGCTCGAGGACGCGGGCAGCACGAACGGGACGGTGCTCAACGGCTCGCGGATCTGGGACAGGGAGCGCTTCCACTACGGTGACGAGGTGGCGGTCGGTCGAATCGCGCTCCGCCTCGAGCGCGCACAGTGATCCGCGTCCGCCCCGTCGCGCGCCTCGCCGAGCTGCGGCTCCTCATCTGGGTCGCAGGGTTCAGCCTCGCGGGCTACGTCGCGGTCGTCGCCGCGGCCTCGGGCCGCTTCGCGTGGTACGAGCTCGCGGTCCCGGTCGCGGTCCTCGCGATCTTCGGCGCGCTCCACGTGTTCCTCACTTCGATCGGGTTCCGCGGCGACCAGCTGCTCATGCCGCTCGCGGTCGGGCTCACGGGCATCGGGTTCGTCCTGGTGGAGCGTCTCGCGCCGACGCTGCTGTTGCAGCAGCTCACCTGGCTGGTGATCGCGGCAGGCGCGTTCTGCGTCACGATCCTCATCCCCCGCGACCTCGCCGTACTCGCGCGGTTCAAGTACACGTGGGCGCTCATCGGTGTGCTCCTGCTCATCTCGCCGCTCCTGCCGTTCGTCGGGCGCGAGATCAATGGCGCGCGCATCTGGGTCGGCATAACCGGCATCGCCCAGTTCGAGCCCTGGGAGCTGGTGAAGATCGCCCTCGTGATCTTCTTCGCGGCGTACCTCGAGGAGTACCGCGAGATGCTGTCCACGCCGCCGCGCCGGTTCGGTCCGATCCCGGTGCCGCCGATCCCGTACCTCCTGCCGATCGTCGCCATGTGGCTGGTGGCCATGCTCGTGATGGTGTTCGAGAAGGACCTCGGGGCCACGCTGCTGTTCTTCGGGATCTTCCTCGCGATGCTGTACCTCGCGACGGGCGAGCCGTTCTACGTAATCATCGGCCTCGTGCTGCTCGCGGCCGGCGGCTTCGTCGCCTATCACGCCTTCGCGCACGTCGCCGCGCGCGTGGACGTCTGGCTCGCGCCGTTTAACAGCGACCTGCGGTTCGATCAGGCGTACCAGCTCACGCAAGGGCTCTTCTCGCTGGCGAACGCCGGGCTCTTCGGCGCGGGCCTCGGCAACGGGATGCCCGAACGGATCCCGGTGGTGTGGAGCGACTTCGTGTTCGACGCGTTCACCGAGGAGGTCGGCTTCGTCGGCGCGCTCGCGCTCCTCGCCTTCTATCTCCTGTTCGTCTACCGCGGGATGCTCATCGCGCTGCGCGCGCCGACGATGTTCCTCCAGCTGCTCGCGGCCGGCCTCTCGTTCATCGTCGCGTTCCAGACCCTCGTCATCGTCGGTGGCAACGCGAAGCTCATCCCCCTCACCGGGATCACCCTGCCATTCGTCGCCTATGGCGGCTCGTCGCTGGTCACGAACTTCATACTCGCCGCCTTGTTGCTGCGAGTGAGCGACATCACGGCGAGGGTCCGACGATGACTGGACGAGGGCGGCATGCGTCAGCGGCCGGTGGGCATTCCGTTCGCTCGCTCGAGACATGGGTCAGCGGTCACGGCCGGCCCTACGGACGAGCCTTCGCTCACGGAACGCCCCCCGGCCGCTATCACCGCACACCCAACCTATTCATGAGTCGTCCTCTGTCATGAGCGAGCGCACGATCGCAGCGAACATCAGGCGACTCACATTGACGATCGCGATCGCGTTCCTCATGACGTCGATCGGGGTCGGCTATTGGAGCTTGGTCGCCGCCAGCGACTTGAATGCGGATCCGTTCAATCCGCGCTTAATCGCGGCCGTCCGCGATCGGCCGCGGGGCAAGATCGTGGACTCGAGCGGCGGTGTCCTCGCGGAGTCGGTACAGGACGGCGATGCGTACCGACGCCGCTACTCGGACCGGTCGCTCGCGCAGGTGGTCGGCTACGCGTCCTTCAAGTACGGCGCGTCCGGCGTCGAGGGCGCCTATCAGGAGTCACTCATCGGGCAGGATCCGTCGGACCTGCTCGGCCAGTGGAAGGCGCGCTACCTCGGCGAGCGCACCGAGCCGGGCTCGGTCGTGCTCGGCATCGATCCGAAGGTGCAGCAGGCCGCGGTCGCGGCCCTCGCCGGCCGGCGCGGCGCGATCGTCGCGCTCGATCCCAAGACCGGACGGATCCTCGCCTCCGTGAGCCTGCCGAACTACGACGCGAACGCGCTCGTCGATCCGCAGCAGCAGGACATCGCGTGGGGGCAGCTCAACGCCGCGACGGACAAGCCGCTCATCAATCGCGTCGCGCAGGGCCTGTATCCGCCCGGCTCGACGATGAAGATCATCACCGCGGCAGCGGCGCTCGAAAACGGGTTCGATCCGAATCAGAAGATCCGCGTTGACGACCCGTATCAGGCGGACAAATCGTGGGGCGACTACTACGTGCGCTCCTCATCGGCCGCGCACGGCGACTTCGACATGTCGCTCGCGTTCCAGCGAAGCGAGAACATCTACTTCGCCAAGGTCGGGCTGACGATCGGCGCGCAGAAGCTCAGCGACATGGCGAAGAAGTTCGGCATCGGTCGCGCGCCGGCGCTCGATCTCGGCGCGGCGAAGGGCCAGCTCTCCAACAGCGGCACGATCGACCGGCCGACGCTGCTCGCGGACACGAGCTACGGGCAGGGGGAGCTGCTCACGTCACCCTTGCAGATGGCCATGGTTGCGGCGACCGTCGCGAATCACGGCGTGCAGGTCCAGCCGCACTACGTGACCGAGATCCGGGACCCCGCCGGCGGGGTGCTGCGCACGGTCGGCGGCGGGGCCGGCGACCAGATCATCAGCGCGGCCACCGCGGCCAAGCTCACGACCTACCTCGTCCAAGCCGTCGAGGCACCCGGGGCGTTCGCCTTCGGCGCGAAGATCGCGGGCATTCACGTGGCGGGAAAGACAGGGACCGCCGAGACCCCGAGCGGCTCGCCGCACGGGTGGTTCGTCGGGTTCGCCCCAGCTGAGGACCCGCAGGTCGCGGTCGCCGTGATCATCGAGAACGCGGGCCAGGGCGGCGTGGACGCTGCCCCCCTCGGCGCCGCGGTCATGCGAGCCGTGCTCGGCAAATAGGGGAACCACCCAGCGACCAAACCGGTACTGATTGAACCGTCGGGCCCGTTAGACCGTTCTATAGGCGAGCTGAGCACGCCGGATGACCCTCTCGCGACTTCGTCGCTCGGGGGGCCGGGCTCGGCTCTTACCATTCGGACGGGAAACGGGGCTTCAGGGGGAATTCGTTTGGACAGCACTGCGCTCTCCCGGCAGGTCGCCGGTGTCGTCGAGAACGTCGAGCGGGTCATCTTCGGCAAGCACCATGAGGTCGAGCTGGCCTTCGTCGCGCTCCTCTGCCGTGGTCACATCCTGATCGAGGACGTTCCCGGGACCGGAAAGACCGTGCTCGCCAAGGCCTTCAGCCGCTCGCTCGGCTGCAGCTTCCGCCGCATCCAGTTCACCCCCGACCTCCTGCCCTCGGACGTCACGGGCGTCTCGATCTTCAACCAGCAGCTAAACACGTTCGAGTTCCGGGCGGGCCCGGTCATGAGCCAGATCGTCCTCGCCGATGAGATCAACCGCGCGACGCCGAAGACGCAGTCGGCGCTCCTCGAGGCGATGGAGGAGCGGCAGGTCACGGTCGATGGCACGACCTACCAGCTCCCGGACCCGTTCCTGGTCATGGCCACGCAGAACCCGATCGAATACGAAGGCACCTTCCCGCTCCCTGAGGCCCAGCTCGACCGGTTCTTCATCCGGTTGCAGCTCGGATACCCGAAGCCGAAGGAAGAGGTCGACATCCTCGACGCCCAGCGCGTGCACCACCCGCTCGACAGCCTCGGACAGGTCATGACCGCGGACGAGCTCCTCGCCGCGCAGGCCGGCGTCCGCGACGTCCACATCGCCGAGGCGGTGAAGCAGTACGTCGTGGCAGTCGTCGGCGCGACCCGCTCGCACCCGGACGTGTACCTCGGAGCGTCACCGCGCGGCTCCCTCGCGCTCGCGCGCGCCGCCCAGGCCTACGCGGCGGTGCGCGGCCGGGACTACGTCGTGCCCGACGATGTGAAGGCGCTGGCCGGTCCGACGCTCGCGCACCGCTTGATCCTCCAGCCCCAGGCGCGGTTGAAGGACCTCGCGCAGACCACGGTCATCGCCGAGGTCCTCGCGAGCGTGCCGGTCGAGGTCGGGTCGCCGACCGCGCTGCGGGCGTAGGGTCATGCGGCCCTGGCACTTTGCGGTCCTGTGGCTCGGGCTCTTCATCGCCGCCGTCTCGAGCGGCGTGGAGCTCCTCAGCTACCTCGCGTACCTGCTTCTGTTCGTCGGCGCGGCGATGTGGGTTACCGCGCGGCTGACCCTCGAGGGTCTCTCGGTGAAGCGCACGGTCGGCCAGGCCTACGCCCACCTCGGTGACAAGATCGACCTGAACTACGAGCTGCGGAACGATCACCGCCTCGCGAAGCTCTGGGTCGAAGTGAGCGAGACCTCGAACTGGCCCGAGCCGCTCACCGGGCGGGTCCTCTCGATCGCCGGCAAGGGCGTGACCCGGCGCTGGAAGGTCAGCGTCCCCGCGCTCCGCCGCGGCCGCTTCCACCTCGGGCCGATCGTGCTCCGGTCGGGTGATCCGTTCGGGCTCTTCTCGACGGTCGCGCGGATCCCGCTGGACGCGCTCATCCTCGTGTACCCGAAGGTGCTCCCGCTGCCGTTCTGGCAGCTGCCCGGGTCGTTCCTCGAGGGCAACGTCCTCACTGGCCAGCGCTCGCTGCAGTCGACCTCAATGGTCATGGGGATCCGTGACTACCGGGCGGGCGATGCGATGAACCGCATCCACTGGCCGTCGTCGGTGCGGCACCGCGGGCTCTACGTCAAGGAGTTCGAGCTCGACAAGACCGCGGACCTCTGGATCTACCTCGACCTCGAGCGCCACTGGCACCGCGGCGAAGGCGAGAACTCGACCGAGGAGCGGGCCGTGACGGTGGCCGCGTCGGTCGTGGCGAAGGCGCTTCGCGAGCACCGTAACGTCGGTCTCGTGACGACCGGCGTGCGCGCCGAGATCCTGCATCCCGACCGCGGCACGAAACAATTCGGCAAGCTCTTGCAGTACCTGGCAGAGGTGCAGGTCGGTGGCTCGCGCACGCTCGCCGAGGTCATGGTCGAGACGCTGCCGCGCATCCGGCGCGGCGCGTCCGTGCTGCTGATCACCCCGTCCCTCGACCGCGCGTGGGTCCGCCCGGCGAGCACCTTCCGCGAATCGTCGATCTCGACCCAGGCCGTCCTCATCGGGTCGGAGGACACGGACGACCGCGACCGCGCCCGGCGGCACGCCCTGCTCGGCGAGCTCGCGGTCGCTGGCGTCCGCACCGCGCACCTGCAGCCGAGCATGAACATCGAGGATCTGTTCCACGAGGCGATGAATGCGATCGCCTGACCTCTTCTTGGGCTCCGTGAGACGGTCGTTGTTCCCGCCGGTGGACGTGCGCAAGCTGGGCTTCCGCGGCGGATGGGCCGCGCTCCCGATCTACCTGGTCATGATCCTCATCTATCCGGCGTCGCTCGCGCAGGCCGGGTGGGTCGACCTCAACGCCCAATTCACCTACATCGCGATCGGCGGCGCGCTGCTCGGCACTGTCGTCGGCAATGGCCGGATGCGCGCGTGGCGCTCAACGCTCCTCGGCGCGCTCGCTGGGGCGCTCACCGTCGTCGTCTTCACGATCGTCGCGACCAACGGGACCTCGCTGCACGCGAAGACCATCGATCTCGCGGTCCACGTAAACAACTGGGTGACCCAGATCATCGCCGGCGAATCGGCGAACGATCCGTCGGTCTTCGTGCTGCTGCTCGGAGCGACGTGCTGGGCAAGCGCGTACGTCGGCGCGTTCGCGCTGGCGCGCGAGCACCGGCCCTGGGATGCCGTCATCTTCAGCGGCATCTGCCTCACGGTGAACGTGTCGCTCGCCCTGACCTCGCTGTACTTCGACCTCATCCTGTTCACGCTTCTCGCGCTCGTGCTGCTCACGCGGCTGCACATCGTCAACCTTATGGAGCGGTGGGAGCGGCAGAACATCGTGCCCGCGGGCGAGATGGACTGGCGACTCCTCCGCGGCGGACTGACCTGGACCCTCGTGTTGATCCTCATGGCCTTCTTCACACCGCGCGTCGGCGCGGCTGACCTCGTCTCCAACGCGTTCAACACCTTCGACGCGCCGTACCAGCGGCTGCAGACGGAGTGGCAGCGCTTCTTCGCCGGGGTCTCCGGGCCGAGCCGCCTGCAGGGGGTGTCGTTCTCGGATTCCATCCGGCTCGGGCAGGCGCCGAACCTCGGCGACCGGATCGTGTTCTACGTCGACGCGCCGGCGGCTCACTTCTGGCGCGCGGTCACGTACGACTTCTACACGGGCGCCGGCTGGCGCACGACGGAGACCGATCGGGTGGACAAGGTCACGCCGCCGACCCTCGAGCGCGAGAAGATGGACGCGACCTTCGACATCGTCGTGCCGCACACGAACCTGCTGTTCGGCGCGAACGAGCCGGTGAAGGTCAACGTGCCGTTCCAGTTCCAGACCGGCGACGACCGCGCCTACTCGACCTCGGTGCGCGCGGTGAACCGCAACCAGGCTCAGGGCACATACACGACCACGTCGTACGTGTCGATCGCGACGAAGGATGAGCTTCGGAAGGCGCTGACTGCGTACCCGACCACGATCAAGACGAAGTACCTCCAACTGCCGTCGAGCATTCCCAGCCGGGTCAGGGACCTCGCGATCCAGATCACCGCGAACAAAATCAGCGCGTACGACAAGGCCGAGGCCGTCGAGACCTACCTGCGGAACACGTACAAGTACTCGACCGTCGTGAAGTCCGCGCCCGCGGGTCGCGACCCGGTGGATTACTTCCTGTTCGATCTGAAGGCCGATTTCTGCGAGTACTTCGCGTCGTCGATGGCGGTCCTCCTCCGCGAGGTCGGCGTGCCCGCGCGCGTGGTCGAAGGCTTCACCTCCGGCTCGCTCGACGCGAGCAACCGCTACGCCGTGCGCGAGCTCAATGCGCACGCATGGGTCGAGGCGTACTTCCCGGCGTACGGATGGATCGAGTTCGAGCCCACACCGTCGGAGCTGCCGTTCGATCGGGTCGACACCGCGGCCGGGGCGACGAATCCAGATGGCACGCCGGTCAACCCGAACAGCCGTACGGACAGCCAGGGTCTCCTCGGCCGCGACAACACCCCGGACCCGGGTGCACTCGGCGTCGACAACACGCCGCCGAGCGGCGTCGGCGGTGATCTCTCGAAGACGATCGACCCCCGGCCCGGGCTCGCCGTGCTCGCGGCCTTGCTCCTCGTGCTGTTCGTCGGCCTCGTCCGCTTCGAGATGCGATTCCGCGGTCTCGGCACGATCGACTCCGCGTGGGGCAAGACGCGGCTCCTCGGCGCGTACGCGGGCCACGCTGCCCGACCGTCGCAGACGCCGTACGAGTACGCCGACGCCATCGGCCGCGAGATCCCCGACGTCCACGAGCCGATGCAGACGATCGCGCGGGCGCGGGTCCAGGATCGCTACTCGCCGACGGGTGCGACGGACGCCGAGCGCGATGCCGCTGCCGCGGCGTGGCGCAAGGTCGCCCGGATCTTCGTGACCCTGCTGCCTACGCGCATCGTCCGCGCGCTCGCGAAGTTCGTCCGATAGCCGAGCATCCCAATGTCGCGCGGGTGAGCGCGCACGCCGCCGGCCAGGGCGTCACGATCGCGGTGACCCGCTTCCCGGCGACCACTCGCACGGCGCAGGACGCGGCCCGCGAGATCGGCTGCACCGTCGGGGAGATCGTGAAGAGCCTCGTGTTCCTCGCCGACGGTGCAGCCGTCGTCGTCCTCTGCTCCGGCGCCGACCGCATCGACGAAGCGAAGCTCAAGGCGGTCACCAGCGCCTCGAGCGTTCGTCGCGCGACCGCTGACGAAGCCAAGATCGCGACCGGTTACGCGATCGGCGGCGTGCCGCCGTTCGGGCACGACGCGGATCTGCGAGTCCTCATCGACGACGGCCTCCTCGCGTTCACGACCGTGTGGGCCGCAGCCGGGCTGCCGGACTCGGTGTTCCCGATCGCGCCCGCTGAGCTCGTGCGCCTCTCACACGGGACGGTGGCGGACCTCGCGTGACCACGCGCGGTGATGAGGGCCTGGCAGGCGTTCGGGAGCGAAGGCTCGTCGGAGGGAACTGTCGCTGCCGTGAACGCACGTGACGAGCGAGCGACCCGAACGCCTGCCAGCCCCTAACGCACGCGCATGAGAGTGTTCGCGACGGGCACGACGGGTTTGTTGGGCACCGTGGTGGCAGAGCAGCTCCGCGATCGCGGTGACATGGTCGTGCAATTGGTGCGCGACCCAGCGAAGGCCGATCTGCTGAAGAAGACCGGTCGCAGCGTCGTCGTCGGCGACTTGGCCGATCCCGATGCCTTGCGGAGAGGCTGCGACGGCTGCGATGCGGTCGTCCACGCCGGCGCCATTTATGAGGTCGGCATCAACGCGCCGCGCCGGATCGATATGTACAAGGCGAACGTCGATGGCACCGAGGCGGTGCTCGCCGCAGCGCTCGCGGTCGGCGTGCCGAAGGTCGTGCACGTCTCATCGATCGTCGTCTTCGGCAACACGAACGGGAAGATCGTCGACGAGACCTACCGCCGTGCGGACGGCTATACGTCGTACTACGACGAGACGAAGACGCTCGCGCATCGCCTCGCGGAGGGGTTCAACGCGAAGGGTCTGCCGGTCGTGATCGCGCAGCCCGGCCAGATCTACGGGCCGGGCGACCACTCCGGGATCGGCGCGCTGTTCCGCCGCGCGGCGGCCGGGAAGCTGCCGGTCCTCACGTTCGGTGACCTCGGCCTCTGCTTCGTGCACGTCGCGGACGTGGCCGCCGGGATCGTGGCCCTGCTCGACCGCGGCCGCCCGGGCCAGGCATACGTGCTCGGTGGAGAGGCCATTCGGCTCCGCGAGGCCATCCGGATCATGGCGTCGCTCGCGGGCAAGGCCGCGCCGCGCTTCGACGTGCCGCCGTCGATCCTGCGATTCGCCGCGCGGCTGCGACCCGAGGTCGCTGAGGTCGTGAAGAGCGCGGACCGCGTGACGTTCTGGGCCACCGACGCGAAGGCTCGATCCGAGCTGGGCTATTCGGCTCGCTCGCTGCGCGAGGGCCTGGTCAGCTATCTGTCGCCGTCCCCGGGATAGCGCCCGGCCGCCAGCTCGCCTGCCGCGGGCCAGTACCTTTGCCGGTCGGAGCGCACCCATTGGCGGCGTGGATCGCGTCGCGCCGGTGGCAGAGTTTGCGTCAGTGAATGCTCTACCGATCCGCGTTACGGTGACGCTCGCGCTCCTCGGCTTGTCGGTGATCCCGGTCGCGTGCGCCCCAGTGGCCCAGGCCGCGCCGTCGCAGACGGCCTCGCCGTCGGCCGCCGTCGCGAGCCCGACAGCCACGCCGATCTTCGTGCCCAGCGCGAAGTCCTACTTCCCGCGCATCGATCGATTCGATTTCCCGACGGCGCCCGCGCCGTTCGTCGAGGCACTCACCCGGAGTCTGGGCGCGTTCCACCAGACGATCAGCAGCTTCGAAGGACGATCGGTCGTCTACGACGGCGCGCAGCTGCCCGCGGTCGTCTCCGCGATGGTCGTCTCGCCTGACCTGTACGCGCGGACCGACACGTTCGACCTTCTCGTGACCGCTGATCTCGAGGGTCTGCCCGGCTCCACAAGCCGTCCGTTGAGCATCGGAGCGCTGCAGCTTCCAGCGACCGAGATCACTGTGGCCGATGGCAAGGGTTACGCCGTGATCTACCTGCAAGGCTTCTTCTTCGTGCAGGTCATCGGCACCGACGCCGGCCTGCTGGACCAGATCGCCGAGGTCCTCGTCGCCGCGAACGCCCGCCGCCAGCCCTGAGCAGCGCATTCGGCTCGCTCCCCGAAACTATCGGTCAGCGATCGTCGTCGTCCTCGTCGTCCTCTTCGAACTCGTCGGAGTAGAAGCCAAGCTCCTCGGACTTGAACACGGTCACGAGGAAGTCCTCGCGCTCCGGGTCGTGCGTCTGCACGAGCTCCTCATCCAGCTGATCGATGAGCTGCTGCAGCTCGTCGTCCGTGAGGTCGACCTCGAGCAGCAGCGTGGCGTTCACCTCGAACCGGCCGTAGTGAAGATCGACACGACCCACGCGCCGCGCGCCGCCGTAGATCGCGAAGATCTCGCTCGACTCGGTGCGCACGGTGCGCTCGAAGCGCGCTGCTTCCATGAAGCGAGGACCATACCACCCGTCCTCCCGCCGGCCCCGCTACGCTCGGCCGATGCCGCATCCCCTCCACGTCGGGCTGAAGCTCTCGCCGCAGATCCACCCGATCGCGACCCATCGTGCCGTGTGGAAGATCGCCGACGACACGGGCTTCGACGGGCTGTGGGGCTTCGACCACCTGCTCGCGCTCGGCGGTGACCCGACGCAGCCGATCTTCGAGGGCTGGACGATGCTCGCCGCGATGGCCGAGGCCACGAAGCGCGTGCGGATCGGCCTGATGGTCGCGGGTAGCCTGTATCGCCATCCCGGCATGCACGCGAAGATCGGCGCGACCGTCGATCACCTCTCGAACGGCCGGCTCGAGTTCGGCATCGGCGCGGGGTGGAACGAGCCGGAGTTCGTGCAGCTCGGCATCGACTTCCCGCCGCTCGGCGAGCGGCTCGGCCGCTTCGGCGAGGCGGTGCGCGTCATCAAGCGCCTTTGGACGAAGGAGCGCGCGAATTTCACGGGCAAGTACTTCACGCTCACCGACGCGATCGCGGAGCCGAAGCCGCTGCAGAAGCCGTATCCGCCGATCTGGATCGGGGGCTCGGGTCCGCAGCGGACGCTGAAGATCGTGGCACGGCACGGTGACGTCTGGAACTCGAACTCGGGGGACCTCGAAAAGAGGATCTCGCTGTCGAGGATCCTCGACGAGCATTGCAAGATGGTCGGCCGCGACCCCGACGCCGTGCGCCGGTCGGTGCAGTTCCGGCTCACGACGGTCGAGGAATCGCTCAAGACCGCGCAGTCCTATCTCAGGGCCGGCTTCACCGAGCAGATCGTGATGTTGAGCGGCCCAGATCCAGTGAGGGGCGCCGAGGTCGCCGCGACGGAGCTGCTGCCGAGGATGCGGGAGCTGGGCTAGGCGCCGAGCTTCGCGGTCCGTACCTCGTCGACGTCGGCGAACATCCCGATCTGATCGCGCACGACGTCCGGCACCGGATCGTCGAGCGTGAGGATCATGAGCGCGTCGCCGCGGGGGTGGAGCCGCCCGACCTGCATCGACGAGATGTTCACGTCCGAGCTGCCGAGCAGCGTGCCGACGCGGCCGACGAGCCCCGGCTTGTCCTGGTGCTTCGTGAG
>CAAGKR010029716.1_pt1 | contig 16330 bp, 15 predicted proteins | sample 2556971 | NCBI WGS metagenome assembly CAAGKR01 (sample SAMEA5207829, study PRJEB30636) | soil metagenome | biome: forest; feature: boreal; material: soil | place: USA | collected 2011-09 | depth 1 m | reverse complement strand
GCCTGGTCAGCGTCGACGCCGATCGCGTAGACACCTGCGGCCTTGGCCGCCTGGATGTAGCCGAGGCCGCTGCCACCGGCCACCTGGAACAGGATGTCGCAGCCCTGGGCGATGTGGGTCTTACCGACCTCGAGGCCCTTCTGCTGATCGACGAAGTCCTGGCTGTAGCCGTTCAGGATCTTGGTGGTCGGGCTGACCGTCTTCACCGCGTCCTGGTAGCCCGCGATGTAGCGGTCGACCGGCGGGATCGAGAGGCCGCCCATCGAGCACACGGTGTTGTGCGTCGCAGCGCCGACCTTGTTCTTCGCCATTGTCGCGGCGATGACGCCGACGATGTAGCCGGCCTCCTGCTCCTTGAAGAACAAGTTGGCGACGTTCGGCAGGTTCTTCACGTTGCCTGCGTCATCGTTCGGCGCGCCGTCGATGATCGCGAACTTCACGTTCGGGAACTGCGTCGCGACCTTCCAGATGGCGTTCTGCATCAGGAAGCCGACGCCGATGACCAGGTCGTACTTGTCCTGCGCGTACTTGGTGAGGTTCGGCACGTAGTCGGCCTGCTGCTTCGACTCGGTCACCGACGTGTCGACGTCGAGCTGAGCCTGGGCCTGCTGGCGACCCTGATCGGCGAGCGAGTTGAAGCTCTTGTCGTTCAAGCCGCCGACGTCGGTGACGAGGCCGATCTTCGGGTGCTGGCCGGTCGCAGCGCCGCTGCCGCTCGGTGCGCTCGAGCCCGTGGTGGTGCCGGTGGTGGCGCACGACGCCACGATCGTGGCGGCGAGCACGGAGAAGGCGAGGATTCGTTTCATTGGCGCGGAACCCCTCCCTTGGTCGTTCGCGCCCGAATTGATGTCGGGGCGACCGCTGGCGATGGTAGGACCTGGCGACTCGGACCGCATGAGAAAGGCGCGGTCAGACCGCTCGCGCTAGCCGGCGACCACGGTTTTCACGACGTAGGCGATAAAGACGACATACAAGCTGCCGCCGAGCACGAGCGCCGAAAGGCTGAGCGAGTCGTCGCGGGCCCGGAACCGGAGCTGGACGAACACCAGCGCCGCCGCGATCAGCGCGAAGATCGCCGCGACGGTCCCAAAGGACCCGAGCTGCCACGGGGTGAGGAGCACCCCGAAGGTCACCGGGATCGTCGACTGGAGGACCATCGAGCCCGCCACATTTCCGAGGGCGATGACGTCCTTCCCGTCGCGGGTCCAAATGAGGCTGTTGGCCGCCTCCGGGAGCTCGGTCGCGATCGGCACGAGCAGCAGCGAGACGAGCAAGGCGTTCAGGCCGAGGGCCGTCGACGCGCGGTCGATGAACCCGGCGAACAGCTCCGCGCCCACGACGATGGCCGCGAACCCGGCGAGCACCTGCGTGAGGATCAGCCAGATCGGCGGGCGCTTCGGGTCGGTCCGGATACCGACCCGGCCGGCGTACGCGGTCGCGGTGAGGCCTTCGAACGCCGCGCTCTCCTCGAGCTCCTCCTCAATGTCGATCGGCGTCCGCTCCTGCGGCCGCAGGACGAGGAACAAATAGAGCCCATACGCGGGCACGAAGAGCCAGCCGACCATCGACCGAGCGCTGTGGATCGGTTCGGGCAGCAGCGCGAGCGCGACGGCGACCGAGTAGCAGATCAGGAAGAAGCCGAGGTCCCGCGACGCGTGCGCGCGGTCCACGTGGAGCGTGAGGCGCTGCCGTTTGCCTCGGTACACGTACGCGGTCACGCCGATGAGCAGCATGACGAGCGTGCCGAGCATGAACGGGGCGCCGAGGATCGCGCCGACGCCGATCTCGTCCGCTTTCGACGAATTCGTGAACACGATCGCGACGACCGGCACCACGGTCTCGGGCATCGCGGTGCCGATCGCCGCGAGCACGCTGCCCGTCGCGCCGGCGCCGAGGCCGAGGCGCTTGCCGAGCCACTCGACGCCGTTCGTGAAGACCTCGGCGCCCAGCAGGATCGCGGCGAACCCCGCCACGAGGATGACCGCGTCGAGCGGACTCAATGCTCAGTCGATCGCAGTGGCGACGGTGTCTTTGTCGATGCCGGCGTCGGAACGGCGGCCGCGCGCGCGGATGGTCCTGATGACCGGGATGAGCAGCAGGATCACCGCGAGCACGATGAGCGTGGCGGAGAGCGGACTACCGACGAAGATCAGCGGGCTGCCGCCGCTCGCGATCAAGCTCTGACGCATCGTGCGTTCGGTCGAGTCGCCGAGCACGACGGCGACCACGAGCGGGGCCAGTGGGTACTTCGTCTTTCGCAGCCAATAGCCGATGAGACCGAACACGATCGTGATGAACACGTCGAGCATGCTGTTGTTCAGCGAATACGAGCCGATGATCGAGATCAGGACGATGAACGGCGTCAGGATCGCGTAGGGGATCCGCATGATCGACGCGAGCAATGGCACGGCGGCGAGACAGATGATGAACGTCAGGAGATGCCCGACGTAAATGCTCGCGATGAGGCCCCACACGAAGTCGTGGTGCTCGACGAAGAGGAGCGGACCGGGCTGCAGTCCCCAGATGAACAGCCCCGCCATGATCACGGCCGAGGTGGGTGAGCCGGGGACCCCGAGGGCGATCATCGGCACGAGCGAGCCGACCGCCGCGGAGTCTGCCGCTGCCTGGGGGGCCATGATCCCGGAGATCTCGCCCTTGCCGAAGTCCTCCTTGTTCTTGGACCACTGCCGGGCGAGCCCGTAGCCGAGGAACGAGCCGGCGGTGGCGCCGTGCCCGGGCAGCGTGCCGAACCAGAAGCCGATGATCGCGGTCGCGATGACGAGCCAGATGCGCTTCCGCAGCTCGCCGAGGGTCTCCACGATGTCGCCGAAGCCCACGTGCGCGCTGAGGCGCTCCATGAAGCCGATGCCCTGCTCTTCCGCCGAGGCGATGATCTCGCCGATCCCGAACAGGCCGATCGTCACCGGGACGAAGCCGATCCCGGACAGGAGCCCGATCTGCCCGAACGTCAGGCGCGGCTGTCCGGTGATCGTGTCGAACCCGATGGCGGCGAGGAGCAGGCCGAACGCGATCATCATCACCGCCTTCGCCGGCGACTCGGCGCCGAGGCCGATCAGCGTGGCGAACGACATGATAAAGACGGCGAACAGCTCCGGTGGCCCGAACGAGAGCGCGAAGTCGGCGATCGCGCGAGCGAAGAACGTGAACAGGACGGTGGCGAAGAACGCGCCGACGAATGACGCGAAGAACGACGAGGCGAGCGCGACCCCTGGTTTGCCCTTCTTCTTCGCGAGCGGGAAGCCATCGAACAGCAGCACGACCGACCACGGCTCGCCCGGGATGTTGAACAGGATCGAGGTCACCACGCCACCGAACAGCGCACCCCAGTACACGCCTGCGAGCAGGATGACGGCGCTTGTAGGACTCGTGCGCGCGATGATCACCGTGATCGGGAGGAGGATCGCGACGGCGCTCGTCCCTCCGAGCCCCGGGAGCACGCCTACGACGAGGCCCAGGACGATCCCGACTAGCAGCATGAGGATGTTGAACGGCTGGAGCGCGGTCCCGAAGCCGCCCGCGAGATCGCCGAGGACGTTGAAGAATTCTATTTCGAGACCCCGCTACGGTGACGATGCATCAGAACGGCAGAATGCCGAGGTCATACAGGAAGCTCTTGGGTAGCGACACCCTGAAACCCAACTCGAACGTCGCGTAGACCGCCGCCGGCATCAGGACGGCGATGACGAGGACCCAGATCCAGCGGTAGTTCCCGATCCAGCGCGCGAACAGCGCCATGTACAGGGCCGTGACGATGTAGAAGCCGAGCCAGGTGATCGCGGCGGTCGCGACGATCATTGGGATGATCAGCTTGAGGGCCGCGATCAGCGCCTCGCGATTCTCGAATGCGGCCGTGCCCGGTTGGGGTGTGACCCATGATCGGTAGCCGACGTACGCCGCGCACGCGAAGATCAGTGTGGCGGACCAGAACGGATAGAACCCGGCGCCGATGCCGCCCGGCTCCCTGCCCGTCCGATCCACGAGTGCGCCCGCCCGTGAGTCGATCATCGCGACGGCGGCCAGGACCATGAACGCGGCCGCCGTCGCGACCTGATACGGCCTCAAACCGTCATTGGACCCAGTTGAACTGCTTCGCGATGTCCTCGTGGAGCTTCTGATAGTCGGCGATGAGCTTGTCGAAATCGGCGCCTGAGCGGAAGTCGGGCTTCAGCTCGTTGTCCGTCATGAACTGCTTCCAGTCCGCGGAGTCGTAGACCTTCTTGAAGACGTCGACCCAGAATGCCTGCTGCCCCTTGGACAGGCCGGGCGGCGCCATGATCGACCGGACGATGAAGTAGTCGCTGATCGCAAGGCCCTGCGAGGTGCAGGTCGCGAGGCCGGCGAACGTGCCAGCGGTCGGGCTGGCCGGTTCGAATGTGCAGAGCGGCCGCATCTTGCGTGGCGTTCCGAGATAGAGACCCTTGCCCTCGCTCGGGTTGTTCACCGACGCGACGACGCCGCCCTGGTGGCCGGCGACCGCCGCCGCGACCGTCGCACCTGACGCCGACGGGACGAACTTGAACGGCTTGAGCCCCGCGGTCGCCTGGATCCGGTCGAAGAGGGCCTCATCTTCCTGTTTCGAGCCCGTGCCCGTCACCACGAGCGAGTCGGCCTTGGCCGCCGTGACGAAATCCTGGGCGTTCTTCCACGGGCTGTCATCGTTGACCCAGAGGAAGAACGGGTCGAGCGCGAGGTTCGCGATCGGGGTGAAGTCGGTCGCCTTGTACGGGAGCTTCTGCACGATCAGCGTCGTAAAGAAGGAGTTGAGCGTGATCGTGATGACGCTCGAGTCGCCTTTGTGGTCGTACACGTACTGGAACGCCACGGCGCCGGAGCCACCCTCGCGGTTCACCGGCGTGACCGGCTGGGGGGACAGCTTCAACGTGTCGATGATCGCCTGCATCTTCCGGGCATAGATGTCGCTGCCGCCGCCGGGTGCGGTGCTGATGATGAATTCCACCGGCTTGGTCGGCGGTACGAGCGCGGCCGCGGACGCACTGCCTGTTGGCGTGGCGCCTCCGCCGGCCCCGCCGGCGCAGGCTGCCGCCACGAGCAGGCCTGCCATCGCGAGCGTGATCGATCGAGCGACCTGATTCCGCATCGACGTGACCTCCCGCTGTTGCTCGCGAGGCCCTTCCCGACGGATGCTGCTGGTCAGACCAGACCTCACCGTGGTCAGACCGGCGGCATCGTATGCCGGTCGGTCCAAGCCACGCAACAAGCCGGAAGTACGCCTGTTCGGAGGGAGCACAGCGCCGGTGGCAGAATTGACCGCAGAACGAGACGGCTGATGCGTCACCTGCTTCCGGTGGACGTGAACCGAACGGAAAGAGGCAAGCCATGGTGAAGGAGCTGACCCGGTCGGGAACGCCGTTGCGGCGTGGCGCGGCACCGGAGACCGCGTGGGCCTTCTTCGACGGGGAGTTCGTTCCGCTGCGCGACGCGAAGGTCAGCGTCCTGACCCACGCCTTCAACTACGGCACCGGTGTGTTCGAGGGGATCCGCGCCTACTGGAACGCCGACCGCCAGCAGCTCTTCGGGCTACACCTGATCGAGCATTACCGCCGGCTCCACAAGTCCTGCCGGGTCATGCGCCTGGAGCTGCCGTACACGCCCGAGCGACTGGTCGAGATCACGATCGAGCTGCTCAGGCGGTGCGGCTACCGCGAGGACGCGTACATCCGCCCGCTCGTGTACAAGAGCAGCGAGCTCATCGGGGTCCGCCTCCACGATCTCGAGTCGGCATTCACCGTGTTCGCCGTGCCCTTCGGGACCTACATCGACGTCGATCGCGGCATCAGCTGCGGCGTGTCGAGCTGGCGCCGGGTCGACGACAACGCGATCCCGGCCCGCAGCAAGATCACGGGCTCGTACGTCAACGCCGCGCTCGCGAAGACGGAGGCGCAGGAGGCCGGCTTCGACGAGGCGATCGTGCTCACGCACGAGGGGCACGTCTCCGAGGGCAGCGCCGAGAACCTGTTCATGGTCCGCAACGGCACGCTCATCACGCCACCCGTGACCGACAACATCCTCGAGGGAATCGTTCGCCAGAGCCTCATCGGCATCGCGGCGGACCAGAAGATCCCGCTGGAAGTGCGCTCGATCGATCGCACCGAGCTCTACATCGCCGATGAGCTGTTCCTCTGCGGCACCGGCGCGCAGCTGTCGCCGGTCACGTCGGTCGACCACCGCCGGATCGGCGAGGGCGCGACCGGCCCGATCACTGAGAAGCTGAGCCGCATCTACTTCGACGCGGTGCGCGGCAAGAGCGATCGCTACAAGGAGTGGGTGACCCCGGTCTACTCGACCTAGCGGGGTTTCGCCTTCTTCGCCTTGTGCTTCGCGAGCTTGTCGCGTTCGGCGATCGCCTGGCGCACGGTCCCGAAGTTCTTCGAGAGCGCGCCGCGGCGGTCGTCGGCGATCTCCTGCTGCATCTTCGGGCTGCGCGAGACCCTGCGAGCCCGACTCGCGTCCTTCGAGCTGGTATCGACGATCTCCGCGAACCGCTTCAGCCCGGCGAGCTGCTTCTTGAGCGGCATGCTGACCTCCTAGTGCTGCAGATCCGTCGCGAGGCCTTTGAAGTCGGATCCCACGACGACGACGATATCGGCGTCGGTCTGCTCTGAGGAGCCCGCGTCCCGGACCGGGATGCCACTGAGCTGCTGCGAGAGCTGGTCGGCCGTGTAGCGCTTGCCCGCGTTCTTCACCACGATCTCCGAGCGGCCCGACGCGCCCGTGGTCACGCTCGCCACCCCGAACGCGCGGGCGGTGAGCCGGTCGGCGACGTCCTGCGCGGCGGTGCTCTTCGCGGTCGTGCCGCGGACCTCGATGCGCGCGCCCTCTTGGCGGACGCGGGGGTCGTAGAACAGCTCCGCCACGAGGTTCGCGATCTTGGCCTTGTCCGGGATGAGGTAGTAGCCGAGCGGCGAGTTGTCCTCGGTGAGCTCGCAATGTGATGCGCCAGCGTTGCATGGCAGCAGCACCTCGCTCTTGATGTCGCTGGACGCGATGCCGCCGCCGAGCCCGGCGAGCGGGAGGATGTTCGCCGGATCGAAGTCCGTCTCCACCGCCGAGCCGACGTCGTTCACGATCCCCGGGAGTCGCGCGAGCATCCCGTCGGTCGCGAGCCGGGCGCGGATCGCCGCGATGACATCCTGCTGCCGCTTCGCGCGCGAGAAATCGTTGCTGTCGTGCCGCGAGCGGGCGTACTTGAGCGCGATGTCGCCGGGCATGAGCTGCGGTCCGGGCTGGATGTTCAGGCGTTCGACGCCGAAGTCGGTGGTCGGGTAGGCCTCGTCGCGGATCGGCCTTTTCACGTCGACAAGGACGCCGCCCACGGCATCCACGATCTCGGTGAACGCCTGGAAGTTGATGAGCGCGTAGCTATTGATGCGGATCCCGAGCAAGTTCTCGACGGTCTGCTGCGCGAGCTGAGGCCCACCAAGGGCGAACGCCGCATTGACCTTCTGCTGACCGGCACCTGGAATGGTCACGAGCGTGTCGCGCGGCACGGAGAGCATCGCGGCGGTGCGGTTCAGTGGATCGAGCGACAGGACGATCATCGTGTCGGTGTTCGCCGTGTCTCCCGCGACACCGCGCGAGTCGATACCCAGGATCAACACGTTGAGTCGGTCCTGGCCGTTCCACGGAGGCGGCTCGAACGTCGTGGACACCCCGCGCGCGGTCGCGCCGGCCACCGGCGCGAAGACCTTGGCCGCGACGCTGGCCCACGCGTTCGCGCCGCGGTACGCGCTCCCGTAGCCCGCGATGAGTGCGAAGGTCACGATGCTGAGCGCGACGTAGTCGGCGGCGTGCCTTCCGCGGAGCGACGTGCCGTCCCGGAACACGCTGGCAAAGGCGTCACCGACCACCCAGAGGTGATAGAGCAGCAGCCCGCCCACGACTGCGATCGTGAAGACCACCGCGTGTCCGACGACCAGCGAGGTCAGAGGGTCGAAGGTCGCGATGAACGCACCGCCGAGCGCGATCGCCAGGATCGGGATGAGCAGGATGACCAGGCCGCGGATCCAGCGCTCCTGATAGAGCTGACCGAGGCCGGGGAGCAGCCCGCTGCAGATCACGGCAAGCCCCGGCGAGCCGCCGGGGTCGCGCGCCAGCAGCACGCTGCGCGCGTTGCCGCATCGGCGGCACGACCGTGCGGTCGAGAGGTTGAGCGTCGAGCAGCGGGCGCACGACCAGGGCTCGCGCGGGCTCCGCATGGGACCCGTAGCGTATAGCGGGTGGACCGCGTCCCGCCGGTCGGCACCGCGACCCTGCGCGGCGCGCGCGCCGTGGGGATCGTCTGCGCCGTCGCCTTCGTCGGGCCGGTGATCCTGTCGGTCGTCTTTCCGCAGGCTTTCCTGTTCACCCCGTACCAGGATGCCTACCAACGCATGTTGTCGGCCATGCTCCTGGCGTTCAGCCTCGGTCTGGCGCTCGCCCTCCGGGACCCGGTCCGGAACGCCGGCGTCTACGCCGTCATCGGCCTGGCCAGCGGCTTCCTCACGGGTGCGATCGTCTACACGCTCCTCGTCGAGCCGGACCAGGACCTGCTCCATTGGGTTGTCCAGGTCCCGCTCCTGGGGCTCGTCGCGATCGCCCTCGTCCTCACCTACACGCGCCTCCGGCGGCCACATCCGATGATCGTCCGCATCGTCGTCGTCGCCGTCGTGCTGTTCCCGGTCGCCCTCTTCGTATATGACCTTGCATTGCGGTCGTTCGTTCAGCACTGATACTGAGCGCCGAATGACCGCGATCGTGACGGTGCGCGATCTGCGCAAGCGCTACGGCGACATCGAGGCTGTCCGCGGGATCTCGTTCGAGGTGCTGCAGGGCGAGGTCTTCGGACTGCTCGGACCGAACGGGGCAGGGAAGACAACGACAGTCGAGATCCTCGAGGGGCTGCGGAAGGCCGACGGCGGTCAGGCGATCGTCGATGGGATCGATGTCTCGAAAGATCCGACGAAAGCGAAGGAGCGCGTCGGCGTCCAGCTTCAGCAGAGCGCGTTCCCCGAGAACTTCACCGCGAAGGAGACCGTCGAGCTCTTTGCGCTGTGTTACGGAGTGACCGTTGACGCGATGGCGCTCCTCAAGGAAGTGGATCTGGCGGACAAGGCCGGGCAGCGGCAGGAGAAGCTCTCCGGTGGCCAGCGGCAGCGCCTCTCGATCGCGACCGCGCTCGTGAACAAGCCGCGCGTCCTGTTCCTCGATGAGCCGACGACCGGCCTCGATCCGCAGGCCCGGCGGAACCTCTGGGAGCTCGTTCGCGGGATCCGCCAGTCCGGCACGACGGTCTTCCTCACGACGCACTACATGGACGAGGCCGAGGTGCTCTGCGACCGGGTCGCGGTCATGGACCACGGCAAGATCATCGCGATGGATCCGCCGAGGACGTTGATCACAGCGCTCATCGGGCGGGGCTTCACGAAGCCGATGGTCCAGCAGCAGGCGACCCTGGAGGACGTGTTCCTCGACCTCACCGGCCACGAGCTCCGCGAGGACTGATGGTGCAGGCCCTGCGGCTCACGCTCATGTACCTGCGGGCGTATCTGCGCGACCGCACGGCGGTGTTCTTCTCGCTGGTCGTGCCGCTGATGCTGCTGCTCATCTTCGGCTCGCTGAACCTCGGCGCGTTCGGGAAGGTCTCGTTGGCGATCGACGATCAGGCGAACAACACCGCGAGCCAGGGATTCGTCGCGACGCTGGAGACGATCGACACGCTCGAGGTGAAGCACGTCTCCGCGGACCAGGCGCTGGCCCAGCTGAAGCGCACCGAGCTCGACATGCTGCTGGTGATCCCGAAGGACTTCGCGATCGCACCGACCCGCGCGGGCCAACCCGTGCCGACGCTCACGATGTACGGCAATGATGCGCGGCCGCAGCAGGTCTCCGTCGGCGAGTCGATCGTGAATGAGGTCATCACCCGGCTCTCGTTCGCGGTGAACCAGACCGCGCCGGTGGTGAACCTCAAGCAGGAGGACGTGCAGGGCGTCCGCCTCCGTTACGTCGACTTCCTCGTGCCCGGCATCCTCGGCGTGAACGTGATGCAGCTCGCGATCTTCTCGGTCGGCTTCGCGCTCGTGGTCGACAAACGACGCGGCGTCCTGCGGCGGATCATGGCGACGCCGCTCAAGCCCCTGACGTTCCTGGTCGCGCAGGTTGTCACGCGGCTGATCATGGCGACGGCCCAGGTGCTGATCATGCTGGCCGTCGCGGTGTTCCTGTTCGATGTCCATCCGCTCGGCGGGATCCTGCCGCTCCTGCTCGTCTCGCTGTTCGGGGCGGTCCTCTTCCTCACGATCGGATTCGCCCTGGCCGGCTGGGCCGAGACCGAGAATCAAGTGCCGGCGATCGCGCAGCTCATCACGCTGCCGCAGTTCTTCTTCTCGGGAGTGTTCTTCTCGAAGGAGGCCGCGCCCGAGCTCATCCGGCCGATCACGAACCTGCTGCCGCTCACGTTCCTCAACGACGCCCTGCGGGAGATCTCCGTGCAGGGCGCGACGATCTGGGACGTGCGCGGGCAACTGCTCGGGCTGCTCGTCTGGACCGCGATCGGGCTGTTACTCGCGGTGCGGTTCTTCCGCTTCGACCGCTTCTAGCCGACGAGCTCGGTCACCCCTGCCGGCCAGCCTGCGGCCGCGGAGTGTTCGACGATCAGCGCGAGTTCGGCAGGTCTCAGCTCGATTGCCGACAGCGCGGAGATCGGCCAGAGCACCGCCCGATACGAGCCGCCTTCGGAGAAGTCCTCGCCAGTCATCTCTTCGCCGACGCCGGCACCGAACACGCCACCGGTCTTTCGGGCGAGGTAGTAATGCTGCTCGTTGCCCCGGAAGGTCGCTCTCGCCACGAGTCGCGCGATCTCGATGTCGAGGCCGAGCTCCTCGCGGGTTTCGCGCACGGCGGCGTCTTCGGGACCCTCACCAGGTTCGACTTGGCCGCCAGGGAAGAGGTAGTAGCGCCGACCGCCACGAACTCGTTCGATGAGCGCCACGTGGTCGCCCTCGAACACCACGACCGCTGCGCGCATCAGCTGGTCAAGGCCTCATGCACCACGCGATGCGCGTGCGCGCGGAAGCGACCCCACGCGTCCCAGTTCGCGATCCCCGGCCCGCCGTCGGCTGGGATCCGATCGAGCCGGTCGGCCACGCGCGGCAGGTCGCTCACCGGGATTTCGACGTACGACTCGATCTGCTCCTGTTCGTCCAGCGGCGTGACCGACGCGCCGCTCGGGTCGTCGAGCAGGAACGCGAACGTGTGGAACACCGGCGGGCCGCTGCTGCCATCGTGGTACGTCAGCGCCGCAAGGAACCGCCGTACGTCGACCGCGAGCCCGGTCTCCTCGAGCGTCTCGCGAAGCACGGCGTCGAGGAGCGGCTCGTCCTTGTCGATGCCGCCGGTCGGAAGGCGGTAGGCGCCGCGCGGATAGAAGGTCTTGATGGAGAGGAGCACGCTCCCGCTCGGCCGGCGCACGACCATGCACACCTCGGCGAAGCGCGACGGATTGCCGACCGGATCGAACGCGATGTCGTCGAGCGGGACGTCGCGCGTGATCGGCACGCCGAAGCGGGCGGCCAGGGCGGCGACTTCGGCGCGCATCGCCGGCGTCAACGGACGGGCGATCCGGGAGAACGGTCCGAGATGCATGCCCTCATTCTCGGCATCGCGGGAAGACCAGCCCCGCCGCACCCGAGGGGAGGAGATACGAACTGGTCATTGCCGCCCGGCGCTGTGACAGGTACAACGCACCACATGGAACAACAGAACTGGCGCAAAGTCTTCGCGTTCACGGGCCTCGCGGTCATCGGACTGGTCCTCGCGTACTACGCCACGGCGGTCGGTAACGGCGGTATCGCCGCAGGCATCCTCGGTCAGAAGGACGCCGGCGCCGATCTCTTCACCGCAGCGAGCGCGGCACTGCTCGTCGGCGTGGCCATGCTGGCCGCATTCGGGTTCCTCGCCCTGCGGAACGCCTGGACGATCGTCCGCGCTCAGCCTCGGTAAGCGCGATCCGGCGCCCCGCTCCTCGTAGAATGAACGGAAAGGCGCTGAGGGGACATCGACCCCGAGCCTCCGCAAGAACGCCGCAAGGCCACTAGACGCGGACGGAGCCGCACCGTTATCGGCGGGATCGAGCGCGACGCGCCGAGTGGGCGCGCCGAAGTTGGGTGGTACCGCGGTCCGACCGACCGTCCCATGAAGGGACGGTCGTTCTCTATCTGGAGGGATCGTGGTCACCGAGAAGACGAGATTCGCGGCGGTCGGGTCGAGCGTTGACCTGCCCGAGCTCGAGCACGGGGTGCTGGAGCTCTGGGAGCGCGAGCGCAGCTTCGATGTGCTGCGGAAGAAGAACGCCGGACATCCGCGCTTCTCCTTCTATGACGGCCCGATCACCGCGAACGTCGAGGCGATGGGCATCCACCACGGGTGGTCGCGTACCTATAAGGACGTCTACCAGCGCTACCACGCGATGCTCGGCCAGGACCAGCGCTACCAGAACGGCTTTGACTGCCAGGGGCTCTGGGTCGAGGTGCAGGTCGAACGCGAGCTGAACCTCAACAGCAAGCGCGACATCGAGTCGTACGGCATCGACCGGTTCTCCGACGCGTGCCGCGCGCGGGTTGACCGCTCGGCCAAGGCGATCACCAAGCAGTCCATCCGGCTCGGTCAGTGGATGGACTGGGATAACTCGTACTTCACGTACACCGACAACAACATCTCGCACATCTGGCACGTCCTGAAGGTCTGCCAGGAGCGCGGCTGGCTCTACAAGGGGCATCGGTCGATGCCGTGGTGCGCGCGCTGCGGCACGGCGCTGTCGCAGCACGAGATGATCGACAGCTACCGCGAGATGACCCACACCTCGATCTACGCGAAGCTCCCGCTCGAAGGGAAGCCCGGCCAGTTCTTCCTCGTCTGGACCACCACGCCGTGGACGTTGCCGGCGAACGTCGCGCTCGCGGTCCATCCGGAGCTCGATTACGTGCGCGCGAACGTGAACGGCGAGACCCTCGTCCTCGGCAAAAAGGTCTTCGAGCAGCTCGGGCTGCCCGGTGCCTCGGTCATCGAGACCGTCAAGGGAACGGCACTCGTCGGCCTCCGTTACGGCGGCCCATTCGACGAGCTTCCGGCCGCCGCGCCGGCGAAGGCGGTCCACCGCGTCATCGCCTGGGACGCGGTGAGCGAGGCCGAAGGCACCGGCATCGTGCACATCGCGCCCGGCTGTGGCGCCGAGGACTTCGCCCTGTCGAAGGCCGAGAGCCTGCCGGTGCTCGTCCCCATCGACGACAGCGCGCGGTTCGTCGCGGGCTATGGCTGGCTCGAGGGCAAGGAGGCGCGCGACGTCGCGCAGGAGATCGCGGATGACCTGCAGAAACGCGGGTTCCTGTTCCGCTCGATGCCGTACACGCACCGTTACCCGGTGTGTTGGCGCTGTAAGGAGGAGATCGTCTTCCGGGTCGACGACGAGTGGTTCATCGCGATGGATGAGCTGCGGCCGCAGCTCATGGCCGCGGCGAAGGAGGTCAACTGGGTCCCTCCGGCCGCCGGCGCGCGGATGCAGAACTGGCTCCAGAACATGGGCGACTGGAACATCTCGCGCAAGCGCTACTGGGGCCTTCCGCTGCCCTTCTACACCTGCGCGAACGGCCACTTCTTCGTCCTCGGGAGCGAGGAGGAGCTGCGCGAGCGAGCGATCAGCGGCCTGGACGGCCTGCGCGACCTGCATCGGCCGTGGATCGACGCGGTCGTCGTCGGGTGTCCGACATGCACGGCCGAGAGCAAGCGCGTCAAGGAGGTCGGCGACTGCTGGCTCGATGCCGGCGTCGTCCCGTTCTCGACGCTCGACTGGCTGCACGACCGCGCGCACTGGGAGCAGTGGTTCCCCGCCGACTTCGTCGTCGAGATGGTCGAGCAGGTCCGCCTCTGGTTCTACTCGGCGCTGTTCTTCAGCGTCGTGCTGACAGGCAAGGCGCCGTACCGGACGAACGGCTCGCACGCGAAGGTCCTCGCCGCGCCCGGCGAGGAGTTCCACAAGACCGGCACGAACATGCTCGACCTCGGCGAGTCCTGCGAGGAGGTCGGGGCCGACGTGATCCGCTGGCTCTATGTCCGCCAGGACCCCCAGGCGGACGTGTACTGGGGCGCGGCGCCGACCGATGACATCAAACGCCGGCTGCTCACGCTCTGGAACACGTACTCGTTCTTCGTCACATACGCGAACCTCGACGGGTTCGACCCCAACACGCCGCCGGTGTCGATCGCGAAGCGGCCGCTCATCGATCAGTGGCTCCTCTCAGCGCTCGCCCGGCTCGTGCGCGACTGCCGCGAGGCCCTCGATCGGTACGATTCGGCGACCGCCGCCTGGAAGATGGAGGCGTTCTGGGAGGATCTCTCCACCTGGTACGTGCGGCGAAACCGCCGCCGGTTCTGGCAGGCCGCATCCGCGACCGACTCGGCGGCGGCGTACCAGACGCTGTACGAAGCGCTCACCACGCTCGCCCGGCTGTTCGCCCCGATGATGCCGTTCCTCGCCGAGTCGATGTACCAGAACCTCGTGCGCGCCCCACGCACCGACAGCGAGGCGTCGATCCATCACACCGCGTACCCGGAGTCGCAGCCCGAGCGGATTGACGACGACCTCGAGCGACGGATGCGTGCCGCAATGCGCGTCGTGGCCCTCGGCCGCGCCGCGCGGTCGGCCGCCGGCGTGAAGACGCGCACGCCGCTGCCCAGGCTCATCGCCGTCTTCGACGCGAACGACCGGGATCACGGCGCGCTCGACGGTCAAGCCGAGCTCGGGGCGATGATCTGCGACGAGCTGAACGTGAAGGCGTTCGAGGTGCGCGACCGGGCCGAGGGTCTGGTACGCGAGATCGTGAAGCCGGAGCTCAAGAGCCTCGGGCCGAAGCTTGGGAAGGATCTCCCGCGCGTCCGCGCGGCGTTGCAGGCCGGCCGGTACAAGACCGTCGACGGCGGCATCGAGGTCGAGGGCTTCACCCTCAGCCCGAGCGAGGTACTCGTCTCGCACGAAGGCACCTCCGGCCACACCGTCGGCAAGGACGCCGGCGCCGTGGTCGCGCTTGAAACGACGCTCACGCCCGACCTCGAGGCCGAGGGCCTCGCCCGCGAGCTCGTCCGGCGCGTGAACGACCTGCGCAAGGAAGCGGGGTTCGAGATCTCCGATCGCATCGCGATCCGCTACGGGGGCGCCATCGCGCCCACCATCGAACGGTTCAGGGACCTAGTCGGCAGCGAGACGTTGGCGACGTCATTGGGCTCGGGCCTCGCCGGCCGCGGACACAAGTGGACCGGCGACCTGAACGGCGTCGCGACCGAGCTGGAGCTTGAGAAGACCTAACGCTCGAGGAGGACGGACCGCAGCGCGGCGGCCACGAAGCGTGGCGCTCGCCGGCCTGCGGGACCGGTGAGCGCGGTCCGCCAGGTCGGGTAGGCGAGCAGCGCGTGGGCGAGCGCGATGCCCTCGGACGGGCGCACCCGGAGGACCCGCCGTCGAGCGAGCCCGTCGAGCGTGCGCGTGATGAGCGCGAGCCGAACGTCGTCCAGCTCGCGCAGGATCTCGGCGACGTCGCGCGGGACGCCGCCGCTCGTCAACGTCTCGAGCGTCGCACTCTCCGTTCGATAGGTCCGTTCGTGGAGCGCGACGAGCTCGTTGAGGATGCCGTCGGGAGTGTCGCCGCGCGGCTGCCACCGCTCGACGCGCCGGATGATCGCGTCGGCCCGCCGTCGGAGTGTGTCGCGCACCAGGCCCTCCTTCGACGGCGCGTGCAGGTAAACCGTGCGGGGCGAGACCCTGGCCCGGCGGGCGATCTCGGTCATCCGGAGCCCGGCGTAGCCGCGCTTCGCGGCCTCGCGAAGGGTCGCGGCCCCGATAGCCGCGTGTGTCCGCGCGCGCCGGCGGGCGCGCTCGCGCTGGTCATACCCACGGATATTCGCTACAGGAGGACTGTAGCGAAATTGGCCCGGCCGCGCGCACTTTGTTAGCCTTGCGCTCGATGGGATCGCCGCTCGCGTTCGTCTTCCCGGGGCAGGGCTCGCAGTCGGTCGGCATGGGCCGCGCCGTGTACGAGGCCTCGGCCCGGGCGCGCGCGGTGTTCGACGAAGCTGACCGAATCCTCGGCTACAAGCTGAGCGAGATCTGCTTCAGCGGGCCCGCGGAGAAGCTGGACGACACGCGGGTCGCGCAACCGGCGGTCCTCACCACCAGCGTCGCCCTGCTCGAAGCCCTCGCGGAGGACGCGGCGCACGCGCCGGGCCGGCTGAGCGACGGGCGCGAGCCTCGAGGGGTCGCGGCCCT
>CAAGKR010341705.1_pt1 | contig 16343 bp, 19 predicted proteins | sample 2556971 | NCBI WGS metagenome assembly CAAGKR01 (sample SAMEA5207829, study PRJEB30636) | soil metagenome | biome: forest; feature: boreal; material: soil | place: USA | collected 2011-09 | depth 1 m | reverse complement strand
GTGAAATGGAACCTCCTGCACGGGTACGGCGCGCAGCGCCTGCCCGAGATCGTCGGCTTCTCGAATGCCATGTACCTGCTGCTCACCGGCCAGTTCATCGACGCGGGCGAGGCGCACCGCATCGGGCTCGTTCAGGAGGTGGTCCCCCCGGAGCGGCTCCTCAGCCGCTCGTACGAGCTGGCGGAGACGATCTGCTCGAACGCTCCAATGGCCGTGCGGATGACCAAGGAGCTCGCGTCGCGCAGCCGGGACCTGACGCTGCCCGACGGGATCCGCTTCTACCAAGCGCTGAACCGCCTGGTCGAGAGGTCCGAGGACCTGGAGGAGGGCACCCGGGCCTTCGCAGAGAAGCGGACACCAAACTTCCGCAACCGCTGATGGCGAGTCAGACCGCGACGCGGGCAGCGTGTACGCGCAGTTTGCGCCGCGAGGATGCGCGAGAAGTTCTCCGCGCGTTTATGGAAAAGCGGACCGGCCGTTTTGCCGGCCGCTGAGGAGGGCGGAGCCGTTATGAGCAACGTTGACTTCCGGGTTCGCCTGCCGGTCGAGCTCCGACCTCGGGAAGAGCTCCCGCCAGAGTATGTGAGCCAGTACAACGCTGTCCTTGGTCTCGAGGACCGGCGTGACTTAGGACTGGAGACGCTGATTGCGGAGATGGACGCCGCCGATGTGGTGCACGCCGTCGTTCACGCCGAGTATGAGTACGACGATCCAGCAGACGAGCTCAACGAGGCCGTCGCGAAGCTAGTCGGCAAGATGCCCAACAGGTTCTCAGGGTATGGCACAGTCTCGCTGGCGCCGCTTCGCGTGATGCGTTCGGTTGGTCAGGTCGCTCGCGTCGCCGAGCTCGGGCTGCGCGGCATAAACATCCAGCCCTCATTCTTCGGCCTCCCAATCGACCATCCGCAGCTGTACCCGGTTTACGCCAAGGCGTGCGAGCTGGGGCTGGGCGTCGGCGTCCACACGGGCATCAACTACACGAGCCACATGCCCATCAAGCACGACCACCCGCTCCAGCTGGACCAGGTCGCGTGCGATTTCCCGGAGCTGACGCTCATCGCCTGCCACGCGGGCTGGCCTTGGGCAGCCGAGATGGTCGCCGTCGCCCGCAAGCATCCGAACGTCTATCTGGAGTTCGGCGGTCTGGCTCCCAAGTACGTCGGGGCGGCCGGGACCGGATGGGACCCGGTGTTTCGCTTCATGAACAGCCTGCTTTCGAGGCAGGTGTTGTTCGGAACGGATTGGCCCGTATTTCCGATCCAAAGAGCCATCGCCGAATGGCGCGGCCTCGGCCTCAAGCCGGCGGTTCTTGACGCCCTCCTGGGCGGCAACGCGAACCGCCTGCTCGGTCGACAGTAGGCTGGGCTCTGGGTCGCACGACGGGGAACGTGACCCCCTATGCAAGCGGCGGGTCTTGCCCGTAGTTGATCGTGCACGTCTGCCGGCGCATGTAGCCTTCCCCGGAGCCGGCTTGACGCCTGCACCGTTCCGCAGCCGTGAGGTTGGTGGTGAAGAGGCTGCTGCAGATGTCAAACGACATTTCGTTCCGGCTCGACGTTTCCTGTCGCGAAGCGTCGATGCAAAGATGTCCAGGGATACCTCGGGTCGCTCGCCTCTGAATCACTGAGCAAGCAAGTGGCTCACTGCAGGCGCCTGTTGGAATCCGTGACCCAAGAACCCGCACGCGCACCAGAAGCCGTCGAGATCATCGAACGGACCCAGTATGGATTGATGGTCGGGCGTCATCTCGTGGAGATATGCCCAAGCCGCTCGGATCCCCGCCGTCCCGAGCCTCGGCGCTCGACGCTCGAACACCTCGGCTATGGCATCGAGCGCCGCCCAATTGACTTCGGTGCTGAGGGTCGGCTTGCGGAAGCACCTCGAGCGCGAGTGGCACCTTAACCGCTGTAATGCCGGAACCGACCTACACTCACTGGGCGATGGAGGCGGCTGAAGTAGGCGTGGTCGGGGGCGGCATCCATGGTGTGAGCGCCGCCTACCACCTGGCGGCCCGGGGTGTGAAAACCTGGCTCTTCGAGCGCGGCGCCCCGGCGAGCGGTCCCACCGGTCGCTCGAGCGCGATCTGCCGCGCGTACTACACCAACGAATTCCTCGCCCGCGTGGCACGCGAGAGCCTCGACATGTTCGCCGGCTTCGGCGAGATCACCAGTGGTCGCGACGCAGGGTTCAGGCGCACCGGCGCCCTCTTCCTGCATCCGCCCGAGGATCTCGACACGGTGTTCGATGCCGTCGCCCGATTGAACAGCCTGGGGACGAAGGTCGACCTTGTGGACATCGAGGTGCTCGGTCGCGACCACCCGGAGTTCGATCTTGCCGGCGTTGCGATCGGCGCCTGGGAGCGCGATGCGGGCTACGCCGATCCGGTGAGCACGACTGACGGGCTCTTTCGGCGTGCGGTCGACCTGGGCCTTCGAACCTCTCTCCACTCTGTCGTTTCGGAGCTGCGCGCGGCGCAGGGCGGCGGCGCGATCGTCACCCTTGCGGACGGCACCAGCGTGCATTGCCACCGGCTGCTGATCGCCGCGGGACCTTGGACCGGCGCCCTCGCCGCCCAGCTCGGCGTGGAGCTTCCGCTCTCCGTGGAGCGGCACATCGTCGCCACCTTCGGCTGGGGGACCGGGCCGCGGCTGCCGTTCGTCCTGGCCGACGTCCCCAACCAGTACTACCTCAAGCCGGAGGGCGAGGAGCTCTTCCTGGTCGGGCCTCTGCACGAGGAACCCGCGGCGGATCCCGAACACTTCGAGGAGACAATCCGCCAAGCTGAGATCCAGTCCATGGCCGGGGGCGTGACGAGCCGCGTGCCTGCTCTGCGGGCGGCGGATTCCCGGGGCGGCTGGGCCAGCCTCTACGACGTGAGCCCGGATTGGCAGCCGGTCATCGGTTCGATCGCGGATCGGATTTTCGTCGACGCAGGCACAAGCGGGCACGGCTTCAAGCTCGCGCCGGGCCTGGGCAGGCACGTGGCGGACCTCGTCATGGAGGAGTCTCCCGACCCGGCCCTGGCTCAGTTCCACCCCATGCGGTTCGCCTCGGGGGCGAGGCTTGCGGCCGGGTACGGCTCGGCTCGGATCCTCGGCTGATCGAGGCCTGATGGTGGTCGCCGAGTTCGTGCCGGAGGATGGCAACAAGAGCGAATCTGAGGCACAGGCTCCCCACCTACCGCTGCCGACGACCGGCACCTACGATCAAGTCATGCCCTTCGTGCCCCGGTTGTAGTCGCTGAAGAGGCGAAATGACTGGATCTGGAGAGAACACCCGCCAAGGTCGGCCAATTGGATCGTTTCTCATGCAACGTGAGACTGCCGGCAAGATGCTTGAACGTGGTCGCGAGTCCATCATCAACGTAACCTCGCGGAATGCCTCGGTGGGGGTGCCGACGATGGCGCTTTACGCGGCAGCCAAGGGCGCACTTCTGTCTCTGACGAGGGCAGCGGCAATCGAGTGGGCCAACCAGGGTGTGCGAGTCAACGCAGTCGCTCCTGGACTTACGCTCAGACCGCTCGTCTGCACCTGGATCGAAGATCACGATGATCCGGACGCATTTCAGAAAGAGGTTGTGGCTTCGATCCAGCAGGGGCGAATGGCCGAACCGATCGAAATCGCAAACGCAATACTGTTCTTGGCGAGCGACGAGTCTCGACACGTCACCGGTATCTCGCTCGCTGTGGACGGCGGCTACCCGGCGGCGTGATCAATCTCAGTTTTCTCGTCGATGCGCCTGAATCATCCGGTGGGCCTGTGGCAGTGCCTGTCTCGGGCGTCTACAACTTCGGATACGCCGGGCGGGATCAAGAATCGGTGCGCGAGCACGTGCGGGAACTCCAAGACCGAGGCGTTCCCGCCCCCAAAATCGTGCCAGCTCTTTACCCAATAGGCGCCGACGGGGTGACCACGGGTTCCACGATCACCGTCTTCGGCGATCAGACGTACGGTGAAGTGGAATATGCGTTGATCAACTCGGCAATGGGTTGGCTAGTCACCGTCGCGTCAGACCACACGGATGCGGTGATCGAGACCGCCAGCGTGTCTCGGGCAAAGCGCTGCTGTCCGGATGTCTTGGCCGGCAGAGCTTGGCGTTTGGCGGACGTGGCGGATCGCTTCGACGAGCTGGAACTGGTCTCAGAGTACGTCGCTGGCCGGAATGGTGGGGCGGTGCTGGTCCAACGGGGTTTGTGTGGAACTCTGCTCGCCCCCGCCACCCTTCTGGAAATCCTGACTCATCGCCTTGGACGGAGGCCCCCCGACGGCACGCTGATCCTGTCCGGGACAATCGGAGGGGATCCGCCGCCGGGCATGGAGGAGTGGCACATGCGACTGCATGATCCCGGGGGTCGCGCTGATCTCCGGCTGAACTACCACGTGAGCAACGTCCCTGATGAGCTTGGGTAAGCAGTGGTGCAGGTGTCGTGAACGTTGCGCGTCGCGTCCTGCAGTGCGTGGCCATTCTCGAGATGATTAACCGCAAGCTTCAGGGTGCTGCTGGCTCACCTACGATTACGATGAGATTGGCCATTCACTAAGGTCGCGACCCAGGGAGGAGCAGATGGACAACCGAACCGTTCCTGTCGCCGAGGAGCCGCCCGTGACCCGACACACCAGCTTTCCGCACCTGTGCTCGCCCCTTCGTGGAATCGGCCTCAACCTCATGTCAGGTCCCGGAAGTTTCTTCTCAGGAGGAACGAACTGATGGATCTTGGGCCCTCGCCCCGCTCACAGGAACTCCAAGCTCGCCTTCTCGAGTTCATGGACAGCCACATCTACCCGAACGAGGCCGTCCACGAGGACCAGATTCGGGCATCTGGAGACCCCCATTTCCACCCCCCGATCATGGAAGAGTTGAAGGCTGAGGCCCGGCGACGCGGCCTCTGGAATCTCTTCCTGCCCGACAAACATTGGGGGGGAGGGCTCACAAACCTTGAGTACGCCCCCATAGCGGAGATCACGGGCCGATCGCTCATTGCTCCAGAGGCCCTCAACTGCGCGGCTCCGGACACCGGGAACATGGAGGTCCTGGCCATGTTCGGAACTCCGGCACAACAACAGCGGTGGCTGGTGCCCCTTCTCGCCGGCGAGATGCGGTCCTGTTTCGCCATGACAGAGCCTGCGGTTGCCAGCTCCGACGCCACCAACATCGAAGCCAGCATCGAGCGGCAGGGCGACCACTACCTGATCAACGGCCACAAATGGTGGGCCACAGGTGCACTCGACCGGAGCTGCAAGCTCGCCATCTTCATGGGCAAGACCGACCCGACCGCACCACGCCATCGCCAGCAGAGCATGATCCTGATCCCGCTCGATGCGCCCGGTGTCAGAGTCTTGCGCAATTTAACCGTCTTCGGCTATACGGACGACCACGGGCACGGCGAGATCCTCTTTGAGAATGTCACGGTTCCTGTGACCAATCTGCTTGCCGAGGAAGGATCGGGATTCGCCATAGCGCAAGCCCGTCTTGGACCGGGTCGGATCCATCACTGCATGCGCTCACTGGGCGCCGCGGAACGGGCGCTGGAGCTGATGTGCAGGCGGGTGAATCAGCGGGTTGCGTTCGGCCAACCGCTCGCCACGCAGGGTGTGATCCGCAAGTGGATCGCCGAGAGCCGGATCGAGATCGAACAGGCGCGCCTGTTGGTGCTCAAGGCGGCCTGGCATATGGACACCTCCGGCAACAAGGCGGCTCGCCACGAGATCTCAGCCATCAAGGTTGCGGTTCCAAAGGTCGCCTTGAAGGTCACGGACCGCGCGATCCAGGCACATGGCGGAGCGGGGGTGTCTGGCGCCTTCCCGCTCGCCAGGATGTATGCGAATCTGAGGACCATGCGTATTGCCGACGGTCCAGACGAGGTCCACGAACGAACGATCGCCCTGCGCGAGCTGAAGAAGTACGCGACGCCTGTAGGCGTGGGCGCGCCTGTCGTTAAATCCTGACTGCCGACACTTACAACGATTTGACGACTTGGCGAAACAGCATCTCTTGATGGCCGTCGCATTTGCGGTCGTTGCCTGCGTTGGGCTCATCAGCGGGGACTCGCATCTGACGCACCGTGATTGGCTGGTCGGGACCGTTCTGTTCGGTACTGGATTGGTGGCCACCGGCCTCACCTTCCGCCAGCTGCGGCGTGCCGGGCTAATTCGGTGAGACCACCCTCGTCGCTCAACCCCGGGCGCTCGCAGAGCCCTTGGCTGTCCAGCCGTGTGTCAGCCGCTATTCACGCTTCTTGCAGGAGCCGTGCCCTGACAACCGAACTCAACACTTTCCCATTCGCGTTCTTGGGCAGCTCATCGATGCTTCGAAGCAGAACCGGCACCTTGTAGTCGGCGATTCGCTCAGTCAGCCTGTCTCGAATGCTCTCGAGGTTCAACTTGTGCCCGGACCGCAAGACGACCAGGGCGGCAGGGACCTGGCCTAGGTCCGGGTCAGGCAGTCCGACCACTGAGGCTTCCATGATCTCAGCGAGTTCGCACAGCGCAGATTCGACTTCGAATGGCCAGACTTTCTCCCCGCCACGGTTGATGACATCGTCCATCCTGCCGAAGACTCGGAGGATCCCGTCCGGGTCTCGAGCGGCCAGATCTCCTGTTCGCAACCAGCCATTCACCAACTTCTCGGCGGTCTCCTCTTCGCGCCGCCAATAACCGATCATTGCCGTCGGGGTGTCGATGAGTAGTTCCCCTGTCTCTGCGAGGCGGTCCCACGTGCCGGGGACGGGAATCCCGGTTGCATCCCAACGGCCTTCAGCCCACCGTGAGGGCATGTAATGCGTGATGCTGGTCGCCTCCGAGAGGCCGTAACAGTTGACGAACCTGGCTTTGGGCCATATCCGGCGAAGCCGTGCAGGTGTGTCGTTGGGCATTGGCCCGCCTCCGTAGGCCAGCCACGGGTCTGCATCGACCCGATCTGATCCGTCCATGGTTGAGGCGAGCCGTGCGTACATGGTTGGCACGCCGATGAAGAAGCTGTAATGCCCGGAAGCCAAGTGCCGGCCGATCGTGGTTGGGCTGAACCTCCGGTATAGGTCGACGGAGCCACCCGCAACAATGGCGTGACCAAGTCCGTCGATAAACCCAGTGTTGTGGAAGAGGGGAACCGTGATTGCGGTCGTCAGGTCACGCCCCGAATTGAACAGCGCCGCGTAGCATGCCGACGACAGGAACAGGGAGCGCTGACTCAGCATGACACCCTTTGGCGTTCCTGTTGTGCCAGAGGTATACGTGATGAGCCCCAGCGATCTGGCAGAGGATCTCAAGCTGGGTAGCTCAGCGGGAGCGCCCTGTGGTAGGTCGTCGGCATCGAGGACGCGGTCATGGAATTCGTGCGGGATGGAGGTGCGGAACTGTGCTTCGGAAAGCACCAAGACAGGCTCGCAGTCGGCCAGCGCTGAAGAAATCTCACCACGGCTCCATCGCGTATTCAGAGGAACTGGTACTGCGCCAGCCCAAAGACTTCCGAGGAACGCGATCACCCATTCCCAGCGGTTTTCCAGCACGATTGCGACTCGGTCTTCGCTTCCAATTCGACGCTTCACAAGCAGCGACGCGAAAGCTGCCGCTCGCATCGCCACCTCCGAGTAGTTCAGACGAATGCCGCGCTCCACATCATGAAGACATGGCGAGAGAGGCCATTCCTCCGCCCCGTATAGCAGGGCCTCAACCAGTGTTCGCGATCTGGTGCGGCCGGCTAGCTCAACCCCGATCATGTTGAGATTGTTGCCATAGAACGAGGCGATACGGCGTCAAGTTGGATGCCGGAGCGATGCGGTTCAAGCCGAGGCGCAGCCGCACCGCAACCTAGAAAGAGATGGCCACGGATCACGACACCGGACTCCTCATCCGCGAGCTTGAGCAACGTCTCCAGTTGATTCTGCCGGCATTCTAGACGAGCACATCAGTTTGTAATATGTCCGGAGGTCTGATGGCTCGCCCAGCATCCGCGCAACCCTCGAGCGGCCGCGACACCAGCCGTCGCATCCTGGAGGAGGCGGCAATCCTGTTTCGCGATCACGGATACGACGGCACCACCATGAGAGCCATCGGCGACCGGGTGGGAATCACGTCCGGCGCCCTTTATTGGCATTTCCGATCGAAGCGCGACATCCTGTTCGCGTTTCTTGAACAAACCCTGACTGAAGCCCTTGCGGCGGTCGAGAAAGCCGCTGATCAGCCGACTCCAACCGACCAGCTGGCATACCTTGTGAGGACTCACGTTCGCCTGCAGCTGGCGGAAATGGAGCTGAGTAGGGCCTATGCAGCTCTGCACGGCATGAGTCAGCTCGCAAGCCGGCTCCCCGAGAGTCAGCAACGGCAGCACAATGCGCTGCAGCGCCGCTGGCTGGACGGCGTGCGTGGGATCCTCGCCGCCGGAATGCGGTCAGGCGAATTCCGCCAGCTGGACCCAACCCCAACTGCTTTCGCCGTCATCACGCTGTGTGACTACGTGGTGACCTGGTTTCATCCAGGAGGCCGGCTCACGCCGTTGGACGTAGCGGATCTGTACGTGGATCTGGTGCTCCACATGGTTCGGGCCTGAGGGGTCAGAGCCTGAAGCGAGATCCCCGGGTGGCCCAGCCCCTCGGCCTGGCAACTGCTCGGAACGCGTGTTCGGACAGCTCTTTCTGACGGCGTTTCCGTCCTCCATCGGCCGAGTCCTCAGCCCCACGGGAACCCTCTTGACAGGGCGGGATGCGTGTGCTTTCCTAGTGTCGTCGTCATCCCAATCAAACGTTCAGTTAGGACTCTCGCCACCCGGGGCGGTGAGTGCCGTTGGGGGGTCAAGCGCGACACAAAAGCAGTGAGGCCGGCGCTGTATCTATGAATCGTCTGCGATCAGAAGACCCGGGACCCCTCAACCGAGTCCTGGAGATGATCTGAATGCCCGATGTTGCGGTGCGGCAGCTTTCTGCGGACGGAAGCTTCGGCCGATACCTCAGCCCGGAGCAGCTAGGTCTTCGCGAGTTGGCCCGTGACTTTGCCCGCGAGGTCATCCGGCCGATCGCGGCCGAGTCCGACCGCAAATCCTCCGCCCCGATGGATGTGCTCGAGAAGATGCATCAAGCCGGCCTCTCGAACTTCGCGATTCCTGCATCGTACGGAGGCGGGGGGGCCGAGGGGGCGTTGGAGTCTGCGCTCGTAGCAGAAGAACTGGCTTGGGGCTGCGCCGGGATCTACTCGTACCTGTCGGCAACGAACATGTTCGTGGCGGCGGTCGCGGATTCGGGGTCCGAGGATCAAAAGGCACGCTGGTTACGGCCGCTCTGTGCCGACAACTTCGCCGTCGCGGCATTCGCGTGCACCGAACCGGACGCAGGCTCGGATGTGTCTGGCATCAAGACAACAGCCAAGGAGACTGAGGGCGGCTACCTGCTCAAGGGCCAGAAGACCTTCATCACGAACGCTCGGATGGCCACCGCAATGGTCGTGGTCGCGTCAACGTCGCCAGAACTCGGTCGGGAAGGGCTGACGATGTTTCTGGTTGGGGGCGATGCCCGAGGGCTCAGCTGCGGACCACCCCTCCGAACGTTGGGCTGGCGAGCCGCCACCAACAGTGATGTTTTCTTCGATGATGTATTCGTACCGACTGTCGCGGTGCTGGGCACCGTCGGTGAGGGCCACCATATAGCCTCACGGGTGTTCGAGAGAAGTCGAATCGATGTTGCGGCGGCAGCTCTGGGAATTGCTCGTGCCGCGCTTGAGTACGCGGTCGATTATGCGAACACACGCGCGGCGTTCGGGAAAAAGATTCGCTCGTACCAGGGCGTAAGTTTTCCGCTGGCCGATGCCGCAACGAGTCTGCGGGCGGCTCGCCTTCTAACCTGGGACGCAGCACGGGCTTGTGACCGGGGCGAGCCTTTTGGTGTCCAGGCTTCGATGGCCAAGTTGTTCGCATCAGAATCTGCAGTCCGCACCACGTATCAGGCAATCCAGGTCCTGGGTGGCCACGGATATACAGAGAAGCATCCGGTTGAGAAATGGTATCGGGACGCGCGGCTCGAGACCATTGAGGAAGGTACGAGCGAGATTCAGAGGCTGATCATCTCGCGGGCGCTCCAGCTTGGGGAGCTGGATCTCAGGTAGTGCAGCAGCTCCAGGCATGAAGAACGTAGGGACCGTAGAGATAGATCGTGAGCTGTGCAAGGGATGCGAGCTCTGCGTGCCGGCCTGTCCTGAAGGCGTGCTGGCGATGATCCCGGAACTGAACGGGAAAGGTTGGCCTGTCGTGGTACTCGCGAAGCCAGGCTGCACAGGATGCACGATTTGCGCGCGCGTCTGCCCAGATGGTGTCTTCACCGTGTGGCGTGATCAGCCGCTCCGAAAATCAGCGCATTGATTACGAAGATCGGGTCGGGCAATGAGGCCGTGGTCGACGCAGCCCTGGCGGCAGGGTGCAAGTTATTTGCCGGCTACCCCGTGACTCCTGCGAGCGAGATCCTTGAAGTCGCCAGCCTGCAGTTCGCGCCGCACGGTCGCATCTGCATTCCAACCGAGGGCGAGATCACCGCGATTCATCTTGTCGCCGGTGCCAGCCTGGGCGGCTACCGTGCAATGACAGCGACGACCGGTCTCGGCTTCAGTCTGATGACTGAAGCGCTCTCTTTCTTCTCGGGAATGTCCGAGTTGCCGGGGGTGGTGGTTTGCCAACAGCGATGGGGACCTGGCGACGGCTCCCTGGGCCCAGGTCAAGACTGCTATTGGCAGGCGACCAGGGGCGGTGGTCATGGCGACTTTCGCATGATCGTGCTGGCGCCGAGCAGCGCTCAGGAGACCGCTGAGCTCACGATGTTGGCTTTCGACCTCGCCGAACGGTACCGGCTTTTCGTCATTGTCCTGGGAGACCAGCTGGTGGCACTCACCAGCGAAATCTATGAGGTGCCGGATCCATCCCCACCAATCGAGCGTGAAGTCGAATTCGGGCGAAATGGAAAGTTGGTGATGCCTGAACTGGTCGCAGTCGATGAGAAGGCTGGTGACTTCGACGCACTCGAGAAACTGGCGAGGCGCTGGGAGGCGAAGTACGCCGAGATAGCCCGATCCGAAACACGGTTGGAGCAGGTGGGCCGGGAGGACGCGAAAGTACTGCTCGTCGCCTACGGGTCGTTGGCCAGGATTGCCGCAGATGCCCTCAAGACGCTCGAGGCTCAGGGCATCGTGGCCGCTGTCTGTCGACCCATCACTCTCTGGCCATTTCCAGAGCGGGAGCTGCTGGCTCAGAGCGCAGGCAAGGAAGTCGTTGTTCTCGAATTGAGCATGGGTCAGATGCTCGATGACGTTCGCCTGGCGTTAGGGCGCCGGCCGGATGCGTTCGTCAACTGGCTTGGCGGCAACGCACCTACGCCCGGGCAGTTGGCTCGGCGCGTTGTTCAGGCTTTGGAGGAAGTTCACCGTGCAATTGGTGTATAGCCCGCCTCAGGCGGCTTTGCGGGAATCGGGCTTCGACTTCTGTCCCGGCTGCGGCTACGGATCGATTGTGCTAGCCCTGACGGAATGCGTGGCGACCCTGCCAGAACGCCCCGTATTCATGTTGGACATTGGATGTGTCGACTTCATGGTCGCGCACATGCCGGGCGACGTGATGATGGGCACTCACGGTCGTACCAGTGCTTTCGCCAGTGGATACAAGCGCGTGCACCCTGAGCGGATCGTCATCGCGATTCAGGGGGACGGCGGCTTCATGGGCCTCGGAGCCACTGAATCGCTTCACGCTGCCAACCGGGGGGAGCCAATCACGGTGATCGTTCTGAACAACGGCGTCCTCGCCGACACAGGTGGTCAGCTTGCACCGACAACTCTAGCCGGGCAAAAGACCGCCAGTTCGCCGAGCGGGCGGACTGCCGACCTGGGCACGCCGTTGGCATTCTTGGAGATCATTTCTCGGCTTCCCGGCGTCGGCTTTGCCGAGCGCGTCGCCATCGACTCGGTTCCGAGTATGGGAAGGCTGAAGAAGGCGTTTCGAAAGGCTATTCAGGTCCAGTCGAGCGGCAAGTACTCCGTCGTAGAAGTGCTGAGCCCCTGCCCTACTCACTGGCGTATCGATCCAGTCCCTGCGTGGGAGCGTGTGCGGACCGAGGTCTCGGCGGTCTTCCCAGTCGGGATACTCGGGCGACGCGAGGTGTGATGACGAGGCCTCGAGAGATCGCAGAGACGGACATCGTCATCACGGGCCGTGGTGGTCAAGGTACGAAGCTCGCTGCGCAACTCTTGGCGAGCGCCGCTGCACTCGACGGCTACTTCCCTATGCACTACAGCGTGTACGGTGCGCTAATTCGGGGGGGCGATATCGCCAGCACAGTCGTTGTCGGGTCTGAGCGGCCCCGCTGCGCCCTGAGGGACTCATACGCAGTCATGGTCGCAGCGCACAACAACTGGTTCACCCGGTACTACGAATTCATCAGACCTGGGGGCATCCTTCTGTACGATCCGACCAATGTCGCTGACTCACTTCTGAGTCGGAATGATTTGCGCCAGTGGCCGATTGGAATCGGCGCCCTCGCGGTGGCGGCAGGCGATCCCCGAGCAGGCAACATGGTTGTGGCAGGGGCATGCGCCCGCATAGTGGGAGTGCCGTCACTCGAAGGGCTGAATACCGCGATGGCGTCTGTCGTCCCAGCGCATAGACAAGATCGAATCCGCCGGAACCTGGCGGCGGTGACAGCTGGCTGGAACTGGGCGGAGGAACTCACCTCCGAGCCCGCCGAGATGAGCCGCAGTTGAGACCGATTCGCAGGCGACGACTCTCATGAAGTTTTCAGCATGCAGGTGTCCATGGCGTTCACTGTGCAAATGGAGGGCGGCAGATGACAAAACACGTTAGTACAGCTGCAGTGGAAGCCCCTACTGCCGCTCAATTGCTGGGTTGGCAGATCCTGGAAAAGGCTCTTCGCGACAGTCATCTGGACCTGATCGTTGGAGTGGCGGGCAAGCCCATCACGCCGACCATGGGCTCGCTCAATCAGTCCGGCGATGCGATATGGGTGAACCATGAAGCGGTGGCGTTTCAGATGGCATTCGGAGCTGCGGGATGCGGTGGCCGAAGCGCGGCGCTAGTCAAGATGTCCGGCATGAACGCGGGCCTGGACGTGCTTGCCTGTGCTGCGCCACATCGCTGTGGCGGCTCGATGGTTGCGATTGTTGGCGATGACCCTGGTGGCGCCTATTCATCGAATGAAGGCGATGCAAGAATGCTTGCCGCCGCCATCGACCTTCCTTGTCTAGAGCCGGCCGGTGCTGCCGACATTCCCGCGGCGCTGTTTGACGCCCTTGCCCTTTCGACCGAGCTCAATGTGACGACTGTGCTTCGTGTCACGTCCCACATGCTGCTGGATCGGAGTGCAGTCATGCATGCGGACAGTCGAATGCTTCCCGCCACCAAACCATTCGATCCCAAGTACTGGCTCACCGATGCGGAGGGCCAGCGGCGAAGCCTGATTCATGACATGCAGGCTTTGGGCGAGGCCGGCGCTTCTTCCCGCCGTGCCGGCAGCGGCGCCATCCGGATCATCGGATGTGGTGACCCCGGTGCCATGGCCATGGCCCAAACCGACTTCGATCTGCTCATGATTCGACGCCCGCTGCCACTACCGTGGCGGGCCATCGCCGAGTTCCTGTCCGTTGATGACCGTCCTGTGCTGGTCCTCGAGGATGGAGCGCCGATGATCGAAGACGCGGCCCGGCAGGTCCGTAATCGATCGATCCTCGGTCGCCACAGCGGTCAGGTGCCATGGACGGGGACAATCGATGTGAAAGCGTCTATCGATGCTGCAGTCAAGTCAGAGCAGGTTGCCGTGCCACCGATCCAGCGCGTCGACGGCAATCCCGGCGCCGACTTGAAGCCATACGGAACGTTGTGGGACGACGGTGCCGCGCTAGGTCTCACACCGATAGCGGTGGATGCGGGCAACGCCTCGGCCGCCGTTTGGCACCATGGCTATCCGGCTCCATTCTGCTTAGGGCTTGGCAGCGCCATCGGAGTCGCAGCTGGCGTGGCCCTGCGCAGCCGGCATCCAGTCCTGGCTGTGACCGGAGATATGGCGGCATTCCACGCCGGCATACTCGGGTTGCTCCAGGTGGTGCGCGATCAGCTGCCAGTCATCACCGTCATCTGTGATGACGGCTCTGCCAGCTACACGGGTGGGCAACCGTACCCAGGCTCGGATGCCAAACCCGGGCAGCGACGAGTCGACATGAGAGAGGCTGTGAAGGGAATCGGAATCGACCTCGTCGAAGTGGTTCCGCAAGAACAGATGACGAGTGAAGTTGTGCGCCCGCTGCTCCGACGACTGGCAGATGCAGGCAAGCCGAGCGTGGTGATCATCGATGCCCGCTAAGCCTCGGCAGTCGCGAGATCGCTCCAGCTCGAAGACAGCGGGCCAGAGCCCGACATTCTTGAGCCTCGACAACGCCTATCAAATCATTGACGGGGGCCTGGCGGCTGCTAGCAAGCTGAACGTGGCGGCTTGCATCGCCTTGGTTGACGCTTCAGGTTATCTAGTGATGCAGGTGCGCATGGACGGCGCGACATTCGTTACGACGCAGTTAGCTCACGATAAGGCATACACCGCCGCGGCCATCAACATGGCGACTCACGAGTTTCAAAAGATGGTCGGGCCAGCCGAGGACTTCTACGGGCTGCTTCCTGGTCCCACTGGCCGGTTTGTCCCCCTGCCTGGTGGCCTGCCGCTTCACGTGAATGATCGCCTTGTGGGTGGTGTTGGCGTGAGCGGTGGCTCTGTTCAGCAGGATCTGCAGATTGCAGAGGCTGTTGAGCGGCGATTGAGAAGCGGTGCTCAGCCTGGCCGACCTACCGTCAGTCGACCGCTGGCGTCCTCCACTGATGGCGGGTGAATCGGCCTAAGGGATGGCCGACGGCACTAAAGATGTGGTGATTGTTGGTGCGGGCATAGCAGGCCTTGTAGCTGCTTGGTTGCTCAGCAAGCCCGACGCAATTCTGCTGGAAGCACAGGATAGAGTTGGCGGCCGCATCAAGTCCGAGCCGAGGGGCGAGTACTGGTTGAACCTCGGAGCCCATCTCTTCCCGCCTCCCGCCAGCCTGCTTGGTCGAACCGTGCAGGAGCTGGGGCTTGGTACCACCCCCGTTACGGCAAGCTTGACGGGCCTGGCAGTGAACGGCACGGTCCTGTCGACGGAGAGGATCGAGACCTACCCATTTCGATTGCCCATGTCGCTGGCTGCGCGCCTTTCGTTCTTGAGGGCGGGCCTGCGAATCTTCACAGGAGTTCGCGATTACGTTGCGATCTCGAACCCCAGGGTGTCCGAGAGCTCGACAGAGGCACAGGCGAGACTGCTGACTTACCGCGGTGACCAGACGTTTGCTGCGTACCTCGGACGCCTGCATCCAGAAGTAGACTCGATCCTCCGCGCGGCGGTGAATCGTATTTCAGCAGAACCCGAAGAGCTTTCCGCGGGCGCGGGTCTCGCACTATTCCAGTTCGCGGGTATCTTCAGCCGCAGCACTTCGGAGCACGGCAACCTACCCGGCGGGTCCGCGAATCTCCCGGAGCGGCTGGCCGAACTTCTTGGAGACAGGATCATCCTCAAAGCGGAGGTAACCCGGGTTACGCAAGGGAATGGGCACGCACTTGTTGAGTTCAATCATCTTGGATCGAGCCACAGGATCCAGGCCCGTACAGTAATCGTCGCCACTCCAGCGCCTGTCGTTTGTCGAATTGTCGCCAATCTGCCCGAACACGTCCGCGATGCGTTGCAGCAAATCACGTACGGACCCTACGTGGTCGCCGCAATACTCACAAAGGAAACCGGTCCCATGCCATGGGATCGCATCTACGCGATGGTTGTCGCAAACAAGTCGTTCAACTTGCTCGTAAACACTGCAAGCACCCTCCGATCGCGTTCGGGGCGCAAGCCTGGCGGAGCTCTGATGGTTTATGGATCGGCCAACCGGGGCCGCATGCTGATCGAGAAGACCGACGAAGAAATACGAGACCTTTTCCTGCGTGATCTGCAAGACATCTATCCCGAGACGCGCAACATTGTTGAGGAAGTGGTCATCCAACGGTGGCCGCTCGGAGTGCCTTTTGCTCGCCCCGGCCGACACCGCATACAGGCAGCACTCGAGCAACCGCTGGGCAACATCGTGTTGGCAGGCGATTACACGGCTCCCTTTGCCGAAATGGAAACCGCGGCTGAGTCCGGAGCACACGCTGCAGCGTGGGTGATGCAAGTGTTGGGAGAACAACGGGGAGTGGCTGTCGTACCGAACGGCCGGTAGATTGGAGGTGCAAGGTTGGGTCTTCGCGCGGTAGTCGTCCTCAGGGGGATCCTGGATCCTGAGCTGCCGGCGGACCGCTTCCGAG
>CAAGKR010034029.1_pt1 | contig 16344 bp, 16 predicted proteins | sample 2556971 | NCBI WGS metagenome assembly CAAGKR01 (sample SAMEA5207829, study PRJEB30636) | soil metagenome | biome: forest; feature: boreal; material: soil | place: USA | collected 2011-09 | depth 1 m | reverse complement strand
GCGTGCCCAAGGCTGTCGTTGACGTGCTTGAAGCCGTCGATGTCGATGAACAGCGCGCCCCCCACCATCCCGGGCTGACGTGCTGCGCGCGCGAGCATCTGCTCGGCGCGGTCGAGCACGAGGGCGCGGTTCGGCAGCCGGGTCAGGGTGTCGTGCAGGGCCTGATGGGAGAGCTCGCGCGTCTTCTCTGCCACGAGCGAGAGCGCTCGCTTGCGTCCGGTTCCGAGGACCAGCACCAGCAGGCCGAGCATCACGCTCAGCAGGGTGCCGCCGATCAGTAGCGCGAGCGAGTTCCAGTTGCCGAACACGCCCGCTACCCCGGCTCCAAAGGCCTGCACGGTCCACCCTTCGTCTGATCCCAAGCCGGCTTCTCGCCCGACGTGGAGGTCGATCTCCGTGCTCTGTGCGCCGCGCGGGGCGCTCCCGCGGGTGAACGCGACGTGTGAGAAGCGTGAGTCGAAGCGAAACACCACAGCGACGTTCGGGTGACCCGCAAGCGCTTGCTCCAACAGGACGTTGGGCACGAGCAGCTCACCAATCCACCCTAGGAATGCCCGCTTGCGTGCTGGCACCGTCGACGGCACCACCCCCCCGCGGTACACCGGGCTCTCCACTCCCAATGTCGTGGTTGCTCCGTCCACGATCGGCGCGTAGCTGCTCAGCGCCGATTCGCGGGTCGGGACGAGCGCCGGGCCCGCCAGCGCGCAGAAGTCCAAGCCCGGCGGTAGTACGGTCGCGGCGCTCCTTGCCAGTCCCGCTACCGCCAGGCAGTAGTCGGGCCGGCTACCGGAAGGCACGATCTGGAGGCGTTGGGTCGATCCAACCGATCGCGGTCCCAGCGATAGCACCGGAGTGGCGGCCATGCGTGCCTCGACCGCCGCCAGGCGGGACGCCGGCACCAGTATCACCAGACCGAAATCCTTCAGCTCGGGGTATCGCTGCAGTGAGTGCACCGATTCCGCCCACCTGTCGAAGTCGGCTGGGGATGCATTCGGATTGCCCGCAAAGAAGGCCGTTGCGCTGACGACGAGATCTTCCTCGTGCTGGATCCCGAGCTTGAGCGTCGAGGCGATCTCGGCTGAGCCCAGGTGGAACGCCAGCCGCGTTTGGTCGGCGTCCGAGCGGGCCACTGCGCGCGCGCCGAGCACCGACGCGAGCACTCCCGCGAGCACAAGCGGTACCGTGACTGCAACCGACACGCTCTTGCGGCCCTGCCCCAACCGCTTCAGGCGCCGGAGCCCGCCCGAACGCGAACGCGACGGCGATGCCGGTTCGAATGGAGAGCCCGTGGTTGGGCGGTGGGTTTCAGACACGTGATCGTCTTCGCTTGTGGGATGCGCGAATGGGTTCACGCCAAGGATCGGGCTCGCGAGCAGGCTTCTGTCGGGGTTTCACCTCCTCTGGACGGATGATGGGGGCACGCCCCAGCCTGCCGGCGGTCGCTTCTCGGCGACGGCCTGCCCTAGCAATACCCCGAAGGGCAAGATGGAAAGTGGATGGGTCAATCGGCGAAGTACTTGGCTGCGACCTGGTCGACGGTGCCCCTGGTTCGCACTGTCATTGGACCGAGCAGCGTCCCGATGATCTTGAAGTCCAACGCGGAGTCCATGATGCCTGCGCTCGGAAGCCAATGCAGCTCACGATCACCGAACGCGAGCCTGTCCTCATCCGTCGTCAGCGTCAGCACCGCTTTCCGTGCTTGCGCCGGGGGTCGGGCGGAGAGCATCGCCACCTGGAGCTTGCCCTTCGAGGCCGCTATCAGGGGCTGGGCAAACGGTTGGTGGGCGGCGATCGCCCGGACCTCGCTCGCGGTGCGCAGGAAAACTGGCACCGTGTAACCGAGCGAGGCCGTCAGTCCCTCCTCGATGCGGATCGCCATCTCGGTGGGCGGCTCCTCAGCGGCGTCGAAGATAACGTTGCCGCTCGCACGGAAGGTGCTCACGTCGCGAAAGCCCAGCTCCTCAAACCGCGCACTCAGCTCGCCGTTGCTGATCCGATGGCCCCCGACGTTGATCCCGCGGAGAAACGCGGCATACCCGGACATGCGCTGGGCAGCTTACGCCAATCGCGATCCGGCCTGGGAGCAGGGCCCTGAGCTCCTAACCGGACTCGCCGCCGGGGGATGTGCCGACGCTCAGCCGACGAGCCTGCGTCTCTGCGGGTGGATCGTCTCCCCTCGGGCGAGCATGGCGACGTACTGCTCGATGCGTCGCGCTCGCGTGTCGGCGCGCTTGGCGGCATCGATCCGGTACAGAACGGCGTAGCGGTTCTGGCTGGTGAGGATCTCGAACATCGCCTGCGCCGTGGGCTCGGCGGCCAATGCCGCGGCCAGATCTCCGGGCAGCTCGATGCTTGCCTGCCCGGCGTAGGCAGCCGCCCAGCGGCCGTCGGTCTTGGCCTGTGCGGCGGCGGCGATCCCGGCCGGGTGCATCCGCCCCTCGATCACCAATCGCTCCACGATGCCCACGTTGCGTCTCGACCAGGCGCTGCGCGACCGGCGAGCAGTGAAGCGTTGCTTGTAGGTGTGCTTATCACGACGCCGGACTTGACCGTCGATCCAGCCGTGACAGAGCGCTTCCTCGAGCGCCTGGTCATACGTGAGGCTCGTCGGCTTGGTCGTGCCCTTCTTGGCGAGCACCAGCCACACTCCGGCCGGATCGTCGTGATGGCCGGCCAGCCACCTCCGCCAGGTGGCGGCATCTGCGACGGTGAGCTCCGGCAGCTCGTTGCCCATGGTCGGTCAGGCTGGCAGATGCCGACACATTTCGCAGGAGGGTCCGTTCGCAACTTCAGGGGCTGACGAGCCGTGTCGATAACCGCCGTGAGCCGAAGTATGGCCCACGCCGATGAGACTCCTCGGGAAGAAACCCGCCATCGCCGTTCCCCCGAAGCATGTAAATGCCCCGGCGCTTCAGGTCGGGTCCACTGTCGAGCGCCGGCGTCACCCGCCGGCTCAAGGCGTGGAGCGACGGCGCGGCTACTACATGCCACTGAAGCTGCGGGTCGCGCTGACCATGGTCGCGGGCCTGTTGTGGGTCTGCTTCTCGCTATGGCTGTCGCGCACCTGGATCAGGACGCTCGGGCACGACATCACGACGCCGCTGGCGATCCTCGTGATCACCGGCATCGCGGTGATCCCCGGTTACTTGAACATCCAGCTGCTCAGCTCGATCATGCTCGACCGCCCGCCGCCCCTGCGCTTCGACGTTGCATTTCCGAACGTCGCGCTGCTCATCGCGGCGTACAACGAGCAGGACTCGATCGCCGAGACGCTCGACTTCGCTTTGCGAGCCGATTACCCCGGCCGCTTCGAGATCGTGGTCGCAGACGACGGCTCGGCTGACCGCACGGGCGAGATCGTGGCCGAGTACGCCGCGCGCCATTCGCAGGTGCGGCTGCTCACGGTCGACCACGGAGGCAAGGCCAACGCGCTCAATGCCGCCCTGGCGACCGTGAGCGCGCCGCTGATCGCGACGATCGACGCCGACACGCTGCTCATGTCCTACTCGCTCAAGCACGCTGTCGCGCGCCTGCTCGCCTCGCCGCCTGACACCGTTGCCGTCGCGGGGGCGGTGCTCGTACGCAACTCGCGCGAGAACCTGCTGACGCGCGCGCAGGAGTGGGACTACTTCCTCGGCATCGCCACTGTCAAGCGCGGCCAGGCGCTGCTGCAGGGGACGCTCGTCGCGCAGGGTGCCTTCAGCGTCTATGACGCGACCACGCTCAGACTCGTCGGCGGCTGGCCGAACCGTATCGGCGAGGACATCGTGCTGACCTGGCGGATGTTGCTGCAGGGCGGACGCAGCGTGTTCGAGCCGACCGCGGTCGCGTTCACCGACGTGCCCTCGGGCTTACGTGCGTTCGCCCGCCAGCGACGGCGCTGGGCGCGCGGGATGATCGAGGGACTGCGCGATCACGGCTTCGGCCTGCTGAAGCAGCTGAACTTCTACTCGCACTCGGTCGCCGGCAATTTCCTGTTTCCGTTCCTTGACGCGACCTTCACGCTCGCTTTCCTTCCCGGCGTCGCGCTCGCTGCGACCGGCAACTTCGCGATCGTCGGGCCGATGACCGTGATGGTGCTGCCGCTCAACGCGGTGCTTGGCGGCGTCATGTTCTTTCATCAGCGCCGGGTGTTCGCGACGGTGAAACTGCGCGTGCGCAAGAACCGCCGCGGACTGCTGTTTTACTTCTTCTGCTACCAGTTCATGATGTCGCCGATCTCGCTTGCCGGCTACGTGCTCGAGACCGTCCGCGCGCGACGCGCCTGGTAGACCGGCTGGCGCCACATAGCTGGCCAGCTTGTCGTCCGTCAGACGTTCGCGGTTGCGCTCTACCGCTACGCGACGACCAGCGCCGCCACGGCCCGTTCGAAGAATGCGACCTGCAATCACCGTTTGGCCGCAAGCGCGGTCTGTTTCGCTAGTGCCGGTGCCAGCGCCGGCACCGGTCGCCCGGCCTCAACCTGCGTAGATCGTCACGGGTGTGCCTGGGCCGATACGGGCGGCCAGCCATTCGATGCTCGCTGTGCCGAGGCGGACGCAGCCATGTGATTCGGCGGTGCCCAGCGTGCCTCCGAGGTTGTTGCGTCCATGCAGCGCGATCTGGCCCGGACCGCCTTCGAATTCCTGCAACACGTTCGAGCGGGCGCTGAGAGCGAGCGCGAACGGGCCCCCGGCCTCGCCGGGCGCCAACTGCACCGTCTCCTCGACGAAGAACCGGCCGGTGGGCGTCGGCGTCGAGGGCTTGCCCACCACCGCTTGAAAGGTTCTCGCCGTGCGCCCGTCGCGGTAGACCCTCACCCGGCGGCCGCCGAGGTCGACCACGATGCGCCAGGCCGTCACGAGCGGGCGGGTGCCCTGCTGGGCGATCCAGCCGGTCGATCCGTCGGGGCGACCAGGAAGCATGACTTGCAGCCACCGTACTCCGCCGGGACCGGTTGAGCGTCCGATCACGGGCAGGGTGGTCTGCTCGCCGGTGATCGGCCTGCGGGCGGGAACGAGGGAAACCTGCGGGGATCCCACCTGGGGCGCCTGGTGTGCACCGTGCGCGGTGAGCAGGACCGCGAGCTGCTGGATTGCCTGCACGCGAGCTGGGATGCCGCCGGCGGCCGCCGAGCCGGCGGTGACGCCGAGCAGGCATGCCGCGGCGAGTCCGAGGACCATGCAGCGCGGCCGGCGAGAGCGCGAAACCGCACGCGGCGAGCGAAGCCGGGAGCGAGGTGGTGGGATGATCGTCGTGTCCATGGCGCCAGGCGGCTGGGCGACCTCGGCGTCGCCCAGGCTCGCCGAGTGCCTCACTCAGCCCGTGAACGAGCCCCGACGGTGTGGAAGCGCCGGTCGCGCGGGCGAGCGTCTTTTGGCTGCTCGTCGCGCGGCAGCGAGGCGACGCGCAGCGAGGCGACGCGCTGCGGCTCGTCGCGCGGCCAGGGTGGTTGTCTTCGACCCAATCGGTGTTTTGACGACGGTCCCGCTCGTGGTCGTTCCGCCGCTCGTGGTCGTCGCGCAGGCGGACGTGGTGATGGTGTTGGCGTTCAGGTTCACCGCTTCGGTTTCGGCCAGCAACCTGCCTTCGATCGTGGCGGCACTATTCGCCGTGATGTTGCCGTTGGCCATGATCGTGCCAACGAAGTGCGAGCCCGTTCCCAGAGTCGCGGAGGAGGTGACCTGCCAGAAGACGTTGCACGCCTGCGCTCCGCCGACGAGCGCGACGGTGGTGCCCGGGAGGGTGTTCAGCGTGGAGCCGATCTGGAAGATGAACACCGCGCTGGGGTCACCGTTGGCGTTGAGAGTCACGCTTCCCGATGACAGCAGCAACGAGCTGCTGGCGGTGTAGACGCCTGGCGAGAATTCCCGACCGGCGAGCTCGGTACCGGCCGAGCCGCTGCTTGGGCGCCCTTTGGCGTCGAGATAGGCGGTGGTCAGGGCGTTCTTTGCTTCGACTGCCACCGGATCAGCGACATGTTGCTGCCCGAGTACAACCGGAGCGCCGGTAACCGATGTGCCGGGGCTCAGGCCCAGGTCGCCGGACATCGTCGTTGGGCCGGTGTTGGTCACCGTCGAGCCGGCCAACACTGAGAAAGGGGTGGCCGATCCCAAACCAACGGTCGCGGTTGCGCCCAGGGCGCTGCTCGCGAACAGGAGGCCGGATAGCAAACCGAGCAGGAGGAGTCCTACTCGAAACGTCTTGCCGCCGACGCGAACCGGGGGACGCCGACTCACTGCGAGGGAGTCGCTATATAGCGACTCGTGCTTCTGCGGGACGCCGTTGTTCATGGCGTCTCCTTACTGCGGCGTCAAACCACCGCGATAGAAGGGGATGGCTCCCCGGTCTCTTCGACCTGTCATCTACATCGACAGTCCGTTGGTTCAGGCTTAGCCAAGGCTGAACAACTCAACGTATGTCTAGCCAGAACCCAGGCCCGATGCGGCATGGCGGTCCCGGCGCAGGTGAGCGCGTAGGTCGTTCATCGGCAGAAAGGAGCGGAAGGGTGAGCCTGGCTTCACCCGTGCTTCCCCCGCCCGTCCCCCCAAGATCACCCCCACGGGAGGAAGCGCCGGGCGGCGACTCGCCTCAGCATCTGAGGCATGGCTCGTCTCCTCATCGCCGCCGTCCTCGCAACGCTGCTCCTCCTGCCCGCATCGGCTGATGCTCACGGGCGCCGGGCTCACCATCCCCACGCCTCAAGAACGGCGCACGGGCAGGCCTCGGCACGACAGCGGACGCCTGAGAAGCTCGCAGGCCGCGATCCGGTAGCGCTCGCCACCGCCGTCGCCGAGCGCTACTGGGGGGCGATGCCCTGCGGCGGTCAGATTGCGATCCTCGTTGACATGCCCGTCCCCACCGGCCTTGACCCGACGACCGACGGCTGGGTCACGTTCAACTCCTCACTCGGGGCGAACAACCTGAACGCGCCGGCCGGCACCTACACGCAGTGCACGATTTCCCTTGCCCGCTGGCAGTGGCCGACGGCGACGGCCATGGTGAGCGACTGGAACATGTTCTGCCTGACGGTGACCCACGAGGTTGGTCATCTGCTCGGTCATCCCCACTCGTTGACCCCGGGCAGCGTCATGGCGCCCGTGTTTACGAACGAATCGAACGTTCCGGAGATCTGCCGGGCGACACGCGTTTAGCGCAACGCTAAAGCTTTGGGGGGCGACGGCCGAATAGGAGGTAGTGATGTGGAGCGACCTCGTCTACGTCCTTCTGGCGCTGATGATCACGTTCGTGAGCGTGTACGCCGTGTTGCTGTTCGTCTACCGGCGCGGACGCCATGTGGAGTTCCGAATTGGCCACTCATCGGGCACCGGCCGGGTGCTCGGCGTGAGCGGCTTCAAGCTGCGCGTGCGCTCGTTGTACTCGGGGACCGAACACCTGGTGGCGCCGACACGCGTGCGACGACGCTGATCCAGCCCCGGCCGTGAGGTGAGCGCGCCGTCTCGGATCGCCATACTGGCGGTCGGGGATGATCGCCGAGCGCCTCACCGCACAGCTGCTGGCGGGGCCCCCGGCCCGCGATCCGGTGACCGTGGTGGGGCGACTGCTGGCGGTTCAGGGCCAGGACCCCCGTGGCCTGCGCCTGGCGATCCGTGCGCGGAGCACCGCGCTGATCGCCGCCGACGTCGACCGGGCGCTGACAGACGATCGCTCGTTGGTCCTCACATGGCTCAACCGCGGCACGCTGCACCTCGTCTGCAGTGAGGACTACCCGTGGCTTCAGGCGCTCAGCGCGGCGAGGCTTTTCACCGGTAACGCCCGGCGTCTGGAGCAAGAGGGCGTCACGCCGAGCGCCGCTGCGCGCGGCGTGGCTGTGCTCGCTCGTTCGCTGGGGCAGGAGGGGCCGCTCACACGCGGTCAACTGCGCGAGCGGATCGCCGCAGCAGGAGTGCCCACCGCAGGTCAGGCGCTGGTGCATCTGCTGATGCTCGCCAGTTTGCGTGGGCTTGTGGTGCGGGGGCCGATGGTTGGTCGCGAGCACGCCTATGCGCTGGTTCGGGACTGGCTCGGCGAACCCGCGCGGGTGGACCGTGACAGCGCTCTCGCCGAGCTGTCGCGCCGGTATCTCGCTGGCCATGGGCCGGCCAACGCGCGTGATCTGGCAAAGTGGTCGGGGTTGACCCTACGCGACGCACGCGTTGGCCTTAGCGCGATCGCCTCCGAGCTCAGCATGCGTTCTGACGGTCTGCTCGACCTCGCCGGGCGCCGGTCCGCTGCCGAGCTGCCACCGCCGCGCCTGCTCGGTGCCTTTGACCCGGTCCTGCTCGGATGGAGCTCGAGGGAGGCGATAGTGGGAGCACACAAGGTGCTCGTCACCGTCAACGGTCTGTTCCGCCCCTTCGCGCTTGTGCGCGGTCGCGCGGTAGCCACCTGGAGCATGTCCACCGGCGAGGTCGTGCTCCAGCCCTTCGGCCGCCTTGCCAGCAGGGATGCCGCGGCTCTGCGGACTGACGCGAACGATGTCCTGCGCTACATGGGCGTGACGAGAGCGAGCGGACAGCCCTGACAGCCCTTCACACGCCGCGCGCCTTGGCCCGGTCAAGAAGCAGCGAGAACAGCCGCTGCTGGACTGCGGCCGGGAAGGGTCTCAGCGCGCCGGAGCTGAAGAGCGTGACCCGGGCGGGGCCGTACACGAAGCCGAGGAGGTCCAGGTACAAATGGACCCTTACGCGCTGCAGGGTGAACGTCGCGGTCACCCGCCACCCGAAGCCCCCAGTCGTGCCGGGTGCGGGCGGAGTACCTGATTGGATCGAGACCGGGCCGACGGCCGCTCCCGCGAACTTCTGGCCCTCCAGGAGCAGGTCAAGGTAGCGGGAGAAGCAGTCTCGTACGTGGGCGCTGCGGATCGCCGCGAGTTCCTCGGCCGCCAGGGCGGAGGTGTGCGCGACATTGACTTCGGAGCTCACGCCCAGATCGAGGATGTTGCGCTTGAGCTCGAAGGCCTTCGAGCTCACTTCGGCGAGCCCCTTGCGCAAACCCACCGATCCAGCACAACGCAGCATCGCGCGTTCGAGGCGCTTTTCCCGCGGTGTGTTGGTTTCGTGTTCTGAGGAGACGGTGAAGCCCGGCACGTCCGCGGCCCTCAGGTTCACCGCACGGGCGAAGGCGACCGCCTGTGGATTGGTGAGCGGTCCGCTCGTCCTCGCGCCGGTGGGCGCAACTGCAGCGGCGTGGGTCCTTGGTGCGGGTTGGGTGCTGCTTCCGCAGGCCGCGAGGAGTGCAGCGCTGACGGCGAGCGCGAGCAGGATGATCGTCCGGCGCATGGCCGATCTGATTGTGTCAGAGCCCAAGAGACGCTCGCGGGAGCGCGGCGGTTGCTCCGGGGAGCGCGAGGTCTCCTGGGCGAGACTCCCGTGGCGAGGATTGCGATACGCTCGCGACCATGGGCGAGCGCACGGGTTACACGCCGGGGACGTTCTGCTGGACCGACCTGACGACGACCGACCAGCCGGCGGCGAAGGCCTTCTACGGCGGTCTGTTCGGGTGGGAGGCCGAGGACATGCCGGTGGGCGAGGGCGTGTTCTATTCGATCATGCGCGCCGACGGAAAAGACGTCGCGGCGATAGCCCCCCAGCCCGAGCCCCAGCGCGACGCGGGTGCGCCGCCGGTGTGGAACTCCTACGTGTCGGTGGAGAGCGCCGACGCGGCCGTCGAACGCGCGAAGGAGCTCGGTGGGACGGTGCACGCGCCGGCATTTGACGTGATGGAGGCGGGGCGGATGGGCGTCATCCAGGATCCGCACGGCGCCTACTTCATGGTCTGGCAGCCGGGTCAGCATTTCGGCGCTCAGCTCGTGAACGCGCCTGGCGCGTTCGTGTGGAACGAGCTTGCCTCCCCTGACCTCGACGGCTCAACCGCCTTCTACAGCGGCCTGTTCGGCTGGACGGTGGCGCCGTTCGAGGGAAGCCCCACGCCGTATTTGTCGATCGAAAACGGGGAGGCGAACAACGGCGGTATCCGCGAGCTGAGCTCACCCGGCGTGCCGCCGCACTGGCTCGTGTACTTCGGCGTCGAGGACATCGATGTCGCGCTCGCCAAGGTCGAGCAGCTGGGGGGGACGAAGATCTTCGGGCCCCAGGACATCCAGATCGCAAAGATCGCGGCCGTGCGGGACCCACAGGGCGCCGTGTTCGCGCTCTACGCGGGCCAGCTCGCGCCCTAGTCCTTCCTGCGGTCCGCCTGGTCGGCCAGATCGGCGCCGGTCGTGGTGGTCATGACGGCCGCGGCGCTGCCGCCGAGCACGCGCCGGACCAGCCCGGGTGCGAGGATCCGCAGCGCCGCGGCGAGCGCGTATGGCCGCGGCACGTAGCGCTCGGGCTGACGGCCGACGCCGGCCTGGAAGATCGCCTCGGCGGCCTTCTCCGGGGTGGAGACGGCCCAGCGCGTCCACGGCCTCGCCGTGAGCTCTGACTGGGGGAAGCCCTCGGTGGCGATGAACCCAGGCAGAACCAGGCCCACGTGCACGCCGTGTGAGCGCTCCTCGGCCCACAGCGAGTCCGACCAGGCGGCGAGGGCGGACTTCGACGCGCTATAGGCGCCCGTTCCGGCGCGGGCCACCCGGCTGGCGGTGGAGGCCACGTTGACGATCGCGCTCGGCGCCGAGGCCCGCAGCAGCTCCAGCAGCGCCTCGGCGAGTCGCACCTGCGCGTCGAAGTTGATCGCCATCGTGCGTCTCACGTTCTCGTAGCCTCCGTCGGCGAACCGCGCACGCCAGGACGCGCCGGCGTTGTTGACGAGCAGATCCAACCGCCCGTGGCGCTCGAGCACATGCTCGCGGATGCGCGCTGGGGCCTCGTCGTCCACGAGGTCGACGGCAACCCAACTCACCCGCTCCCCGCCGAGCGAGGCGGCCAGGGCGCTCAGCCGTTCCTCCCGACGCCCGACCAGAACCAGTGACGCTTCCGGCTCGCGGTGCAGACGACGCGCCGTCGCCTCCCCGATCCCGCTCGAGGCGCCCGTGATCACCGCGACGAGAGGCTTCAGTGGGGAGTGTGTGGGTTCGATGATGACGTCCTTGCTCTGGATGGTTGGGGCCGGTGCCGCGTGAGGCGTTAGCCGGTTAGCCTTTCAGATCGGTGAGATCATGAGCGCGAACACACCCAGCGACGTCGAGGACGTCGCTTCGACCGACCGCGGTTCGGGCCGCAAGCGTCAGGCGCTTGAGCTGTTTCGCGGTCTGCCGCGACGCTATGACCTGCTGTCGGCGGCGCTCAGCTTCGGACAGGACCCCCGGTGGCGGCGCGCGCTCGTGAGCGCGGTGGCGCCGGCGCCGGGCGAGCGGGTGCTCGACGTCGCGACCGGCACGGGGATGGTCGCTGCCGAGCTGCTCGCGCGCTGTGAATGCTCGGTCGTGGGTATCGACCAGAGCGCGGAGATGCTGTCCGCGGCGCGGGCCCGCTTTGACGGGGAGGCTGCAAACGGCCGATCCGGCGCCAGCACGCGGGCGGGGCGTCAGGCTCGGGTCGAGCTGATCGAAGGGCAGGCCGAGGCATTGCCCTTTGCGGATGGCAGCTTCGACGCGCTCACGTTCACCTATCTGCTGCGTTACGTCGACGATCCCCGCGCGACGATGGGCGAGTTGGCTCGTGTCGTGCGTCCCGGCGGGCGTGTTGCTTCGCTTGAGTTCGGCGTGCCGCCGTGGATCGGCGCGCGGGTGGCGTGGAGGCTCTACACGGCGATCGGCCTGCCCACGCTCGGACGGCTGGCCTCGCGTGAGTGGGGTGAGGTGGGGCGGTTTCTCGGGCCGAGCATCAGAGGCTTCTACGAGCGCCATCCGGTGGAACGGATCGTCGACTACTGGCGGGAAGCTGGGCTGGAAGACGTGGAGGTGCGGCGGATGAGTCTCGGCGGGGGCGTCGTCATGTCGGCGACCAGGTCCGCCGATCAGAGATCGGCCAGCGACGTTGGCGGAGCCTGAGACAGGGGATGCCCGCCACCCCTGATCGCCCGGCGTTCTACGCGCTCGGTCACGGCCGTCTGGGCGACATGCTGGCGTTGCTGCATCCGCCATATACGGCGTGGCATTTGAGCTACTTCGCGCTCGGCGCGGCGACCGCCCCGCACCTCCATGTCGATCGCCTGGTGTGGGGGCTCGCTGCGTTTGGACTGGCTGTCGGGGTGGCCGCGCATGCGCTCGACGAGCTGCACGACCGACCGCTGGGCACGAGCCTGTCTGACCGGACGCTCACCGTGCTGGCCGCCGTTGGCCTGCTCGGCGCGCTCGCGATCGGCGTGGGCGGTGTCCTTACCGTCTCGGTGGCGCTGGCGCCGCTGGTCCTCGCCGGCGCGCTCTTCCTGCCCGCCTACAACCTCGAGCTGGCCGGCGGGCGCTTTCACAGCGATCTCTGGTTCGCCATCGGCTGGGGCGCGTTCCCCGCCTTCACGGGCTACTTCGCAAACGCCGAGAAGGTTGCGCTCCCGGGGCTCCTGATCGCCCTCGGGTGTATGGCGATGAGCATTGCCCAGCGGCGCCTGAGCTCGCCCGCCCGCGAGCTGCGCCGCCGCACCGAGGCGATCAGCGGCGTGCGCGTGCGCTCGGACGGCGGGACCGAGGAGCTGTCGCTTTCTGGCCTGCTGGCTCCGCTGGATGGAGCGCTCGCGGCGTTGTCGCTGGCGGTCGTCGTGACCGCCTGCGCGCTCGTTGCTGCGCGTTTGTAGAGTCAGCCGCCCTCCCCGCCGGCGCGGTTGCGCTGGTTGGAATAGCGGGCGATCCGGTGGCGTTAGTGCGGCCAGCCGACCGTGACGCGCCTAAGATACGCCGGTGGCTGACGAATCGCCAAGTGAGCCAGATCGTCTGAGCGCGAGTCGGTCAGACGCGCATCCGCCGATGGCGCGCGACAAGCGTGGTTGGCACGTGGCGCCCGCGCCCGATGGACGGGGCATGCCCGAGCAGGCGCCGAGCGGGCCTCCGGTGCACCGGAGGCCGCGCTTTTTGTGGTTCGTGGTGGTCCTGATCTCGCTGAACTGGCTGTCGGTGCTCCTGTTCCAGCCGTCTTCGGGTGAACCGAGGGTTACGGTCCCGTTTAACCAGTTCTTCCTGCAGGAGGTGCAGGCCGGCAAGGTCAAGGCGATCTCCTCCAAGGGCGACACGATCCAGGGCACGTTCACGGCCAAGCTGCGCTATCCGGCGAGCAGCAAGACGGCCAAGCCCACGACGCTGTTCGCAACCCAGGTTCCCACCTTCTGGAATGACACCCAGCTCTCCGCGCTGTTGCAATCGAAGAACGTCGAGATAAACGCACAGTCCACGACGACGAGTCAGTCTCTGCTCGCCGAGCTCCTGCTCGGTTTCGGCCCGACGCTGTTGATCGTTGGCCTGTTCGTGCTGATCGCACGCCGCGCTGCCAAGGCCGGTGGAGCGATGGGCGCGCTCGGAAACTTCGGGCGCTCGCAGGCACGGCGCGTTGACCCGGAGAAGATCCGCGTCACGTTCGCCGACGTCGCCGGCATCGACGAGGCCAAGGCAGAGCTTTCGGAGATCGTCGACTTCCTGCGAACTCCCGAGCGCTACGGGCGTCTCGGCGGGCGCATGCCGCATGGTGTGCTGCTCTCGGGAGCGCCGGGTACCGGAAAGACGCTGCTCGCGCGGGCGGTGGCCGGCGAGGCGCACGCGGCCTTCTTTTCGATCTCCGCCGCGGAGTTCATCGAGGCGATAGTGGGCGTCGGCGCCTCGCGCGTGCGCGATCTCTTTGCCAAGGCCAAGGAGGCCGCCCCGGCGATCGTGTTCATCGACGAGCTCGACGCGATCGGGCGCTCCCGCCAGGGTTCGGTATCGGTCTCGGGCTCAAACGACGAGCGCGAGCAGACGCTCGACCAGATTCTCACCGAGCTCGACGGCTTCGAGCCGGCCGAGGCGGTGATCGTGCTCGCCGCCACCAACCGTCCCGACGTCCTTGACTCGGCGCTCTTGCGACCCGGTCGCTTCGACCGGCGCGTGAGCGTGCAGGCCCCCGACCGTACCGGGCGCAAGCAGATCCTCGAAGTGCATACACGCTCGATCCCCCTGGCCGACGGCGTCGATCTCGACGCGCTCGCTGCCTCGACGCCCGGGATGGTCGGCGCCGACTTGGCGAACCTCGCCAACGAGGCTGCGCTGCTCGCGGCCCGCCGGGGCCATGAGAAGGTCGAGATACCCGATTTCACCGACTCGCTCGAGAAGATCATGCTCGGCTCCCCGCGCGGCATCCTCCTTTCTCCCGCCGACCGCGAGCGCACCGCCTACCACGAGTCCGGCCACGCGCTCGTGGGCATGCTCACCCCGGGCGCCGATCCGGTGCGCAAGGTATCGATCATCCCCCGTGGCATGGCGCTCGGCGTGACGCTCTCAACGCCCGACTCAGACCGCGTCTCCTACTCTCGCGAGGACCTTGAGGCGAAGATCCGCGTTGCCCTGGGTGGTCGCGCGGCCGAGGAGGTCGTCTACGGCGTAATCAGCTCGGGCGCCGAGTCCGATATCCAGCAGCTCACCCAGATCGCCCGTCAGATGGTCGGACGCTGGGGGATGAGCGATGCGGTCGGCCCGATCGCCGTGCTTCCCAGTGAGGGTGAAGGACCGTATCTCCCCGGCGTAAGCGCCACCTCCGAGTCGACCCAGCGGCTCCTGGACGAGGAGGTGCACAGGCTCGTGGAGAGCGCCCACGAGGAGGTGACGCGTCTGCTCCTGGACCATCGCGACCAGCTGGAGAGCCTCGCGCAGGCACTCCTCCAGGCCGAGACGCTTGATGCGATGGATGCCTACGCGGCGGCGGGCGTGCCGGCCCATCAGGAGGAGCCGAGCGTGGTCTCATGATCTCTGTGAGCGCCTCGCAGGCTCCTGCTCGTCGCCCCGTGCTGATCCTCGCCATCGTCGGGGTATTGGTGGTGGTGGTGCTGGTGGCGTTTATGTACCTCTACGACCACTCCCGTCGCGACGTGATCGCGAACGGCGTGAGGATCGACAGGGTGAACGTGGGAGGCCTGAGCGAGGCGGCGGCGCGGACGAGGGTCGAACACGATCTCCTGGCGCAGTTGAACCGGCCGGTCACCGTGCGCTCGGGCTCGGCGGTGTGGAGGATCGATGGGTCCCAGGCCGATGTGAAAGTGGACGTGGCGAACATGGTCGCGCAGGCTGTGAGCGTGAGCAGGCAGGGGTCGATCGTGACGCGGACGGTGCGGGGGCTGTTCGGGGGGAGGGTCAACCGGAACATCGCACTTGTGGTCAGCTACTCCCACCAGGCGGTGCGCGGGCTTACGGCGAAGGTGCGGGCGGCCGTCAACCGACCGGCGCGCGACGCGCAGGTGCAGCCGAGCACGAGCGGGCTCGCCGAGGTGCCGGCGCAGGCCGGGATCCAGGTCGACAGCACACAGCTGGGAGCGCGCATCGATCGCGCACTGACGGGCGAGGCGGCGAGCCGCACGGTCACGGTGCCGGCGCACCGGCTCAGACCAGCGGTGAGCACGGGGCAGCTCGCGGCGAAGTATCCGGCGTTCATCGTCATCGACCGCGGAGCCTTCCGGTTGCGCTTCTACGAACATCTGAAACTGGCGAAAACCTATGAAATTGCGGTGGGGATGGAAGGACTGGAAACGCCCGCCGGCCTCCACAAGATCGAATGGGAGCAGACCAACCCGCCGTGGTACGTGCCGAAAAAAGCCTGGGCTGGAGCCCTCGCCGGGACGGTCGTTCCTCCCGGCCCGGCCGACCCGCTGAAGGCGCGGTTCATGTCGTTCGACGGCGGTGCGGGCATCCATGGGATCGACCCGAGCGAGTACTCCACGATCGGCCACGACGCCTCGCACGGATGCGTGCGCATGCGGATACCGGACGTGATCGCGCTCTACAGCCGCAGCCCGGTCGGCACGCCCGTGTACATCATTTAGGGCCCGCGCCGCGGGCTCTCAGCGGTCGAGCAGGCGCTCGCGGTATTCCTGGTTCTGCTGGCGCTCGCCGCGGACCTGGATGGCGATGAAGACGAGGATCACGTTGACGATCACGCCGATCCCCCCGAACGTGGCGATCAGGCCGATGTCCTTGCTGACGGCTGCGCTGACGGCGAGAAGCATTGGAGGCAGCCTAGCAACGGGAGACGCGTCGGTGCCGTAGCCTTCAGGCGACCGCCCACCGATCAGAGATCGGGGCACCACCGCCGAAGGCGGTGGTCAAGCGTTGGAGAGGTGCCGGAGCGGTTGAACGGGCGCGACTGGAAATCGCGTAACGGGGGTAACCTCGTTCGAGGGTTCGAATCCCTCCCTCTCCGTGCAGCAGCCTGCTGGGTATCTGGCCTGGCAGGGATGGAATTCGTGCAGTCGTCATCGCTGCTCCACGATGACGAGTCGGTTGCCGTCGGGGTCCCGAAACGCGAACATGGG
>CAAGKR010168898.1_pt1 | contig 16346 bp, 18 predicted proteins | sample 2556971 | NCBI WGS metagenome assembly CAAGKR01 (sample SAMEA5207829, study PRJEB30636) | soil metagenome | biome: forest; feature: boreal; material: soil | place: USA | collected 2011-09 | depth 1 m | reverse complement strand
GTCACCCAGTCGCGGATCGCCTCGTTGGTCGCGTCCTTGAGGGTCCGGCTCCCGGAGTCGACCGGGCTCACCGTGGCCCCCAGGAGCCGCATCTTGTAGACGTTCATCGCCTGCCGGGCCATGTCGTCGACCCCCATGTAGACGACGCATTCCAGGCCGAACTTCGCGCACACGGTCGCGACCGCCACGCCATGCTGGCCGGCGCCGGTCTCGGCGATGATGCGCGCCTTGCCCATCCGGCGAGCGAGCAGGACCTGGCCGAGCGCGTTATTGATCTTGTGGGCGCCCGTGTGACAGAGGTCTTCTCGCTTCAGCCAGATGCGGGCGCCGCCCGCGCGCTCGCTCAGCCGCTCAGCCGCGTAGACCGGTGTCGGCCGACCGGTGAATGTCCGGGCCAGCGTGTCGAGCTCCTTCTTGAAGGCGGGGTCGTGCCGGGATTCCTCGAATGCCACGGTCAGCTCTGTCACCGCCGCCATCAAGGTCTCCGGGATGAATTGTCCCCCGTAGGCACCGAACCGGCCCCGCTCGTCGGGCCCCCCCTTGAACACCGGAAGGGTCATGCGCGATCCGCCTCCCGAACCGCCTCGACAAAGGCGCGGAGCTTCGCCGGGTCTTTTAACCCGGGTTCGCGCTCGACCCCACTGCAGACGTCCACGGCCCAGGGCTTCACCTGCGTCACGGCCTGGCCCACGTTGTCCGACCGCAAGCCCCCGGAGACCGCGATCTCGTAGCGACGCGCCAGGGGAATTGCGTCGGGCCAGTTCCACCGCCGTCCGGTGCCCCCGACGGTATCCGCAGCCCACGTATCGAGCAGCGGGTGATCGCCTTCCTCGAACCGAAGGCCCCGCAGGTCATCCCCCTCCCTGACGCGCACCGCCGGGAGCACGAGCACGCCGATCGCCCGGTCCTCCGGGGTCAGCGGACGGTAGACCTGGATGGCCGTCAGGGAGCAGGCCTCCACCACGCGGGCGATTTCCGAAGCCGGCTCGTCCACGAAGACGCCCACTCGTTCGATCGTTGCCGGAAGGTCGGCCATCAGCGTTCGCGCATCATCCACCCCGACCTGCCGCTTGCTGCGGGTGAAGATAAACCCGAGCAGATCCGCCCCGAGCTCGGCGGCAAGCTCGACGTCCTCCGGCCTTGTGTTGCCGCAGATCTTGATGCGCGTCATCGCCCGGTCAGCTCGCGCATCTTGGCGCCGAGGTCACCCGCGCGAAGCAGGGCCTCCCCCACCAGGACGCCGTTGATCCCAATCTTGGCGAGGGCGTCGACGTCCTCGCGGCTCTCTATCCCGCTTTCGCTGATCACCGGCCGGTCGCGTGGGATCAGGGGACGCAGCCGGCTGCTGGTGGCACGGTCGGTCTTCATCCGCCGGAGATCCCGGTTGTTGATTCCGATCACGGCCGGCCAAACCGCGAGGGCTTGCTCGACCTCCAGCTCCGAATGAACCTCGACCAGCACCGTCATCCCGAGCTCGATCGCCAGCGCGTGCAGCGACGGCAAGGTCTCCTGGTCGAGCACGGCCACGATCAGGAGCACGGCGTCGGCGCCCGCCGCGCGAGCCTGCCACAGCTGCACCGGGTCGACAATGAAATCCTTGCAGAGGACCGGGAGCTGAACCGCGGCGCGGACCGCAGCAAGATCGGCCAGCGAGCCGCCGAAAAACTTCGGCTCGGTCAGCACGGAGATGGCCGCCGCGCCTCCCGCCGCATAGCGCCGCGCGAGGTCAACCGGGTCGTACCGCTCCTGCAACACCCCGCCGGAGGGCGAGCGCTGCTTGCATTCCGCGATGACGGTGACCCGGGTCCCCAGGATTGCCTGGCGAAAATCGCGCGGGGCCGGTGCGGCACGCGCTCGTTCCTCGACGGAGCTTGCCTGGCGCGACGCCTTGAAATCCATGACCACGGCACGACGCGCCTCGACGATCCGGTCGAGGATGGGGGCCGTGTGCGTGGCCACGACCTATGCTCGCGCCGCGGTCTTCTCGAGAACTCCCTTCATTCGCTTGACGCCCTCTTCGATCTGGTCGATCGAGTTGGCATACGAAAGCCGCAGGTAGCCTTTTCCTTCTTTGCCAAAGGTGCTGCCCGCCAGCAGCGCAACACCGCCCTCATTGAGCATGCGATCGGCGAGATCGCGCTCGTCCTGCCCGGTCTGCGTGATGTTGGGAAAGACGTAGAAGGCGCCGAGCGGTTTGTGACACGTGACGCCGGGGAGCGCGTTGAGCCGGTCGACCACGACATCGCGGCGGCGCTTGAACTCGGCGACCATCTCCTCCACGGCGCGATCCGATCGCGGAGATGAGAGCGCCTCGATCGCGGCCATCTGGGTGAACGCGGCGGCACAGGAGCTGCTGTTGATCATCAGGGTTTCCATCTTCTGCGCCAGTGGCAGCGGCGACACGGCGAAGCCCAGCCGCCAGCCGCACATCGCATAGGCCTTGCTCAGCCCGTCGGAATAAATGCTGCGTTCCAGCATGCCCGGCACCGTCAGGATCGAGCTGTGATGGCCGTCGTAGGTGATCTGGCCGTAGACTTCATCGCTGAGGACATAGAAGTCGTGTTTCATCGCCAGTTCGGCGATCTGCTCGAGGTCGCGGGTGGACAGCACCCCGCCGGTCGGGTTGTGGGGTGAATTGATCACGAGCAGCTTCGTACGCGGCGTGATCTTCTTCGCCAGCTCCTCGATGTCGATGCGGAACTGGTTCCGTTCACGGAGGGCGATTGGCACAATGGTCCCGCCAGCGAGCGTGGCGGCCGAGCCGTAGATCGCGTACCCGGGGTCCGGGATGATGACCTCGTCGCCCGGTTCGACCAGCGCCAGCATCGTGAAGAGCAGGACATTCTTGGACCCGGGCACCATGACGACCTGCTCCGGCTTGACCTCGACCTCGTACCAGCGACGGATCCAGTCCGCCACCGCCTGGCGGGCCGGCATCAGGCCACCGGCCGGCGTGTAGTGGGTGTAGCCGTCGCGGATGGCGCGCTCGGCAGCCTCCACGATGTTCGGCGGCGTGGGGAAGTCCGGCTCCCCGATTTCTAGATGAACGATGCTCCGGCCCTGCGCTTCCAGCTTGCGAGCCTTGGCCAGCACCTCGAAGGCGGTCTCGGTGCCGATCTCATCCATGCGCTTCGCGAATCTCACGCTGTCATCCTCTCACGCCGAACGGGCCGAGGTCTCCCCGATAGGGTGACCAGGCCACGCGAATGTCCTGAACCCGAGCCAACCGCGGGCCGCGGCGGAGGGCGTCGAGGAACCGCTCTAGGTCCGGCGCCGCACCCTCGGCTTTGACCTCGACCGCGCCATCGTGCCGGTTGCGAACGTGTCCATGCAGCGACTGCCGGCGGGCTTCGGCTTGCGCAAAGAGGCGAAAGCCGACCCCCTGGACATCGCCGAAGATCTCGACCGTAAGCCGGCGCCGCTGGGCCTTATCGTCCACCGCTGGCGACGACGACCGACACCCGCTTGGGAGCGTCCGGGATCGCCTGGAGGGTCCGCCTGACCACCGGGAGATAGGCGTGAACGAGTTGCCGGGCGGCTTGTTCGGTCGGGGCGCCGATGACCAGGTGCTGGGCGTCGCACCGGCGGCAGGTGGCGGTGCCCTCCCAGACGTAATAGGCGGTATCGGGCAGGTTGAGACTCAGTAGGAGCTGCAACTCCTTCCACACCGCGCTCCCCTGCACCCCTCCATGCTAGCGCGCCATAAGCTAGGTGTCGAATGGCATTTTCGGACGACCTCAAGACCCGGGCCCGCGAGATGGGATTCGCCGCCGTAGGTGCCACCAACGCCGAGCCCTTTAACGAGGCCGAAGCCGCGGCGCTCGAGCGCACTGCCCAGGGCCTGATGGACGGCCTGCCGTGGTGGAATGAGGCCCGAATCCGGGCCAGCGCCACGCCGCGGCAGCGCACGCCGGACGCGCAATCTGTGCTGGCGCTCGCCTTCCCCTATCCGGTCGCCTCGCCGGCGGAGGTGGAGATGGGAGACCCCCGGGGGCGCATCGCCGCCTATGCGCTCGGTCGCGATTATCACCAGGTGCTGTCCGAGCGGATGCAGCCGCTGGTGGAGATGCTCCGGGCGAACGGACACCAGGCCAAGACCTACGTGGACCACGGCTGGATGCTGGACCGGGCCGCGGGGGCGCGGGCTGGCCTGGGCTGGCTCGGCAAGAACACCAACCTGCTGGTCCCTGGCGTCGGCTCCTACGTCCTGCTGTCCGAAATCGTGACCTCCGCCGAGCTGGAGCCCGACGGGCTGTCGGCGAAGAGTTGCGGCAAATGCCAGGCCTGCTTACAGGTCTGCCCCACCGGGGCGTTAGTCGCGCCCGGGGTGCTGGACAACCGCAAATGCATCTCCTTCTGGACCATCGAGCACCACGGCGTCATTCCGCTCGAGATGCGGCCATTGATGGGCACCTGGATCTTCGGGTGCGACCTCTGCCAGGAGGTGTGTCCGGTCAACGCCTACCCGCGGCGGGCCGAGCCTGACCCGGCGGCGATCGACGCCTTCGGCCCCGGGGTGAGCGGGCGCCCACTCCTCGAAGGACTCCTGCTGCTCGACGACGACGGCTTTCGGGAACGCTTTCGCAGCAGCGCGGTCTGGCGCACGCGCCGCGCCGGCCTGCTGCGCAACGCCTGCATCGCGCTGGGCAACGTTGCCGAGCGCCAATCCGTCCCGGCGCTGGCCGGCGCGCTCCGCGATCATGAAGGGTTGGTACGAGGCCATGCCGCCTGGGCCCTCGGGCAGCTGGGAGGCTCCGCCGCGCGACGGCACCTGGAGCTCGCGCTCAGTCGCGAGGACGACGCCTGGGTGCGGGACGAGTGCGACCTGGCACGGCAGGAGTGCGGGCCGCTCGTCGTCCGGTAAGCGGCTTGATGGCCGCGCCCTCCTCAGCGCGCGCCAGCATGAAGACCAGGTCGGAAAGCCGGTTGACATACCGCAACAGCTCCGGGCTCACCTGGTAATTCCCCTGTTGCAGGCTGACGATGCGCCGCTCGGCCCGACGAAGCACGGTCCGGGCCACGTCGAGTGCCGCGGCCGATGGGGTGCCGCCCGGAATCACGAAGGCATCCGGGAGGGTGATGCTCGCCTCCAGCTCGACGATCTCGGCCTCGAGGCGGGCGGTGAATTCCGGCGTCACGACCACGAAGTGCTTAACCAGATTGTGGAGCTCACTCTCATCGGTCGCCAGCTCGGCCCCCACCGTGAAGAGTTCGCTCTGCACGCGGAGCACGGTCGCATGTCGGGATCGGTCTCCGATCAGGGCGCGGGCCGCGCCCAGCGCGGAGATCGCTTCGTCGATCGAGCCATAGGCCTCGGTCCGCGGGTCAGCCTTCGAGACCCGGCCGCCATAGAGTAGTCCGGTCTCTCCCCCGTCGCCGGTCCTGGTGACGATGCTCTTCTTCGGCAACCCGATCTCAGGCGGCGCCGCGGGCGAGCACGTCAGAAGACCATCGGGCGAGCACGGCCCGGTGACTGGTAAAGGCCAGTGGTGGCAGCGCGTCTGGCGAAAACCAGGAGACCTGCTGCACCTCTTCGCGCGCCCGGATTTCGCCGCCAAGCAGCCGGGCGCGGTAGGCGAGCATCACGATGCCCTGGTCCCCCATCGTGATGTGCTCCACGGCGATCAGGTCCTCCGCCGACACATGGGCCCCCGTTTCCTCTTCGCATTCGCGCATCATGGCGGCGGCAGGATGCTCGTCCCAATCGACGTAGCCGCCCGGCAGGCCCCAGAGCCCACGCCCGGGCTCGATATCGCGCAGGACCAGCAGCACCCGGCCAGCCTGCTCAATCAGGCCGGTGACGACGACCTTGGGGTTACGGAAAAAAATCCGCTCGCATTGCGGGCACGCGCTGAGCTGCTGCGTGCCAACCCGCTGCGGCGTGGTCTTCGTTCCGCACTCTGTGCAGTATCGAATCATCCGTCGCGGGCCAGTCGCCGGCCGCCGCCGGCCGCGATGGCGGCTGCGGCGAGCTTGACCGCGTCCCCCAGCAGGAATGGGAAGAGGCCAAGGGCGAGCACCTGCGACACGGGAACGAAACGCGCCAGCCAGAGCAATCCAAAGACATAGATCGCCACTTCGCCGGCCACCATCGCGGCCACCAGCCGCGGCGCATCGCGGTCCCACCCGTGCTCCACCATGAAGCCCACGATAAAGGCCGCCGCGACGAACCCGGCGAGGTAGCCGTAGGTCGCCGGCCCATGCGTGCCGGTGGCGAAGACCGGCAGGCCGGCCGTGCCTTCGACGATGTACGCCAGCAACGTCGCCGTCCCCAGGCGACTCCCAAGGACCGCGCCCGTCAGCAGGACGCCGAAGGTTTGCCCGGTCACCGGGACCGGCGTGAACGGGAGGGGGATCACGAGGTGTGCCAGCAGCCCGATCAGCAGGCTGAAGGCGATGATGAGGCCAAGATCGGTGGCTACGCTACGTTCCCCGATCCAGTGGCGAACGAGGGCTGGCGAGCCTGCCTCGAATCGCATGAAATGAATCCTACCGGTTCCTAATTCGTTAGAGCTTCGGCCTTTTCAAACTCGGGTCTGGCGGCCAGCAGCGAGAGATCGTCCTCGGTCAGCGCGGAGGACTCCAGGGTCCGCCCATCCTTGGCCGCGGCCACGATCTCGTCCTTGTGCAACCGGATCCTCCGGGCACCCAGCGGGCACTTCAGGTACTCGGCGTAGGGCTCGTCGCAGTAGCCCATACGCTGGTCCCCGCACTTCGGCTGGACCGGTTTGGCCAGCTCCGGAAATTGGGCTTTGAGCGCGTTTCGCGCCTTGGCCCACATGTGGCGGATCTCCCACTGGGCTCGCCAGCAGAGCCGGAGATCCGCAATGTGCAGGAACTCCTCGAAGTTGACCGTGAACGTGAGATTGGTCGACGCGGCGTTGGGCAGGAGAAAGCGGGCATCCTCGGCTGGGACGCCCGCCTTGAGCGCTTGGTCGTAGAGTTCCCCAACGCGCCGCATGAACGTGATGTACTCATCCCGCAATCCGGCGCGATCCCAGGTCTCTGGCACGACGTAGGGAAAATCGGAGTCCTTGAAGGCGTAGTACCGCTGCGACTGCTGGTCGAAGGTGATCCCGTTGTTGTGCCGTACCAGCTGGTGGCTGGCCGAGCGCGACAGGCCACTCACGGCGAAGGTGAAGTACACCTGCGTGCGAGGCGAGGAATGTCCGGTCTTCAGCTTGTCGAAGATGAAGCTCTTCATCTTCGCCTCGGTAATCTTGCCGGACCCGATGTCCGCCCACAGCTCCTGCGGGGTGAATCGCGAGTAGCAGGTGCGAAAGGCGACATACATCACGCGGACGGGGTCCGGCGTATGGGTCAAGAGCTGGACGTTGACGGCGGTTTCCATCCGGGGGCCATCACATTCTGAAACCCCAAGATATAGGTGTCAAGCGGCATCTTCTCCACAACCTGTGGACAAACTGGGGACAATAGGCGACCCTGAGTTACGCCGCGCGCGGCGGTTAGGTCAGCCGGTCGGTCGTCATCTGGTCGCGGATTTCGCGCTGGAGCTCGGCAATGTCGCGCTCCCGGGCACTGCGCTGGTTTCGGAAGGGACGGTCCAGCCCCATCCGGCCGTGGATCACCCAGGCGCCACCCTGGGCGAATGCCATCAGGTTCACTTCATAGCGCCGGTTGCCCGCCTTCCAGGCCAGCGTCCACCGCGGAGGCTTGGGCTCGTAGGTAATGGTGCCCGCCCCATTGAGCACGTCGCGATTCGCGGCCTCTAACTGTTCCCTGACGAGGCGATCCAGCTCGATGAGCAGCTCGGTCAACCGCTCGCGGTAATTGTCGACCCGACCCTGCAGGTTGAAATCGGCGGCGGTGACCGGCATCGGGCTCATGATACCGGCCTACTTCCAGAGGACCGCACGGGTCAGGCCGGCATCGCCGTGCTCGATGCGCAGCGGCAGGGCGGCCATCTGCCAGCGGCCGGGGGTGGCGCGGTAGAGGTCGAGGCCCTCCAGGATCGGCACGCCGGCACCGAGCAGCCGCTTATGCGTCGGGGCCCCGGTCACGTGAAAGCCCTCGATCGACAGGTAGTCGATCCCGACCAGGCGGACGCCGCGTTCCAGCAGCCAGTCCGCGCCATCGGGCTCGAGGTACACGAACGCCGTCGTAAAGGCCCGGGCGGGGTGCCAGAGTCGCGAGTTCCTGGTGCGCAAGAGCACCCGTGCCGTGCGTCGTGGGATGCCGGCGGCCGCGAGGGCCGCGGCGTTGATCCCGCCCTGCACGGCTCGCAGATCCGCCACCCAGGCGGGACCGATGAAGCGGTCCAACTCGAGCGCGTCGACGCCGGCACCGCCTCGAATGAAGTGACGCGGCGCGTCCACGTGCGTGCCGGTGTGAGACCCGAGGCAGATCTCACTGAGGTTCACCCCGTCATGTCCGAGCGTCATCGCCGGGCGGACCTGGACCGGCGGGTTTCTGCGGTAGACCGTCATGGCGTCATGGATCGGCACGCTGACGTCGAGGATGGTCATCCCGATTCCACCGGCGCGCCAGCCAGATGCCGGAGCAGTTCCGCGACGCTCCAGGCCTGGGCGATGCAGCCAACCGGCCGGAACGGCGGTTCCGGCTCGAAAATCTCGCTCACGGTGCCGAGCCCTGCCTCGCGCAGGTGCGCGCTGAATGGGGCGAGCACGGCGTGAATGGGCCGCGGATCGGCATCCAGCCGCTTGACGGCATCCAGGTAGGGCCCGAGCAGCCACGGCCAGACGGTGCCCATGTGATAGGCGCCATCGCGAGCCCGCTGGTCACCGCGATAGGTCGGCCGGTAACGGGGATCGTCGGGGCTCAGCGTCCGCAGGCCATAGGGGGTCAGGAGGCGCGCCGTCACCTGGTCGAGCGCGCGGCGGGCGTGCTCACCGTCGATCAGTGGATAGGCAAGGCCGAGCGCGATGACCTGGTTCGGGCGCAGACTGGCGTCGTCGCCATCGGGTGAATCGACGACGTCGAACAGGTAGCCCCGGTCCGGATTCCAGAATCGGTCCGCGGCGGACTGCCGGGCCTGCCTCGCCATCTGCCGGTAGCGTTGCGATGGGCGCTGGGCTCGTGCGCACCAGTCCGACGTCAACTGCAGCGCGTTGAACCACAGGGCGTTGACCTCCACCGCCTTGCCGTGTCGTGGCGTCACCACCCAGTCCCCCACCCGGGCGTCCATCCAGGTTAGCGCCATCCCCTCTTCCCCACCGCTCAGCAGGCCATCGTCCGAGTCGACCTGGATCTGATGGTGGGTGCCGCGCACATGCCAGTCGATGATTTCTTCGAGCGAGCTCAGCCGTTCCAGGACCAGGTCCCAGTCAGCCGTCTGCTCCAGGTAGGCATGGAGCGCCTGGAACAGCCAGAGCGTTGCGTCGATCGTGTTGTACTCGACGTGACCGCCGGCGTCGGGGAACCGGTTTGGCAGGAGCCCGCCGTCAAGATAGGTCATGAGGGTGCTGAGGATCGAGCGGGCCTCGGCGACCGCGCCGGTCGCCAGCGTCAGGCCCGCCAGGCTGATCGTCGTATCGCGGCCCCAGTCGACGAACCAGTGGTAGCCGGCGATGATGGTTCGCTGCGCCCCGGCCGAGGGTTGGGTCAGTTCGCCTCGCTGGACTCGAAACTGCTCGGCCGCCAGCGTCAACTGGGCGACGAGCTCGGACCGGTTCGGTCCCGGTTGTTCCCACGCCGGCTGGCGGGCGCGGGCCGCCAGCAGCGATTCGCCTGGATCCCAGGCAGGAGGCAGCGCCTCCGTCCCGGCGACCACCACCACCTCCGCCTCCTGCCCGAGCGCAACTTCGACGACGCCCGGCGTGAACAGGTCTTCCTCGTCATCGAGGCCGCGCTCCCGCTCCACCCGGTGCAGGAATCGCCAGTACCAATCCGGCCGGCTTGACATGGACGGGGACGGGCGAACCTCCAGATAACTGCGCACACCCTCCGCGTCGATCACCCAGCCATCAGCCGTCTCGGCCATGGTGAACGCGCCCTGCCCGTGCCGCTGCTGGTGATAGTCGCGATGCGCGAACAGCGCGCGCACGCGGAGCCGCGCCGCCGGGCCACGTACCAATCGGTACGAAATAACGGTGCGATTGACCTGGTGCTCCATCCAGATCCGTTTTTCCACGGTGCGATTCCCGATCGTCCAGGAGAAAATCGGCAGCATCCCATCGAGCACGAATTCGTCCAGGCTTCGGTATCCCTCCGGAAACACCGCCCCATCCCAGAACTCCTGCGTGGCCAGCGGCTGAGGATCCGCGTCTGGGACGAGCAGCCATTCCTCCAGGGCCGCCACGATCACGATGCGCTCCGCGGGCGGCGCCATCGAGGCGACCAGCACCCCGTGGTATCGGCGGGTGTTCGCGCCGGAGACGGTCCCGGAGGCGTAGCCCCCCAGCCCGTTGGTCACCAGCCACTCCCGGCTCGCGGCTGCCGCGAAGTCGCGGCATTCGTCCGGGCCGATGCGGATCGACAACTATCCGGTCGCGACCGTCAGGAGCGTCTTGATGTCCTCCGGCCGGCGATCGAGCGCCGCGTTGAAGTCCTGAAAGGGCACCCGGCGGGTCAGGAGCCGTTCGAAGACGCCGGGCCAGCGCGCTTCGGCCTGCTGAAAATGCTGGACCCCCGTCTCGAAATAGCGCCGGTTGGCGTTCACCGACCCGAACAGGAGGCGGTTGCCAAGCACCATCTGGAGATTGATCGCGTCGGACGGAATTTCGATGGTTCGATCGCCGCCGGAGACACCAGTCAGGCAGAGCACGCCATTGGTGCCGATGGCCGCCATCGCCTGGAAGGCCACCGCGCTGTTGCCGGTCCCTTCAAGAATGAAGTCGATCTGGCCCAGTTCGTCGCGCAGGCCGGCGACCGGATGATCGTCGACGCTCCCATAGCTGGCGCCGAGCGATTGCACGACCTGGGCTTGCAGGCTGTCGCCCGCCGTCTTGGCAAAGACGTGCACCTCGAGGCCCTTGAGGCGAAGCAGGATGGTCGCGAGGATGCCGATCGGGCCGGCGCCGAGGACAACCGCTCGCGCGGGCTGCCAGAGCATCCGCTCCTGCGCCTTCCACGCCTGGGTGGTCGCCTTTTCAACAATGCTCAACGGCTCCAGGAGGACGGCAAAGCCTCGTAGCGTGGGGGGAATCTTGACCATGAATTCGGGTTTCTCGCTGTAGTACTCCGCCATGTAGCCATGGGCGCCTTTGATGCCCCGCTCGGTGTAGCCGCCGGCCAGGCACATATCGCTCTCACCGGCGCGACAGTTGGGGCAGCCATCCGGGCGCCGCACGGTGGAAACCACCAGGTCCCCGGCCTGGAAGCCGGTCACGCCCTCTCCCACCTTCTCGACCAGGCTGAGCGCCTCATGCCCGATCACCAGCACATCCGCACCCGGGGGCGCCTCGCCGTACTCCCCCTTGTTGATTTCGGTATCGGTGCCATCGATGCCAACCTCGAGGACGCGCATGCGGGCCAGGCCGGCGCCCGCCTCGGGGCGTGGCAACTCGACCTGGCGGGCGCTGCCTGCCTGCTTCGGCGTCACGGCGATGGCGTGCATCGTGTTGGTCATCGTTCGCGCCATGCCGTCCAGTGTAGGTTGCCTCATCGCCGCGCCAGCAAGGCCACGCGCGGAACCGGGGGCATGATGAACACGCCGGTCGGCACCCGCGTGACGCGATAAAACCCGGCGCCGGTCAGGGCCTGGCCCAGTTGCTGCGGCGTTCGCAAGCGAAAGGGGGGCGGCAGGCCCGAGACGGCGGCGCTCCAGAAGATCGGGGCCGATCGCGGACTCTTCAGAAATTCCCAGAGCAGGAACCGCCCGCCCGGGGCGAGCACGCGGGCGACCTCGGCAAACGCGATCGCCAGCGCCTGGTCATCGAGATGCTTGATCACGTGCGAGGTCAACACCACGTCGAACCGGCCATCGTCGAACGGGAGTCGCGTCGCCGGCGCCACGCGTAGGTCGATGCGGTCCGCAAGGCCGGCTCGGGCGGTCTCCCTCTTCCCGATCTCGATCAGTGCCGGCGCGATGTCCGTTCCCACCGGCGGCTGCTTGAAGGAAATGCGTTCGGCGAGCGCGATCAGGATGTTGCCGATCCCACAGCCGAAGTCGAGAACCCGGTCATTCGCCGTGATGCCCGCCGCCTCCAGGATCCGCCGGTAAGGCGTGTTGAGGAGCCACAAGCCTCGGCGGGAGAACACGTAGCGCATCCCCATCCCACGTAAGCCCTGGGTGAACCAGCGAGCGTAGACGCGGCCGACCGCATCCTCATCGATTGGGTCAGACATTCGCGTGGGCCGCCATCCAGGCAAGGGCCATCGCCAGGGCTGTCGCGCTCACGACCCAACGTGCCGTCGACGGCTGCTGCGAAGCCGTGGCTGCGGCCAGCCCGGTCCCGATCGCCGCTGTCACGCCGAGCAGCACCGCGAACGCAGGCCGGTCGAGGACCGACGCGACGGCGACGAGCGAACCCAACAGTAACGTTGCCTGCATGACGCGGATCGCCCGAGCCGCGCCCAGCGTGACCGCGAGCGTTCGTAACCCGGCGACGGCATCGGAGGCACGGTCCGGGAGCGCATCGGCGAGATGGATGGCGGTCGCCAGCGGCGCGCCGACCAGGAAGAAAACGAGGAGCGCCGGCAAGGACCGGCCGCCGACAATCCCGACCCAAATGGCAAGCAATGGAAAGGCGATCGCGAACGGGACGAAGCTGAGGGGGGTAGGTTTGAGCCAGAGATCGTAAGCCCAGCCAGCGGCCAGGCCGAGGAAGACGACAACGGCCGCGGTCGTCCCAAGGGCAAGCGCCCCCAGCAGGCTGAAAACGGCGCACAAGACCGCCAGGCCGATGGCGGCGTTGGGCGGGATCCTGCCCATGGCAACCGGCCGCCACCGACCGGCGGCGGCATCCGATTGGCGGTCAGCCCAGTCGTTCAGGCTGCTGATCGACAACTGGCTCATCAGCACCGTGACCGCGATCAAGCCGAGGCGCGAGTCGCCCAGGCGCAGGCCAAACAGGGCTCCGAAGCCGACCGCCGCAAAGGTGGTGACGGCTGATGGCCATGGATGGATGAGCTGGAATCGCAGCCAGGCCTCGGTGCCAACCGAGCGAGCGCTTAGTGAACCTGGGCTTGGTGCGTAGCTGGCTCGGTGACCGGGATCTGGATCCGTGCGTTGGCCTCCTGCTCACCGATCGGCATCGAGATGGTGAGAATGCCATGCGTCAGCGACGCCTTGGCGCCCTCGGCCTTGACCGCTTTCGGCAGCTCGAGCTCTCGGCGCGAACGGCCGACCGTCCACTCGTGGCGATGATAATGCTGCTGCTCCTGTGCATAGCGAGCCTCGGCCTGTACCGACAGGGTCCGGCCATCGAGGCGCACCTCGATCGTGTCGTGGTGCGCGCCCGGCATGGGAACAGCCACCGTCAGCTGGCCGTTGGACTCGTAGACGTTGACCGGCGGCGCCTCGACTGCCGTCTCGTTGGCCACGCCCCAACTATATGCGTTCGAAGTTCCGGCGCAGCTCCCAGTCCGTGACGACGCCGTCGAAGCGAGCCAGCTCCATCCGGCCGGCGTGCAGGTAGTGCTCGACGACGTCCTCGCCAAAGGCGACCCTGGCAACCTCGCTCTTCTCGAGAGCGGCCAGCGCCTCGGTCAGGTTCGCGGGCACCCGAGGCAGGCCCTTGGCCGTGTACGCGTCGCCCTTGAATTCCGGCGGCAGCTCGAGCTTGTTCTCGATGCCGTAAAGGCCGGCCGCGATGGTCGCGGCGAAGGCGATGTAGGGGTTCGCGTCGGCGCCCGGGATGCGGCACTCGACCCGGAGACTCGGGCCGTGCCCGACGATCCGGAACCCGCAGGTGCGGTTGTCATAGCCCCAGATCACCGAGGTGGGCGCGAAGGAGGTCGCCTGGTAGCGCTTGTAGGAGTTGACGTACGGCGCATAGAAGTAGGCAAAGTCGCGCGCCAGGGCGATCTGCCCGGCCAGGTAGTGCTTGAAGAGCGCGGACATCCCATGGGGCTCGGCCCCGTTCGCATGGAAGAGGGCACGGTTAGAGCGCACGTCCCAGAGCGAGGAGTGCAGGTGGAACGAGCTGCCCGCCTGCTCCATCGACCATTTCGCCATAAAGGTGACCGCGACCTGGTTGAGGGCAGCGATCTCTTTAACGCCGTTCTTGTAGACGACATGCCGATCGGCCATCTCGAGGGCGTCGGTGTAGCGGAGGTTGATCTCCTGCTGGCCGAAACCCCACTCCCCCTTACTGTTCTCGACCGGCACGGCCGCTGCTTCCATCCCGTTGCGAATCTGCCGGTTGAACCATTCGGCCTTGGTCCCCTGCAGAATGTGATAGTCCTCGATGTACCGACCGTAAGGCTCGAGGTCGCGGTACCCTTTTCCCGCGGCGCCTTCGAAGCTGTCCTTGAAGAGGTAGAACTCGAGCTCGGACGCGGTCCGGGGATTGAATCCCAGCCGCACCGCCCGATCGACCTGCCGGCGAAGGACCTGGCGCGGCGAGACGACGACCGGACGCCCGTCCATCGTCTCCACGTCGCAGAGGATGAGCGCGGTCTTTTCCAGCCAGGGTAGGCGCCGGATCGTGGAGAGGTCCGGGCGTCCATGCATGTCCCCGTAGCCGCTTCCCCAGTTGCTGAACTTGAAGCCGGGGAGCGGCTCGTTGTCGACATCCATCGCCAGCAGGTAGTCGCAGGCGTGGAGGCCTTCGTCGACATGGTCGAGGAAGTATGGACCTGTGAGCCGCTTGCCCATGAGCCGGCCCTGCATGTCCGCGATCGCGATGATCACGGTGTCCACCTCGCCATCTTTGAGCTGCCGGACCAGCTGGTCGAGCGAGAGCTTTGCCGTCTTTTCAGGCCGGCTCCGCTGACCATTGGACCGTTGTGTCCGTGCCGTGGATCGAGTGCGCGACGGCGCCGCTGTTCGGGCCATGTTTCCCTCCCTACTCCAGGCTGATGAAGATGTTCTTCACTTCGGTGTAGAGCTGAAGCGCGTGCATCCCCAGCTCCCGGCCGATCCCGCTGCGCTTATAGCCGCCAAACGGCGCTTCCTGGTGGACGCTCCGCGTGCTGTTGATGCTCAGCACGCCCGTCTTCACCGCCCGCGCCACGCGGAGGGCGCGGCCGATATCGCGGGTCCAGATCGAGCCGGAAAGCCCGTAGGGACTGTCGTTGACCATCCCGATGACCCTGTCCTCGTCGTCGAACGGGATGATCGTAAGCACCGGTCCGAAGATCTCTTCCTGCGCGATCCGCATGCCGTTGCCGGCCCGGTCGAAGACGGCCGGTTCGAGATAGCTTCCACCGGCTAGCGCTCCGCTTGGTGCCGAGCCCCCCGTCAGCAGCCGGGCCCCTTCCTTCGAGCCGACCTCGATATATCCCTGCACGCGCTCCCGCTGCTTCATGGAGATCAGCGGCCCCATCTCGGTGGATTCGTTCAGCGGATCCCCGAGTTTGAGCTGTTTGGCGCGGGCCGCGACCCGAGCATCGAACTCCTCGGCAATCGGGCGGGCGACGAAGGCCCGGCTACGGGCGCAGCAATCCTGGCCCGCATTGGCGAAGACGCTGGTCACCGCACCCTCCGCCGCCTTCTCGAGGTCGGCGTCGGCGAAGATGATATTTGGCGACTTGCCACCGAGCTCGAGGGAGACGCGCGTGATGTTCGGGGCGGCCTGCCGAAGGATGCTGACGCCGGTCGTCGTCTCGCCGGTGAAGGCGATCTTGTCGACGCCGGCATGGCCGGCGAGCGCGTTGCCCGTCGTGCCGCCGGGCCCCGTGATCACGTTCAGGACGCCCTCGGGCAGGCCCGCCTCGAGCGCGAGCCGGCCCAGCTCGAGCGCGGTCAGCGGGGTGTAGCTCGCCGGCTTCAGAACCGCGGTATTGCCGGCGGCCAGCGCCGGGGCCACCTTCCAGGAGGCGATCGTGAGGGGGAAATTCCAAGGCACGATGAGGGCCACCACGCCGACCGGCTCGCGCAGGGTGAAGTCGAGGCCCGGCGCGCTGACCGGGATGGTCTCCCCGAAGATCCGGGTCGCCGCCCCGGCGTAGTACTCGAAACACTGCGCCGCCCCCAGGACCTCGTCGCGTGCGTCCCGAATGGGCTTTCCGGCATTGCGCGCTTCGAGGGTCGCAAGGCCATCCAGGTTCGAGCGGATTAGCTCGGCAATTCGATACAGCACTTTCGCCCGCGCGCTGGCCGCGGCGTTGCTCCAGGCCCCGCGCTCGAACGCGGCACGGGCGCCCGCGACCGCCGCGTCGACGTCGGCAGGCGAGGCGACCGCGGCCTTCGCCATCACCTGTGAAGTCGCCGGCTCGACCACGTCGAAGGTCTTCTCCTCCTGGCCGGCACGCCAGGCGCC
>CAAGKR010143413.1_pt1 | contig 16354 bp, 17 predicted proteins | sample 2556971 | NCBI WGS metagenome assembly CAAGKR01 (sample SAMEA5207829, study PRJEB30636) | soil metagenome | biome: forest; feature: boreal; material: soil | place: USA | collected 2011-09 | depth 1 m | reverse complement strand
TCTTCTCAAGCAGAAGACGGCATACGAGAGGCGTATTCCCCGAAATGGAAAGACGGCCCCCAAGGTGCCCATCAGCACGGGTTGCAAATTGTAGTTACAATGACTACAATACGACCGTAGTTAGGGGTCTACCATGAAGAAGCGAGTAGCCGGCGTACGCGAGGCCAAGGAGCATTTGAGTGCTCTTCTGCGGGATGCGCAGCGGGGCAAGGTCTGGACCATAACGGACCGCGGGGTCCCGGTAGCCCGCATCGTGCCTGCCGAGAGCGATGAACTAACCTCGGAAGAGCGGGTTCGAAGGTTGGAAGTAGCGGGCATCCTCAAGCCCCCTGCGAATCGCGCGGTACGTTTCCCGCCTCCTTTGCCGCTTGAACGAAGCTTGGCTCAGCAATATTTGCAGGATGATCGCGACGAGTCGCTGTGACGGCTACTGCGCCGCTCTATTGGGACGCGTCCGCCGTCCTGTCATTACTTTTTGAGGACGAAAACAACGAGGTTGCGTTGCGGCACGCGCATCAACCGGGAATCCACATCCTCTCGTCGCTTGCCTGGGCCGAAACACATTCGGCGATTGGGCGAATAGAGCGCGAAGGCAAGCTCGCGGGCGTGCTGATAAACGCGTCTCGAGAGTCGCTTGCGGACGGCCCTTGGCACTTACTGGAGTTGGTTCCCGAATGGGGCGTTGTGCGCGAATTGGCCGCCAAGTGCCGTCTTCGTGGCGGCGACCTCTGGCACTTGGCCACGGCAAAAACCCTGCAGATCGATCTCCCGCAGATTGAATTGCTTACATTCGATCAACGCCTTCACGCTGCCGCGCAAGGAGCGGGCTTGGCTTAGGCCGGCATCGGGGGGCCGCTCGGCGGCCCGGGTGATCCCGCGGCGTGCGGGCCCACGAACGTCGTCTCGCGGATGAACGCCAGAATTGCGGCGCCCAACCCGATCGTCCAGACCAGGGCGACGACGAATAACCCGACGATCGGCATGATTTCGGCGGCGCATAAGACGACAAGGCCGATGATCAGCGCGGCCAACGGCGAGGGCGTGGATTGCGGATAAACGAGCTCGTAGAGCCGGCGTCCGATCAGCAACCCGAGGGCCGATTGGCCGATCAGTACGCCGGCCCCGAGCGCCACGAACTCGAGCGGGATGAGCGGCCAGCCGATGAAGCTAATGAAGAGCAGCACCGCAACCGGCAGGCTGGCGACGAGCGCGATCACGCCGACGGCGGCGGACAGGCCGGGATGCTTTTCGACGCGATCGAGCGCCGTGCGCACGCGCACCGGGAAGATCAGGAAGATCAGGATAACGATTAAGCTGTACGCGAGCAGCGTCGTGATTTTCGTGTTGTCGGCAGCGATCGTCGATGCGCCGGTTGCCCAGGGCACCATGGAGCTGAGGTCGCCGCCGTAGACTTGCTGCTGTCCCGTGATGATGGATCCCGGAGCGGCTTCAATCGTTCCGCCATAGACCGTTACGTCGCCGTCGACCTCGCCCTCGATAATCGCATTGCCGCCGAAAACCGTGACGTCGCCCTGCACGACTTGATCCGGCGCGACGACGACGTTTTCGGCGATGAAATTTCCACCATGATCGATCATGAGTGTCTTCGCCGATGCGGGTGCCGGCGTGACGCCGAGTGCCAGCGCGACCAGCGTGAGAACAATGGCGAACCGGTATTTCATGAAGCCTCCGAGACCGATGCGAGATGCGCCGCCAAGCGCGGACGAACGACAAAATACAAAATCGCTCCGGCGGCGGCCAGCGCAATGTCGATGAACAGCACACCTACTCCGAATGTCGCGAGCGCCGGAGCGCCGTGTCCGATGCCGGTGGCGCCCGCGTAGAGCGCGTGCGCGAAGCGATCGAAGCCGAGTGCCAGCATCGCGCCGGCCTTCGCAAGGCTGATGCCCGAAACCGCGAAGGCGGCGAGTGCTGCCACCCACGCCGCCGTCAGGTACAAGGCCACAAAACTCCAGACTCGCTGCTGGTGCGGCTTCGGAGCCGGCAGCGAACGGGTTTCCGCCATAACCGCAAACGTGAAATTGACAGGCAGTTCGGACGCGTTCGTCGTGAGGAGCAGCGCATCGACGACCTTGAGCTCTTCGAGCAGTTGAGCGCACCGCGCGCACGAACGAACGTGCGTTGCGATCTCACTCAGCTCGCGCGGTGTGAGCGTTCCTTCCAAGAAGCGATCGAGCAGCGGTTCACACGAGGAGCAGCGCACGCGACCCTTCCTTCAGCGGTGATTCTTGCGAGCTTGCCTGCGTGCGTTTCTCTCGCTCGAGCATCTTTTGCGCCAGCGCGATCTTTCCGCGATGAATGAGCGTCTTCACGTTTCCAAGCGAAAGTCCGAGCGTGCTTGCGATCGTGTGGTATTCCATGTTGTTGTAGTAACGCAACGCTAACACCGTTCGCGTCCGCTCGGGCAGCTCAACCAAAGCGGCGCGCAGCTCGCGCTCGGCCTCCGCGCGCACGACTCCCGCCTCAGGATTGCCGTCGCGCGAGTGATCCGGCAGCGCATTCTCGAGGGTCTGATCTTCCGGAAGCTCCGCAGTGGGGACGCGCCGCTGGGACTTGCCCAGATGCGTGCGCACGACGTTGCGCGCGATCTGGTACATCCACGTCGAGAATTTTCCGAGCACCGGATTGAACGTGCCCAAATGCGCGTACGCTCGCAGAAACGTCTCCTGCGAGAGGTCGGCCACGTCGGCCGGAGTGCGCACTGCGGCGCTGATGAAGCTTGCAATTCCACGTTTGTAGCGGTCGACCAATACGGAGAAAACCTCGCGCTCGCCGCTGCGGACTCGCCGCACCAGAGCTTCGTCGCTCTGCTCTCCGATCGTCATGCCCCCCTTGGGTTCGGGTCTTTCCGGAGTTCTACCGCCGGCGCGCACGATGGTTACAGGCGAACCGGCCGGGGGGCCGCATTCTTCGAGATTCGTGTCGATCGCGCTCCGCAACTCGCTTTGCGGATGTGCGGCTGCTTCTGCGGCGCGGCGGCTTCCGATTTGCCCGCAGCCGACGATTGCGACGCCGATCATACGTCCTTCAGCGGCATGGCCACGACGATTGGACCGACCGCAACGAAGATCGTGTCGCCGACGATGAGCGGCGGTGCGGAAGAAAACGGTTGGAGGAAAGAGCTCGTGTGGATCACCGAGCCGTTTTTTGAATCGACCGCATAAAGTATTCCGCCGGTATCGCCAAAGTAGACGCGGCCTTGTGCGACGACGGGGCTCATCTTGACGTTCGCCCAGGTCCGCAGATTCCAGAGAACTCTTCCCGTGCGCGCATCGAAAGCGATCATTCGGCTCGCATTGCCGATCGACTGGTACAGTACGCCGTCCGCGAACGTGCCGGCGATTTGCCGCTCGTTGGTGGCAGGGAATGTGTAGGGGCCCGGCTCGCCTTCGTACGTCCAACGCGTTTGGCCGGTGCGTTCGTCGATGGCCGCCACGACGTCGACGCCGCCGGCGTGAAAGCGAACGTCATCGTTGCGATTGCCGTTGACGAAGACCAACCCGTCGGCAACCGCCGGCGCGCAATCGCTTCCGCCGTTCGGATTGGTCCAGAGCGTATGCCCGTCGCGTAGATCCAATGCGCGCGTTTCACAGTAGTAGGGTGCGTTATGGCAAGAACTCACGAAGACGGCGCCGTTGTTGATTGTCGCGGAAGCCATCGTCACCGCGCCCGCGAGCGGCGTTTGCCACTTGAGTTTGCCGGTCGAAAGATAGAGTGCGTACGCGTGCGCGTCGCCGTTTCCGAAGACCACGGTATCGCCGTCTATAGCCGGTGAGGGCATGTCCTCGCCCGGCGTGTGAAACTTCCAGACGAGCTTGCCGTCGGATCCGTAAGCGAAGACGGCATTGCCCTCCGGCCGCCCCCATGTTTGCGAAACGGGATCATCCGGTTTTAGAAAACCATTGTGGCCGCTGCCCACGACGATCAAGTCTTTGGCGAAAATCGGTGTAGACATCAGGATGTCGTCGGTCGCCGTGCTCCAGCGAATCCTTCCGGTCGCCGCATCCAGCGCGTAGAGTTTTCGATCGAAGCTCGCAGCGTAAAGCGTGTTTCCGTCGATGGCGAAACCGCCGTTGATGCGATCTCCCAGCGGGCTTTGCCAGTTTGCATGCAGATCCGGGTGGTCGAACACGGCGTTGTGTGTGGCGTAGTACTGATACATCGGCCACGAGCCGCTCGATGGGGCCGGCTGGGGAGCTTGCGCAGGCGAGCTGCGCCGGCCGAAGACGAGACCGGCCAAAGCGAGCGCGACGACGATGATTGCGATCAGTCCAACTCGCCTGGTGCCGGTCATAGCCACTCTGATTTGCGCCCTTGAACCATTGTCATCCTCAAATTGTCATCCTGAGGAATCGAAGGACCCTGAGCTTGTCGAAGGGTTAGTCATGCAGCTCCAGATCGACCGTCAGGCAGTCGCCCGCTGCCGGAAATCGGCTGCGGCGATTGCCGATCCGGTCCATGCGTTCATCGAGCGGCATTCGACTGTTTCTGTCGAGCGCTCCATACTGCGTTTACTTGGAGTGGACGGCGTCGACGCAGAGGGCGCTCCGATTCCAAACGCAATCGTCGAGTCGCTTGACTCCGATCGGCTGGCGCACGGCATCGGGATTGCATTTGGCTGCGCGCTCGCGAAAACGGGATCGGAGCCACGCATTCTCGGCGAGCAGCTGGCAACCGGTTCGCTTACGCTTTCACAGTTCGGCGACGTTTCAGCCGAAGCTGCTCGCGAGGCAGTACTCGCGCACGCGCGCCGCTCCTTGGATGTGATTGCCGCGCGGCGGACTCAAAGGCGCGATCTTTTGCAGCGCTGGCCGCAATTACCGCCGCCGCTGCTCTACGTGATTGTCGCGACCGGCAACATTTATGAAGACCGAACAGCTGCGGTTGCGGCGGCCGAAGGCGGCGCGCAAATCATCGCGGTGATCCGATCGACCGGACAGTCGCTGTTGGATTTCGTTCCATACGGTCCGACGACCGAAGGTTTCGGCGGCACGTATGCGACGCAGGCGAATTTTGCAATCATGCGCGAAGCGCTCGATGAAGTTTCCCGGCGTGTGGGCCGGTATGTCATGCTCACGAATTACGCCAGCGGTTTGTGCATGCCCGAAATCGCCGCGATGGCGGCGCTGGAGCGCCTGGACATGTTGCTCAACGATTCGATGTACGGCATTCTCTTTCGCGACATCAACATGAAGCGCACGTTCGTCGATCAGCACTTCAGCCGCAAGCTCAACGCGGCTTCCGGCATCATCATCAATACCGGAGAGGACAACTATCTCACCACGGCCGACGCGGTCGAGCAAGCACCGGCGGTGCTGGCCTCGCAGTTCATCAACGAAGAGTTCGCGCACCGTGCAGGCATGCCGGACGCGCAGATTGGGCTCGGCGACGCGTACGAGATCGATCCGGATCTCGAGGACGGATTCTTGCTGGAAGTCGCGCAGGCGCAGCTCGCGCGCCAGATCTTTCCGGAATCGCCCCTGAAGTATATGCCTCCGACCAAGCACATGACCGGCGATATCTTCAAGGGACATTTGGTCGACGCGATGTTCAATCTGACGTCGGTCATGACCGGGCAGAGCATTCACTTGTGCGGCATCCTCACCGAGGCGATTCATACGCCGTTGTTGGGCGACCGCGCCATCTCGCTCGAGAACGCACGCTATATAATGAAGACGGCGCGTCATTTCGGCGAGGACATCGTCCCAAAGACCGGCGGCCGCATCGAGCAGCGTGCGCGGGACGTATTGAACGAATGCGAGGTTCTGCTCGAACGCGTAGCCACGCAAGGGTTGATGCAGGCCATCGAGGCCGGCGTTTTTGCCGACGTTCGGCGCTCGGCCGGCGGCGGCCGCGGAGCCGACGGCGTTTTCGAGCGTGCTGCCGATTACTGGAATCCCTTCGAAGAGTTACTGTCGTGATCAAACCCTACGGCGATACGGTCAACGACGGCAAAGTGCAGCTCTCGTTTACGCTGCCGGTTCCTTGGAGCGAAGCTGCCGACGAAGCCGCGCGCCAACTCGTCGTGAAGATGGGTTTTGCCGACGTGCAAGTTGCCGAAGGACGCGCGATCGCGAAAAACTTTTCGTTCTTCATCGTCTACGCAAGTACGCCTCAATCGATCGATTTCGACTCGCTTGCGGTGCCGTCGGTCAAAACGCAGAAGATGACCATGGAAGAGATCGATGCACTCATCGCCAAGCGTGTCGGCCGGAAGGTTCGCGTGGCCGGCGCCTGCATCGGTACCGATGCGCACACCGTGGGCATCGATGCTATTCTGAACATGAAAGGCTATCAGGGCGACCACGGCCTCGAGCGTTACAAAATGTTCGAGACGTACAATCTTGGCAGCCAAGTTTCGGTCGAGGATCTGGTGCGCTTTACGAAAGAGAAACAGATCGATGCTTTGCTGGCCTCGCAAGTCGTGACGCAAAAAGGCAGCGACGTCAAGAATTTTACGGCACTCGTAGAATTACTCGAAGCCGAAGGTTTACGCGATAGCCTGATTCTCTGTTGCGGCGGTCCGCGGATGACGAGCCTGCTCGCAACCGAACTCGGCTACGACGCCGGCTTCGGCCGCGGCACGCTGCCGAGCGAGGTTGCGGCTTTTATCGCAACGCGCGTGGCGCAGTGAGCGTTCCGGCGGCGGTCCTTTTGGCGGCATCGCTTGCCGCTCGCGATCACATCGGCATCGTCGGGTATCGGATCCAGCGCACCGCCCAAATCACAGCTGGAGCGTTCCACCGGCACGACGAGGTTGCACTGGCTGTGGTCTTTGAAAACGATCGCTTGATACGCGTGCGCGTGTTGCGTGACGAGGTCAATGGACGCGCGGCCGATGATGCCGCGCACCGAGCACTTGAACGGCAGCTTCTCGCGGGCTCGAAAACGTCCGGTTTCACGGTTCCTTTTGATGCGCGGCACTTTCAAGAGTACAGCTATAAGGTTCAAGGCAACCGAGTCGACTTCTCGAGCGACATGAAAGATGCGCAACACGCGAACGGCTATTTCGAGCTCGGCGTCGGCGGTGCCGTGACGCAGCTGCAATACGTGCCGCACGTTCTTCCGCCATACGCGACCGCGGGCGTCGTGCGCGAAGAGCGAGCGGAAGTGTTACCGCATTTTTGGGCCACCATTCGCTCGACGCAATCCTATGACGGACGCTACGTGATATTTCGCGGCCGCGGAGAGTTTGTGACGGTCGATAGCGATTTTCATCGCTTCAGTACCGTCGATGCTGCGACGGCCTGGCTGCAGGCGGAACGCGTATAGTCGGGTCGAAGACGGTCTTATGAGGAAGACGGCGCTCATCACCGGTATAACTGGCCAGGACGGCTCATATCTGGCGGAGCTGTTGCTGGAAAAAGGTTATCACGTGGTCGGCATGACACGCCGCACCAGCACCGACGTGCACGAACGCATCCAGCATATCGTGGACGATATCGAATTCTTCTCCGGCGATCTTTTGGATCAGACGTCGATTACAAACATCGTTGAAAGCGTCAAACCAAACGAGATTTACAATCTCGCCGCGCAATCATTCGTTCCGGCATCCTGGGCTCAGCCGGTGCTCACCGGTGAATTCACCGCTCTTGGCGTGACCCGCGTTCTCGAAGCGATACGTGCCATCAATCCGAAGATTAAATTTTATCAAGCTTCGAGTTCCGAAATGTTCGGCAAAGTGCAAGAGACGCCGCAACGTGAGAGCACCCCGTTCTATCCGCGCAGCCCGTATGGCGTTGCGAAAGTTTATGGGCACTGGATCACGGTGAACTATCGTGAATCGTACGATCTGTTTGCAGTGAGTGGAATACTTTTCAACCACGAGTCGCCGCGTCGCGGACGCGAATTCGTTACGCGCAAAATTAGCGACGGCGTTGCGCGGATCAAACTTGGTTTGGCGGACAAGCTGATCTTAGGAAATCTCGATGCAAAGCGCGATTGGGGATTTGCCGGCGATTACGTTCGGGCAATGTGGATAATGCTGCAACAGAATGATGCGGAGGATTACGTCATCGCAACCGGGCGAACGCATAGCGTTCGAGACTTTTGCCGGATCGCATTCGAAATGGCAGGCCTGGGATCGTACGAAGACTATGTGAAAAGCGATGCCCGTTTTATGCGCCCGGCCGAAGTCGATGTGCTGGTAGGTGACGCGAGTAAAGCAAAACGCATACTCGGGTGGGAACCCGAACAATCATTTGAAGATCTCGTCGAGATGATGATCAAGGCCGACCTCGACCGGCTTAGCAGCGGCGTTCCGGTTTAAAAACGTGCGCGCGTTGGTCACGGGAGCAAACGGCTTTGCCGGCCGGCAGTTGGTCGAAATACTGGTGAAAAGCGGCCACGAAGTTTTTGCAGCCGCCGGACCGGTGCGCCCAGACGGATACAGCCTGCACATCGACGTTCGCAATTTCGAGAGCATGGCACGCGCGGTCGAGCAATCGCGGCCCGATGTGATCTTTCATCTCGCAGGACAGGCGTTCGTGCCGACCGCGGTCGCGCGCCCAATCGAAACGTATGACGTCAACGCCATGGGAACGTTTCGCCTTCTGGAAGTGCTGCAAGACTACGGCGGACGATCCAAACTTGTGCCGACGCTGGTTTTCGCCAGCTCGGCATCTGTGTACGGCCGCATCGCTGAATCGAACAATCCGCTGCGCGAAGATTATCTGATCAGCCCGGTCGATCCGTACGGCGCGAGCAAAGCTGCCGCGGAATGCGCCTGTGTGGCGGCTTGGCGATGCTACGGGGTAAAAGCGATCATCGCGAGATCCTTCAATCATATTGGCCCGGTGCAGGACACTCGGTTCGTTGTCTCGGACTTTGCCGCACAGCTCGCGCGAATCAAGTGCAAAATCGACAAGCCCGTCATGCATGTGGGGAATCTTAGCGCGGAGAGAGACTTTCTCGACGTGCGCGACGTGGTGCGGGGATACATCACGCTCGCCCAGTCGGGCGCGCCGGGTGAAATCTATAATGTCTGCAGCGGCGTTCCTGTGAGCATACAGGCGATTCTTCGATCGCTGATACAGATTGCGCAGACCCCGGTCGAAATTCGCGAAGATTCGGCGAAGATGAGGCCGGCCGAAGTGCGACAGTTTTACGGTGACAACAGCAAGTTGCGCGGGCTCGGATGGAAACCGACCTTCACTTTGGAGCGTTCGCTGCGCGAGATATTCGCAGAAGCGGTCAAGGAGGCGGAACAGTCCCAAGGGAGCTTAAAGTGAGCAAGGAGCGCGGCGACGAGCCGCAAGAGTTCGTCTTCAAAAACCGCGGCGCGCTGTTGGCCTTGTCGGCGGTGTTGCTCGCCGTTTTTGGGAAGCCGAGCGCATTCAGCGTAACGCTCGGCGTGCCGATTGCGATCGCAGGAGAATTGCTGCGGTGCTGGGCGGTTGGCTATTCCGGCGTTACGACCCGAAACGATGCGGTGACCGCGCCCGAGCTCGTAATCGCCGGCCCTTACGCATACATGCGCAATCCGCTGTACGCCGGCAACTTCATCACCGCGACCGGCTTCGCGATCGCATTCACGGGCGGTAACTCGGCCGCGACTCGCGCAGCGTTGCTCGTCGCGGCGCTGGGTACCATGATCGCAGTGTACGCGACGATCATCCCGCACGAAGAGAGGTTCCTGCGCGCGCGATTCGGCGAATCGTTCATCCGCTATTGCGAAGAAGTGCCGCCCATTATTCCGCACCTGGAAGCCACATCCGCGCAGCAAGGAACATGGAAGCCGGGAGTGATCGCGCAAGCGGAGAGCAAGACGTTCCTCTTCTTCGGCGCAATGCTCGTGGTGCTCGCGCTCAAGGCGTTGCTGGTGTAGCGATGCCGCGCACACGGCTTTCTCTCGCGCTGCTCCTCGTCGCGATTGTCGCGGCCGTCGAGTTTTGGGGCGGCGTTCGCGCCGGGAGCTTGGCGCTGCTCGCCGACGGCGTGCACGTGTGCATGGATGTCTTTGCTCTCGGCATTGCGTTGGCCGCACTGATGGGTGCGCAGCGGCCGGCAAACCTGCGAAAGACGTTCGGCTACGGGCGGCTCGAAGTCTTGGGCGCGCTTGGAAACGGAACGCTCTTGCTGGCAGCCACGTTTTTCATCGTCTACGAAGCGATTGGGCGTTTCTTCGTTGCCGCTCATCCGCAAGGCGCTTTGATGAGTGTCGTGGCCGGCTTCGGTTTAGTCGTGAATGCGTGCGTCGGACTGATGCTGATGCGTGACCGCAAAGCGAATCTCAACGTGCAAGCCGCGATCTTTCACGTCGGCGGGGATGCGCTGGGTGCATTGGCGGTCATCGTGGGCGGCGCGGCCATTGCGGCAACGAGCGCGACGTGGATCGATCCCGCGCTCTCGCTCTTCGTCGCCGCCATCATCGTCGTCGGCGTACTCCGCGTGCTGCGCGATGCAACCGACATTTTGCTCGAGGCGACGCCGCGCGGGATGAGCCTCGATGAGGTTCGCTCTTGCGTGGCGCCGCTCGCGGGCATCGTCGCAGTGCACGATTTGCACGTTTGGACGATCGGCACGGGCGACCGAGCCCTGTCTGCACACGTTTTGGTCGACGATCGCCGCGTTAGCGAGGCGACGGCTATCGCGCGTGAAATCGATGCGCTCGTGCGCGCGCGTTTTGGGATCACGCACGTGACGCTGCAGTTTGAGTGCGAAAGCTGCGGACCCGACGAGCGCGTGGTTTGCACGCAGGCGCGCGGGACGCTTTCCGAGACGGCGCGAATGCGATGAGCATGATGGATTCCAAAGCAGTGGTTGTGGGCATGGCGCGCACGCCGTTCGGACGCTTGAGCGGCGCTCTTTCGCCGCTCGAGGCGACAACGCTCGGCGCGGCGGCACTCGTCGCCGCCATCGAACGGTCAGGCGTCGATCCGGCTGAGATCGAACACCTCATCTTCGGACACGTCCTACAAGCCGGTGCGGGTCAAAACCCGGCGCGTCAAGTCGGCTTCAAAAGCGGGCTTGCAAAAACCGTGACTGCGGAAACGGTGAACAAAGTTTGCGCGTCCGGATTGCTTGCCGTCGTCAATGCGGCGCGTCTTCTCAATGAAGGAAGCAACTCGCTCGTCGGCGCCGGCGGCATGGAGTCCATGTCGAACGCGCCCTACTTTTTAAAGGACGCGCGCGGGGGTTACCGTTTCGGCGACGGTCGGCTCATCGACGCGATGATCCACGACGGCTTGTGCGACTACTACTTTCCAATGACCATGGCGGCCCAAGGTACGAAGGTTGCGAACGAACTGGGCGTTTCGCGCGAAGAGCAGGATCACTTCGCGTATGAAAGTCATCACCGCGCAACCGATGCGCAAAACAAAGGGGAGCTGGCGGATGAGATCGTGCCGCTGCGCGTTGCGACCAAGGCCAAAGGCAAGATCGTCGTCGACAAACTTCCCGAACCCGCGCGCGCTCGCGTTCCGGTAGCCGCGGGGTCTTCGAACGGTGCCGCTGACGCGGTGTGGGATCATCAACCTTCGAAAGAGTTTACGCTGAACTACGGCGAGTGGGCGCCGTTTATGACCGGAGACGCTCCAAGTTCGACCATCGATCGCGACGAAGCGGTGCGCACCGACGCGAGTTTGGAGGCGATGGCCAAACTCAAACCGCTCGACAAAGATGGAACGATTACGGCCGGCAATGCGCCCGGCGTGAACGACGGCGGCGCGGCACTCGTGCTCGCGAGCGCGGAGTATGCACGTTCGCACGGGCATGGAGCGTTGGCGACGATTCTGGATCACGCGACAGTTGCGTGGGATTCGCCTTATCTCGCACTCACGCCCGCGATGGCTGCGCACAAGTTGCTTGCGAAGACGGGTTTACGCAAAGAGCAGATCGACGTCTGGGAAATCAACGAAGCGTTTTCGGCTGTCGCGCTGACGTCGGCGAAACGTTTGGGACTCGATCCGGAGAAGATCAATCGCTTCGGCGGCGCCGTTGCGATGGGCCATCCGATCGGTGCATCGGGTGCGCGCATCATCGGTACCGTCATCAACCAGCTGCGCAAACGCGGCGGCGGGTACGGCATCGCCGCAATTTGCAGCGGAGGCGGCCAAGGCGACGCGGTTTTAATTAAAGTAGAATAAATCAAACGAGGCGCTCCTCCATGAGCGCCTCGTTTGATGGTGTGATAGCGGGCCCGATGCTCTTACTCCACAGTACCACACCGCGCGTAGCGGTAACGCGCTTGAAACGCTGGAGCGTGAGGGGATCGAACCCGCCCCAGCAGGTGACAATCACGCCAAACCAACATTTCGACAACCCCGTATGAACCTGATGGAGTACCAAGGCAAGGAGCTGTTTCGGCGCGCGGGCATTCCCGTGCCGCGCGGGCAGCACGCCACGACTGCGGACGACGCCGCGAATTTCGTTAAAGCGAACGACGGCGACTGGGTCATCAAAGCGCAAGTGCTGATGGGCGGGCGCGGCAAAGCCGGCAAAGTTAAGTTTGCGAAGAATGCGGGCGAAACGAAGACGGTCGCGCAAGATATTATGGCCACGCCGATGCCGCCCAATCGTCAGAATCCAAAAGGCGAGTCGGTGAACTCGATACTCGTCGAAGAGAAGTTGCCGATCGCCAAAGAAGCGTACTGCGCGATCGCGATCGATCGCACGACGAAGAAGCCGGTCATCATGGTCAGCCGTTTCGGCGGCATGGACATCGAAGAGGTCGCGGAAAACCATTCTGACTCGATTGCAAAGTTTTTCGTCGACACCGCGATCGGATACTCGCCGTTCATCGGACGCGAGCTCGCCTTCAATGCGCAATTGGATCCCGGCTATCGCAAAGCGTTTCCAGCCATCGTCGGCGGCATCTACGATCTCTTTTTTCGCTACGGCGCGAAGCTGATCGAAATCAACCCGCTGGTGCTCACCAGCGACGGGCGCGTTTTTGCATCCGACTCAAAAGTCGAACTCGACGACGACGCGCTCTACAAGAATCCCGAATTCAAGCAATGGGAAGAGACGCTGCCACTCGACGAAGACGAAACGCTGGCAGCGCAAGCCGGACTCGGTACGCGGAATTTTCGCCGTTTCGAGGGTACCGTCGGAACGATTGCCAACGGCGCGGGCTTGGCGATGGCGACGATGGATGCGGTCAAGAACGCGGGCGGTGATTTTGCGAACTTCCTCGACGTGGGCGGCGGAGCAAACGCCGAACGTGTCCGTAACTGCTACGAGCTAGTTGTGAATCACACCGGTGCGAAAGTCATGTTCATCAATATTTTCGGAGGCATCACACGCTGCGACGAAGTGGCGAACGGTATCGTCGAAGCCTTGAACACGACGCAGTCGCGCAAGGTGCCGCTCGTCATCCGCTTGACCGGAACAAACGAAGAAGAAGGGCGGCGGATTCTCGCCGATGCGAAGATGAAACCTGTCGAGACGATGGACGAAGGTGCTGCCGAGGCGGTGAAATTAGCGCGATGAGTATCTTCGTCGACAAGAATACGAAAGTGATCGTGCAAGGAATCACCGGCAGCGAAGGCTCGTATCATACCTCGCGCATGCAGGAGTATGGAACGAAGATTCTCGGCGGCGTTACGCCGGGTAAAGGCGGACAAAAGAGCGAGCACGGGTTGCCGGTCTTCGATACGGTGCGCGACGCGGTCGACGCGACCGGCGCAACGCACACGTGCATCTTCGTGCCGCCGCCGTTCGCGGCCGATGCGCTCTTCGAAGCTTACGATGCCGGCATAACGTTTGCGGTCTGCATCACAGAGGGCATTCCCGTGCACGACGTGCTGAAGGTCGTTGCGACCACGCGCGGCATGCGCATCATCGGTCCGAATTGCCCCGGCTTGATCTCACCCGGAAAATCATTGATCGGGATCATGCCCGGACACGTCTTTAGGGAAGGCAACGTCGGACTGGTCTCGCGTTCGGGCACGCTCACCTATGAAGTCGTTGATTTGCTCACGCGGGCCGGCTTCGGGCAATCCACCTGCGTGGGCATCGGCGGCGACCCCATCATCGGGACGACGTTCGTGGATTGTCTGCGCGAGTTTGCCAACGATCGCCGGACCGAGGCGCTCGTGCTCTGCGGCGAAATCGGAGGCTCGGACGAAGAAGACGCGGCCGCCTTCATTAAGGAGCATCTCCCCCAGATGCCCATTGTGGCCTTCATCGGGGGGCGGAACGCCCCGCCCGGCAAATCGCTGGGCCATGCGGGAGCCATCATCTCGGGCGCTTTCGGCACGGCTCAGAGCAAAATAGCAGCCTTCGAGGCCGCCGGGGTCCCCGTCGCGGACAGGCCGTCGGCGATACCGGGGCTCTTGGCCCAACGGATGCCGGCAACCGTTTAGGGGCCGGCCTCCTGGCGGGGATATTTCCTCTCAGAAGGCTCTCAGAGGATTAAGGATTTATGAGAAGAAGCCTCACGTAGCCGCACGGGCACGCGACTATAAGTTTCTATGCCCGTACGGACATCTAGGCCTCTACAATAATATAGGAGGAACCATGCCAAAATTCCGACTCAGGCATGCGTTCGTGGCCATTCTGCTACTCGTGGCAATGCTTTCCCAGGGAACATGGACACTGGCGAGCACCACGGGCAGCATTAGCGGACAAGTGATGGATACGACGACGGGTAAAGCCGTCGCCGACGCAACGGTAACTGCCGTTTCGCCGTCACAATCCGCTACGGCCACAACGGATGCTGGAGGAAACTATCACTTCTTCACGCTGGGACCTGATACGTATACCGTCTCGGCAACGAAGACGGGCTACAACAGCGCCTCTGAGTCAGGGGTCACGGTGTTTGCGGACCAAACGCACACCTTGACGCTCAATATCACATCTTCGCTGAAAACGATCGCAAACGTCACGTCGCGGGCAGCCGGTAATCTGGTCAAGCCCGGCACGACCGCGGACGTCTACTCGATCAACGCCGCAACCCAACAAGTCGTGTCGGGTACGGCCGGCGGTTTCAACCTGAACCAAGCCTACTCGGGCATCTATTCTCAACCAGGCGTTACCTCATACGTCGGTAACGCAGGCTGGGGCCAGGTGTTCTACATCCGCGGAAGCGCGTATAGCCAAATCGGCTACGAGTTCGACGGCGTTCCGGTCAACCGCGCCTTCGATAATTATCAAGCCAACTCGCTCTCGACGCTCGGACAGCAAGAGCTGCAGGTGTATACCGGCGGTTCCCCGTCCGGCGCTTCGTCGCCGACCCTCGGCGGTTTCATCAACCAGGTCATCAAGACGGGTACGTATCCCGGCTTCGGTAACCTCATGGGCGGCATCGGCGCCCCGGGCTTCTACCACGCCTTGACGGCAGAAGCCGGCGGCTCCAATCCGAACCGCACGTTCTCGTACTACATCGGCCTGCAGGGCTATAACGAGTCCTATCCCAACCTGACGTGGAACAACGGCAGCGGTCTGGAGGTCAACGGTCTGGGCCCCAACGGGCTGCAGGGACCCGCGGAAGCGGCGACCCTATACGGTGGGCTTAACGGCTATTACGGCGCGCCGCCAGACGCCGGAGGATGGTCGAACCAATGGACCAACGGTCCGTGGCCGGCCTGCCAAAACAATCCGACGCTGGGTTCGAACGGCGGTATCGCGGTCGGATACACCGCCGCAAGTCCAGGTCCGTTCAACGGCACCTGCCTCGGTTACGGTCCGTGGGGAACCTCGTTCCTCGCGAACGAGTTCGAACGCGACACCGTGGTCAATCTGCACTTCGCGCTTCCGCATCATAACGACAGCGGAAGAGACGACTTGCAGTTGCTCTACGACAACTCGATGCAGTATCAGACATACGGCAACAGCCTCAACGACATCGGCGGTATGTCCTGGATCAGCGGCTACATGCAGCCATATTCCCCAAACTCCAGTGCACCGTGGACTGGAACCAACGTTGCGGGATTGTGCGGATACGAGAATTTCTTCTCGTTCGGCTGCGCGCAAACAAACAGCCCCGTCCCATATTCGGACACCTACACCTTCGCACCGGGAACCGCGTTCGGACAGAATGCTACGACTGCGGTAGTCAGTCCGTATTACTTCCCGAACTCCCCGACGAACCGCACGCTGAACGATTTCCGGACGTCGACCGGAATGCCGTCCGGCATTTCGTCGAATCTGCGCGATGGCACGTTCAACAACGTCGGCATCGTCAAGGCGCAGTACACCAAGAACATCGGCAGTAATGCCTATGCTCGTCTCTTCGCCTACTCGTTCTACTCCGACTGGCTGATCAGCAGCCCGGCGGGTACGCCTGACTGCTATCTGGGCGGCGGCATGGATGGGTCCGTATGGGGACAGTGCACGCCGGACTATGAGCTTGACACGCACACGCGCGGCGGCGAGTTCCAGTTCGCGGACC
>CAAGKR010323294.1_pt1 | contig 16358 bp, 14 predicted proteins | sample 2556971 | NCBI WGS metagenome assembly CAAGKR01 (sample SAMEA5207829, study PRJEB30636) | soil metagenome | biome: forest; feature: boreal; material: soil | place: USA | collected 2011-09 | depth 1 m | reverse complement strand
ACTTATCACCAAGCTGTTCCAAAAGCGCATACTCTTTCCTCATTAAATATTCATTAAACGACTTCATAATACTCATATACTCATAATAACATAAATATGTATCCAAATTTAACATTTAAACAAATTAAAGACCAAAAAATAAACCCAAATGATTAAAACAAAAAAAATCAAAGAGGTTTATAGAAATTTTCTATAGGATATAAATTTATTATAGGAGATGCTTATGAAGGAAGATAATACCATTAAAGAACCAAAGCATTCTAATTATGGGATGGGTTCTGGTGCTAAAATAGAAAATCAAGATATTCACTCCCTTAGAAAAAAGATCCAATATATGTTACAAAATTCTTCTTTAAAGGAAATTTCAGACGTAATCATGGAGGAATCTAAACGTCTTACCCATAGCAAGAATTGTTATGTGGCCTATGTAGATCCGGATAATAAAGATAGTGTTGGAATATCATTCTCACACATGACAGGGGGATGTCAGATGTATGCGGATATGGGAGAAGCTCGTTTTAAAATCAGAGCAGATGGTACATACGGTGGTCTATTGGGTTATTCCCTAGACACCGGTGAATCATTCTATATCCACAACCCTTCGCAACATCCTGCAGCACATGGCCTACCAGAGGGTCATACCCCAGTTTATCAATTTTTATCAGTACCTGTTAAATATGGGCATAATATTATTGGTCAAATCGTACTCGGAAATCCAGAAAAAGACTATGATTCATTAGATGTAGATTTTGCAGATACAATAGCCGATATATATGCAATAGCCCTACAAAATTGTTATAAAAAAATTATTAATTGATATCTATTCTTCAACGACAGTGACCTTGTTCATTACATCGTTAGGTTTGATCTTGTTGACTACTTCCATTCCTTTAATAACCTTACCAAAGACTGTGTGTACCCCATCCAAGTGTGGCTGAGGACTATGTGTTATAAAGAATTGACTTCCACCAGTATCTTTTCCTGCATGTGCCATTGAAAGAGCACCAGTTCCATGCTTGTGTTCATTTATTTCGCATTTTATGGTATAACCTGGACCTCCAGTTCCGTTTCCCTTAGGACACCCTCCCTGTATAACAAAGTTCGGTAAAACCCTGTGAAAAGTTAATCCATTATAAAATCCTTCATTTGCAAGCTTTTCAAAATTTGCAACCGTGTTTGGTGCTTCTTTATCAAAAAGTGTGAGTACTATATTTCCTTTATCTGTTTCAATTGTTGCTTTTTTCATTTTATCACCTATTTTCAAATATTTAACTTGTATAGAAATTCTATAACTCATTCTTAATCAAGTCTTTCATAAGATAAAAACGTTTAATAAACCATGACTTCCAATTAAATTAATAGATACTTATACTTCAAAATATAAGGAAATATTTTTATCTTTAATTAAAGAGTCTAGTGATATTAAATAACTTTAACAGTAATTTATCAAAATTTTAAGGTGATTAAATGGATACAAAAGAAATTATGGATATGGATAAGGAATATGTTATGCATACTTACGGACGTCAGCCATTAGCCCTTGTAGAGGGTGAAGGATCTGTTGTTTGGGATGTTGAGGGGAAATCTTATATAGATTGCGTTGCAGGAATTGCAGTAAATAATGTGGGACATGCTAATCCCAGAGTTGCAGAAGCTATTTCAAATCAGGCAAAAAAGCTCATTCATATCTCTAACTTGTATTATTCGGAAGAACAAGTTACACTAGCAAAATTATTGTCAAAGGTTTCACCTCATAAAAAATCATTTTTTTGTAATAGTGGTGCAGAAGCTAACGAAGGGGCAATAAAACTTGCCCGTAAGCATACTGGAAAAGGTGAAATAATAGCCATGAACAATTCGTTCCATGGAAGAACCATTACAACCATCACAGCAACTGGTCAACCCAAATACCAGAAAGGTTTTGGGCCTCTAACACCAGGGTTTAAACACGTTGACTATAATGATGTTGAAGCTGTAGAAAATGCAATTGGTCCTAAAACAGCTGCGGTACTTGTAGAGCCAATTCAAGGTGAAGGTGGAGTTATAATACCTTCAAAGAATTATTTAAAAAATTTAAAGGAATTATGTCTTGATAAGGAAGTTCTTCTGATATTTGATGAGGTACAGACAGGCTTTGGACGTACAGGGGAGATGTTTGCATCTCAAACCTTTGGTGTTACACCAGACATAAGTACGTTAGCTAAGGCAATTGCAGGAGGATTTCCAATGGGAGTGGTTATGGCAAGTAAAGATGTTTCTGACACATTTGAACCTGGAGATCATGCTGCAACCTTTGGTGGTAGTCCACTTGCATGTGCTGCTGCAAAAGCTTCAATTAATTACATAATAGATGAAAAATTACTTCAAAAATCCAAAGAAAATGGAATATACTTCATGAAAAAACTTGAAATAATTAAAAATAATCATAAAGTTGTTAAAGAAGTGCGTGGTAAGGGATTAATGATCGGAATGGAAATATCCCGGGAATGTGGAAATCTCGTAGACGAACTTCGTATGAAGGGTATAATAATAAATTGTGCAGCTGGAAATGTTTTAAGGTTCGTTCCACCATTAGTAATAACTAAAAATCAGATAGACACTGTTGTAACAGTTTTAGATGATGCTATAGCTAATTTTAATTAGTATTAATGTTATCCAAATTTCAACTTTTTAATCTTTTTGTATTCTATCCAAAACTTCTCTTTTAATGATTTTACTTGTTAAGATACCTATAATTGAAAGTAAAGCCATAATTAGACTTAAAAATGCGCCTAACATAACAACCAGATGCATACCTGTAGTAAGATCATAGGCTTGTAATGGTATCAATGTGTTCAATTGGAGAGTTGTAAGATTGATGGTGGTGCTTAATAGTATACCCGCATAACATACAGCAAAAACCATTCCCAAATTCCTCATAGTAACCAATATGCCTGATGCAACCCCCGCTTGTCCATTTGGTATTTTGGACATTATTGCCCTGTTGGTAGGAGACTGGAAAATTGCTGTCCCAACACCAAGAAGTGCTAACCTTAAAAAAACATCGATCTCAGTCGAATAAAATGTGGGTTGAATCATAGAAAAAAATGCAACAGCACATATCAATGCACCTATAAAATATAAAGGTCTAGAACCGAATTTGTCAGAAATTATCCCACTTACTGGGGCTAAAAACATCATTAACAGTGGTGCAGCTGTAAGTACTAGACCTGTAGTATTTGTTGATAAGTTCGGGACTTTAAGTAAATAAAATGGCATCACAAAAATGATCATATACATACACATATAATTCAAATGGAGACTAAGGTTATATGCAGAGAAACTAATGTTTCTAAAGAGTGAAAGATTTAAAATAGGATCATCTGTGCGACGTTCCCACCATATGAATATAATCCCCATAGATATGGTAAAAAAACTCAATATTAAAGCTTCTATATCTATTGGTTTTGAAGTGATATAATTCAATAGATAAACAAGTGAGAACAATGCTAAAAACTGTGAAATTGTCCCAATAATATCCCATTTAATCTCTTGAGATTCTCCCCGGTCTAATATTCTGAAGCATATTATTAAACTTAGAATTCCCGTTGGCAAGTTAATTAGAAATATAGATCTCCAACCTAGTATACCATCCAAAATTCCCCCTATTGCAGGGCCTAATGTCAGACCTCCAGCAATCAACACCGCATATATGCCTAGTGCTTGACCCAACATCGATTTTGGAAAAGATTTTTTGACAAGTCCAAGAGATACTGACAAAATCATAGCTGCTGTGAAGCCTTGAATGGCTCTGAGAATTATTAATAATAATATTGAAGGTGCCAAACTACATAAAAAGGATGAAAAAACAAACCCAATAAGACCAGCCATATACAGGCGTTCATGACCCCAAAAATTACCAAACTTACCAAAAAAGAGTACAAAAGTATTAAATAGCTAGTTAAAACCCATTCAGACGTAGCTACTGTAGCACCAAAGAATTCTGTAATAATTGGGAGACTTACATTAACAATACTGGCATTAATATGGACCATTATGGTTCCAAGGCCCACAGCAAAAAAAATCTGCCAGCTTTTTTTGTTAGAAACACTCAAAGTTTGTGTCACTCCACATGTACAAAAGATTAAAATCTCTAACATTATCCAAATTGTTAATTTAAGATGTTGATTCAAATATTAATGAGTTTATATGATATATATTCCATTTATTCGCATTATTGGGGGCTATTTTCTATAATAAATTATTTAACCTCAATATAATAAATATTTTATTATATCTGTTCATTTTCTAAAATTTTTTATATGATAAGATGTAAAAATTTAACATTCACATCATTTTCTTGTTTTCGGAGGATAATATCATGGATTTTGATTTAAAAACAAATGAAAAAGGAAATCTTACGATTGGTGGAGTTGATGCAGTCGAACTTGCAGACCAGTATAAAACACCATTATACGTTATAGATGAAGAAAGGATAAAAGATAATTATAAAAGGCTTTATAATGCATTTTCAAGCCAATATTCAGATTTCAAAATGTACTATGCTTGCAAAGCCAACACTAATCTTGCAGTCATGAAAATTTTGGAAAAGGAAGGCAGTGGGATTGATGCAGTATCCCCTGGTGAGATATATACATCTTTACTGGCTGGCTTCGACCCTTCAAGAATTCTTTATACTGGAAACAATGTTACTGATGAAGAGCTTAAATTCGCAATTAATTCTGGAGTTAGGATCAACCTTGACTCAATTTCACAGCTAAAAAGACTTTCAAAGATTCCTGAAGCTCAAGGAATTGAAATATCATTCCGAGTGAACCCTATGGTTGGAGCAGGACACCATGACCACTGTATAACAGGTGGCCCCCTAAGTAAATTTGGTATAATGGAAGAAGAAGCTGTTAAAGTTTATAATTTAGCCATAGATTTAGGTTTCAAGCCTGTTGGAATTCATACACACATAGGGTCAGGCATTCTTGATCCAGAACCATTCATGCTCGCTGTAAGAACTTTAATGGATATAGCTGGTAGAGTCAAGGAAAGAACGGGTATTAAGTTTGATTTCATTGATTTTGGAGGTGGTATTGGTATTCCTTATACACCTGATGAATCAAGATTAAATATTAAAGCCTTTGCTGAAAAAATAACCAACTTGTACAAAGATAAATTAAATGAATATGGACTTGGAAAACCTACAATGTGCATTGAACCGGGTAGATATCTGGTTGGAGACGCTTCAATATTATTAACCAGAGTTAATACTATAAAACAGAGTTACAGGAAATTTATAGGTGTAGATGCTGGTTTCAATACTTTACTTAGACCTACTATGTATGGCTCATATCATCACATTGTAGCAGCTAGCAATCCATTAGCAGAACCAACACAGAAAATTGATATAGCAGGAGATGTTTGTGAATCAGGAGATCTATTTGCAAGGGACAGGCCAATGCCAGATATGGAAGAAGATGAAGTACTAGCAATTTTAAATGCAGGAGCATATGCATTTTCTATGTCCTCACAGTACAATAGTCGTCCTAAAGCGGCAGAGGTCCTTGTTTCAAAGGATGAAACCAGTTTAATAAGAGAAAGAGAAACATTCGCTGACTTGTTATCAAAGCAAAATGTGCCTGTGAGGCTATTAAAATGAGTGAAAGGACACTAATTACCTTTTCAAAAATGCATGGTCTTGGAAATGACTACATTGTATTTGATGAATCTGCAAAAATATTAATACCCGAAGATAAAAAGCCCGAAATTGTAGAAGAAATTTGTAGAAGGGGTTTTTCTGTTGGAGCTGATGGTGTAATATTTGTAACACCCGCAAGCATAGAAGATGCTGATATAAGATTCAGAATTTTTAATTCTGATGGAAGTGAAGCAGAAATGTGTGGAAATGGTATAAGATGTTTTGTTAAATACGTGTATGAAAATGAGATAGTTATTAGTGATGAAATGCTTGTTGAAACTTTAGGAGGAATCAAAGAAGTTGATTTAGATGTTGAAGGAGGAGAAGTGAGGGCTTCAAGTGTTGATATGGGAGTTCCAAGTTTCAAAACATCAGATATTCCTATGATAAGTGATAAAGATGAATTTTTAGATACAGATCTTATTGTTGATGGTAATCCTATCAAAATGACATTAGTGAATGTGGGTAATCCTCATGCCGTTATTTTCACAGAAAATATTGAAGACATAGATCTTAATGAAATTGGCCCAATAATTGAAACACACCAGGCATTTCCACAAAAAACAAATGTTCATTTCGTTAATATTATAAACAGAAATGAGATCGAAATGATTACGTGGGAAAGAGGAGCTGGGTTCACACTCGCATGTGGAACGGGAGCCACTGCATGTGTTAGTGCAGGTTTTAAACTTGGAAAACTTGATGAAGAGGTAGAAGTCCATCTTCCAGGAGGAGAACTTCTTATAATTGTTTTCGAAATGGATGAAGAAGTAAGGTTATTTATGGAAGGAGAAGCTGTCCTTGTATTCGATGGTGTTATGGAGATTGAGATCTAATTTAAAAAAAATACTTTTTTTATAATTAATATTTTTAAGTTTTCCCTTCCAAGTTGGGTTTGTACGGGCTAGGTATTATAACCCAACTTGGAACTTGGTCTTCTATACCAAGAGATGGTTTAAAATTTTAGTGTTTTTGGGGGGGGTGTAAAACAGGGTTACTAGAAATATTCCAGTAACTCACCATCTGGGATTTGAAATTGGACGATTTATAATGTTTAGTAAATATTAGCTTCTTAATTAATATTACAAATACAATTATTAATATTACTATTATGATTAACATCTTATATAAAAGTATTATTTATTATACACGGTCACAAAATAATATTTTTTAGCATAATAAAATAATGATTCAAAAAAAATAAGAAAATTAAATTGTAGTAACCTACATAATGATGGAAACTACGATGATTCTCTAGTATTGTAAATACAATCCCTTCTTAATTTAAGGAGCTCCTTTTTATTATTCTTAAGATCATCTACCTCTTCAATTATCTGTGGTAATTTGGTCTGTATGCATTCAACAGTTTTATCATTATGTATCCATTCGCAATCTTCACAGCTCCATACGCCCTTATCTTTAATCCATTTACCACCTGTAGAACCTTCTCCACAAGGATAAAATGGGCAGTAACAGAATTTACAGTTTTGAGGGTGACTATGGCATGGATAATATTCACATCCTATGTTTGGACCTTCGTTTACATCACCTTTAAGATACCTTTCATAAAATTCTCTGGAAAGTTGATGTATTGGATATGAAACCCTATAACCCCTAGGCGTTATCATATAACCTTCTTCAATGTAAGTCATTGAATTTCCAACTATAAGTGTAGTAGACATATTGATCTTACTAGTTGAAAGTTTATCAAGAGTAGTAATGGAAACATCAACTCCATCTTCGCTACTTCTTACAATTCCAACAATTGTTTCTGGTTTTTTTGTTTCGAGTAAGATTTTAAGCGATTCCTCAAAAGGTTTCGTGCGGGTTTTACTCAGTGGATTGTAAATAGCGATAACAAAATCCGCTTCAGATGCGGCTTTAACCTTCCTTTTTATTTCAGAAATAGGTGTTAATATGTCACTGAAACTTATAACTGCAAAATCATGCAGTGGTGCCCCTAACATGCCTGCTGAAAAATTTACTGCAGTAACGCCAGGAATAACTTCTACTTTAACTCCAGAATATTTTCCCATGATTTGGAACAGAACATTACCCATTCCAAAAACACCAGGATCTCCAGAACTTACTAGAGCAACATGTTTACCTTCTTTAGATTTAGATATTGCAAGTTCAGCACGCTTAATTTCATCACCCATTCCCTTTAATATTAGCTCTTTTCCAACGACAAGGTCTTGTATGTATTTTACATAAGATTTGTAAGTTATTATGACATCTGCTGATTTAATTGCATCTACTGCACGAAAAGTCATATCTTCTCGTGATGGACCTATACCAATAACACTGATCATTTATTCACCTGTAAATTTAAAAATTAATTTTCAATAATTAATTCTATTTTCTAAACTTTAAAATAAATTAAATATATTTAGAGTGTACTGCTGCTATTTCCATACAGTACACTAGTTGATGTTATATGGATAGTGTTAACATCAACTATAAGATTTCCATCTGTTAATGTGGCATTCGCTGATGCTGTAATACTATAAGTTTGGTTAGCTGTTATCACTATAGCAGTAATATTGCTTCCAGAAACAATGTTCTGATATCCCATTGCCGTTATATTAACAGGAAAAATACTGGTTTTGGTGCTTCCAGATGTTTGAGCAGCTAATGACTGTACATTTATATCATAACCTGTCTTATTAGTCAATTCAGAAGCTACTGATTCATAATTAGTAATGTTCATATTAGATTGTGTATTTATAATTTGGGAACCTGATCCAAAACTTAAAAATGAAGTGACCTCTTCTATCTGCAAACCTATTAACTTTCCCACATCTGGTGCTTGGGATGTAACGATAGTATAAGAACTTATTAGACCCGCTTCGAAGAAAACGGCAAAGAATATTATGAATAATATGATCTTCATGATTCTAGACAAATATCTCACCTTCAATTTTTAGTATCAGTAATATGGATTAACTATTATAATTAAGATTATAAATATAGTTTGAATACTCTTATTTGTATATTATGTTTAAAAAATATTTGATGGGATCAATATGAACGAGGATATAATTTTAAAATTTACAAACGCCGAACTTCTCATTGATGATTCTGCATATCAAAAAATAGAACAACAAGAGAATTCTTTACAGTTTGCAGATTCTCTAATAAAAGATGTTTCAGGCTCAAAAAGTGATCTCTTCATTTTAACAGGTGCTGTTGTAGACCAATTCCTTCAAAAAAATATCGCGAATCAAGTCATTTCTAATTATTCGCCCGAAAATGTTGGAATTATAGACGAAGGATATGATACCATCGATAGTGTGAAAATATCACAGAGCAAGCTCATCGATGTACCATTTAATTTTCAAGTATTACAAGATGCGAGTAAAAAATCCTATACAAATGGTGAAATAAAGGATTTCACATCATATTTCAACAGTAGATTCCAAAAGTTAAAGGCTTTGCTGTTAAAAAAACCTGGCCTTCATGATAGTTATCCTATGAAAGATGTTGGGGTACGTGATGATGTAGTTAATGTCATTGGAATGGTAAATGACATTAGAAATACAAAAAATAACCATAAAATTATGGAAATCGAAGATGAAACAGGTTTCATTACTGTTTTGATACACAATGAAAATCATTCCCTATTTGAAATGGCTGAAAGTATTGTTAAGGATGAAGTAATTGGTGTAATTGGAAGTAAGAAAGGAACTCTTGTAATAGCCTCTGATATTATCCATCCAAGTGTTCCTAGAATTGAAGAGAAAAAAATGGATTTCTCAGCTGTTTTTATTTCTGATATTCATATTGGAAGTTCAACTTTTCTAGATAAAGAATTCCAAAGATTTATAAAATGGATCAACGGCGATTTCGGAGATGAAGAACAAAGAAACATAGCAAACGATGTTCGTTATCTTGTTATAGCTGGTGATGTGGTAGATGGAATAGGAATTTATCCACATCAAGAAGAAGAATTAACAATAAAAAATATTTATGAACAATATGAAGAAGCAGCAAGATTTTTAGGGGATATTAATGATATTAAAATTGTTATAGCGCCTGGAAACCACGATGCATCTAGACTAGCTGAACCACAACCAGCAATTCCAGAACATTACGCAGCGGATCTATACAAAATTAAAAATGCAGAATTTGTTAGTAATCCTTCACTTGTGAGTTTAAATGGTTTCAAAACACTTATATATCATGGTAGAAGTTTTGATGATCTTGCAATGACTATAAACGGGTTATCTCATCAAACTTCTGATCTAATAATGAGAGAACTAATTGAAAAAAGACATTTAGCACCAATATACGGGGAAAGAACGCCTCTTGCTTCTGAATTTGAAGATCACTTGGTAATAGACAATATTCCCGACATTTTCCACACAGGCCATGTACATATTAATGCATACAAAAAGCATAAGGGCATCCATATGATAAATTCAGGTACATTTCAGTCACAAACTGAATTCCAGAAAATACATAATATAGTACCTACATGTGCTGAAGTACCTGTTTTAAATCGAGGCGCTTTTAAAATACTCAAATTCACATAGATAGGCTAATAAAATTAATTTCATAAACTTTATTTTTATTTGAGATTTAATCAAGGAGGATTTTAATATACAACGTAAAGAAATTTTAAGGAAAATGATACAAATATCAAGTTACTTATACGAAAAGGGACTGGTCCCAGGGAAATCAGGCAATATTAGTATAAGATATAAAAAAGATGAATACGAACGTATAGCAGTCACTCCAAGCAGATTGTCTCTTAAATCTTTGGTTGAAAAAGATATTGTAATTGTTGATATGGATGAAAATAAAATTTATGGTGATAATAAAACACCTACTTCAGAGTTGTTAATGCACCTTAAAATATACAAAGCAAGAAAAGATATTAATGCAATTGTACATACTCATTCCCCTATTGCAACAGGATTCGCTTTTGCAGGAGAAAAAATAGAGAGAATAGAAGGTTTTGGTCCTATTAAAGATCAATTTATACCCTATGTGGATTATTATGATCCTGGTAGTGTTGAACTTGCTGAAGCAGTTTCTAAAGGATTGGAAAAAACAGACGTAGTAATTTTAAAAGAACATGGAATAGTATCCATCGGGAAAAATTTAGATGAAGCTTCTCTTCTCTCTGAATTTATTGAAGAAAGCGCTAAAACACAGTTTGTAAAAAAAGTATTAATGGCGAATAGACTCTAATTCGCTTAAAACATTCCATATCAATGTTCTAGCATGTATTGGGATGTTTGGATCATTACTAATCTCATCCAAAATAGAAATCACCGTACTTGCACGTACTGTAGGTTCGTCATCATCTTTAGATAATAAATCCTTAGATTCCTCTGCTGCCCTTCGAATATTCCTAGGAACACTTGTATCTTCAGTTATATGTTGTAAAATTTGATTACAACGATCAAATGCCTCTTGACTCATAATTCAGCCTCCATTTTTAAGTTAAATGTAACATTTATATTTATAGTAATAGAATTGTAAGTTATATCCATGTATTTTTATATCTTATGTTTAAAAAAGTTATGGAATATTAATATTACTTTGGTTAAATTATTTTTAATTAATTTTTAGATACAGCCACAGCCACAGTAACTCCATTATAGGGGGTTTTTCGGAAAATCAGGATTGAATCTTCTCCTGCAGCTATTAATGAAGATGGTTCACATACACCAGGTAATCCAAATTTTTCAATTACCAAATCTGAACAAGTAATATCATTATTTTTGAAATCTTTAATTAAGTTGGTTGGAACTATTTCAAGTGGAAGACCAAACTCTTCTGCAGCATTTATTATACCAATTTCATTTTCTTTCATTTCTCCAGTTGCAAATGAATCAATACGTTCTATAGGTAAATTAAGTATTTTTAAAGCAGATTTTACAGCTTCAACAACTGAACTTGTTTTGATATTCTTTCTTGATCCTAATCCCACAACTAGTTTTTTTGGCTTTAAATTAATAGTAATATCGCCGTTTGATACTGTTAAATCGTTTGATTTATTATTGATCTTATCATAAGATTTTCTAATATCCAAATCTTCCCAAATGAAATTATATTTAGAATTAATAGCTATTTGTACCATTTCATTATTTAATAATGCTGAATTTATATTTTTAATCTTAGAAATATCATCGATCTTCAAATGATACTTTCTTGCAATGCAATCTACCCCAAATTTATTGTTTATATCTGTTGCAGTTGTGATAACAGATTCACCTAGGATAATATTGGCAATTTTGATTGAAAATTCATTAGCTCCACCTAAATGTCCTGAAATAAGACTTATAACATGTTGACCCTTTTCATCAATGATTAAGATTGCAGGATCATCTTTTTTATTTTCAATCAACTCACAAATATTCCGTATCATTATACCCGTTGCCATAATACCTATAATAAAATTATAAGAATGAAAAATTTTTTTTAAATTCTGTTTAACATTTTTATGGAATAAATCAACTCTGATTACTGTTGGATCCTGTTTAAGAGCATTTGAAATGTCCATAGCAAGCGAGTGACCATTTTGAGTTATACTTAATATAGCTATTTTCATTTTATCACTTTCAAGATTTAGATAAATTATACGTGAATTTTGATAATTATTTTTGTTTAAATAAGTATTTTATTCAAAACTATTCAAATATTTGTAATAAAATAATAAATATTAAAAATAAAAATGTTGACAAAATTAAAAATAAAATAATAGAAATTTTTGTTAATTGAATTGCTTCTGTAATTGTTTCAGATTTCAAATTGTTAATTGGGTCACCTAATTTATAACATCCTGGTTTTATAAGCTGTATACCTAAAGCACCAGCTGTTGCAGCCATAGGATATCCCGAATTTGGGCTAGGTGTCGTTTTAGCATCTCTAATCATTATTTTATATGAATTTCTCCAATTTAATTTTAGTATAAATGCTGCCAGAATAATTAATATGCCAGTAATTCTTGCAGGCAAATAATTTAAAATATCATCTAATTTTGCAGGAAACCATCCAATATTGATATTTTTAGGGTTTTTATAACCTATCATTGCATCTAGCGTATTAACAACTCGATACGTAATACCACCTAGAACTCCTAATATGAAGGTATAAAAAATTGGAGAAACAACAGAGTCTGTAATATTTTCTGTTAAAGTTTCTATAACTGCAGAAATTATTTTATCATATGATAATTGACTTGTATCCCTACTAACAAGATAAGAAACTGATTTCTTGGCATTATCAACATTATTATTTAGATCTGTTTTCACATTATCTGCGGAATTTATTAAAAATTTTATCGAAAATGTTGTTGATAGGAGTATAGATGAAATAATTATCATTAATATGTAATTAAACTTAAAAATCCATATAATAAATGCAAAAATTAATGATAACAAGATTATTAAGAATATAGTTAGAAATGCACCTGCTATTCTTTTATTTAAGAAAGTATATTTTCTATTTAAATTTTTAAAAATTTCAATTATTCGTCCAATAAATACAACCGGATGGATTTTTGTTGGTAACTCGCCGAATAATAAATCTATTACAACTGCTATAAGAATAATAGTAAGAATTGATAATGGGTCCATGAAAAAACCTTTTTAATGTATTATATGTTCTATCAGATCAAAAGATGAGTTTATAATTTTATTTTATAATTAGCTTAATTGTCAATATAAATTTAAACCTTAAAAAAGTGTGGATAATTTTTTTGAATTAATGAATGAGAGATGTATTTCATGTGTAAAAAAAATCTTTTTTAAACTTTTTTTAATCCTGAGAAAAATTAATTTAATACATAAATTATAGGAAGTGAGGTCTATTTCAACTGTAAATTATAGATCAAAATCATTAAAATCATTGTGAGAGGTGCATTGCAAGTGTAACAATTTAACTAGTATGTTGTAAGAAATTTTATTTTTTTATTGAAAATTTTTAAAGGTACATTGCAAGTGTATTGATACATATTTTTAAACATAATTTCTATTGGAGTAATTTAAATTCATAATTATCTTGAAAAATTATTCAATGTTTATAGAAAAATAAGCATATTAATAAGATTATTAGTATTTGCATTTCAATAAAAATTAATATATCAATTAAAATGTCTAATTTTCAATCATTTTTTTATTTATATTTTTTATTTATATTCATTAATTTTTAATTATATTGATATTTAATAATATTTAATACTATATAAATATATCTAAATATAAACAAAAAAATTAGAATTCAAATACATTATTAATATATTACAAATACAAACTTTTTATTTTTTTTCTTAACTATGCTTTAAATTAACTTAAAGTGAATTATTTAAATTAAAATTACTTATAATCTTATATTTAATAGATAAACTAAATTTAAATTCATATTTATTTCTTTTTCTCAAAATTTTAGATCCTCTAGAAATTAATTTAAATATCTCTATTTGAATTAATCAAATATTCGTTAAAATACAATGTTGAAATTAGAAATTAAAAGTTATATATTACTCAATTTTTTTTATTTTATGTAAAACACGAAAACTATAATACAAACAATTCACTGAATACTATTTACACTTGCAATGTACCTTTCACTCATGATTTCTTCAATTAGATCTTAAAGTTTACACTTGCAATGCACCTCTCAGTTTATCATGAATATAAATTTCATGTTTTTACAATTGAAATACATCTCAAAATGTTTTGGTACATATTTTAATAAAAATTTTACACTTGAAATGTACCTCTCATTCACCAAGTTAATGAAAAGTCATTTTTATAAAACTGAATTATAGGTCTTTAGTAATAAAAACTCTTATATAACTGATTTAATTTAATATATAAATTAATTTCATGAATTATTTATATTCATCTGTAATACAATACTTTATTGATCTTTTTATAAAATGGAATAAGTGGTAGAATGAATATATTTGAAGAATTGGGCGAAAAAAAGACGGTTTTTAAATGCAAAAAATATTTGGATCACAGATTCCTACCTGAAAAATTACCTCATCGTGAAGAACAGATAAAATCTGTTGCAAAATATTGGATTGAGGCATTAAGTAGTGTTACTCCTCCTGATGTTACAATATATGGTAAAACCGGTACTGGTAAAACTGCTGTAGCTAAATTTGCAAGAAAACAATTAGAACAAATTTCTAAAGAAAAAAAGGTTAATGTTAGGGTAGAATATATTCGTTGTACAGATTATACGACGGAATACCAAGTAATAGCCCGTTTATGTCAACAAATGGGTCGTGATGTTCCTTATAGAGGATGGACCAAAGCGGAAGTCATTCATGCCTTCCGTGATCTTTTCAAGAAAAATGTTTTTGGTAAGGATCTTATCTTAATAATAATACTTGATGAAGTTGATATTTTATTAAAAAATGATGGTGATGGTCTTCTTTATACTTTAACAAGGACTGATAATGTTTCGATTGCATCTATAAGTAATTTTGTTGATTTTAAACAATTTATCAAACCCAGAGTTAGAAGCAGCCTACGTGACAGGGAGATCGTTTTTCCACCTTACAATGCACAACAACTAGTGGATATTCTACATGAAAGATCACAAATGTCATTTAAAGATAATGTATTAAATAATGATGTTATACCTCTCTGTGCAGCACTTGCAGCTAAAGAAGAAGGGGATGCTAGGTACGCTTTAGACTTATTACGTACATCCGGCGAACTTGCAGATGAAAAAGCTTCTGAAACTGTTTTTGAAAACTACGTACGTGAAGCTAAGGATTACATAGAACATAATAAGGTTACAGATATTGTAATGACCCTTCCAAGCCAGCAACAAAAAGTATTAGAGTCAATATTGTATTTAACAAAAGAAAAAGAAGAAATAACATCTGGAAGACTTTATGAAGTTTATAAAGAATTTTCTAAGGGTGATTCTGTTTCTTACAGGAGAATATTTGACTTTATTAACGAGCTGGAAATGCTAGGTCTAATATCAACTAAAACAATTTCCAGAGGTAGGGGAAAGGGAAGAACCAATATCATTGATCTTCAATGTGAAATGGGACTACTTGAAGACGCAATATGGAATGGGTAATATAATTGTTATTTATTCCATTTTTATTAATTTAATAAGGTAAGATATTAAAAAAAAAATTTATTATTTTTCATAACCATCAATTATTGATTTTAGAAGAGCCATACGTACTGGAACGCCATAAAATGCTTGTTCAAAATATTTTCCGTACTTTGTGTTATCAACATCATATGATATTTCATCTACCCTAGGAAGGGGATGCATCACAATTAGATCACTATCTTCAAGCAGAGCTTTATCAATCATATAAGCTCCTTTTATTTTTGCATATTCTTCAGGATCTGGAAACCTTTCCTTCTGTATTCTTGTGACATATAAAACATCTGTATCTTCTAACACGCTGTGAATATCATTAGTCTCATTTACAGATACACCTACTTTATTCAAATCATGCACAATTCCTCTTGGCATTTCTAATTCTGGTGGAGACACAAAACTCATTTTTACATCAAACATTGCTAACGCATATGCTAATGAATGAACAGTTCTACCATATTTAAGGTCTCCAATAAGGGCAACATGTAGATCATCAATTCTCCCAAGCAACCTCTTCATAGAGTATAAATCCAATAAAGTTTGGGTTGGATGTTGACCAGCACCATCACCAGCATTT
>CAAGKR010377417.1_pt1 | contig 16364 bp, 13 predicted proteins | sample 2556971 | NCBI WGS metagenome assembly CAAGKR01 (sample SAMEA5207829, study PRJEB30636) | soil metagenome | biome: forest; feature: boreal; material: soil | place: USA | collected 2011-09 | depth 1 m | reverse complement strand
TTTCTGATGTGCGGTAATTGCAACTGGCAGGGAGTCACCAAACCTGGGATCTGGGGTTAAGAGCGAGAAGCCGGGCGTGGCGAGCGGAGACGGCTACGGAGGCCTGCATGCTTTCGGCAATGCGCCCGCACCGACCGAGTTCCCGTACTGGCCTCACCAGGACATAGCCCGCAACATCACGGGATACTGAGCCGAGAGCTGATACGAGCCGCGATTCGAAGGACGCCGAGTCAGCCTATCGCTGTCTTCGCTTTAATCAATTCGGCACAGATGACCCCGGTGGCGGCCGGAGCTCCCGATTGGTAGGCGTGTGCCGGCGGGGCGTCCTCGCTCACTCGTTGCCAGCCCAGTCCGGAATGGTCGTAGAGATCCAGCGCAACGTGCTCAAACCCAGCCTCTGAGACAAGGCTCTTCCCCCCCGCCACATCGTACTGTCGGTACCAGTCGTGGGTCCCTGGCAACCCGCAGGGTGTGGTTATCAAAACCCGGCCCTCTGGTACCAACACACGATTGAGTTCCTTGAGCGTTGCCAGGTCGCCTTCCGCCCCGGGCTGTGGGTTTACTAAATAGCGCTCGTTGTTCAGGCCGATGTGCTCAATCGTCGAGACGCAGAGCACCAATTCGAAATACGAATCCCGGAACGGCATATTTCGAACATCAGAAACGTGCATTCGAATATTGCGGAATCGTCGACGGGCCAGGTCGACGCCGTGGAGCTCCTTTATGCGGAGTCCCTGCAGGTACCTGAGATAAAGCGAATTGGCATTGGTTGTGCCGATGTCTAGAACGCGGGTTTCCTGGTGGTATCGCGAAAGCACCCACGGGATTTCGACAACACGCTCGGTCATTCCAGTGGTGTCCTGGATTTGCGGGAAGTCTCGCCACTCGCCAGACAGTTGGCGGAGTTCGCGCTCGATCAACTCCACTTCGCGCCGGTACCTTGTGGAGTAAACTCTCCTGAGAATCGGCACCGGATCCAGGTAGTAGTGCGCGAATGCTTGGGCTGAGGGATTGACGACTCGGCGGACCGTGGCACGAATTGGACTGGTCATCCGCGCAGCAAGCCCACTGGCGAGCCGCTCGACGGCGGAGTTGCTATGAGCCTACAAGTCAATGTCAACCGAGGGTCCGTGTCCAAATATAGGGCATGGGCAGTTGCGACCCGGTCAGAGATCGAAGGAGTACTAATTGCCGACGGGACTCCGCCGACCCGGTAGCCTTACCCGCCACATGCGCGTCGCTTTCATCGGCACCCGTGGTGTGCCGGCCAGCTACAGCGGATTCGAGACATGTGTTGAGAAACTCGGTCAGCGCATGGTCCAGCGGGGCCACGATGTCACGGTCTTCTGCCGCAGCACTCATTACAGCGAGCGGCTCCGCGATTATCTAGGCATGCGGTTGGTATACGTGCCAGCCATCCGACAGAAGCATCTGGAGACATTGAGCCACACGTTTCTGAGCGCGCCGCGGGTGCCTCGCGATACCGCCATCGTCTGCATGGGAGTTGGCAACGCGCCCGTCGTGCGTGCCCTGGAACTAGCTGGTAGGCGCACCGTCTTCAATGTCGACGGCGCCGATTGGCGGCGCGATAAATGGGGCCGCTTCGCCAGCTGGTACCTGAGAACGTCGGAGCGACTCGCCGCGCGTGGCAAGAGCATCGTGCTCGCCGACGCAGAGGCCGTGCGGCGCTACTACTCCGAGGTGTATCACCGCGAAACCGAAGTGGTGCCATACGGCGCCGACCCGCCGGCCGACCGCGGGGCGGAGATTCTGGACAAGTGGGGGCTTAAATCCGCCTGCTACCTACTTTGGGTTGGTAGGCTGGTGCCGGAGAACGCCCCGCACGACTATCTCGAGGGAGCTCGAGCCGCCGGCCTGGATGCGCCTGCGGTCGTGGTCGGAGACGCGACATACGCCGAGCCATACAAGGCCACGCTCCGCTCCCTAGCGCCTTCCAACACCGTTTTCACCGGGTATCAGTTCGGATCGGCGTACCAGCAGCTGACCGCCCACGCCGGCGTATTCGTGCTCGCTGCCACAGTGGGCGGGACCCATCCCGTTCTGGTCGAGCAGATGGCGGCAGGCAATGCAATCCTGGCCCGCGAGACGGAGAGTAACCGCGAGGTCCTTGGCGATGCCGGCCTGTATTGGGAGACGCCGAAGGAGCTCGCTGAGCTGCTCAAGGTGGTTTGGCCTGACGCTCCAAGGCGGCGCCAGCTCGGCGAGGCTGCCCGGGCGCGGGCTGAGGCGCGCTACAACTGGGACGAGGTCACGACTCGGTATCTCGAGCTGTGCGAGCAATCGCTGACGGGCTGACTGCTCGGGCCACCTGGACTCCGGCCAGCAAGAGCCCGATCAGGAGCCAGGTGATCATGAGCTCGAGTGTCTCCGTGGCCGTATTCGTCATCGCGAGCACCAGCATCATTGCCCCCAATCCGAGCACGACAGTGTCGCTGCGGTGCCGCCACGTTGCGAGGACGATGGCGATGATGAAAGTGGCGAAGAAAAGCACTCCAACCACACCCGTGTCGTTGAAGACCGTCAGCTCCAGATTGGCCAAGTGCTGTGGTACTCCGTTCAGAACGTGGCGCTCAGCAAAGCTGTTCGTGCCGCCTCCCCCGAGTAGCCTGGTCTTGATGTCGGCAAATACTGATGCGAACTGATAGAAGCGGCCGAGGATATCGGTTCCGTTCCCCACGGCGGAGACGACGCCGGCTGTCCCAGGTGAGTAGTTGCCGATCTTGTCGATCGCTAGGACGACAGGCAAGAGGACAGCGGTTGCTACGGCGCCGATGCCGAGTGCGCCGACGCCGATCCGCCGTCGAAACGACGTCATCAGACTAAAAACGAACACGATGATCATGGCCAGCCACGCGGCTCGCGCGAAACTTACCACGCTCGCCATCATGCAAAGAACGACACCAATCCAAGGGTGGCCGAAGTACCGCCTTCCGAGGAATACCCAGGCCACCGCTCCAGCGCCGCTGACGGCTCCTAGCACATTGGGTTCCCACAATGTCCCGAAGGCATCGAGATGGCCGCCTGCGGGGTTGATAGATAGCGAAATGGTTGGCCCGAATAGATGGAGGAAATAAGTAGCGACAGCGTAGGCCCCCTCAATCGCGAAACCCAGCAGTAGCAAGGGGAGGACTTGTTCCAATTGCTCACCGTTCTCCTCGATAAGCCGGCGCGGCAGGAACAGCGCCAGCGATGAGACCACCAAGAGGGCTAGAACCTTGAGGCTCCCGCTTCGATCCGGTGCCGCGGTAACGCTGCTGACCAATCCGACTGCGAACCATGCGGCGAGTGCGGTCTCCGCCAGACTCGGGTGCAGCCAATCCATGCGGCCGGCGCGGAGCCTGCGGACGACCAAGGCCACCAGCGCCAACAGGGCTGCCATCTGCTCGGGACGAATTTCGAAACGGCCCACGGGGAATGTTTCGCGGTCAATGAAGCAGGTGACGATCAAGAGCACGACCAGCCCGACCGTCCACCCCAGGACTCGGACGAACACGGCTGCCGCCACCGCCACCGCCACGATCATCCCGGCGGGGCCCCAGCCAGAGTGCAAGTAGGCGAGTTCGCCGATCACGATCCCTAGGGCGATTCCGGTCGCAACAACGATTGGAGTTTCGGCCGAAAGGCGGGCGGCTGGCACGCCTACCACGCCGCGGGTGGCTGGGTATCAGCCTTGGCATTCCGGGCTCTGAGCGATCTGATCAGAAGCACGAACGTATTGCGCAAGTCTTTGTCGATTAGGAAATACGCGCTGACCGCAAAGACCAATGAACCTGCAATATATGCGACCGAAAGGGTACCAAGAGAAAAGGAGCCTGCCCTGGCGATGAGTAGCCAGCTTAGTCCGTAAGTGATCACTGCGAGGCCGCCGGACTCGAGCACGCGCCCGTACCAGCTCCACACCGAAATCTGTAGAGACTCCCGACAGATCTTAGGGACGATGTACGCGTATGCAAACAGGTTGTAGAACATCCACGAGGCAGCGGCTCCTGTTAGCCCGTATGCCGCGATCAGCAACACCGTCACCGGCAGGACAAGGAAGAGCGCCAGCACGTTTGCCCGGACAATGATCTGTGGCTTGCCGACCGCGAACGACAGCATGAACGGCGGGTTGAGGACCGAGTTCATGTAGAAACCCACAGCGAGCAGGATGGTTGGCAAGAGCAGTCGACCGGCGACACTAGAGTTGAATAAGTAGGTGTACAGGGGCACTGCAGCGAAGCACATCGCGGCGAACATCGGCGCCGTCACGAAGCAGACCAGTTCCTGAAGCTTCCGAAACTGCCTGATGAGTGCCTCGTGTTCGCCTGCCGCGAAGAGCTTTGAGAAGGAGGGGAATGCTGCCTGCCCTATGGCGCCTGCCATGAATCCCGCCCGGCCCACGGTGGCTGACGCGAAGCCATACAAGCCGAAATCGGCCACCGGCAGGAGCTTGCTCACAACGACTTTGTCGGCCTGCGTGTACACCAGTGAAAGCAGGGAGTTGGCCATCATCAAGGAGGTGTACCTGGCGTTTCGTCTGACGACGCCCAAGTTGAGCATCGGTATGAGAGCGCGCCAACCGAACATGCGCCCTGCCACCACTACGTAAGCGACAAGCCCCATGACCACACTTACCGATATCCAACCCGCAACCATGAATACGTCTGCGCCAACCTTCAGGAGAGCGACGATGCCCAACTGCTGCGTGATTGTGGTCGTCAGGTCAATGATGTTGTTAAGTGCCATTCGTTGGCGGCCGCGAAACAGGCTCGTATAGAGAGAGCGGGGAAGAACCACCATCGTGCTGATGCTTAGGATTCGGATGACGGTGGTGGCTGTACCGGCGTCAGTCGCCCTGAGGTTGATCCACCTCTCGACCAGGATGGGGGCCGAGATGACGACCCCCGCGAGGATGAGGATTCCGAAACTCCAGTACAGGAGCGATGCGGTCTGGATTAGGCTGACGATATAACCGGGCTCGGAGTCCGAATGAAGCGCGACTTCGCGGCTGGAGGTGGCCAGGACACCGAGCTCGAGCGCAGCGGTAACAACGGTTGTCAGCGTGATGTTGAAGTAGATGATCCCGAAAATATCGTCGCCGAGCTGCTTGAAAATGAACTTGACGGCAACGAAACTCAGCGCCAAAGCGAGGCCCTGGCCGACCACGTTGAAGATTAGGTTCCTAGAGAGTTTTGTCATCGGGCGTCGCGGTTGGGGACCAAGGGGTCAATTTGGATAGGCCAGTAGACTTGCAACTCGTGTTGCTTTCGTCGCCGAATTTGTCGACCGGACCTTCTGGGCTTGTGAGTCGGTTCGGAGCGGCTGGGCTCGTATGTCGAGAAATCACCATTTGGTCCGACACTGAAGCGGTTCGTCTCGCCAGTGGCCATAGGCCCCAAGCCGTACGATTCAGACTCCTCCACGAGCCCCCAGTCGCGCAAGCCTTATCCGTCTCACCGCGAGCCATGATATCCGCGCGTTGAGAATTGGTTTCGACGCCAGCGTGATCTTCTCGAGCCTTGGGGGCACTGGAGTTTACGCGTCTCAGCTGCTCCGCGCTTTGGTCGATTCAAGGCCCGATTGGACATACTTTCTCTACTTACGCCGCCCAGAGGAGGCGCGTGAGTTGCGCGAGCAGTGGAGCATGCCGAACGTGCATCCCACCGTCGTACCCGGTTCGCCCAACACATGGCGAGTGCAGGCCAGGGTGCCTGCGCAACTTCGCCGGGATGCGATCGACGTTTACCACTCATTCGGCTACTTCCTGCCAGTTGCCTGGCGCGGGCCGAAGGTCGTGACGATCCACGACCTCAACATCTATGTCCACTGGCGCACTTGGATGCGGCCGAACAAGGTGCTGAACTGGGCGGACATGGCGTTGCAGACCCCGTTTGCCATCTCCGCAGCGAGCCGCATCATCACGGACTCACGCTTTTCACGGGACTCGATCTGCCGCCTCATGCACGTCGCGCCCGATAAGGTGGCGGTCATACCTCTGGCCCCAGATCCGTTCTTCGATCGTTCTCCGACGGCGGAGGAAAGAGCGGACGCTCTCGCCCTGACCACCGGTGCAACTTTCGTCTTCTCGGTCGGATTCCTCTCCCCAGTGAAGAATCTCGGTCTGCTGATCAAAGCCTTCGCGGCGTCTCGTTTGCCCGCCAGCGGCGCCATCCTAGTGCTGGCCGGCTCGGACCAGGAAGGGCACGCGGCAGACCTCCGCGCCACTGCGACTGCGTGTGGTGTTTCCAGCCAAGTGCTGCTGCCAGGTTTCATCCCGCGGACGTTGCTGAGAGCCCTTTACCACCTGTGCCTTGCGGTGGTGCTGCCCTCGTATGCCGAGGGCTTCGGTCTGCCGGCGGTGGAGGCGATGGCGTGCGGGGCTCCGGTTCTCGCGGCTAACCGACAGTCCTTGCCGGAGGTAGTTGGCGATGCCGGTTTGCTTTTCGAGCCTGATGATGCGGATGCGCTGGCCGCCTTGCTCACGCGACTAGCTGACGATTCGGGCTTGCGCCATGAGATCGCGCGGAAAGCACTCGCCAGGCGGAAGCTCTTCTCGTGGCAGGCAGCCGCCGAGGGCACTGCGAAGGTCTATGAGGCGGCTGCGCGAGACCTGGGGCGAAGGCGATAGGCGCGCTCGTAAATGTCGGACGTTTGCTCTGCACAGAGCCGCCACGAGAACTCGGCCGCCCGCTTCAATCCGCGGACCCTAAGACTGGCCGCCAACTCGGGATTCTCAAGTACGGCCGTTAGCGCTTGGCGTAGAGCCGCTATGTCGTGCGGATCAACCAGGATGGCGGCGTTGCCCGCAACTTCTGGGATTGCGGCCGCGCTCGAGGCGATCACGGGCGTCCCCGACGCCATCGCTTCGAGCACCGGGAGGCCAAACCCCTCATCGAAGGTGGGGAAGGCGAAGACCGCGGCCGCCCGATAGAGCTGCGGCAGCACCTCGTCTGAGACGCGCGGAAGCAACACGACCCTGGTGCGCAGTCTGGAGGCGAGTTCGTGCAAGGGATCAGCGACGGCACGGCTCGTACAGACCACGACCAGTGGAGCCCGTGCGCGCACTTCCTCCGATAACAATGCGTAGGCCCTGAGCAGGCCGGTCGGGTTTTTCCTGGGGTCGGCGGCGGCCATGCCGAGGACGAACCCGCGGTCGAGGCCCTCGGGCAGGGACACTTTGGGACCGTGTGTCGAGAACGCCGAGCGCGCGGCAAGGTGTGTCACCTCGACTCTCTCCGGCTCGATCCCGAGTCTCTCGACGATGCGTTGGCGGGCATGGTGCGAAATCGTGATGATCGTCAGGGCGCGCGCGGCGAGCCGCGGCATGACCCACGCGGCATAGGCTGCGATCATGTTCGTCCAGATTGCCTTTGGGTTGGCGGGACGGGCCTTCCAAGCGTCAAGTTGCAGCACATCGAGCAGAGTCAAGACTGTGGGCGAACGCAGCGACACCGGTCCTGTGTTGCATGGGAAGTGAACGAGGTCGTGGCCCTGGGCGGCCATGCGCCTGGGCAGCGAGAACTGTTCGCGAAGCGGCATGCCGACAATGGGCAGGACGCGCGGGACCATCACCACCTGAGCTCCCAGGCCCGTGAGGCCTTCGGGCAGCGGGCGGTCGACGTACCACGTGTATCGATGCGGCCTCGCGAGCTTGATCAGCGCAGGCAGCAGCTCCTCGCAGTAGGTCTTCATTCCCCCGACATAGGGATCGGCGAGAAGGCGCGCGTCGATGCCGATGCTTAGACCGGCCGCGTTGCTCTGGGGCTCGATCGTGTTCACCTCCGGCCGGAGTAGTCGCTTGCCCGGCGGTAGATCGCCGCGGTGCGCTCCGCACTTGTCTTCCAGCTGAATTGCCGGGCACGCGACGCGCCAGCGTCGCCTAGACGCTGCCGCAGGGACGTGTCGCTGAGAGCTCGGTCCACGGCGTTCGCGATGTCCTCGACTGAAAGTGGGTTGAATAGGATTGCGGCCTCGCCGCAGACTTCTGGGAGGGCGCCGGCGTTCGAGCAGACAACTGGTACCCCATGAGCCATTGCCTCGAGCACTGGGAGACCGAAACCCTCGTACAAAGACGGCAAGACGAACACGGTGCTACATCGGTAAAAGGCGGCAAGCTGCCGGTCACTGACGTAGCCAGTAAAGCGGATACGCCCGGCCAGAGAGCCGGCCGCCTGCGTGATCTCCTCGGCACGGAAGCGGCGCGGACCGACGATGACCAGGTCGATGTCGTGCTTACGGCTCTCGACGAGCGCGCCAAAAGCCTCGACGAGCCTGATCAGGTTCTTGCGTGGCTGGAGGTTACCGACCGTCAGAACGTATTGACGCTCGAGGCCAAGACCGAGGGCGACCAATTCCTGGCGGGCTGCCTCAAGTGATATCGGCATGGCAGCGAGTCCTGGACCGATCGGGATCGTCGAGATCTTTTCGTCTGGGACTCGGTAGTGCTCGATAATCTGGCGCCGAGCGGACTCGGAGTCGGTGATTATCTGCGCCGCCTGCCGGATGGACCGTGGCACCGCCGTGGTCAAGACCCGCAAATCACGTGGCGAGAACCACTCCGGGTTGGTGGCGTAGCAGATGTCATGGACCGTCAGTACGAGCGGCGCGGCCGCCCAGACCGGTGCAGCGTAGGTCATATGAAGTACATCAAGGCGCTGCGCGAGCGACCTCAGAGGCAGCTCCGCACCCAGGCGCACGTATGGATTACCAGTCAGCAGCCTCTGGAATCGAATGTGGGGGGAATCGAGAGTCCAGGGCGAACCGACGTGGTAGACGAGAATGTTGAGGTCGTCCGCGACCTGCTCGAATCCGCCAACCAGGCCTTTGATATACGTCTCATTGCCCGTCTCCTGCCCGCCGACCATGTGGGCATCGAGACCTACTCGCAACGTCCCGTCACCTGCTGAGCGCCGCACGGTACGCGTCCAGGGTGACCGCCGCGGCGGCATCCCATGTCAGATCTTGGGCTCGCCGCAGCCCGCGTTGGCGCAAGTCATCGCGCACCTGGGCGTTGGCTGACGCGCGGCGGATGCACGCGGCCAGCTCCTCGGCAGAGTCGACATCGAACGTCAGCGCCGCACCTGCGGAAGTCTCGTCAAGGACGGGAATCCGGCTGTGAACAACGACCGCGCCAGCCGCTAGGCCTTCGCCCACTGGAAGGCCGAAGCCTTCAAATCGCGATGGGATGACCAGGGCGGTTGCGGCCCGCATGAGTTCCGCCAGCTCGTCGGACGGCACGAAACCGATGTGACGCACGCGGTCCTGCAGGCCTAGCGCTCGGAGTTGTTCGTTGAGCTGCTTAACCTGCTTCGGCAGCCAGTGCCCGGCGAGGCGCAGCTCTTCCTTGAGGTCGGTGGTGACAGCCAGTGCTTCGAGCAGGACCGCGAGGTTCTTGTTGGGGTTCGGTCCACCGAGGAACAGGAAATAGGGCCGGGCTGGGTTCGTTACTTGTATCTTGGATTCGGGGAGGTCTATGCCTGGCCGTGCAACCAGGATTCGCTCAGCGGGCAGATGGAGCATGTCAACCAGGTCGGACGCAGTCTGGTTCGAAATCGCAAACAGCGTGTCGGCACGCCGAAGGGCGCGCAAGTACATCTTGTACCCCGCGCGAGCGATGACGCTGCGCCGGCCCACTCCTTCTTTGAGCGGGATAAGGTCATAAACGGTGGTCAGCAGCTTGCGGCCGGACAACGAGGTCAGCGCGTCGGGATCGGTGACGTGAACGGCGCGGACGGCGCTCCCGCGAGCCCGCCACTTCATGGCTTGCTGCGCGAACAGCCAGGCACCGCGATACTCTGGCATCGGAACTCTGCGCAAGCCAAGTGTGCGATGCGGGGGAGAGACTTCGAACCGATCCGCTCCGGCCCAACCCCAGAACTCGATCGCAATCTCATTCTGCGTGGCGAGCCGGACAGCGAGGCCCCGTACATAGGTCCCGATGCCCCGATAACGGTGGGCGTTCTGGAGAGGCGTGACGTCAAAGGCGATGGCTGGAGTTGGCAATAGAGTTTCGACATCGAACATATCGCAGCCGCGCATCTTACCGTCCGGCCTCCAGGCAGCTAACCTACAGGCATGGCCCTTCGCGTTCCGGAGGCCCCAGCTCCTGTGGGCGGGTCACCGGAGGTGACCGAATCGCCCGCCTCACCTGAACCGGCTCGCGTCGCAGAGCAAGAGGTAGGTCGGAGACGATCCGCCGTCCTGCCTCCCGACTGGTTGCCTCTCGCCCTCGTATTGGGCGACGCCGTGATTGCGGCAGCCTGCGTTCCGATCGCGTACTGGATCCGCTTCGGAAATGCCGACCAGTCCCTCCCCCTCGGGCCTTACCTCGCTGCCATTCCGATCGTCGTGGCCACTTATCTGTTTGCGCTTGCCGTCAACCGCCAGTACACGTCGTGGCGGGGGCGCACCCTCGTCGACCTGCTCTTCTCGCTATACAGCGGCATAGGCCTGGCCGCGATCCTCATGCTGGCAGCTATTGAGGTCGGGAACCTAGGCCAGCACTACTCCAGGCTGACCTTTGTGCCGGCAGTACTGCTCACCGTGGTGTTGATGACCGTCGAACGCTATCTGCTTCGTCAGTACGAAACCCGGCTACGAAGGCAGGGGATCGGGACCGAAAGGGTGCTGATGGTCGGCACTGGCGCCGGCAGCGAGCTGCTAATCCGGCGCATGAACATGTTCCCTCAATACGGCTTCCACGTAGTTGGGGTCGCTGCCGACTACGTCTCATCTAACGAGCAGTACGTGGGGGTGCCTGTTGTGGGCCGGGTAGGCGACCTGCGGAGCCTCGTCCGCGAGTTGAAAGTGGACCAGGTCTTCCTGGCACTACCTGCAGGACAGCGGGATCGGCTGCTGCATTTGGTCAAGATGTGCGAGGACGAGAAACTCGAATTCCAGATTGTGCCCGACCTGCTCGAGGTGATGAACACCAGGGTGTCCTCCATGGCCATTGACGGCCTGCCATTGGTCGGCATCCGCCACAGCCAGCTGGGCGGCCCTGCGGCTGTTATCAAGCGTGCCATCGACGTCCTCGTGAGCGTCGTCGCCCTGGTCTTGTTGAGCCCCCTATTGCTGTTGGTAACAATCCTCATCAAACTCACGATGCCTGGCCCGCTCTTGTTTCGCCAGGAGCGGATCGGACGTCATCGGCAGCCATTTGTCATCTACAAGTTCCGCTCCATGATCCCTGACGCTGAGGCAAAGACCGGGCCCATGGTGGCCAAGCCAGGCGACCAGCGCGTCACATGGTTTGGCCGCATGATGCGCCGGCTCAGCCTCGACGAGCTTCCGCAGCTGTACAACGTGCTTCGCGGTGACATGAGCCTGGTTGGTCCGAGGCCGCAGCCGACGTTCTTCGACGAGCGCTACATTGGCGAGATTCCTCGTTATCTCGAGCGTCAACAGGCGCGGCCAGGGCTTACCGGGTGGGCCGAAGTGAACGATCTACGCGGGGCTGCTCCGATCGGAGACCGGACGATGTACGACGTTTACTACATCGAAAACTGGACGCTTGCGCTCGACCTCAAGATCGTGGTTTTGACCGCGCTGAGAATGTTCTACCAGCGCCACGCGTATTGACGTGCCGGTTCACGTCCGCTGAGCCAGGGACCGGCGGATCCGTTCCAGCGAGCTTTGCCCGACGCGCTTGAGCCGGCCGGGGAGACGTCTCGCTTTCAGCCTGCTCCAGTCCATGAGGTCGAGCGGGCGGCGCATCAAGCGGTACCGAAGACTCTTGCCGCGCAGATCGCCTCGGTCAAGCTAACCGTGGTCATCGCTTTGATGCCGGCCACAAATGGCTGGACGGAACCATCGATCTGCAGAGGTTCCAAGGTGAACCCGTACCTCTCGAACATGTAGAAGCGCGGCACGCCGCTTCCCGGTTCTGACTGCTCGTACAGGTTCACTTTCTGGGTTCGCTGGGCAGGGCCAGTTCGAAGCAGGTCGAGGTGGAGGATCGTCGGTGCGTCGACGTCGCGACCCGAGCCGAGACCGTGCAGAACTTCGTGGACGCGACCCGTGTACCGAAGTCCCGCGCGCAGCCTGAACAATCGCAGCTGACGATCCGGGTAGTGCGGGTGGGACGATATGTAACTGAGTCCACCGGTGGTGTCCACGAGCCACCTACGCGGCACCATGGCGTGATCCAAACCGAGGCGGTTCAACTCGGTGATCGCTTGCCTGGGCTCGCCGCCCACCAGGAGTTCATCAGAGTCGAGGACGAAGGCCCACGCGTCGCTGTCCCCGCTTGCTCGCTCTAACGCGTAGTCGAGGTATACCTGGCGCTGCACTGAGTAGTTTTCGCGCCATTTGGATTCGATAACCGTAGCGCCGAAGCCCATGGCAACCGACTTCGTGGCGTCGATCGAGCCGCCATCGACTAGTACGAGCTCATCCACCATGCGATGCAGACTCCGAGCGATAGGTCGAGCACATCGGCGGCATTGGTGGCCATCACGCATCCGATCAACATGGTCATCGGAAGGACATACTAGAGGCGCTCAATCAACCCCATACCCGGAGCTGCAGACGACATTACAACGGCCCTTCGACGCGTAAGACGCTTACTCTCCATCTGGCGGTTGTCTGGCAGCCTTAAGCTTGCGCTGCTAGCTGCGCGGAATAGGTGCCAAGAGGTCGTTGAGGCGTTCCTTCGCTCTGGCGGCCACATCTCGGCCGTGACAGTGGCGTACCGACATCTGCAGCTCCCCAGACGGCTGTTTACGGATGCGAATCTTGCGGGGGTGGGTTTTCTGCGTGAGCTCGGAGACTACGGCGTGCAAATTGAACGGGAACCCGACGGCGCGGTGATCAGTTTACCCAACGGCCTTCGCTTCGAGGCGCGTGAGGATCGATTCATCGACACGCTCTGCATGCTTGTTGAGCGTTTCGTCGCCGAAGAGTACGCGTGGCTGGAGGTCGGCGGACATGTCGTGATCGACGTGGGGGCCAACATCGCCGACAGCGTGCTGTACTTTGCACACCGCGGCGCCGTTCATGTGTACGGCTACGAACCCGACGCGGCCGCCTATGCAGCGGCGGCGCGCAATGTGACCTTGAACAACGTCGAGAACGTGAGTGTCACCGAGGCGGCTGTGGTGGGCCGCGCGCAGGCAGGTGGCGAGCCCAGCGTCACGTTCGCCGCAGTGCTGGGCGTCGCGGCGCGTGAGCACCCAGGAGTCCCGATCGTGTGCAAGATCGATTGCGAGGGTTGCGAGTACGAGATCCTGGCGCCTGAATCTTTGATGGGCGCCGCCCTCGAGGATGTAAGGCAGTTGATGATCGAATACCACTGGCGGTCGCCGCAGCCACTTCGCAAGGTGCTTGAACAGATCGGCTTCGAGGTTGAGGCTGCCACGGGGCCACCGGGAGTGGGATGGATCCGAGCTCGCAGGCCGACTGGCGCGCTGCCAAGGACTTGAGTCACGGCGCGAAGCCGCCAGTTATGGTTTGGCGGTGTCCGTGCCGGCGCACGTAGATCGTCCGTCGGGACCGCTTCGAGCGGACCTAGATTTGGGCCGCTATCCGATGACGCTGGCTCTGGCCACGCTGACCTGCGCTCTCGCTCCCGCGTACACGGTGCGCTGGAAGATTGCGTTTTACCCAACTACCCTGCTCGAGATCGCCATCCTGGCCACGGTGGCGGTTTTTGCATTCGAAGCATGGCGGCTGCGCGAAAGGCCGGCCTGGCGATCGCCGTTCACGATTCCGGCAGGCATTTTCCTCCTCGCCGGTGCCATCTCGGTGCTGGCAGCTCCGGACAGGAGAGCGGCTCTGGGCATTTATCGGGCGTACCTCGTCGAGCCGGTCGCCTTCTTTCTGGTTCTAAGCACCATCCTCCGCACCTGGCGCCAGGCTTTGGCGGTCTTGAGTGGCCTTGCCATCGCGGGTCTCATCCTGGGCGTGGCGAACTCCTTCGTCGTGCTGGACGCCATTAGACACCACACCCTGAACCCCGCCGTGACCGGCCCCGTCGTCATTTACGCGAATGCCAACGACGTCGCGTTGTTTCTGGTGCCCCTGATCGCAGTGGCGGCGAGCCTAGCGCTTCATGCGAGCGAGGATCGCGAGCGGCTGTTCAGCGGTGGCTTCCTGGTCGTCGCGGTAGCTGCGACATTACTGAGCTTGTCGAGGGGTGGATATCTTGCACTCGCAGCGGTTGCTATCGGCCTCGCGCTTTCGCACCGGCGGCGATGGTGGCTGCTCGGTGGCGTCGTAGTGGTTGGCGTGATTCTGGTGCTTATCCCTCCGATCACTCGCCGGATTGCCGTTGAGGTGAACTTTTCCAATTCGAGCAATACGCTGGTCAGTCGCTTCGAGCTATGGCGGGTGAGTCTGCAAATGCTCCAGCATCACATTCCGTTGGGGGCCGGGCTCTCGGGTTTCGCGCAGACGATCGCTCCTTACTGGAACCCGACACATATCGATCGATTCATCTACCCGCACAACATCGTGCTTACGTTCTGGAGCGAGACAGGACTCCTTGGCCTCGCCGCGTTTGCGTGGATCATGTTCACGGGTTTCGCAAACAGCTGGCGCGGCTGGCGGCAAGGAGCGTCCGAGTGGCGGCCGCTGCAGCTGGGCATCGTTCTAGCCTTGGTGGCTGTGGTGGTGCACGGCATGGTGGACGTGCCTTATTTCAAGAATGACCTAGCTCTAGAGTTCTGGGCGCTGATGGGCCTGGCGTGGGCCGGCAACCGTTGGGGCCTTAACGCTGCATAACGAATCTTTCGCACACCACAAGGTGGAGCGCGGAGTTAAGTCATCCAGATGAAAACCCTGCGGGGATCGCTCACTGATCATTGGGCCGAGGTGACGGCCTCGCTGGGGTTGCTGTTTCTTTACCTGGCGGTGATGAGCGGGCATTTCCTCAGCATCGACGGACTGGTGATGTGGCGTCAAGCGATCGCGATGACCTATCACCAGTCCTGGTCGTTCGTGCCGCCGATCTGGTGGGGCGGCTACATCACGAGCAGCGGGCGAGGGGTCGGCGCCTCGCTGCAGTACGTGCCGGGCCTGCTCATGTTTCCGTGGCTCTCAGGCCACATCCCAGTTCAGCCGGCGGCGCAGTATGACTACAAACTGTTTTACGGCGACATCCTCTACATCGTCGCCGGGGCGCCGGTGTGGGCGGTCATCACCGCCGCCACCGCCTACCTGGTTGGGCTGATCATTCGAGCGCTCGGCTTCGAGCGCCATCAAGCGTTGTGGGCGATGGCGTTCTACGGTGTGGGCTCGCCCGCCCTGGCCGCATCGCGCGGCGACTGGCCGCAACCGATCGTGGCGATCTGCTGGGCCGCTGGCGTCTATGCATGCCTGAGGTATAAGTCGTCAGGCGCGCGGCGCTGGCTCTGGGTGATGGCCGCAGCCGTCGTCTACGGGGTCCTGACAAGGCCGCTCGAGGGATCGCTGCTGCTGCCTGGAGTTGTGTTGCTGCTATTTCCCGCCTGGAGGCAGCGACCTATCGTAGCGATGGGGCAGGCCGGCGCATGGGCGGGCGCCGTCGGCGCCACGCTTCTCCTCAACTGGGCGCGCTTCGGCGCGCCGCTGAACTTTGGATACAACCTTGGTACGCCACAGGCTTCCTGGACGACGCCTATCTGGCTAGGCTTGCCGAACGCATTGTTGAGTCCAGGTCGGGGCGTGTGCTGGGAGTTCCCAGCTTTGGCGCTTTCAGTGCTGGGGACCATCCGACTCTGGAAAGGGAATAGACGCCTGGAAGCGCTTACCTTGACCGGCGTCCCGCTGCTGCTCTTCCTGGAGGCCTGCCAGTTCACCGACTGGGTGGGGGGGTGGGATTGGGGCTTTAGATTCTTTGAGCCCGGACTCCCGCTCGTGGCCGCGCTCGCGGCAATCGGGGCCATGCAATTGCCGAGCGCGACAAGGAGATGGCTGGCCGCCTCAATGTTAGCCGGCGGACTTATCTGGAACGTTCCGGCCATCGCCACGGACATTCTTGGCGGCTACGGGGGGACGTACGCCGCGTCGGCAGCGAACTGGAACCTTTCCGCTTTCCCACCTCTAGGAGCGTGGAGGTTTCTGCTCCACGTCCTGCCAACTGGGGGAACTGACGGATCATCGATCGACATCGTCTGGTTCCGGGCTGTGCGGTACTTTGGCAAGGCCGCCCTGGTCCCATTTGCGCTCCTGCTGGTCGCGTCGGCGACCCTGTGGACAGTGGCCTTACGGTCAGAAACACCGTCTACGAGCGAGGCCGGGGGTGAAACCGCCACCGCGTGAACGAGGAGATCGCTAGCTTCTTCTTGCGGACTCGACTCGATTCACCAACGGGTGGCAGCCAGCGAGCTCGTGCTGCCGCTCCTTGTGAAGGCCGACCAGAACGGCGCGGACCTCAATGAAGGAGA
>CAAGKR010080312.1_pt1 | contig 16386 bp, 12 predicted proteins | sample 2556971 | NCBI WGS metagenome assembly CAAGKR01 (sample SAMEA5207829, study PRJEB30636) | soil metagenome | biome: forest; feature: boreal; material: soil | place: USA | collected 2011-09 | depth 1 m | reverse complement strand
CACGCCACCGGTCGGATCAGCCTGGAGAACGTCTCGTTCCGCTACGACCCCGAGACCCCGCTCATCGAGGACCTCAACCTCGAGGTCGAGCCCGGTCAGACCGTTGCCATCGTCGGCCCGACCGGCGCTGGCAAGACCACGCTGGTCAACCTGCTCATGCGCTTCTACGAGGTCGACCACGGCCACATCGCGTTGGACGGCATCGACATCAGGAACCTGAGCCGTGACAATCTGCGGTCCACGTTCGGGATGGTGCTCCAGGACGCGTGGCTGTTCAGCGGGACGATCCGCGACAACATCGAGTACGGCTTCGGCGGCGCGACCGAGGAGCGACTGCACGAGGCCGCCAAGGCCGCCTACGTCGATCACTTCGTGCGGACGCTTGCCGACGGCTACGACACGGTCCTGGACGACGACGCGTCCAACGTCTCGCAGGGAGAGAAGCAGCTGCTGACGATAGCCCGCGCGTTCCTGGCCGATCCCGAGATCCTGATCCTCGACGAGGCGACCAGCTCGGTCGACACCCGCACGGAGGTCCTGATCCAGAAGGCCATGAAGCGACTGATGCACGGACGCACATCGTTCGTCATCGCGCACCGCCTGTCAACGATCCGCGACGCCGACATCATCCTGGTGATGAACCACGGCAGGATCGTCGAGAAGGGCACGCACGCCGAGCTGCTAGCGGCCAAGGGCTTCTACTACGACCTGTACAACAGCCAGTTCGTCGAGGCCTACGACGAGGCGGTCTGAGAGGGGCACGATCCAAGGAAGAGGGCACGCCATGAAGCGCATCGCATTGGCGTTGATCCTGACCGTCGCACTGGGGACGGCCGCCTGCACTCCGGCGACGCCCAGCGCCGACGACCTCAAGGAACAGTGCTACGCCAACGAGGCGCTCGTCGGCGCCGAGATGAAGCTCTTTTACGCCGACGCCGGGATGTACCCGCCCATCGCGACGGTGGTCGAGAAGACGGGAAGAGCGTGCCCTAGCAGCGGCACCTACGGCTTCGACGAAACCTCAGGCATCGTGAGCTGCTCGATCCACGGTCACCCCTAGGCCGGCCCCGCCGCGGCCGGCGCGGACGTGCACTCAGGCGACCTGCGAACCTCGCCTGAACACCCGCGCGACGATGTTCGAGCCGACACGGTACGCCAAGTGCGCGAAGGAGGGTGCGTCGAGGATCGCGAAGTCCGCCGAAGCGCCCGGAGACAGGTGGCCGATGTCATCGCGCCACAGAGCCGCGGCTCCTCCCGCTGTCGCCGCCCACAGCGCCTCAGCAGGCGTCATTCGCATCTCGCGCACCGCCAGCGCGATACAGAAGCCCATCGAGGTCACGTACGAGGTGCCCGGGTTGCAGTCGGTGGCGATGGCGACCGTGACGCCCGCATCCAGAAGGCGGCGGGCGTCCGCGTAGGGCGCGCGCGTACAGAAGTCGGCGGGCGGCAGCAGCGTCGCGACGACCCCTGCGTCGCGAAGGGAGGCCACGTCCTCGTCGGTGAGATGGTTGCAGTGGTCGATGCTGGCGGCACGGGACTCGGCCGCGACCCGAGCGCCCGGTCCGTGCGCCAGTTGGTTGCCGTGCAGCCGTGGCAGCAGTCCCGAAGCGATGCCTGCAGCCAGCACCCGCCGCGTCTCCTGCTCGTCGAACGCGCCGACGTCACAGAACACGTCGACCCAGCGCGCGAGGGGGGCGCACTCGTCCAGCATCTCGCCGCAGACCAGGTCCAGATACGCTGCTCGATCCGATACGAACTCGGGAGGCACGGCGTGCGCGCCCAGAAAGGTCGTCTCGCCGGTGAGTTCCTTCGCGACTTCGAGCAGGCGCCTCTCGTCTTCAACGGTCAGCCCGTACCCGCTCTTGGCCTCGATCGTGGTCGTGCCCTGCGAGGTCATCTCCATCGACCGCAGCCTAGCGCCGTCGCGAAGTCCCTCGGCAGTCGCGGCCCGAGTCGCCGCGACCGTGGTGGCGATGCCGCCGCCCGTGTAGGGTTCTCCCGCCATGCGCGCGACGAACTCCTCCGACCGCTCGCCTGCAAAGACCAGATGCGTGTGGCTGTCGACGAAGCCGGGGACGACGCACGCGCCTCCGCACTCCACGCGCTCGTCGGCCGCGGAAGCCCCCGATGCGGCCCCGACCCAGGCGACCAGCCCGTCCTCGGTCACGAGCGCCGCGTCGCGCAGCACGCCGAGCGCGCTCCCATCCCCGAGCGACGGGTCGCAGGTGACGAGCTCGCCGATGCCCGTGAACAGCGTCGCCGTCATCGCCCGCCCTCTTCCCCGCTCGCGCTTTCGCACATGGGCATGCGCACCCCGCGCTCTGCCGCGACGCCCATCGCGACTTCGTAGCCGGCGTCCGCGTGCCGGATGACGCCGGTCGCGGGATCGTTGGTGAGGACTCTCTCGATCTTTGCGGCGGCGAGAGCGGTGCCGTCCGCGACAGTGACCTGTCCGGCGTGGATGGACCGTCCGATGCCGACACCGCCGCCGTGGTGGATCGCCACCCACGTCGCCCCCGACGCGGTGTTGACTAGCGCGTTGAGAAGCGGCCAGTCCGCGATCGCGTCGCTCCCGTCGAGCATGGCCTCGGTCTCGCGGTAGGGGGAGGCGACGCTCCCGCAGTCGAGGTGGTCGCGGCCGATCACGATCGGCGCACTGACCCTGCCGTCGGCGACCATCTCGTTGAAGAGCGCACCCGCCTTGTCGCGCTCGCCCAATCCGAGCCAGCAGATGCGCGCGGGAAGCCCTTGGAAGGCGATCTTCTCGCCGGCGCGACGGATCCAGCGGCGGAGGGACTCGTTGTCGGGGAAGAGGTCGACTATGGCCCGGTCGGTCGCGAGGATGTCGGCCGGATCGCCCGACAGCGCCGCCCAGCGGAAGGGGCCCTGCCCCTTGCAGAAGAGCGGGCGGATGTAGGCCGGCACGAACCCCGGGAAGGCCCAGGCGCGCTCGTAGCCGCCCAGTTCCGCCTCGGCGCGTATCGAGTTGCCGTAGTCGAACACCTCGGCGCCCGCGTCGAGGAAGCCGACCATCGCTTCGACGTGGAGAGCCATCGATTCGCGAGCCCGCTTCGTGAAAGCTTCCGGATCGCGCTCGGCGTAGTCGTGCCACTCCTCGAGGGCCACTCCCAGAGGCAGATAGGCCAGCGGGTCGTGGGCCGAGGGCTGGTCCGTGACGATGTCGACCTCCACCCCGCGACGCAGCAGCTCGGGCAGCACGGCCGCGCAGTTCCCCTGCAGCCCGAGGCTGTAGGGTCGTCTGTCCCGCTTGGCCGATTCGAGGCGCTGCAGAGCGTCGTCGAGGTCGGCCGTCCACTCGTCCAGGTAGCGCTGCTCGACACGGCGGCGCAGCCGGGCCGGATCCACCTCGACCACGAGCACGACCCCGTCGTTGAGTGTGACGGCCAGAGGCTGTGCTCCGCCCATGCCGCCGCAGCCCCCGGTGACGGTCAGAGTCCCGGCCAGCGACCCGCCGAAGCGCTTGGCGGCTATGGCGGCGAAGGTCTCGTAGGTGCCCTGGACGATGCCCTGGGTGCCGATGTAGATCCACGAACCGGCCGTCATCTGGCCGTACATCGTGAGCCCGAGATGCTCGAGGCGGCGGAATTCGGGCCACGTGGCCCAGTCCGGCACGAGGTTGCTGTTCGCGATGAGCACTCGCGGCGCCCATTCGTGCGTGCGCAGGACGCCGACCGGACGGCCCGATTGCACCAGCATCGTCTCGTCGTCGCGCAGGGTCTGTAGCGTACGGACCAGACCGTCGAACGACGCCCAGTCGCGTGCCGCCTTGCCGGTCCCGCCGTAGACCACCAGGTCGTCCGGACGTTCGGCCACCTCGGGGTCGAGGTTGTTCATGAGCATGCGCAGGGCGGCCTCCTGCGGCCATCCCCGCGTCGTCAGAGCGCTCCCCCGCGGAGCGCGGACCGGACGGGCACCCTCACTCACGGATGGCTCCTCTCTGGCCTGCCGGCAGTCATTCGAGCTCACCGAGGGCGGCTCCAGCAGCCGCCACGACGCTTCCGTCGGCCACCAGCGCACGAGCGGCCTCGATCTCGGGCGCTAGCCAGCGGTCGGGTCCCGGTCCCTGCACGTGTGCGCGCACGAGCGCGCGCACGGACTCCGTGCCCGCCGCGGGACGCAGCGGCGCGCGCAGGTCGAGCGCGCGGGCCGCGGTGAGGAGCTCGACCGCGAGCACGCGCTGGAGCCCGTCTATCGAGCGTCGCAGCTTGCGCGCGGCCGACCAGCCCATCGACACGTGGTCCTCCTGCATCGCCGAGGACGGGATCGAGTCGACGCTCGCGGGCGCAGCCAAGCGCTTCAGTTCGCTGACGACGGCCGCCTGCGTGTAGTGCGCGATCATGTGGCCCGAGTCCACGCCGGGGTCGTCGGCCAGGAACGGCGGAAGCCCATGCGAGCGCGCCGCGTCGAGCATCCGGTCGGTCCGGCGCTCCGAGATGGAGGCCAGGTCGGCTGCGGCGATCGCGAGGAAGTCGAGCACGTAGGCGACCGGCGCTCCGTGGAAGTTGCCGTTGCTCTCGAGCCGCCCGTCGCCCATGACCACCGGGTTGTCGATGGCCGAGGCGAGCTCGCGGGTCGCCACCGCCTCCGCGTGGTCGATCGTGTCGCGCACGGCCCCCGCGACCTGGGGGGCGCAGCGCAGCGAGTACGCGTCCTGGACCTTGGAATCGCCGGTGGCGTGCGACGCGACGATCTCCGAGCCCGCCAGCAACCGCACGAGATTCCGGGCCGACGCCGCCTGCCCGGGGTGCGGGCGCATCTCCTGCAGGTCGGCCGCGAAGACGCGGTCCGTGCCGAGTAGCGCTTCCACGCTCATCGCTGCGGATACATCGGCGACGGTGACGAGCGAGCGCAGATCGGCTATCGCGAGCGCGAGCATCCCGAGCATCCCGTCGGTCCCGTTGATGAGCGCGAGGCCTTCCTTCTCCTCAAGCTCGACGGGGGTCAAGCCCGCTGCTTCCAGCGCCTCCTTCGCGCCGGTCCTGCGACCCTGGGCGTCGAAGACCTCACCCTCGCCCATGAGGGCGAGAGCGCACGCGGCGAGCGGGGCCAAGTCACCGGAGCACCCTAGAGATCCATATTCGGGCACCACCGGGGTGATGGAGGAGTTCAGGAGCCCCGCGTAGGCCTGCGCGGTCGCCGGGCGAACGCCCGTGCGGCCGGTGCACAACGTTGCGAGACGGAGCAGCAGCATCGCTCGCACAACCTCCGTCTCGACCGGCTCGCCGCTTCCCGCGGCATGCGACCGGATCAGCGACTTCTGCAGATCATGCCGCCTGTCGGGCTCGATGTAGCGGGTCGCCAGCGATCCGAAACCGGTGCTCACGCCGTAGACGGGACGGCCGGACGCGGCCAGTGCGTCCACGTGTGCCCGGGCCCTAGCGATCGCGGCGAGCGAGCCGTCGGATATCTCGACCGGGGCTCTCCGCCGCGCGACGGCTACGACCTCGGGGATCGTCAGGGGCGTTCTGCCCAGCACAACCGTAGGCTCCATGCGCTCTGGTCTTCCTCTCCAGACGGGTCCGCGGAGGCGGGCCCGTGTCGGTCTGCCGGCCCCTCGGTCCTATACTGGGCCGTGCCCGCCGGCCCCGCACGCGCTGTGCGGGAACGCCCGCACGGCGGTTTGCGAATACGACTCGTCACGACCCTTCGAACGGCAGGTGCACCGTGTCAACGCCGACGCTTCCCGACGACCCGCTGTGGCCCAGGGCCTCTGGATGGTTCGTTCCCGTTGCAGGGGAGGGCGTGCATCCCGCAGACCTCGCCGTCATCGGCGTGCCCGCGTGGCGCGCCTCCATCACTCCGACTCATGCTGAGACTACACCTCGCGCCGTGCGGGATGCCCTCGCCCGCTTCTCGACGTTCGCCGGCAGCCGCCACGTGGACGTGTCGACCCTGAGCGCGGTCGACCTGGGCGATGTCGACGATCCCGACGGCCCCGAGGGAGAGGCCCGTGTGGCAGCGGCCGTCGCGGGCGCACTCGACTCGTACCGACTGCTGATAGCCCTCGGGGGAGACAACTCGATCAGCTACTCCGTGGCGAACGGCCTCATCGCAGGGCGACTCGGCGATTGCGGCTTGATCACACTCGACTCGCACCACGACCTGCGCGACGGAGCGAGTAACGGCTCACCCGTGCGCCGCCTCATCGAGGCGGGCCTGCCCGGCGGCCACATCGTGGAGATCGGTATCGCCGACTTCTCGAACTCGGCGGCATACGCAGCACGGGCGCGCGAATCGGGCGTCACGGTTGTGCCCCGCGCAGCCCTGCGCGGGAGCGACCTCCCAGGGATCGTCTCTCGGGCGCTCGACGTCGCAGGCCGCGGAGGCGGGCCCGTATACGTGGACCTCGACCTGGACGTGTGCGACCAAGCCGAGGTCCCAGCCTGCCCGTCCGCAGCCCCCGGCGGCATCTCCGCCGACGAGCTCCGCGAACTGGCGTACCTGCTCGCGCGCGACCCCCGCGTCCGCGCGCTCGACATCACCGAGGTCGACGCCTCCATCGACAGCTCCGACGGCCGGACCGTGCGCCTCGCCGCGCTGCTCGTACTGGAGGCCGCAGCCGGCCTCGCGACGAGGAAGGACGAGCGTCCGTGACTCGCAGGATCCTCGCCGCCCAGAACATCAGCCGGATGTGCCTGGTGTGCGGCAGAGACAACCCCGCGGGGCTCCGGGCGCGCTTCTACGAGCTAGAGGACGGCGAGCTGCTCGGCGTGTTCGAGCCGCGCGAGGTTCATCAGAGCTACCCGGGACGCCTGCATGGCGGCATCGCCTCGACTGTGCTCGACGAGACTATCGGGCGCGCCATGAACATCGCCCACCCGCAGTCGTGGGGAGTCACGGTCGAGCTGACCGTGCGCTTCCTGAAACCGGTACCGCTCGACGAGGAGATTCACGCCATAGCGCGGATCACGCGCGACACGCGGCGGGTGTTCGAGGGGACGGGCGAGATCGTCCTGGCGGACGGGACCGTGGCCGTCGAGGCGTCGGGGAAGTACCTGAAGATGCCGATCGACACGATCGCCGAAGGCGACTTCGACTCGCAATGGTTCGCGGACGAGCGGGAAAGGCCCGCCGAGACGGACTGGTAGGTCGCGCGCGAGGTGATACGCTGACGGCTGCGCGCGAGTCCGGCCCCGCTGCCGGACCCGGGGGACGCGCGGCAGCCATTCGACCGAGGGAGAGACATGTCGCGTACGAAAACATCGGCCCGGCTTCTGTGCATGTCGCTCGTTGCGGTCGCACTCCTGCTCGCCACCGCGAGCGCCGCCTTCGCTGCCACCGGCGATCCGATCCTGGGTCTCGCGCGCCTGCAGGCGAAGCTGGATGCCAGCGGCACGGTCACCGGCTACCTCAAGACGGTCGTCAAGGGATCGGAGATCGTGACCATCCCGATCGAGGTAACCGCGCTCACCGGCGATACGCCGGGAAGCTCGCTGATCATGTTCGAGGCTTCGGGCGCTCTGATCGACCACTACGGCGGCATCGTCTCCGGCATGAGCGGAAGCCCGCTCTACGTGAAGGACGAGGGCGTGGACAAGGTGATCGGGGCGCTCTCCTACGGCGACGCGTTCACCTTGAGCGGCGAGGGCCTGGCCACGCCGATCGAGCCGATGATCCAGCTGGCCAGCGACTACGCTCCCCGCGTCGACATGCTCTCCTCACCCGTCGAGATGTCCGGGCGGATGATCGATCGCGTCATCATCTCGGCTGACCCGGACGCGCTCAAGAACGTGAGCCCCCGAAGTGCCTTCGTCGCCCGGCCACTCTCCTCGGTCTTCATCGGCGGGATGCCGCCGACAAGCCGCGCCTACAAGAAGCTCGCGAAGGACCTCGAGGATCGCGGACTGTCGGTCATGCCGATCTCCGCTCCCCTCTCGTCCGGCGCGTCGACCTTCACGACCGACCTCGTTCCGGGATCCGCTCTCGGAGTCCTGGCCACCCGCGGAGACATCTGGATCGGCGGCCTCGGCACCACGACGTGGGTCGACGGCGACACCTTGATCGCCTTCGGACATCCCGCCTTCTACACGGGCCCGGCCAGCCTCTACATGTGCAACGCCTGGATCGCCGGCGTGTGGCCCAACAGCTACATGCCGTACAAGATCGGCTTCCCGAGCGTGGTGCGAGGCACGATCACCCAGGACCGGGGTGCGGGCATCATGGGCGAGCTCGGCGGGCCTCCCGCGGAGACCCCGATAGCCGCACGGGTCACGAACGACGGCAGCGAAGCGACCGCCACCGCTTGGGCCTCGGCCCAGATGCTGGACACCGGACAGGTCGGCTACCTGGCGAGTTCGGTCTCCTACGCCGCCGGGACCAGGCTCTTCGACCTCCCCTCAACACCCGGGAGCGCCGATACGACATCGACCATCCGCCTGTCCGTCGGGGGCGTCGAGTCCACCGTGACGCTGGCGGACACGATCGACAGCGATCTCGACATCTTCTCGGAGATCGGCCTCCACGCGGACGAAGCGGTCAACTCGATACTGAGCGTGCTCGCCGACGGAGTGGAGCAGCCACACATCCTGTCGGTCGACGTGGAGTCGTCGATGACGACCGACCGCAGGAAGGCGGCCATCGTCGGGATCGGCTTGGACGAGCCTCTTCACGAGGGCGAGAACCTTGTGAGCGTGTCGATGCTGGTGTACGGCGTTGCCGACACGCAGACGGTTGAGACCATCTTGACGGTTCCGGAGGGCGCTCCGCTCACGGGCACTCTCACGGTGCAGGGGACGCGCTCCGCCAACAGCGGCGACCAGCTGTACGAGATCACCGGGGCGTCGTCGGGGTTCTCCGCATCGGCCACGCGCAAGTCCGTGGCGCAGATCGTGGACGAGCTCAACACCGCGCTCCCCGACAACTCGTTCACCATCACGCTCACCCCGGGAGATCCTTTCGGGGAGTCCGAGCCCGTGACGGTATCGCAGACCACCCCGTGGGCCATGGACGGCAACGCAGTGGCGACGATCACGGAGATGACCGCGGACGTGTCGCCCTACGTCGTGCCCTACGGCGGTATGGCGATCGTGAGCGGCGAGCTCTACGGACCTTCGAAGCCGACGACCGTTTCCGTCTACGGGATCCCCGAAGGATCGGACATACCGATCCTGCTGGCTCAGGAGCGCGCGACGTGGCAGGACGGGACCCTCGTCTACATGGCCACGCTCGACGGCCTGACCAGGAACACGCTGCTCGTCGTGAGCGTCGAAGGAGGCGCTGACTACACCCCCGCCACCGCCGAGTCATACGTCGAGGTCAGGGCGAGGATCCTTCTGACTTCCTCCTCGTACCGCGTCCGGTTCGGCCGCCACGTCACGCTGACCGCGCGAGTGTTGCCCAAGGCTTCGCGCGGGCGTGTGACCTTCCAGTTCTGGGAGACCGCACACAAGCACTGGAAGACGATCGGTTCCCGCTACCTGCATGCGGCCGGCTCGTATGCCCACGCGCAGATCGACTGGATGCCGCGCTGGGGCAAGCGACGGGTGCGCGCGGTCTACGAAGGCAGCATCTACAACGCCGGCGTGACGTCGCGAGCGATCACGACCAGCGCGCACTAGGACGCGCAGGTGAAGGCGCTCTGGCTCGAAGGGGGCGCGCTGTCGGTCCGCGAGCGCCTCGTCCCCGCCGCCGGGGGTGAGGCGCTCGTCCGCGTCCGCCTCTCGGGCATATGCGGTACCGACCTGGAACTTGCGCGCGGCTACTACCCGTTCACCGGCATCATCGGCCACGAGTTCGTGGGCGACGTGGTCGAGTCGCCCGACCCGGCATGGATCGGCGCCCGCGTCGTCGGGGAGATCAACGTCTCCTGCGGCGAGTGCGAGGCGTGTCTCGCAGGCCGACCCACACACTGTGAGCGCCGCACGGTGCTCGGAATCGACGGACGTGACGGCGCGCATGCCGAGTTCCTGCGCCTCCCGGTCCGCAATCTGCACCGCGTGCCGGACTCCGTGCCCGACGAGTCGGCGGTCTTCACGGAACCGCTGGCCGCGGCCGTCGAGATCCTGGAGCAGGTGCGGGTCCTGCCGGAGGAGCGGGTGCTGCTGGTCGGGGCGGGACGTCTCGGCCAGCTCGTCGCGCAGGTGCTCGCGCTCACGGGGGCGCGCCTGCGCGTGGTCGCGAAGCACCGCATCCAGAAGGAGCTGCTGTCGGCCCGAGGCATAGAGACGATCGAGCCGGAGGAGGTCGAGCCCCGCAGGTGGGATATCGTCGTCGAGGCTACGGGATCGCCGTCCGGCTTCGATCTCGCGGCTCGAGCGCTGCGCCCGCGCGGCACGCTCGTGCTCAAGTCGACCTACCGCGGAGAGGTCACCCTCGCTCTTGCGCCCTTCGTGGTCGACGAGATCACCATCGTCGGCTCCCGCTGCGGACCGTTCGCGCCGGCGCTGGGTCTGCTCGAGCGCGCAGAGGTCGACCCGCTACCGCTGATAGCGCGAAGGTACCCGCTCGCGCAGGCCGTGGAGGCCATGGAGGAAGCTGCGCGTCCGGGGACGATGAAGGTGCTGCTCCGGCCGTAGCGGACCCGCAGACTACCCGGCCGGCTCGCACCTACTCGGCCAGGGACCTCTGGAGCGCCCGGGCCCGCGCCGTCCACTCGTTCCACTTCTCCTCGAAGTGGGCCCGTGCATGCTCCCACTGGTCTTCGGGCGCATGCCAGGTGGCGACCTTCATGATGCGGAGCCCCTGGAGTTCGCGGCGCAGTCCCTCGACCTCGTCGCGGAGGGACGCTCCGCCGTCTCCCTCGCGCTCGCTCGCCGCGGATCTCATCTGCTCGAGACGCCTCCCCTGTGCATCGAGCACTAGAATCCGCCCGTCCCCCCACCCGAGGGTCATTATTGGACCGTCAGCGCCGCGTCTGACGCGTCACATACACCGTTCCGACCAGCGGCTCAGCGAGCCCAGGATGCTCACCGGTCCGGCTCCTATCGCTCAGTCAGCGCCACGGCCAGGATCGCGAGGTCGTCGGAGAGGCGCCCGCCCGCATAGGCGCCGGCCTCCTGGACCACGCGGGTCGCTGCTATCCACGGATCGCCACCTTCCAGCCCCTCCAGGATCCCGAAGACGCGGTCTTCTCCGAACAGCCCGTCTTGACCGTGCGCCTCGGTGAGGCCGTCCGTGTAGAGGAACAGAAGGTCCTCGCGGTTCATCTCCGCCTCCGAGTCGGCGAAGGCCGCGTCGGGAAGGGCGCCGACGAGAGTGGAGTTGGACGGCAAGCGGACCATGGCCGCTCCGGGGCGGCCCACGGCAGCGGTCGTGTGACCGGCGTTGCAGTAGACCAGCCGGCCTGTGGCCGTGTCGAGGATCCCGAAGAGCACCGTGGCGAACATCTCGGGCTCCGACTCCCGGAGCAACACGCTGTTCACGACCCTCATGACTTCCGCGGGGCTCTTCTGAACGTCCATCGCCTGCGCCCTGATGGTGTTCTTCACGAGCGAGGTCAGCGCCGCCGCGTCGAGTCCCTTGCCGGACATGTCGCCCACGGCCACGCCCACCAACCCGTGCTCGATCTCGAAGAGGTCGTAGAAGTCGCCGCCCACCCGCGCGGCTTCAGTGGCCGAGCGGTAGATGTGAGCGAACCGCAGGTGCGGGATCGTCTCGGGCAGCGCGAGCAGGGTCTGCTGCAGCGTCTCTGCGATCCGGTGCTCGCCCTCGTAGAGACGCGCGTTATGCAACGCGAGCGCGACCGTCGCCGCGACGCTCTCGGCGAAATCGACCTGTGCTTGGCTGAATTCGACCGCCTCCGAGTGGTGGTTCATGAACAGCACGCCGATGACCTCGTCCTGCACGATCAGCGGCATGGTGAGCACCGAGCGGATCCCGTAGAGCTCCATGACCTCGTGGTCGAGCCTGGGGTCGTTGTACGCGTCGTCGATCGCTACCGGGTGACCCGTCTGCAGCGCCATCGCGGCGTGCGGAGCCTGCTCGTCGGTCAGGACGACGCCGATGATGTCCTGCGGGAAGTTGTAGCTGTACCTCGTGTACCAGAGACCGCCCTCGCGCATGACGATGGCCGCGGTCTTCGTGCCTACCGCGTCGCACGTGACAGAAATGATCCGCCCCATGACCTCGTCGAACTCCAGTGTCGAGTGCACCAGCCGGTTGACCTCCGCGAGCGCGGAGCTGAACTCCACCCGGCGCTCGATGTTCTCGGCCATCGCGTCGAACTGCCGGCCGAGCTCGATGAACTCATCGCTGCCGTGACTCAGATGCGCCCGCGCGGACAGCTTCCCACGGCCGATCTTGGTGGCTGCTTCCTTGAGCTTGCGGGTGGGGAGGTAGACCCAGGCGGTACCGGCTGCCCACGCGGCCGTGAGCGCTGCCAGCGCAACGAGGGCGAATCCCGCCAGAGTCATGTCGAAGACACGGTTCGCCTCGGAGAACAGCTCCTCGGGCGAGAACCCCAACGCGAGGAACAGCCCGCCGTCCGGCTCCTCGAACACCGGCCTCAACGCGAACTCGAGGGTCGTGTCGTCTGCGACGCGCGCGGACATCGATCCACTCGGGTCCGAGAGGATGGCGCTCATCAGCGGCGTCCTGGCGATCGACGAGCCCTGCGCACCGGCTGTGTCGGGAAGACGTACGAGCACCGTCCCCGTCGAGTCGACGAGATACTCCCTGAACGGGGACGAGATGGAAGCCGCGCTCATGCGCGCGCCCAGCTGCTGAACGTCCAGGGAGACGTAGGTGACGCTTCCCACGGCCCCGGCGGCGTCGAGCACGGGGAACGCCACGTTCACGCACGGCCTGCCCGAGACTCTATCCACTACGTAGTCCCCCACTGCGAACTGCCGGTACCTCGTGGCCCGCCGGAAGTAGGACCGGTCGCTCAGATCGACCGTCCCGGAGGCCGGCAGCGCGGAGACCACAAGACGTCCGTCGGGAGCGACGATGCCGATGTTGAGGTACTCGGGCTGCTCGCTCAGGATGCGTTCGGCTGTCGCCTGGGCGGTCTTCCAGTCCTGCTCCTGGACGGCCTGGGAGGATGAGTACGTCACGAGTGAGGCGCGCGTCTGGCTGATCAGTCCCTGGAGGGAGCTTGCGTCGCCCTGGGCCAGCCGGAGCACGTCGTCACGCGTGCTCTGTGCCGCTATGCCGTTCTGCACCGTCGCGTACACGGCCAGCAGGACCGCCGCCGGCAGCAGAGCCAGCAGGACCATCGCGAGAAGCCTCGCGCGCAACCCGGAAAACGCCTTCAGCACCGTTCCCCCCGTCACACTCCGAGGCCAAGGAGTCCGGCCGTCATGCGGCATCTGCAGCCTCGGGCCGTGCGCCAATCATACGGCAGCGCGATGCCGCAGATCGCGACAGCCGCCCCCACGGCCGACGCCTTCTTCGAGGTGCCCCCCCGTGCAGAACTGCCGGAGACGCCACGGTCCGCCGGTGTCAGGGCCTCCCGGGCACCTCGTGGCAGTCTGGACAGCGAGCCTCGTAGCAGTCGGCGCCGCCGACAAGGATCAGAGGCGAGTCCCAGGGCGCGGGGCGTCCGTCGATGATGCGTTGGGTGCGGGTCGCGACGCCGTGGCACCTCTGGCAGATGGCCGTGAGCAGAGAGACCTCGTCCGCCAGCGCCATCAGGGTCGGCATGACCCCGAAGGGCTCACCGCGGAAGTCCTGGTTGAGACCGGTCACGTAGACCAGGTGGCCTTCGCGCAGCAACCCCCGAACGACGTCCGCGAGGTCGTCGCCGAAGAACTGCCCCTCCTCGATGGCGACCACGTGGCAAGGCTCCCCGGCGATCTGGGCAGCCGAGTCGACGACGATCGCCTCCATCTCGGTCCCAAGACGGGAGCGCGCCATGTGGCCGTCGCGAGAGTCGACCGAATGCTTGTAGATCGCTACGGAGTCGCCGGCCACCGCGTGGCGCGACAGCAGGCGGATGAGCTCGCCGGTCTTGCCGCTGCTCATGCAGCCCGCGATCACATGCAGCCGACCCGACCTGCCAGACATGGTGCCTCCTCGATGCTTCAACACAAGTAGCGGCTACACAATAGCGGAGGCGCGAGCGCGGGAAGAGGGAGTCCGCGCTCGGGGCTCTGGACAGCAGGGGCTCCCATGGGGTTTCCTCTCCGAGTACCGAACATCCGCAAATGGAGGAGACGACGTGTCGAAGGCCAAGCTCTACTTCCTTGAGACCAGACCCCAGTTCCTGCTGCTCTCCGTTGTGCTGGTCCTGCATGGCTCGGCGCTGGCCGCTTGGGCGAAGCCGGGGTCATTCAACCTGCTGAACATGCTGCTGGCGATGGTCGGCCTGGCCCTGATACACGGGAGCGTGGACGCCCTCAACGACTGGCACGACTACGACAAGAGCGGCATCGACAAGGCGACCCGGCAGACCCCGTTCTCGGGCGGCAGCGGCTTGGTGCCGACCGGGAAGCTCACGGCCAGAGACGCTCTGATCGTCGGAGTCGGCACTCTCGTGGTCGGGTGCGCCATCGGCCTGTACCTGGCGTGGGTCTCGTTCCAAGCGACCGGCGCGGCAACGCTTCTGATCATCGGGGTCATCGGCGCGCTCTCCGTGGTGCTGTACACACCGCTGTTCACGAAGATCGGTCTCGGCGAGATCGTCGCCGGGCTCGGGCTGGGGACGCTGCCGGTCATCGGCACCTACTACCTGATGACGGGTACGATCGACGCGGCCGCCTGGGTCTCCTCCATCCCGGCGTTCCTGCTGACCTACAACCTCCTGCTGCTCAACGAGTTCCCGGACATGGACGCGGACATCGCGGGCGGGCGCCATCACATGATCGTGCTGCTGGGCAAGAAGCGGGGCCGATGGCTCTACGTCGCGGCCGCGGCCGGCGCCTACGTCGCGATCGCGGTGGGCGTGGCCCTCGGGATCCTGACGCCTTGGGCGCTCGTCGCGCTCGTGGCCGGCATCTTCGCCTTCAAGGCCATCGCCGGGGCGATCAAGGACTACGACAGCTTCGAGAAGCTCATCCCCGCCCAGGGCGCCAACGTGATCGCGGTGCTGTCCACCAACGCCCTGCTCGCGATCGGCTATCTGGTGGCGGCGCTCCTGCGCTAGCGGATCCGCGTGACGCGAAGGCGCCCGCCCCCCGAAGGGAGCGGGCGCCGGTCGAACGCGGGATGCGCGCGGAGACTACGCCTCGATGATTCGCATGGCTTCCTCGCGGTAGGCGTCCATCACGTACGGGATGCCTGAGACTTCCGACGCCTCGCGGGTGAGCGCCATGAGGTCGTTGCGGGAGATCGTGGACAGCTTCATGTTGCGGCTGCCGCTCATCAGCTGCTGGAGACCGACCTTGATCTTGTCCGTGTACGTGTACACGCCGAGCGCACCGCCCGGGAAGACGTCCACCTCTTTGCCGTACTTCGCCCTGAGCGTCTCGTAGGTGACGAACAGCTCCTCCTTGGTGGCGCCGAACTCGGAGACGACCTTCGGCAGGTCCTTCTCCGCGAGCCACTTCTCGATGTTCTTGCCGACGAAGCCCGGGATCATCAGCGCCCTGCCCATGCAGACGGCCACCGTGTAGGGAGCACCCATCGCCAGTGCCTTGAAGACGTGGTCCTCGGTGGAGAAGCCGCCCGCTATGGCGATCGAGGGGATGAAGGCCCCCTTGGCGGCGAGCTTGCCCAGCAGCTCGTTGGCCATCGACTGCAGATAGAACGTGGGGACTCCCCACTCCTCCATCATGCGCCACGGGCTCATCCCAGTGCCGCCCGGCGCCCCGTCGATGGTGAGCATGTCGATCCTCGCGTTGCTCGCCCACTTGATCGCCATGGCGAGCTCGCGCATCGGGTACGCGCCGGTCTTGAGGGTGACGCGCTTGGCGCCCAGCGCGCGCAGGCGCTCGACCTCCTTGTAGAAGCCGTCCTCGTCGACGAACCCGAGGCGGCTGTGGCGCTCGAACTGGTGGATCGAGTTCTCCTTGAACGCTGCCTGGACGGCGGGGTCGCTCGGATCGGGGGTGATCAGGTAGCCACGCTTCTGCAGCTCCAGCGCGCGCTCGAGGCTGTCGACCTTGATCTCGCCGCCGATGCACTTGGCGCCCTGGCCCCACTTCAGCTCGATGGTCTCTACGCCGAGCTTCTCGACCACGTACTCAGCGACGCCGAGGCGGGTGTCCTCGACGTTCATCTGCACGAGGATGTCGCCGAAGCCCTCGTGGTAGCGGCGATAGGCCTCGACGCGGCGCTTCATGTCGGGCGAGTCCGTGACCTTGCCGTGCGAGTCGCGCTCGAGAGCGGGGTCGATGCCGCAGACGTTCTCGCCGCAGACCAGCGAGATGCCGGAAATGGCAGCGCCCACCGCGAAGTGGTCCCAGTTCTTGCGCGCGATCTCGGTCGAGCCCAGCGCGCCGGTGAAGATCGGCACCCGCATCTTGACCTTGTTCTTGTCGCCGAACT
>CAAGKR010287973.1_pt1 | contig 16399 bp, 15 predicted proteins | sample 2556971 | NCBI WGS metagenome assembly CAAGKR01 (sample SAMEA5207829, study PRJEB30636) | soil metagenome | biome: forest; feature: boreal; material: soil | place: USA | collected 2011-09 | depth 1 m | reverse complement strand
GGACGCTGGTATCCGAGAAATCCGGCGTGATCGGCACGCCAGCAATCGATGGTGATCAGCACCAGCGCGCGCGGCGCCGCCATCACACCGCTCCCTGGGCGGCGGCCAAGCGCGAGTTCCAGTCTGACTGATTGGCGGCAACGTCGACCCGCACTTTGCCTCGCAGGAATGCACCCTCGGTGACAATTCCGTACAGGTCTTGGTCGTGCACGTAAAGCAATTCCGGGTGCCGGGCTTCCAACCCGCTCAACAGCGAATCAAGGGCCTTCAGCGAGTGCGTGCGGAAATCCTTCAGCGAGGAGTGGAAGTTGATGGAGTGCACTGAAATAATCACCGGTAATCCGCGCGCGAAGCAACTGCCGGCAACCTGAAGATATTTTTCGATGTCTAACTCGTGGTGACTGGGCTCGAAGTCAATCGTCCGGTAAAGATGCAGGACCCCGAATTCATCCACATGCGGCGCTCGCAAACCGTGCCCGCTTCCGTTCTCAGCGATCCGTATCCCCGCCTCCGCCCACGCCCGATGCGTGTCCTTATTCGCCCGGCAGCCCGGCGCGCAGGCCGAGACCGGATGGGTTCCGAACATCGCAGAAAAATTCTCGCGCGCTTGCTGGATCAACACCTTCTGCTGCTCCGCGGAAAGAAACCCGGCATGCGGCTTTTCCGGATTACAGTACTCATACCCGATCCACGGCATCCGCCAGTAAATGTAGGGCGTCTCCGCCTCCCACAGCAATCGCAGCAATTCCGCCCGCTCGCCGCCTTCCGCCAGCGCGTTCTCGACCGCAACCGGACAGAAGTGTGTCGTGCCATGCAACGCCGGATAAAATACGCCTTGATCAATTCCGGCGCGATAGGACTCAAACAACCCCGGGCGTGACCAGTCCCCCGGCAACCCCTTGGCCAGCGGAAGCGTTTCTATGCTCCTGTATCCCACGTCCCGCATCTTCTTGAAGTCCAGGTTGGCCGTACAGACATTCATCACCATGCACGGCGGCCGTCCCGTCGAGTCCCGATGACGCCCCAGAAGCGATGCCACCGCCGTCACATCGGCGGCAGTTTCAAGGCTGTAGAGATCGTAAACCCGTTCGCCCAGCCGCAGCCCCCGCGAACGCAGCCTGTCAAAACCTTCGCGGTCGCGAATCCCCACCCGCCCCCAATCGTCGCTCTGCAGGACGACCAGCGGCCGCGAGAATGCAAGGCCCGGTTGTTCCACCTTCCGGCGAAACAGGTTAAGCACCGCTTCCAGCAATTGCCCCCCCACGCGCTCCCCGTTCAGCAGTCTATCCAACCCGGAACGCTTTTAAGTTAACCCCTAAGGTGCAAGTCCAGTTGCATCGACCTTATCTTACTTTCTCGCATTCGACATGGAATGAACGGTCTTCAGATGTATCCCAGCCCCTTTAATCTCTCTTCGATAATCTGCTGCTCTTTCTTATCCATCTTGAGCGCGTCATCGCGAACCAATTCCTCCAGCGCGGCAGTCAGGAGTTCTTCCAGCCCACCGAACCGATAAGCAAACTTCTGCTCCGCCGCATGGCACAGATCTTCTCGCAGAGCGACAGTCCGCATTGGATCGCTCAAAAGTTCACTCCATTCTTTCTCAGGTTCAGTACGATCTTTGCCCAAACCATGCGCGCAATCTGCTGGTCTTCCCCATCCAACCCCAACATCAGAAGCAGCCCCAGAAAAGACGCGTACGCGCCGGCCAGTGCAAAAACTGCAATCTTCCACGGTGAATGCCCACCCGTAGAAGCCTGACTCAAACCGAAAAGAATTGCGCCGGAAACCAGCGTGGGCAATGCCAGCTTCAGATATCCAGCGTTATACGGAAACAGCTGCAGCTTGCGGCGCGCCGAGACCAGCGACCATATATTCGTGGTTGCCACGGTGATTGCCGATGCCAGCGCCGCACCCGGCATTCCCAGTCGCGGCACCAGGTAAAGGCTCAGCCCAATCATCAACGCCGCATTCACCGTCTGGATCTTGATCATTTCCATCTGATGGCCCGACATGATCAGCAAAAATCCCACCGACCCCACCGCGCAGTTGATCAGTTGACCAACCGCGCCAATCGCCAGCACGGTCGCCCCGGACTGGAACCCGGGCCCAAAAATCCCCATCAGCGGCCGCGCGAACACACCAATGGTCAGCGCTAGCGGGATCGTCGAAATTACGATCCACTTGGTCAGCGTTACGTAAAGCTTTTGCAGCAGAAGCCGGTTCCCCACCGCATGCAATTCGGCAATGATCGGCGAAAATATCTGGTTCACCGACTGCAATGCAATCGGCACAAAGCCCACCAAGGCCATGGCCACTGCATAAATTCCAACTTGTTTCGGCGCGAGATAGTAACCGAGAACAATCTTATCGCTCTGCGACAAAGCGAAATCCACCGCAGCAAGACCAAATGCGGCCGCGGAAAAAGCCACCACCTTCCTCTCGACTGGGACCCGGGCCCCTCCGGCCCGGGCCTCCGTCGGCGTCAGCTTCCACACCGCAACCGCCAACAGCGCCAGGACCAGCGTCGCGCTTGCCACCTGCGCAATCATGTAGCCGCGCAGCCCAAAGCCAAGACTGATGAGGAGGATTCCAAGTAAGATGTTCACCGGAGTGCCGATGAAGTGCGTGATGATCGTCCGCCGTGCCACGTCCCGGTATCCGGCCATGACCTGGCCCAGAAAGGCGGTAAGCACGCCGAACAGCATGATCAGCGCAAACGCCCAGAAATAAGACCGCAGTGCCGGAGCGTGATAAAAATGCACCGCCACCCACGGCCCGGCGACCATCACCACCACTCCCAGCAGCAGATTGCCCACCGAGAGCAAGGCCAGGCCGCTGCGCAGAAACGCACCCAGCCGCGCGAACTGACCACTGGCGGAATACTCAGCTACAAACCGCGCCGCCGCAGTCGGAAGCCCGACTGCATTGAACAGTCCAAGAAACCCAACAATGCTCATGCCCAGGGCATACAATCCCAGGGCTTCCGCCCCCAACTTGCGGGCCAAATAGATTTTGAAAAAATACCCTGCTGCAGCGGTGAGGATCGTTCCCGCGAAGTACACCGCGGACTGTCGCGAAATGCTTCCAATTCTGCGATGAAACTCGTTCCCGATTGCCTGCGATGGAAGCAGTACCGGCGTGGCCTCATGCACTATCGGGATGTCGGGCAAGGTCGCCATTGTCATCCTATGCGGCCGGAGTCAAGTCCAAAACCGGTCCGCCGGTTTTTTCAATTTTCAGCGCCGTGATCCGATCCAGCGGCCACCTCTTCTTCCGCACCAGAGAAAAACGCCTGGTGAATCCAGCGCGCTCCAGCCCGCGTACCGAGTTCAAATTCGTGGCTGCGCTGAAGATCCATGGCCGCTGCCCTCGCTCCAGCGCCCGTTCGGAAACCATGGAAGTACACCGTCCGTAGTGGCCGCGTCCGCGCTCCGACTCCGGAGTCCAGCAATCGAACAGTAGCACTGAATCTGCACCCGGTTGCTTAAGCTCACAACCGAGTTCCGCCATCCGGAAGCCCTCAAACGGCCCAACCCAGCAGAAATGCACCGGAATATCTCCAGGTGCCCGAACCAGCGCGTACCCCGCAGCCCCCGCGGACTGCAATCGGCCCGCAGCCCGGAACAAGTACTCCCGGGTATTCGAATCGTCCTCGTACGCCATCGCCGCAGTCGCTAGCAGATTGATAGACAGCGGCCGCAAATGTAGACCCTGCTGCGATTGAAGAAAGGCCCGAGGCTTCCACTCAAAGAAAATAACTTCCGCTTCACGAAAGAGCGCATCCGTCGCTCGCGAGAAATAATGCCGGATGGAACGTAAAGCTCCCTGCTCGGCAATCCGATTGCGAACAGTTGAGATGCGCGCCAGAGACCTTCGCACGCGGCCCTCCACGGCAGGAGACTTGGCTACCGCGCTCGCCACCTTGTAACGGCAAACCTCCCACGCCAGCCGACCTTTCGAGCGGCTTAACGTGACATGGAGAGTTTGCCGCCCGCTCTTCGCATACCGGTCCTTGTACCCTTCGTCCCCCAGGCCAAGATCCACCGCGTGAATGCCCGGATCTTCCGACGATCGCAAAAGGATTTCGTAAAACAGGCACGATCCCGGCCCCGGGCTCACATGTTGCAGTTCCGTATCAAACACCGGGAGGTACCAGAACCAGATCCCCGCGTGCCGAAATCCATAGTGCCAGGCAACGGTGCGATCACCGACTTTCAGCGTGCTCAGCACCAGCCTCCCTTGCGCAGACAAGAGCTTCGCGAGTTCACCTAAGAAATCTCGTCGTTCGCGGCCCACCAGATTGCTGGTCCGGCCCAAACTCAAAAATCTGGCGACACTTGCGGTCGCGAGTCTGGGAAACTCCGCCGTGAATTTCTCCACCGTTCCGGTGTGGTCAACCGCAATTTCCCCCATTCCATTCAGGGCTTTTCGCGCCCGCTTCGAATGGCGTCGCGCCGACCTCCCAATCTGCACCCGCTCTTCCTCTGATTGCAACGCAATCTGCGCGCAGAAATAAGCCGGTCTCGCGAAGCTTGCGTAACCAGACATCCGAGCCGCCGCCCGCAGTGCCACAGCCGAAGCCGAATCCTTGGGGAGATTCGCCAGTTTGAGATCCGTGGCTCCCATTCCGCGCAGTTCTCGCATTACCAGCTCAATCCATTCCTTCCGGTCGGCGGGTGCAGAAAGGAAATCGCAGTAATCCGCTGTTGTCGCAGTCAGAAAACAAACTTCGCCGCCCGCATCCAAAGAAAACGCCACAATCCCAGCCAGCTGCTGTCCCCGATACCCGGCAAAAACCAGCGGACGGAGAGAAGCGCTATATCCGCGCGCCACCGCTCGCGCCCATTCCCAGGTGTAAAACACCTCAGGACGCTCCATCGCTTCGACCAACCCGTTCCACTGCCGCCGAAATTCCTCGTCCTCGCGAACTTCCCGGTGCAGCACCACCTGCATCTCACTCACGCACTCACTCCTACATCCGCTTGAAGATACTTCTCGCGCACCGTGCGGTAGAACCCCGACACATGCGCTTCCAGCTCGGCAGCCGTCGTCGTCGAAGAAACATGGATCCTCGGAAACGCAAACCAACCTGCTCCAACCCCGCCTTCCACATTCATGAAAGCGCATCGGAACCCTGCCCGCTCAGCCAGTTCCGGCTCACGCGCGCTTACTGCCTCCAGATTTCCAAAAGGATAGGCAAGCGCCCACACCGGTTTGCCAAGCGCCGCCTGCAAGCCGGCGCGGCTCTGAGAAATTTCCTGCAATGCCAGATCTTCCGGCATTTGTGAAAGCATCGGGTGCGAAAGGGTATGTGCGCCAATGGTCATCCCCGCGTCCGCCAGCTCTCGAAACTCAGCCAAATTCAACATGAAAAATCGCCGCCGGACTGCCTGATTTTGAGAGTATTCCGATTCAAAATCATCGGATATGCCAAGCTGGGTTCTCATGTCCTGAAGAATCTGATTTCGAGCGCCCTCGTCGAACGCCGAAAGCTTTCGGATCATTTCCCGCCACAGCGCGCGTACCTGTGAAATCTTCTTCCCTGCCTCGAGCAACCAGAGAAAAAGCTGCTCGTACCAAAGCATGGAAGGCTGGTTCGCCAGCGAGCCGCCCGTGACAAAAAACAGAAACGGAACGTCGAGCTCCCGCACCAGTGGCAGCATCTCGGTGAGTGTATTCAGCAGCCCGTCATCGCAAGTCAGCAAAACCGACTGTGGCGGCAGACGCAGTTCGCCCTCCCGCCAATGCAAAAATTCTTCTGGAGAAATGACGTTGTACTTGGACTTGAGCAGGCGAATCTGGCGAACAAACGCTTCCGGAAGCACCAAATGCCCGTCCAGCACTGGATCGCGGACTTCATATCCCGGCGGCAGAATCCCGTGATACGTCACCACCGCTGGCCCTGCACTCGCCGAGCGCCGCAGATACCCCGACCAGCTCAACCCGGGATACACCACATGCTTCAGCAGCGGACTGACAATCCTCATTCTGCCTTCACCAGCTCCCAGGCGAGCGGAGACCCTCGTTCAATATCGCAGGCCGCGCAACGCCCCAAAATCTCCCCAAGATACCGCGTGTGCAGACCGTGCGCCGGACGAATGGATCGAACATTCTTGCTGGTAAACATTTCTCCGCGCTTGACGTCTTCCACCACAAATAGCGACCGGCGGAAAACCCGGCTGCTGCTTTCGTGCTCTCCCGCCCCAATTCGTCCTTGCCCCAGCGCCTTCTCCGCCACCCGCACCGCATCAACCATGCTCTTGAATTCGTGCGGCTCTAGCGAGAATCCGCCGTCCGGCCCTCCGTCCGCCCGAGAAAGTGTCAGATGTTTTTCCACGATGCACGCCCCCAGCGCGACCCCCGCCACCGGAACCGCAATCCCCATCGTGTGATCAGACAGCCCCGCCGGCAGCCCGAATCTGCGCGCCAGCTCGGGAATCGCCCGCAAGTTCATCTCCTCCGCCCGCGACGGATACTCGCTGGTGCACTTCAGCAACGCAATTTGCCGCGCTCCCGCCTGCCGCGCCGCTCCCAGCGCCTCGTCGATCTCCTCCACCGTCGCCATCCCTGTGGAAATAATCAATGGCTTCCCCGTGGACGCCATTTTCTGTATCAGCGGCAGATCCACCAGCTCAAACGAAGCCACCTTGTATGCGGAAACCTTCATCCCTTCCAGAAAATCCACCGCCGTGTCGTCGAACGGAGAAGAAAACAAATCAAGCCCGCAATCTTCCGCAATCTGCTTCAGCCGGGGCTGCCATTCCCAGGGAGTAAACGCCTCAGCGTACAAGTCATATAGCGTCCGGCCATCCCACAGCGTTCCGCCGCCAATGCGAAAAATTTCCCGGTCGCTGCGGATCGTGATCGTGTCCGGCGTGTAAGTCTGCAGCTTGATCGCGTCCGCCCCCGCATCCTTCGCCGCCGCAATCAGGCGCGCCGCCTTGTCAAACTCCTGCTGATGGTTGGCCGAAAGCTCCGCAATCACGTAAACCGGATGGCCCGGCCCAATCGCGCGCTCGCCAATTTGAAAAGGCATTGCCTCGGGAATCTTCACTACCGGTGAGGAAAGCAATTCAATCCTATTCGACACTTTTCTGCATGATAGTGAGACTGAGGCGCACCCGCAATCAGAGGTTCACACTCGGTATCTATTGCGATAACGTAGATTGCAATGCATGATGCAGCGTCGCATTGGAATCAGCTCCACGGAAGTCCGCGCTTCCGCCCTGCCTACCCCAACGAACACGTCGTCCGCTTCTTGATCGCAACTCGCGGACTAGTGAGCCGCTCTACGCCTGCGCGTTTTCTGGACATAGGAGTCGGCGCCGGACGCCACGCTAAACTGGCCTCCGAACTCGGATTTTCTCCGTGCGGCGTGGATATTTCTCTCGTCGGCCTCTCCCACGCTTACCAGGGCTTTCGTGACGCCGGCACCCCGCTCTCGTTCGCGCAAGCTTCCATGCTCCGCCTGCCGTTCGCCGACCAAAGCTTCCAGGCAGTTCTCAGCTTCGGCGTCTTCTATTACGGTCGCGCGGCGGAAATGAAACGAGCCATCCATGAAACCCATCGCGTCCTGGCCCCCGGCGGCAGGGCCTTCGTGGTCCTGCGCACCACCGCCGACTACCGCTTTGGTAAAGGCCTCGAACTCGAGCCCAACACCTTTCAACTCAACATCTCCGACACCAACGAGCTCGGGACGATCCAGCACTTCCTCGCCGCCCCCGACATTCCTGATTACTTTTCCGGATTCTCGCAGGTCAGCTTTGAAAAGACGGAAACCACTTTCGCCGACCGCGCGAATCTTAACTCCGACTGGCTGATCACCGTAGAGAAGTAGCTTTCGCGGTTCTAGGCCGACGCCTGCTGCGGCGCCGCAACTTGCTCCGGCAGCAACGCCACTCGCCGCCCACTGCGCAGGATCTCCAGCGACTTCGGCCCTTCGTTGAAAATCAAGTCCAGCGCCGCCGCATATGGGCAAAAAGGAGGGAACTGTTGGGAATATTCCGGGTGCTCGTAATGATGAAACTCAACCTCGATCCCGGCATTGACGAATAATTCCAGGTCGCCCACCAGATACTCCGCCGATGCCCGCGGTGAAAGATACGAATCCGCCTTCAACTCGCCGCAGATATTCACCAGCAGCTCCGAACGCCGCCCTGTAGCCTTCATCGCAGAAGAGCGCACCATCGGAGTCTGGACTCCAAGTACCACGCAAAACCACCGCAGCAGGCCAATGTTCAAGTCGGCCAGTAATCCCTTCGACTTCGCGTTGAGTATGTCGCCCAGCTCTGGATAATAGGAATCAAAATACGCCGTCCGCCGGTAACTCAGTTCAATGCCTCGCAGGTGCTTGCGCACAAATTCCGGGTCGCGGATTTCAACCTGGCCAATCTGTTGCCCGAAGTGGCCACGATAACTCACCGGCACCGTCAACCATTGCAGGCCGGTCGGCGTTTTAATTCGGTTTCGGTGCTGCCACGACTGCTTCTCAAACTGCACCGAGTCCAGCAACACGAATGCATCTACCTGGTCCATCATGTCAAAGTACCCAAGCCACGGAAGATACGTCGGCTGGCAGATGGCAATTTTCAAACCCGCTCCTCCTCCGCGCCCTTGTGGCGCTCGCTTCGCTAAACCGCTATCGCCGTAGTCCGCATCGCCTGAACTCCCAAAATAGCCGCCGCAATCTTCTTCATGTCCTCGCGGCCATAGCGGTGGTCAATTGGAACATTCAAAATGCGCGACGAGAGATCCATCGCATCTATATCCGCTGTGTCGCACACCCACTCCACCGGACAATAAATGTCTTCCCGTTGTAGCGACCTCTGATAATGATCCCGGTGTTCCCGGTTTTCAAAAACCAGCGCAACATCGAACGGCGCGTGACCCTCTGGCCAGTGGTGAAACGCGGGCTTAGCTACCGCCCAATCCTCCAGCAACTCCAGCAACGTTCGCGCGTTCTCCACCCGCTGTTGACGCCATACCTTGGGCACTCCGCGCGATAAGATCGCGCTCGAAAGCGGCGACATCGCCGAACCGTCCTGCCGTCCAAGCTCCCCTTCCCCTTGCAACTGCAACTTGCGAAACGCAGGCTTGATCTCCGCGCCCAGGGACCCGCTAAGGTAGAAGCGCTTATACAGCATCGCTCCGGCCTTCAACATGCTCCCGCGGTAATCGTCGACCCCGGACGGAGGCGCCGGCAGCAGCCTGCCTGCGGGGGACCACAAGATCGCGCCATCAGGGACCGGCACCGTTTTTCGGATCGAACAAACCGCATAATCCGCCCTCGACTCCCGTGCCCACGCCGAAAACGGGTCCTGTGTATGGTCCTCGACCAGGATGCACTCGCGCCGCAGTCTCCATCGCTGCCACGGTTCAGGCCTGCGCACGCCCAGGTAGTTCACCGCCAGCACCAGATCAGTTTCCGCGGGCTGCAAGCTCTCGAAGTCCGGCTCTGCCCACCGGCAATCATCGCGATACTCGCGAATGTCGGCCACGGGGAGGCAAGAAAGCGCAACCTCCGGACAAAAGAAAGTTGGCAGCCACAGCCGGGGCCGCTTCGGCTGCAGGGCGCACAAAGACGCGATCGCATGGCGGCACAGGGCGTAGTATTCGGCCGGTTGCGGCCATTTCCACGCGGGAAGGCTAAACTCCGTCTCCCAGTGGAACATGCTGCCGATTTCTTGCCGTACTCCCACTAGCTAAACTCCCGTCAAGGATTTGTGCTTTACCATCGCCGCCACAACTCGCTCCGCACCGCGTCCATCAATCCGCCGGGAGGCCGCTAACGCCGTCCTCGACCGTCCCTCGAAGTCATCCATGAACTGCTCAATGCGCAACGCCAACGCTTCTACATCAAACTGGTGATGCCAGCCCATCGCAGCTGCCAAGCCTTGCGTCGCATATTCCTCAGCCGTGCGGACATGGTTGTCGGCAATCGTGACCAGCAGCATCGGAACTCCCAGCACTGCCAACTCCGCGCAAGTGCCGCCCGGCGCCGAAATTACCGCATCTGCACCACCAAGGGCCGCCGCCATGTCCTGCACATCAACCTGAATCCGCATCCAGTGCGGGCTCGTCTCCACTGCCCGCTTCCACGAACTCACATGCGGACTGGCTCCGCCGCCGATAACAGTAATCTGCAAGCCGTCTGCGCGAACTCTGTCCAGGGCCTGCAATACTCGCAGAGTCACATTGTCAGGGTCGCTGCCTCCCATGGTCACAACCAGATTCTTCGCGAGCAGCGGCGCAGGTTTTTCTTGCCGCCGCATACCGAACTCACGCCGTAACAACGCAAACTCCGGCCCCGCTAGGATTTCCCCATCGAACCGCCCCCGATACGCGTCCGCGCTAGCGAAAACATTGGGGTTCAGGATCATCTCCGCTCCGTACCCGTCGCGACTTCCATGGTCATCGATCAACAGAATCGGGGTGAGCGCAAGTTGCAGCCGCCGCAGAAATTCCTCGCCAAAATGGTATCCATCCAGCAGCAGCCATTCGGCGTTTAGCTCGGCAGCAATCGCGGATGTTTCGCTTGCATCCCGGATCGAGCCGGCAGCCGCGCTGACGCGCCGCACCGAAATTCTCTCCGCTCCGAGTCGCCGTTCCGTGGCAGCGTCCACGTCGCACACAAATACCACCTCGCCTCCCGCATCCTGCCAAGCCTGGGCCAGCGCCAGACACCGCATGACGTGTCCGGTTCCCATCTGCACGCTGGCGTCTGCCCGCACCAACAGAGTTCCGGCGGTCATTCATCTCCTCGCAGTAATTCTTCGCTCTTCATACCGCGGCGGCCTGCCGCACCATCGCACGCCCAGAAAGCAGTTCACGCAACCGCGCGGGAGCAATCGGACTCGAACAATCAGCCTGCACTCCCGCTCTTCCCCGGAACGCTTCCAGCATCTTAGGAATGCCGTCGGGAATCCCCGCGATGTCGGCTGGCGACCGCAGTCTGACGCCAGCCCCAAACCTACAGAACTGCTCGCTGTAGCCGGACGAAAAATACTCCAGCCACTCACACAGAAAACACGGGACTCCGCGCAACGCACAATCCATCGCCGCCGTTGAAAGCACGGTGACAGCGAACCAGGTCTTCTGCAATAGTTCTTCGTTCAGCGCTCCGCTCACAACTCGAATTCTGCCGCAGCGCATCGGCTCAACCCTTTCGATCATCTTCCGCCGCTCGCTCGCGCTCTCCATGGGATGTAACTTGACCACCAACTCCCTGCCCGTTTCTTCCGCCAGCTTCGCCAGCGGAGGAATCAAGTCCCGGTAAAATTCTTCCGTCCTGCCGCCGAATACTTCGTAAGGTTCAGAAAAGAAGACGATCGACGGAGCGTGCCCGCCCTCTGCCCTGTGCGGCGCGGCTGCCGACTGCGGCGGGCCGCCAATTTCGACCTGATCTTCTCTTACCCCGCACACCCGGGTCAGATAGTCATGCTCCATCCTGCCTTTCGCCAGGACAACATCGCCATGAGTTCTCTTAAACAAGTGGCCCCCGTCCAGCGCTCCGTGGTGGCACGTCAGGGTTGGCAAATCCCGCTGCTTGGCGAGGATAAGAGGAATGCGCGTGTACGCATTCGTATCGTCGCAACACAGAACCGCCTCCACCGGCTCGGTTTCAAGCACCCGCAGCCATGCATTCCGAATCCCCAAACCCGTTTGCAGTGATTTCGAGAAACCGGCAAAGACCCCGAGACGATCGAGAATCGCCAACTCCCGCACCGGGCCCAACTCGGCGCGAAGCTGCTCCCACTCCCGACGCAGTTCCGAAAATTCCCGCTGCACCGCTGGCGTGCCGCCAGCATACGAAGCCAGCCTCGCCGCCTCCACATTGGACGGCAGCGGTTCCACCCACCCGCTTTGCCGGGTCGTGACCAGCAGAAATTCCGTATCCGGCAGCATCTCTGCATACCGGATTGCCATCCGCGAAACATTTACGTACGCGCTAGGCAGCAACACCACCGGCTGCGCCCGCGCCGCGGGCCTGGATGAGAATCTCCCGCGTATCCGATAGTCACTGTCGTACTTGTCCCAAAATATTCCGCCCAGCTGCGAGGCAGAGAATCTCTTCGGCAGGCTCATGTAGTGCTGCAACCTGTCCAGCAGCGAGACCTTGCCCGAAGAGAAGCAGCGAATCTCCCGGCCCAGCATCTGTCTGAGAGTGTGAGCGTGAAATCCGCCGCGAGTCGCGAACACCTCATCTCCCTCTCGCAGACTGTCGGCGAATCTCTGCAGCCTGAGAATGCTTCCAATCTGGTGGTCGAAATGAATCGAAAGCAACTCCCACCAGTCGAGTCCCTCGTCATCCATCAACCGGCCTTGCCCAGCTTCAAGCAGCCGGCGGACGTGGTGGTATTCATCCAAGTCAACCCCGCCCAGTGTTTCTATCGCGCTACCAAACAATTCACCCCAGCGCTGGTACGCGTTCGCTCCCGCCAGCCCCAGGTCGACAACCCGGTCCCAGGTCTGTTGCGCCCACGGGCCGCGCAATGGATCGTCCGCGGAATGGAGTAAAAGAATTTTCACGGCCTCACGCACAAGTGGACGCTTCGTGCAGAGTCTTCTGCACAACATGCGAATTCAATGCCGCCAGATCTGGACGCCGCTCCAGAAGTGCAACCACATCTTGCCAGCTCATCGTGTCCTGATTATCGAAACTCGCATACACGGCCCGCATGAGCTGCAGGTCGTCGCCCGTATCCAGCGTCAAACGATAGCGGCTGTAGTCCCCGGGCGCCGAGATCGACGAAATCCGAAAGAGCTCGGGATGCTCATAGAAGAACGGCGTCACGTGCTCCCGTTCATACTCCTTGCTCGCTTCGCGCCAGGCTTGCTCAAGCGCGCTTACGGAAAACACTTCCGCGCTAATGCCCAGTGGATAAGTCTCCTGCGAGTTGCTGCTGTAGTCAGCGCCGCTGTTCAAAAAAACTTCGATCGTCTGATCGACGACTTCCGCATCGATGAGCGGACAGTCGGCCGTAATGCGGACCACCGCATCCGAAGGCCAGCCTTGCGCGGCCCGATAGTAGCGGTCCAGCACGTCATCTTCGCTGCCGCGAAAACATGGAACCTGCAAGCGGGCGCACTCAGCCGCCACGGCGTCGTCCCCGCTCGCAACGCTGGTGGCAACCACGATCTGGTGCAACAACTTGGCCCGGCCAAGCCGACGCACCACTCTGCCCAAAGCACTTTGACCGCCCAGATCCATCAGGACCTTGCCCAGCAGCCTCGTACTCCCCATGCGCGCCTGGACGATCGCGTTGATTCTCAAATTGCCTCGCAAAAATAACGACCGCAGCTCAGCGCTTCTTTCTCAACAGGAACACCGTATCCACGTTCTGGTTCTCCAGATACGGCAAGTGATGCTCCCGAACCAGGTCCAAATCATTGAAACCTTCCAGATACCGCCGCGCATAATCCATCTTCCATAAAAGCTCCTCGTGACCGCGGTAGTTCACCGAAGTGACGTCCGGAGCGTAATACTCCGTTCCCCAAATGTAGGTCTTCGCACAGCGGTGGATTTCCGCCATGGCCCGGGGCAGGTCCTCTGGCGCAATGTGAATCAACACGCCGGAAGTGAACACCACGTCGAAGGAATCGTTTTCGTAAGGCAAAGCCAACGCCGAACCCTGCCGGATGGCAACGTTCCCGAGCCGGGATTTCGCGATTTCCACCGCGTAAGACTGCAGTTCAATCGCCGACAGGTTCGTATAACCATCCTCCTGCAGTTGCAGCAGTTGGTTTCCGACATTGCAACCCACTTCCAGAAAACTCGCGTCTTTAGGAATACCCTGCAAAAAAACCTGATTGATCTCTCTCCTGGTAACCCCATAGTTCCCGAACCACAGGGCATTCATGTCTCCGACGTCCAGCGTATTGCGGTCCGTGTATGCGCGCCCGAACTCACCCTTCCACACCTGCATCTGGACCGTCTCAGCGCTCCCGGTTACACCCGTATCCCCACCTTCGTGCATGTTCACGCCCGTCACCTCGCGTAGTGTCCTATGACTTTTTCGATCGCCCGCACCACATCCTCTACGTCCCCATCGCTCATCCCGTGAAACATCGGCAAACTGATCAAGCTTTCGTACGCCGCCTCAGCCATCGGAAACTCCCCCCCGCGGTATCCAAACTGCTCCTTGTAATAAGGATGAAGGTGTACCGGAATGTAGTGCACATTCACCCCTATGTTCTCCGCCCGCAAGGCACGGAAAACCTCCGCTCTGCCTCCCGAAAGCTTCGCCAAATCCAGCCGTATCGGATACAGATGCCACGCAGGCAGGACTTCATTCCTCGCGGCGGGAAACGAAATTCCCGGCATCCCGCGAAAAGCCCCCGTGTACTGCGCGGTTATCTCTCTTCGCCGCGCCAGATTCGCTTCCAGCTTCGTCAGTTGCTGCAGGCCCAGCGCGCAGGCAATATCCGTCAGCCGGTAATTAAACCCGAGCAGAACCATCTCGTAGTGCCACTGCCCTTCCCGCTGCCGGTCGCGCGCATTGCTGCTGATTCCGTGATTGCGGAATTTCCTCAGCGTCTCCGCTAGGGCGGCGTTGTCCGTCGTGACCATTCCGCCCTCGCCCGTAGTCAAATGCTTAACCGGATGAAAGCTGAACACGGTCATGTGCGAAACACTTCCCACCCGCCTCCCGCGATACTCCGCGCCCAACGCATGGCAGGCGTCTTCAATCACCGTCAGCCCATGCCGCTCGGCGATCGCGAGCATCGCTTCCAAATCAGCCGGATGCCCCGCATAATCCACCGGCAGCAGCGCCTTGGTTCGCGAGGTCACCACACTCCGCACTTGTTCCGGATCAAGATTCAGCGTGTCGGCAGCAATGTCCGCAAAAACCGGCTTCGCTCCCTGGTAGAGAACGCAGTTCGCAGTCGCCGCAAACGTCAGCGGAGAAGTAATCGCTTCATCTCCCGCTCCCAGTCCTGCCGCAAACGCCGCTCCGTGCAGCGCCGCCGTTCCGCTGCTGAAGCTGACCGCATGGCGCGCGCCCACCCACGCCGCGAAAGCTTCTTCAAACTCATTCACTTTGGGCCCGGTCGTCAGCCAGTCCGAGCGCAGCGTATCCACCACTCCCTGGATGTCCTCTTCGTCAATCGTCTGCCGCCCATAAGGAAGAAGCGTCACGCGTACCGGCGTTCCCCCATGCAGCGCCAAAGCCTCTCGGGTTGCCGCCGTTGCAGTCATCACTCCTCAGGCATTGGCGCGTAGTCTGGTTTCTCTCGGAACTAAAGACAACGTTGGCGCGCTGCCTTCCACCAATTCGTAAAGATCTTCCGCCGTCAGCCACTTGGTGTTGGTGTCGCTGGCGTAACGAAAATCCTCCGGCAGAGGCTTCGCATCCTTCCAATTCTCTTTCGCCCACCACGCATGCGCCGGCTGAATCACAAACATGCCTTTCGTTTCTAGGCTGTTTCTGGCCTCATCTTCTGAAAGCAGGACCTCGTGCAACTTCTCGCCCGGTCTGATCCCCACGCACTCGATCTCGCAATCCGGAGCCACTGCTTGCGCCATGTCCAGCAGCTTCATGCTGGGAATCTTCGGAACAAAAATTTCTCCGCCGTGCATCTGCTCCAGGCAGCGGACCACGAACCGCACGCCCTGATCCAGCGTGATCCAGAACCTCGTCATGCGCGGATCCGTCAGCGTGACCTTCCCCCGCTTGCGCTGCTCCATGAAAATCGGCACCACGCTGCCGCGGCTTCCCACCACGTTCCCGTAGCGCACGCAACTGAACCGCGAATCCTGCGCTCCCGCGTAAGCATTAGCCTGTACAAACATTTTTTCCGCGCACAGCTTAGTCGCTCCATAAATATTGATGGGATTGACCGCCTTGTCCGTGCTCAGCGCCGCAACCCGCCGCACCCCGCGGTTGATCGCCGCTTCAATCACATTTTTCCCGCCCATAATATTGGTCTGCACGGCCTCAAACGGGTTGTACTCGCAGGCTGGCACCTGCTTCAGCGCCGCCGCGTGCACTACCACCGTCACCCCAGCAAACGCCCGCTCCAGCCGCTGCTGGTCGCGCACATCTCCCAGGAAATACCGCATGCTGGGATGGTCGAGCCCCGCCGCCCGCATCTCGTGCTGCTTCAATTCGTCGCGGCTGAAGACGATCAACTTCTTGGGCCGGTACTCGTTCAGCATGATTTCCACAAACTTCTTGCCAAACGACCCCGTCCCCCCGGTCACCAGCACCACCTGTTCCGACCAATCCATCTTCATCATGTGATGTGACTCCATCTTCCCTGTCTGATGCGTTCGGTGTGGCGCGGGCGCCCTCGCCCGCGATTTCTCAATCGAAAACCGAAGCACCTCACTGAGCGCAAGTATATGCATTGTTTCCGCCCCGCCTCTGTGAATCTCTTTTCTTTCATAGCCTCG
>CAAGKR010132963.1_pt1 | contig 16412 bp, 16 predicted proteins | sample 2556971 | NCBI WGS metagenome assembly CAAGKR01 (sample SAMEA5207829, study PRJEB30636) | soil metagenome | biome: forest; feature: boreal; material: soil | place: USA | collected 2011-09 | depth 1 m | reverse complement strand
GGCGAGTACGACGAGGCCGAGGCCCTCGACACGGGTGCTGACGACTTCCTGTCGAAGCCGTTCTCGTTCGTCGTTCTACTCGCTCGAATACGCGCGCTCATCCGACGCGGCGCGCCCCCTCGCCCCAATGTGCTCACGGTCGGAACACTCCAGCTCGATCCGGGCGCGCGACGCGCGCGACGCGACGACACCGACATTCGATTGACGGCACGCGAGTTCGCGCTGCTCGAGTTCCTCATGCGCAAGGACGGGAACGTCGCGTCGAAGGCCGACATCCTCGACCACGTGTGGGGCATCGACTTTCAGGGTGACCCCAATGTCGTCGAGGTGTACGTGGGTTACCTACGAAAGAAGATCGACCAGCCGTTCGGCACCGAGAGCATCGAGACTGTCCGCGGCGCGGGCTACCGACTCGTCGGAGAGGCGCCGTCATGACAGAGGCGACCGAAGCACGCCGCACGTGGTTGCCGCGCACCATTCGCGTCCGACTGACACTCGCGGCCACACTGGTGTTCGGAATCGCCCTGAGCCTGAGCGCGTTCGGCCTCGTGCGCGTCGTGCACAATCACCTCAAGGACGCGATCGAGGCGAGCACGCAACACCAGCTCGATGATGCCGCCGAACAGCTCCAGCGGAGCACCGGGCCACCCGATCAGCGCATCCCAGGGTCACGCGCCGAGATTGACTCCCACCAGAACGTCACCCTTTACGTCTCGGGCCGGCCACCGCCGGGCGCGGTCTACGAAGCACATCGGCGCGTGGGCGACGTCGTCGTCGTCGCACAGGAATCGATCGCCGAAGTCGACAGCACGACCAGCAAGCTCAGCGACTTGATGTTCATCGTCGTCCCGTTTCTGGTCGCGCTCGTCGCGCTGATCGGCTGGTACCTCACGGGCCGCGCGCTGCGTCCAGTCGAGGCGATCCGACTGCAGGCCGAGTCGATCACCGGCTCGACGATCCACCGCCGCGTGCCCGAGCCCGACACCGATGATGAGGTCGGCCGGCTCGCGCGCACGATGAACGCGATGCTGGGACGCTTGGACGAGTCTTCGCAACGCCAGCGACAGTTCGTTTCCGACGCGTCGCACGAGCTGCGCAGCCCACTGGCGTCCATCCGAACGAATGTCGAAGTGGCAATGCGCAATACGGATCGCACCGATTGGAGCGCGGTGGCGGCGCGTGTGCTCGCGGAGGACGCGCGCATGGAAGACACCGTCGCCGAGTTGTTGGACCTCGCTCGAATCGACGAGTTGCCGGAAGGCACTCCGATCGAATCCCTTCCCGAGGTCGACCTCGACGAGCTCGTCCACGACGAGACCGTGCGCGATCACCGCGTCCTCATCAGCACCACTCGGGTCTCGGCCGGACGCGTGCACGGCCGACGCGAGCAGCTCGCCCGCGTGGTTCGCAACCTGCTCGACAACGCCGATCGCCACGCGCGGACGATGGTGGGTGTCGGACTGCACAACGACACCGAGTCCGGCACCGTCGAGCTCACCGTCGACGACGACGGTCCCGGTATCCCGATCGTTGACCGCGAGCGCGTCTTCGACCGGTTCACCCGTCTCGACGACGGGCGTGCCCGCGATGCCGGTGGGCTCGGTCTCGGGCTCTCGATGGTCAGGGCCATCGCCGAGCAGCACGGGGGCACGGTCACGATCGGCGATGCTCCGATCGGCGGTGCCCGGATCACAGTGAGCCTGCCGGCGGTCTGAGAGACTGCTCGCCCCCATGCCGACCTTCAAGCTCGTCAGCTTCAACGCGCATGGTGGGCTCCATCCTCGTCGCGACGGTGTGTGCACGCCCTACGACCTTGCGACCGTGTTGCGCGGCTTCGATGCCGACGTGATCGTGATGCAGGAGTCGTGGTGGCCGGACGACGGGCCCGCGGCGGTCGACGTTGCAGCTGCCGACCTCGGCGCCGAGGTCTTCGCGCTCCAGTTCGGACGTGGCACGCTCGACCCGTGGCCGCACGTGCCACGCGACGGCACCGGTCAAGGAACGGTGGGGTTGGTCGTGATCAGCAAGCTGCCCGCGCGCGTGGTGGCGCCGATGCCAGTTGGACACGTGTTCGCCGACCAAACGCCGGACCGGGCCGGGCTCCACCTCGAGCTCGATGTCGCGGGCCAACCGGTCGATCTCATCGGGGTGCACCTGTCGTCGCGGTTGCCCTACGGCCCGCCAATCCAGCTGCGGCGGCTCGCGGCACAGCTCCCAAAGCCGGGACGACCGGGCGTCGTCGCCGGCGACTGCAACTTCTGGGGCCCCGGCGTTCGCACGTTCCTGCCCGGTTGGCGCCGCGCGGTACGCGGACGCACATGGCCGGCGATCATGCCCCACAGCCAGATCGACCACATCCTCGTGCGCCCCGAGATCGGCGTAGTGAACGGCGCGGTCCTCGCCGACGTCGGCTCCGACCACCGCCCCGTGCGAGCGACGCTGAGCATCGGGTAGACACGCGTCATGCCGACAACTGTGCGTGGGGTGGTGGCGCTCGCGAAGGGCGCGCCCGTCGAGATCCGAGACGTCGTCGTACCCGACCCCGGTCCGGGAGAAGCCCGGGTGCACGTGCAGGCCTGCGGTGTGTGTCACACCGACCTGCACTACCGGGAGGGCGCGATCAACGACGAGTTCCCGTTCCTGCTCGGTCACGAGGCCGCGGGCACGATCGAATCCGTCGGACCCGACGTGCACAACCTCGCGCCCGGCGACTTCGTGATCCTCAACTGGCGTGCGGTGTGCGGCACGTGTCGGGCCTGCCGACGTGGTCGCCCGTGGTACTGCTTTTCCACCTCCAACGCCACGCAGAAGATGACCCTCGACGACGGCACGCCACTCACCCCTGCGCTCGGTATCGGCGCGTTCGCGGAGCAGACCCTCGTCGCTGCGGGACAGGCCACGAAGGTCGACGCTCGGGCGCGCCCGGAGGCCGCGGGGCTCCTTGGCTGCGGTGTGATGGCCGGTCTGGGCGCGGCGATGTACACAGGCGACATCGGTCGGGGTGACAGCGTCGCCGTGTTCGGGTGCGGCGGAGTCGGAAACGCGGCCATCGCCGGCGCCCGTCTCGCAGGCGCGAACATCGTCATCGGTGTTGACGTGGACGACCGCAAGCTCGCACTTGCGCGCGAGTTCGGCGCCACGCACACCGTCAACTCGCACGACGACGACGCGATCGAGGCGATCCGCGCACTCACTGATGGCAACGGCGCCGACGTCTGCATCGAGGCCGTCGGTCGGCCGGAGGTCCTCGAGCAGGCGTTCTACGCGCGCGACCTTGCCGGCACCGTGGTACAGGTTGGCGTACCCGACCCCGCGATGCGCATCGAGCTGCCGATGATCGAGTTCTTCGGTCGGGGTGGCGCGCTCAAGCCGTCGTGGTACGGCGACTGCCTTCCGTCACGCGACTTCCCGATGCTCATCGACCTGTATCTGTCGGGCCGACTCGATCTCGATCGGTTCGTCAGCGAGACCATCGCGCTCGACGAGGTGGAAGAGGCATTCCACAAGATGGAGCGCGGCGAGGTGCTCCGGTCGGTCGTAGTCCTGTAGCGGATCAGGGCGCGACGCCGGTCAAGGCGCGACGCCGGTGACGGTGGTTCCGTCGTTGCGTACCCCGAACGGTTGACCGCCGATGATCGTCACCCCGCGCCAGCGGTCGGCGAAGAGCACGCCCTTGGGGTTCCGGCGTGCGGGTAGCTGTTGGGTGGCCCACATCCCGCCCCAGCCGTCGATGACGTAGTAGCCGACGGGAGTGCCATAGACGCTGAAGATCGCAAGGTCGCGCGCTACGTCGATGCCGAAGTAGGGCGTGCTCGCCGCGCCGAGCAGGCCCTGAGTAGCGGTGCCGTATTTGGACACGCCGCCGAGCCTGTCGAGCACCAAATAGCCGGCGCCGTCGGGCGTGACCGCGATGCTGCGCGCGTCATCGCCGGCAAAGGCCGGACTGACAAGCGCCGCGAGCGGCCCCGTCGCCGCGGTACCCCACTTGGAGACCGTGCCATTGGCGAGGAGCACGACGTAACCCTGTCCGTCGGGCGTGATGGCGATCGACCTCGACTGGTCGTTGCCGGGCGAGTACGGGAAGCCAAGCAGCCCGAGCTTCGCGGGATCGGCTGCGGACCCGTACTTGTACACGGTCCCGATGCCCGTGAGGACGACGTACCCATCGCCGTCGGGCATCACCGCGATGTCGCGCGCGACATCCCACTCGAAGTTGGGGTGGCCGAGCGCGGGTGCGCCGTTGTACGCGCTCACCGTGCCGTCGCCGCTCAACACGTAGTAACCACCGAATGGCGTCGCCGCGATCGCTCGGCCCGGTTGGCGCAGCGCGACGGGACACGGCCCGACCTCGGTGAGCAGTCCGAAGAGCAAGAGATCCGGTGGGCACTGGCCCGGTTGCCCGCTGTACGTGAGCATGTCGTTGTAGACGCGCAGCACGACCGGCGCGTAGTTCGGCGCGCCTGCCCAGTTGCCGTTCCCCATGTCGTTCCAGAGCGGCGCATGCCCCTTGGCGAAAAAGTGGTCGAAGTTGTACGCGGCCGTGGCGGGATTGCTCCCCCAGAGCTCGGGTACCGGAGGATCGGGAATCGTGGTCGTGCGCGAAAGGATGTCGGCGTAGTTCCGGAGGAGCTGGATCTGGCCCCGTACCCCGCTCAGCGCGCTGCTGAACTGGAAGCCGTTCCCGCACGAATCGCACGCGCCGATACCCCCGAAGTTGTTGTTCCACGGCTTGACGATCCCGTAGTCGGGGAAGTTGAACCATCCCGTCTCGATGATCGACTGCGCGAACGCGATGTCACCGCGCACGGCGTAGCGGTTGCCTTCGTCGACGAACATCTGCGCGAGCTGCTCGAGCGAAGCGCCCTGGGCGCGGTACGGGAGGCTCGCGGGCGCGTGCGACCGGTAATAGGCGACGAGCTGTTCCGGAGCGAGGCGCGACGTGCCCAACATCGGCACGCCCGGCGAGCCAGGTGCGCCGTCCGACGGCAGACAACCGGCCAGCGCAAGCAGCGCGACGAGAAGGAGAGCAGTGAGGGGGCGGAACCGCATCCCGCGAGTCATCGGAACACTTTCGAGAGCAGTTGAGCCCCACGCTACCCTCGACCAGCCATGATCGACGTGATCGACTACCGGGCCGGGAACGCACCAAGCGTGATCTACGCGCTCGAGCACCTCGGCCTGCCGTGCCGACTCGTCGGTACGCCCGAAGCGGTCAGCCAGTCGGAACGCCTGATCCTTCCCGGCGTCGGCGCCGCACGCGCAACGCTGGCTTCGCTCGAGCAGCAGGGGCTCGGCGACGCCTTGTCGGCGCGAGTCCGTGACGACAGGGTGCCGTTCCTCGGTATCTGCATCGGGCTCCAGGTGCTGTTCGAGCACAGCGAAGAGGGCGACACGCCCTGCCTCGGATGGGTGCCGGGCACGGTGCGGCAGTTCCCGCGCGATCGCCGCGTACCTCAGATCGGATGGAACGAGGTACGGTTCGCGCGCCAGCACGCCGTCACGAGCGCGCTGCCGGAGAGCGGGCACTTCTACTTCGTGAACTCCTACTACTGCACGCCAAGCGATCCGGATGACGTGCTCGGCATCACCGACTACGGCGACGAGTTCTGCTCGGTGGTCGCGCGCGGCAACATCGTGGCAACCCAGTTCCACGCGGAGAAGAGCGGCCCGATGGGTCTCGCGCTCCTGCGTGGCTTCGCGGAGTGGGACGGCGCATGCTGACGAAACGTCTCATCGCGTGCTTCGACGTGATCGCTGGTCGCGTCACGAAGGCTCAGCAGTTCCAAGACAACATCGACGTCGCGCCGGCCGAGGAACTCGCGGCTCGCCTCTACGACGATCAGATCGACGAGATCGTGTTCTACGACATCACCGCCAGCGCGGAGAAGCGCAAGATCGATCTCGACACGGTGCGGCGCGTCGCGCATCACGTGTTCGTGCCGTTCACCGTGGGCGGAGGGATCCGGTCGGTCGACGACATGTTCGAAGTGCTCAAGGCGGGCGCGGAGAAGATCAGCGTCGACTCCATGGCGGTTCGTAATCCGGAGATCCTGCGCGAGGGTGCCGAAGCGTTCGGACGCCAATGCATCGTGCTCAGCACCCAGGTGAAGCACGTGGGCACGCGCGACGGCATCCCGAGTGGTTACGAGGTCTTCATCGACGGCGCGCGCCTCGCGACCGGTCTCGATGCCCTCGATTGGGTGCGGCGCGGGGAGGACCTGGGTGCGGGCGAGATCGTGGTGAACAGCATCGATCGCGACGGCACCGCGTCCGGCTACGACCTCGACATCACGAGCGCGGTGGCCGACGCGGTGAACGTGCCGGTGATCGCGTCCGGCGGGGCGGGAACGGTCGACCACATCGCCGAGGGCCTCACCGGAGGCGGTGCGTCAGCGGCCATCATCAGCTCGATCCTCTACTCGCCCCGGCTCGAGCGAAACGTGGGCGTCCGCGAGCTGAAGGACGGCCTGCGCGAGCGCGGCGTGCCGATGCGGCCCTACCTCGACTGAGCTGACTGAGCTGCCGTGCCCTGCTCGGCTTCGGTCTGCCACTCGATGACCGCGGCGTCGCCCCAGAGACGGTCGAGGTCGTAGTACTCGCGGGTTTCGGCGAGGAACACGTGCACGATGACGTCGCCGAAGTCCATGAGCACCCAGGTCGCGTCGCCGAGCCCCTCGACTGCGCGCGGCCCGGCGCCGTCGGCGACCTTGAGCGCGAGCTCGATCTCCTCGGCAATCGTCTTCACCAGTCGCGTGTTCGTGGCGCTGACCAGCACGAACATTTCGGTGATGGAGATGATGTCGCCGACGTCGAGCACGACGATCTCCGTGCCCTTCTTGTCTGCGGCCGCTCGAGCGGCAATCGCCGCCCGCCGGGACGCGTCAGGAGCCAGCGCGGTCAAGCGGGCACCCGGGTCATCATCGCCGCCCAGTGTAGAGGCCGTGTGCCTCGATGGCATGTACGACGGCCGTGGGAACCATGCCGTCGATGGGCCGGCCGGCGGCCAACCGATCGCGCAGATCGCTCGACGACACGTCGAGCCGCGGGATCGCGACCCGCTCGACCTTCCAGCCGCCCCCGGGGGGTTCCGCGTGCGCGTCGCCGAGGCGTTCGACGACGACGATCGTGGCGAGTTCGCGCGTCTCATCGAGCCGTCGCCAGGTAGACATGTTGGCGACCGCGTCCGCGCCGAGCACGAGGAACAGCTCACGTTGCGGACCCGCGAGGGCTTCGAGCGTGTCGGCGGTAACGGACGCGGCTTCGCGTTCCACTTCGATCGATGACGCGTCGACTCCTTGGACGCCGTCGACCGCTGCTTCCACCAGCATGAGACGCTCACGCGCCGATGCCACGACCTTGCCGCGCTTCTGCCAAGGGTCGCCCGCGACAACGAGCAGCACGCGGTCGAGGTCGAGTGCGGCGCGCGTCTCCACCGCAACCACGATGTGCCCGACGTGCACCGGATCGAACGTGCCGCCGAACCCCCCCAGCCGTTCCACACCGGCGAGTGTACGGGTGTGTTCTGTCTTCACCACTCCGAAACACTCGCGTCATCTTGGGCCGTACCATCGTGAGGGTGAGCACTCTCCACGTCCTGGTACGGGTCTGGCTCCCCGACCGGCCCGGCGCACTCGGACTCGTCGCGTCGCGAATCGGTTCGGTCGACGGCGACATCGTCGGCATCGACGTACTCGAGCAGGGGGACGGCGTCGCGGTCGACGAGTTCGCGGTAGAACTCCGCGACCCCACGGCTGTGCCGATCCTCGTCCGCGAGATCGAGGAAGTCGACGGCGTGAGCGTCGAGCAGGTGCGTACGGTCGAGCACTTTCCCGACCCGCGCCTCGACGCACTCGAGTCGGCGGCGCGCTTGTGCTCGGCCACCACCGTCACAATGTTGCAGGAGACACTCGTCGGGGAGATCCGCGCCGAGTTTCTCGCCGACTGGACCGCCCTCCTCACGATCGGCGCCGTCCTGGCGTCGAGTGGCGAGCCCGTCCCCGACCCATGCGTGCTCGAAGTGCTCGACAGTGGTATCGCGGCGTCGCCACTCGTCGCGGGTGGCACCACCGGACCCGACGACCTCGCGGTGGCGTCGCTCGCGGGCCACGAGGCGCGACTCCTCGTCGGACGCGACGGCCATCCGTTCCGCCGCCGCGAGCGGGCCCAGCTCCTCGTGCTCGCCGGCATCGCCGATCGTGCCTGGACGATGCTCGACAATTAGCGGCACGCGATGGCCATCAAAGCTGCGTCAATCGAACCCGTATAGCGAGCTCTCCTGACGCAAGTCCGTTGCCGTGCGGAGCGGGTCAGCCTTCGGCGACGGTCTCGACGAACTTCTGGAGCTGGCGGAGGTTGCGGCACTCGAAGACACCGTCACAGAAGCGCCCGTACTCCGACACGATCGAGTCGCCCGTGTCCCAGTAGCTGCGCGGCTCCGGGTCGAGCCAATAGACGTGGCGCCCGCGCTTGCGAAGCTCGTCGACAACCCACGTCTGCGACGCGTGATAGTTGTTGCGCGCGTCACCGAGCAGGATGATCGAAGTCTTCGGCGTGATCTCCGAATAGTGACGCTGGTGGAATACCTCGAACGCGTGACCGTAGTCGGAGTGGCCGTCGACCCACACCACGTCGGCCTCGGTGTTGACCCGATGTACCGCTTCCAGCACGTCGTCGGACTCGTGGAAGAAGCGGGTGACCTCGTCGATGCCGTCGATGAACACCCACGATCGGACCTTCGAGAACTGGCTGGCCATCGCGTAGACGAACATCAGCGTGAAGCGCGCGAAGCTCGCTACCGAACCCGAGATGTCGGCCACCACCATAACCTCAGGCTTCGACGGGTGCGGGTTGCGGAACTTTGGCTCGGCAGGGACACCGCCGTACGAGAGCGACGCGCGCACGGTCTTGCGGAAGTCGAGATGGCCACGGTTGCGCCGACGCCGACGTTGCGCGAGCCGCGCGGCCAGAGCCCGCGTGAGCGGGTACACCGCGTGCTGGAGGGCGAGCATCTCGTCACGCGACGCGTGCATGAACTCGATGTCTTCGGGAAGGGGCTTGCGCAGTGTGCGCGCCATCGCCTCCACGCCGCGGTCGGCGACGAGTCGGCGACGGATCTCCTCTTCGACGAGCTCACGCAGCTCCTTCAAGCGTGTGTCGACTTCCTCACGCGCGAGCCGCTCGGCGAGCTGCCCTTCAGGGGCGTCGCCCTCCGCGCGCGTCATGCCCATCAGGCGCATCGCGAGATCGTCGAGATCGAGCATCCGGAGCGTGCGGTACAGGTAGTAGGTGCCGCCCACGGGACGCCCGGGCTCCATCCCGGCGAACTGCTGCACCGCGATCGCGGCGAGCCGGCGCAGCTCGTCGCGGTCCATGTTCATGAGCGCGGCCAGGAGCATCGCCGCGAGCTCCTCGCGCGACACGGGAGAACCCGAGCCGTCACCGCCGCCCGTCTGGCCCTCGCCGGTCATGTCGACCTGTTCGCCGCCGTCCTCGGCGCCCTCCCCTTCCTCGCCGGGGATGCCCTGGCTGAAGAGCGAGAAGTAGACGTCGAAGACGGTGTCGAACGCCTTCTGGTGGCGATGGTGCTTGACGAGCGTCGCGCTCAGCACGCCTTTGAACAGCTCGCGATCGTCGATGTGCACGTGCTCGATCGCGCGCATCGCGTCGAGGTTCTCGGTCATCGACACCGGGAGCCCGGCGGCGCGGAGCTCGTGGACGAACCCCTGGAGGACGTCGAGCAGAGAAGGTGCAGCGGTTGCCGGCATCGGCGTCAGAGGGCTGCCTCGGGCTCGGGGACCTCGAGCTCCTTCCGCGCCTTGGCGATGTCGGACTGGTACTTCAACAACACGTGCAGCGTCTCCCCGATGACTTCGGGGTCGATCTGCGGCTTGCCGAGGTAGATCAGCGTGCGCGCCCAGTCGATCGTCTCCGAGATAGACGGTGCCTTCTTGAGCTCGAGCGAGCGGATCGATCGCACCACGCGCGCGATCTGGTCGGCCAGCGCCTCGTCGATCTCGGGGACGCGCACGCGGACGATGTCCTTCTCGCGCTCGAGGCTCGGGTAGTCGATGTGCAGGTAGAGGCAGCGGCGCTTGAGCGCCTCCGACAACTCACGCGTGTTGTTCGACGTGAGGATCACGACCGGCCGCTGCGATGCACCCACGATCGTGCCCAGTTCGGGAATCGACACCTGGAAGTCGGACAGCACCTCGAGCAGCAGCGCCTCGGTCTCGATCTCCACCCGGTCGACCTCGTCGATCAGCAGGACGACGGGCTCCTCGGAGCGGATCGCTTCGAGGAGCGGCCGGGTGAGGAGGAAGGGCTCACTGAAGATGTCGGATTCGACGTCGGACCAGCTGGTCTCGTGCTCACGGTCGACCTGGATTCGAAGCAGCTGCTTCTTGTAGTTCCACTCGTAGAGGGCCTTCGCCTCGTCGAGTCCCTCGTAGCACTGGAGCCGGATCAGCCGCGCGCCGGTGGCGGTCGCGATTGCCTTGGCGAGCTCGGTCTTCCCCACGCCTGCGGGTCCCTCGACCAGCACCGGCTTCTCCAGCCGGTCGGCGAGAAACACCACCCCCGCAATGCCCGCGTCGCACAGGTAATCGGCTTCGCGCAGCCGTGTGATCACGTCATCGACACTCTCAAAACGCTCTGCCATGCCTCTCCGGTCTCCGCTCTCGTCGCCTGCTCTATTGCTCTCTCGCTACGAGCCGGGATACCCGGCTCGCTCACGCTCGTTCGTCTGCTCCGGGGTCGCTCTGACCCGTCGAGAAGCTAATTCCTGATCTGACCGTCACCCCAAACGACGTACTTGTAGGTGGTGAGCTCGCGCAGCGCCATCGGGCCGCGCGCGTGCAACTTCTGGGTGGAGATCCCGATCTCGGCACCGAAGCCGAACTCGGCACCGTCGGCGAAGCGCGTCGACGCGTTCACCATGACGGTGGCGGCATCGACCTCGGTGGTGAATCGCCGAGCGGCGTCGAGCTCGCCGGTGAGGATCGCTTCCGTATGCCCGGAGCCGAACCGGTTCACGTGCTCGATACCGGCATCGAGCGACGGCACGACCGCCACCGCGAGCTTGAGCGAGAGAAACTCGCTCGCGTAATCGTCGTCGCTGGCTTCGCCCATCGCTGGCCAGCGACCGCGCGCCCCCGCATCACCGACGAGTTCGACGTCGAGCTCGGTGAGTGCCCGGCACACACGCGGCAAGAAAGCGTCGGCCACCGCGTCGTGCACGATCAGCGACTCCGCCGCGTTGCACACGCTCGGGCGACTCGTCTTCGCGTTGACCACGATGTCGAGCGCGCGATCGAGATCGGCCGACGCGTCCACATAGATCTGACAGTTGCCGTCGCCGTCGATGATGACGGGCACGGTGGCGTTGTCGCGGATGCTCTGGATGAGTGCGTGACCACCGCGCGGGATCAGACAGTCGACGGTGTCGAGCTGCATCAACTCGACCGCCGCAACGTGTCGAACGTCCTCGACGAGCACCACGCAATCGCTTGGGAGTCCGGCCTTGGTCGCCCCGTCTCGCAGCACCTCGACGATCGCGATGTTCGACCGCAGGGCGCTGGCCGAGCCGCGCAGGAGCGCGGCGTTGCCCGACTTCAGGCAGATGCCCGCGGCGTCGCTCGTGACGTTCGGCCGGTTCTCGTAGATGATCGCGATGACACCGAGCGGCACGCGGACTCGCTCGATCTGGAGACCATTCGGCCGCTTCCAGCCGTCGAGCACCTCGCCCACAGGGTCGGGCAGCCGAGCGACGTCGCGGAGACCTGCGGCCATTCCCTCGAGGCGGGCGTCGGTGAGACGCAGGCGGTCGAGCGGTCCCGCTTCCATCCCGGCCGCCGCGGCCTCGTCGAGGTCGACCGCATTGGCCACGAGGAGCTCACCGGTGCGGTCGAGGAGCAGGTCGGCGGCCGTGTTGAGGGCCGCGTTCTTCTCGGAGGTGGACGCGCGAGCCAGTCGCGTTGCCGCGATCTTTGCTCGCCGCCCCAGCTCTGACACGGCGGCGGGCGCGGACATCGCGGAGCAGTGTAATCCGGGCCCATTTCGCGCCGGTCCCGAATGGGAACGGGTGGGCCAGACCTTCGGGAGTGGTGAGACCGTGCCACCCACACGAGCCGCGCGGCCGAATGGCGCAGCGGCCGGAGGCGACCCGGTCTCACCCTCTCCCGCTCCTCGCCGGCCGTCGAAGCCCTCGCCGAGGACTCTCCCCCCGCCGGTCGGCGACGAGTCCTGGGGATTGTGACGGAAGGCATGGCCGCGCGCAAGAGCAACCTCGCCGACGCGCACGTCGCGAGCGCTCGTCACACGCTGGGTGGCGGACGAGCCTCTCCGCGTGGTGATCGCGCGGCCGGCGCGCCCACCGATCGCTCTCAGGGCAGCACGACGAGGTCGTCGCGGTGGACCACCTCGTGGGGCAGTCCGTCGCCGAGTTCGCTGGTGTGGCGCCCCGCCACCGAACGGAGCGATGCCGCCGAGTACCGCACGAGACCCTTGGCGAACGGCTTGCCGTCGGCGCCGACGATCTCGACCGCATCGTCAACGTCGAACGCGCCGTCGACCTCGCGCACGCCCGCGGGCAACAGCGATCGGTTGTCGGCGCACAAGGCGCGGCGCGCGCCTTCGTCGACGACGATTCTCCCGGCCGCGCCGCGCGCGAACGCGATCCACAGCTTGCGGCTCGGGAGTCGCTGGGGCTTCGGACGGACCGCGGTGCCGACGGCGCGACCCTCGATCGCGTCGACGATCACGTCGGGGAGGTCGGCACCCGCGATCACCGCGCGCACACCAGACCACGCCGCGATCTTTGCGGCCGCCAGCTTGCTCGCCATCCCACCACTGCCGCGCGCGGTGCCGGTGCCGCCGGCCACGGCTTCCAACGCCGCGTCGACCTCGGCGATCTCCTCGATCAAGGACGCTCCCTCGTCGAGACGTGGGTCGGCGGTGAACAGCCCGGGCGTGTCGGTGAGCAGGACGAGCACGTCGGCCTGCACAAGGTGCGAGACGAGTGCCGCGAGGCGGTCGTTGTCGCCGTAGCGAATCTCGTCGTCGGCGACGGTGTCGTTCTCGTTGACCACGGGAACCACGCCGAGATCGAGCAGGCGCCGCAGCGTGTCACGCGCGTGCAGGTACTGCGTTCGCACACCGAAGTCGTGCGGGGTGAGCAACACCTGGCCCGCGAGCAGCCCGTGCTGCCCCAGGATCGCACCGATCCGCGCCATCAGGAGCGGTTGCCCGACGGCAGCGATCGCCTGGAGCAGGCCAATGTCGGTGGGACGGATGGCCAGTCCGAGTGCGGGCAGGCCCGACGCGATCGCGCCGGAGCACACCAGGACGACCTCGTGGCCGCGAGCACGCGCAGCAGCGACCTCGCTGCAGAGCTTGAACAGCGCGGCGTCGTCGATCTCGCCCGCGTCCGACGTGATCGACGACGAACCGATCTTGACGACTGCTGTGGGCGCCATCAGGAGATGCCCTCCTGGTACTCGAGCTCCACGGGACCGACGCGCACGACGTCGCCTTCACGCGCACCCGCCCGCGCGAGCGCGCGCTCGACGCCCATCCGGCGGAGGCGGACCTGGACGTAGTCGATCGCTTCTTCGTTGGTGAGGTCGGCCATTGCGACGACGCGCTCGGCGCTACGTCCCGTCACTCGCCACGCTCCGTCGTCGTCGCGGACCACGGTAAACCCTTCCTCCACCGGACGCAGTGTGACGAACGGCTCGTCGGCGTCGGGCTCCGTCGCGCGCGCCTCATCGACGAGGCTTCCGAGACGCCCGAGGAATTCGTCCAGGCCACTTCGGGTGACGGCCGACAACGTGATCGCATCGGGATCACTTAGTTCCGACGTCGCGACGTCGGCCTTGGTCCCGACCACGAGCCGCGGGCGGTCGAGCAACTCGGGCCGGTACTGCTCGAGCTCGTCGAGCAGGACGCGCTCCTGTTCCTCGGGTGAGCGCCCGTCGACGCTGGCGAGGTCGAGCAGCAACACGAGCGCGCGCGCTCGTTCGACGTGGCGAAGGAAGGTGTGGCCGAGCCCGCGTCCCTCCGCCGCGCCCTCGACGAGGCCGGGGATGTCGGCGAGCACGAACTCGTGGTCTCGGAAGCGCACGACACCGAGGTGCGGCTCGAGCGTCGTGAAGGGGTAGTCGGCGATCTTGGGCTTCGCGGCGCTCACCACGGAGATCAGCGTGGATTTCCCGGCGTTGGGGAAGCCCACCAGCGCGGCGTCGGCGAGCAGCTTGACCTCGAGCCGGAGCCAGAGCTCCTCGCCGTACTCGCCCTGTTCCGCGAACCCGGGCGCGCGGCGCGCGTTCGACAGGAAGCGAGCGTTCCCTCGCCCGCCGCGGCCACCGTGCGCGGCGAGGAACTTGTCGCCGTGGTGGACGAGGTCGGCGAGGAGCTCGCCGTCGCGCGCGCGCACGATCGTGCCCTCGGGAACGGTGACGACGAGGTCTTCGCCGCTCGCGCCGTGCTTCTCCTTGCCGGAACCGTGCTTGCCCGACGGCGCGCGCCGGTGGGGATGGTCGCGGAAGGCGAGCAGCGACGCGACGTTGCGATCGGCCAAGAAGTACACGTCGCCGCCCGAGCCGCCGTCGCCGCCAGCGGGGCCACCCTTCGGAGTGTGCGCCTCCCGGCGGAACGAGACCACGCCCGCGCCGCCATCACCGCCGCGCACATTGACCTGAACCTCATCGACGAAGTTGCCCGGCACAGGTGAAGGATACGGAGCGCCCCCGTGCTCCCCCACCAACTTGCGTCAGCTGCGGGGGTTATACGCCGTCTGCTGACGCAGGTTCGCTCTCTTGGCTATGGGGTCGGAACGATGTCGACGAGCTTGCGGCCTTTGCGGAAGCCGAACTTCACGGTGCCGGTCGACTTGGCGAAGAGCGTATCGTCGCAACCCTTGCCGACGTTCTCGCCGGGGTGGAACCGCGTGCCGCGCTGGCGCACGATGATCGTGCCCGCGTGCACCTCGGTACCGCTGTAGACCTTCACGCCGAGCCGTTGCGCGTTCGAATCGCGGCCGTTGCGTGATGAGGCGGCGCCCTTCTTCTTCGACATCAGTCCTCCTCGACAGCTTCCGGCTCGACAGCCTCCGGCTCGACAGCCTCCGGCTCGACAGCCTCTGCCGCCGACTCGTCGTCGGCCTTCGCCGCACTGCTGCGCGATCGCGCACGATCCTTGTTGATCGCGGTGATCTCGAGCACCGAGAGGTCTTGGCGATGGCCGTAGCGCCGGCGGTTGTTACTCTTCGGCTTGTAGATGAAGCCGTCGATCTTCGGACCGCGTGTCGCGCCGACGACCTTGGCCTTCACCACGGCGTTCGCGAGCTCGTTGCGTGTCGCCAACACGGTGTCGCCGTCGACGAGGAGCACAGGCTCGAGCTCCACTTCGGCGCCATCGTCGGCGCCCACGAGCTCGACTTCGAGCTGCTCGCCCTTCTCGACCCGGTACTGCTTGCCGCCGGTTTTGATCACTGCGTACATGGCGCGGGAAACCCCTCAAATCGTGCCAGGAGAGCCTGAACCCTAGTCGATCGACCGCAGGAGCGACTCGTCGAGGAGGAAGCCTCGGCCGTGGCAGGTGGGGCAGGTCTCGCTGAACGACTCGACGAGACCTTCCGAGATCCGCTTGCGGGTCATCTCGACCAGGCCCAGCTCCGACATCTCGAACGCCTGCGTGCGGGTCTTGTCGCGCCCCAGCGCGTCGCGGAAAACACGCATGACGTCTTCGCGGTTCGCCCGGATCTCCATGTCGATGAAGTCGATCACGATGATCCCGCCGATGTCGCGCAGCCGGAGCTGGCGGGCGACCTGCTCGGCCGCCTCGAGGTTGTTCCGGTAGACGGTCTCCTCGAGGTTGGTCCTCCCCACGTTCTTACCCGTGTTGACGTCGATCACCGTAAGGGCTTCGGTGCGCTCGATCACGAGCGACCCGCCCGAGGGCAGCCACACCTTGCGGTCGAGTGCCTTCATGAGCTGCTCGGAGATGCGGAACCGCTCGAAGATCTGCAGCCCCTCCTCCTCCATGTCGTAGAACTCGACGCGGTCGGCAAGCTCCGGTGCGATCGCCTCGACGTACCCGCGCGTCTCCTCGTAGAGGGTGCGGTCGTCGATGACGATGCCCCGGTACTCCTTGGTGAACTCCTCACGGATGAGCCGGAGCACGAGGTCGGGCTCCTGGTACAGCAGCTTCGCCGACTTCGACTTCGCGGCGAGCGCCGAGATCTGCTCCCACTGGTTGCGCAGGCGCAGCACGTCGCGCTCGAGCTCCTCGCGAGTTGCCCCTTCGGCGGCGGTGCGGACGATGAGCCCGGCGTCGGTCGGACGCAGCACGTCGAGGATCCGCCGGAGGCGGCGGCGCTCGTCGTCGGGGAGGCGCTTCGAGATGCCGTAGGTCTC
>CAAGKR010422143.1_pt1 | contig 16429 bp, 10 predicted proteins | sample 2556971 | NCBI WGS metagenome assembly CAAGKR01 (sample SAMEA5207829, study PRJEB30636) | soil metagenome | biome: forest; feature: boreal; material: soil | place: USA | collected 2011-09 | depth 1 m | reverse complement strand
CCCCCCTGCGTGTCAGCGCAGGCGCCGAACCTCGGTCTCGGCGTGGCGGCGCCACGGGGCCAGACGGATGCGGACATCGACCGCCACCGCCCCGCTGGGCGAGGCGATGAGCGGATTGAGGTCCATCTCGGCGACCTGGGGAACCTCGTCCGCGAGGCGCGCCACACGGAGCAGCACGTCTTCCACCGCGGCGACGTCGCATTTGGGCGCGCCCCGGTGACCGAACAACAGTGGCGCGCCCCGGATCGAGCGGACCATCTCGTGCGCGTCCTGATCGGTCAGCGGCAGGATGCGGAGCACGCGATCTCCGAACAGCTCGACCGCCGTGCCCCCGCTCCCGAACATCACCACCGGGCCGAAGAGCGGGTCGGTGACCACCCCGGCGATGAGCTCGACACCGCGCAGCATGGGCTGCACGATCGCGCCTTCCATGGCGTCGCCGAGATGGCCGGCCATTGCCGAGAACGCCTTCGCGACGTCGTCCGGCGTGCTCAGATCGAGACGCACGCCGCCGACATCGGACTTGTGGAGGATCGTCGCCCCCATCGCCTTGAGGGCGACGGGACCTTTGATTTCGGCAGCCGCAGCTGCGGCGGCTTCGGCCGAGGCAACCGCGACCTCATCTGCGGTTGCGATGCCGAAAGCGCGGAGCATCGCCACCGCGTCGTCAGGTGACAACCACCCGCCCTCCGGATGTGCGGCGAGGAACGCTTTGGCGGTTGCCTCTGCCGCGCCGACGTCCACGCTGTCCAGCTGCGCCGCCTGACCCACCGGTCGGTGGGTCCACCTCGAATGTTCCGCAATGCGTCCGAGAGCTCTCACCGCGCGCTCGGGAAAGGCGTAGCACGGAACGGGTCGGGTCCCCTCGCTCAGCGCGGCCGGCACGACGCTGTCACCGAGGTGCACGAACACAACCGGACGGGTCCTGGCGTCGATGCCGACGACCGCTCGGGCGACCTCTTCGGCTGGGGCGGTTGCGACCGGGGCGAGGATCACGACCGCGCCGTCGATCGACGGCGATTGCATTGCCGCGCGGAGCGCGTCCTCGAACAGCTTCGGCGTTGCGCCGGCGCCGAGGTCGACCGGGTTGCTGACGCCGGCATTCGGTCCGGCGATCTCGCGGATCGTCGCCTGTGTCGCCGCATCGAATTCAGGCACGCTGAGTCCGGCCGCTTCACACGCATCGGCGGCGAGTACGGCGGCGCCGCCCGCGTTGCCGATGATGGCGAGGCGCTGCCCGTCGAGCGCCGGCTGATTCGCCAGCAACTGGCCGCAGTCGAGCAGTTCCTCGAGCGTGTCGACGCGGATCACTCCCGCCTGCCGGAAGAGCGCATCCACGACGGTGTCAGGGCTCGCCAGGGCAGCGGTGTGCGAGGCCGCGGCTCGCGTGCCCGCCGAGCTTCGCCCCGACTTCACGACCACAATCGGCGTGGTGCGCGACACGACCGGCGCGACCCGAGCAAAGGCTCGCGGATTGCCGAACGACTCGAGATACAGCAGGATCGCCCGTGTCTGACCGTCCTGATTCCAGTACCTGAGCAGGTCGTTGCTGCTCACATCGCACTTGTTGCCCATGCTCACGAAGCTCGAAAGACCGAGCCCTGATGTGAGCGACTGCTCGAGGATCGCAATGCCGAGCGCGCCCGACTGCGAGGCGAAGGCGATTCCACCGTGGACCGGCGAACTCGAGGCGAAGGTCGCGTTCAGGCGGACATCCGGGGCGGTATTGATGACACCGAAGCAGTTCGGCCCCACCACTCGCATGCCACCGCGGTGCGCGCGCAACAGCAACTCACGTTGCAGCGCTGCACCTTCGGAGCCAACCTCGGCGAACCCCGACGAGATGACCACGAGGCCCTTGACCCCCTTGCGCCCACACGCATCCACCGCCTCAATGCACCGGGCGGCCGGGATGGCGAGGACCGCAAGGTCCACCGGGCCGTCAATCGACTCGATATTCGGCGAGCACGCGAGGCCGAGGAGCGCATCGATGTTGGGATTGACCGGGTAAATCGTTCCCGTGAACCCTCCATCAATGAGGTTGCGCACCACGGTGTGTCCGATCCCCTGCGGATTGCGACCGGCGCCGATGACCGCGACGGACTCGGGCTGCAGAATCCGCGCGATGCTGTGCACTCCTGCGGTCCAGGCCCGCCGCTCGCTCGCCGCAAGCGAGTGACCCGTTGGCTCGATGTCGAAGCTGAGGTGCACGACCCCGTACTCGATGGAGCGGGCCTCGCGCCGAAAGCCCGCGCCCTGGAAGACTTCGAGCATCTTCCGGTTATCGATCAGCGTGTCGGCGGTGAAGCGCGTGATCCCCTTGGTCGCCGCGTAGGTCGCGAGGTACTCGAGGAGGAGAGTCGCCAGCCCACGTCCCTGGTGCTCGTCGGCGACGGCGAACGCGACCTCGGCGGTGTCGCCGCTCGCAAGGCGATCGTAGCGGCCGACTGCGATCATGTCGTTGCGCAGGAAGGCGACAAAGGCCATGCGGTCGTGGAAGTCCACGGTCGTGAAGTGGGTGACCTCGCGGTCGCTCAACTCCGATCGGGGACCGAAGAAGCGGAAGTACACACTCTGTTCGGACTGGTGGGCGAAGAAGGCTCGATGCGCGTCGGCGTCGTCGGGGCGGATGGGGCGGATGTGCACCGTGGCGCCGTCCGCGAGAATCGCGTCGATCGCCCATGCCGACGGATAGTCGGGTGGAAGGGTTGCGCTCACGACCAGATCATCGTGAAGCCGCTGCAGCTCCTAGCGGGATTCTCACGCGCACCGTGGTACCGGATCCCGGCTGGGAGTCGATTTCCAACGTTCCACCGATCGTCTCAGCTCGTTCCGCCAGGTTCCCCATGCCCATCCCGCGCGTCGCCAGAGCGGTGTCGAAACCCCGGCCGTCGTCATCGATCTCGACGACAGCAGACGATCCGTCGCGGCGGATCGACACGCGGCACGTGGTTGCCCCCGCATGACGCCCCACATTGGAAAGCGCCTCACGGACGACGTGGACGATCTGCGCGGCGCTGCTCGACAGCACCTCTTCGAGTGAGACATCAATCTCGACGATCACCGTGACCCCGCTCCGCTCCTCGAACTCGTGGGCGAGTTGTTCAAGGGTGTTGGCGAGGTTGCCGCCGCTGAGCACGCTGGGCCGCAGCCCGAAGATGTAGCTGCGCACGTCACCGATAACACGATCGATCTCGGTGACGAACTGCTGGATGCGATCGGCAAGGCGGGCGTCGCCGACGACGGCGGCGGTTCCCTGCAGTCCGATGCCGACGGCGAAGAGCGACTGGATGACTCCGTCGTGCAGGTCTCGAGCGATGCGCTCCCGGTCCTCGATCATCCCCAGGCGCGATATCTCGGAAACCGCGCGGGCATACTCGAGCGCCAGGCTCGCCTGCTCGGCGAAGCTCTCCAGGAGCGGAATGTCCGACGAACCGAAGCCGGGGCGCCCGGCGACACGGCCGACGGCAAGCACCCCTGCTGCGCTGGTGCGCAGGGCGAGCGGGACGAGGATCATCGGTCCTACTCCGGCGATGCTGACCATCGGCTGGATCAGAGTCGAGTGGCTCGCGTCGGCAACGACCATCGTCTGCTCGGAGCGGATCACCTCAGCGGAGAGTGAGCCGGCAAGGGGCACCTCGACGTCGAGCAAATCGCCGGCGCCGGCGCCTGCGGCGACGATGATGCGCAGCCCCTGGCCCTCGGGGACGCTGATGGTGGCCATGTCCGCCTGGCCGAGCTCACGGGCATGCTGGGCGACCAGCTGCAAAGCGGAGCCCGCCGTGTCGCCGGCGAGGAGCGTCGTTGCCACCTCGCGAACCGACTCCAACCAGCGTTCGCGCCGCTGCAGTTCCGTGTACAGCTGCGCGTTCGCGATCGCGACGCCGGCCTGCGTTGCGAGGACGAGGACAGCCGCCTCATCGTCGTCAGTGAACTCGGGGGCGCTCCGCTTGTCCGTGAGATAGATGTTGCCGAACACGCGGCCGTGTGCACGGATCGGTGCACCGAGGAACGATCCCATCGCCGGATGATTGGGCGGAAAGCCGCTCGAGCGCGGATCCTGCGCGATGTCGTGAATGCGCAGCAGCGACGGCTCGCGGATCAGCACACCGAGAATGCCCCGCCCGTGGGGTAGCTCGCCGATGGCACTCCGCTCGGACTGGGTCATCCCGCTCGTGACGAAATCGCCCAGGCTGTCCCCGTCGGATGACAGCACGCCGAGCGCGCCGAAACGAGCATCGGTCAGGTCGACTGCCAGATCGACGATTCGTTGCAGCAGTGCGGGGAGAGAGAGTTCTGCCGCCAGTGCGAGGCCCGTATCGAGGAGGCGTTCAGCACGACTGCCACTGAGTGCCATTTTCGGCCGATCATAGCCGGGGATGCTGATGCTCCGGCCGCGAACCGGGTCATCGCGAGGTCTCGTCGCCCCGACGGTGGACGCCGATGCGTGCTTCAGTGCGCGGCGACCTGCTCGACCGGTTCGGTCACGCTCAGCGTCGAAACCAGCCGGCCGAGGAAGGCGCGGACGCTCGCTTCGGCGACGCGATGCATCAGGAGACGGTCGATCCGACGTCCCACCGCGCCAAGCGGTGGTTCGTACCGTCCTCGAAGGGTGAGCTGGGTGAGATTCTCATCCAGGGGTGCAACCTCGAGGTCGGCGCTCATCACGGGGAACAGTCCCGGTGTGGCAGTGGCCTTCCACGTCAGCGGCACCACGGTCACCTCGTCCCGGGTGAGCGGCTCGCCGATCTGCACGCTGAAGGTCTTGCCGAGCATCGGCAATGCACTCAGCGGCCCGATCCGCATCCGCAGCGCCTCGCCCTCGCCGATCGCAGCAGCGGCCAGCGGGGTGATCCAGTCACGGTCGCCGCCCAGGATGCGGTCGCATACCCGCTCCGCGGAAACGGGAACGTAGGCGAAGTCGTGGAGCAGCATCGTGTTCATGGCCATCTCGGTTGGTCCATCGTGGAGCTCCGGGATCTGCTCGCCAAGGGGATAAGGTCCCGAATCCTGCGGGCCGATAGGCTGGCGCACCGCCGGGACGCTGGTACAGTGCGGACGTGGCCGATGCACCCGAGATCCGAGTCATGCTCTGCGACGACCACGAGCTGGTGCGCCGCGGACTGAGCAGCATCCTCGAGGGTGTCGGCGGGATCAGCGTTGTCGCGGAGGCAGGAGACGCGGACGCCGCGCTCCAGGCGGTCGAGTCGAGCCATCCCGACGTGGTGATCATGGACGTGCGCTTGCCGGGTCGATCCGGTATCGAAGCGTGTCGCGAGATCCGTTCGGCGTTTCCGGACACCAAGGTCCTGATGCTCACCGCGCACTCCGACGATGAGGCCCTCTTCAGCTCGATCATGGCCGGCGCCGCCGGTTTCGTGCTCAAGCAGGTGCGCGGCGGTGATCTCGTCGGCGCGATCCGCCAGGTTGCCCGGGGCGAGTCGCTGCTGGATCCGACGGTGACGGCGCGGGTGCTCGCCCGCCTCCGGGGCGAGGGTGCGCAGCTCAATGACGGCATGGCCGATCTCACCCCTCAGGAACGGAAGATCCTCGATCTGGTTGCCGAGGGAATGACCAACCGTCAGATTGCGGAGAAAGTCTTCCTCGCGGAGAAGACCGTGAAGAACTACGTCTCGAACATCCTGCTGAAGCTCGGGTTGTCGCGCCGCGCAGAGGCCGCCGCCTTCATGGCGCGGCGCAATCTGAAGAGCCGCAACACCGGCGACTGGTCCTGAGAGGAGACCGCGTGGAGAGTCAACATCCAAAGAGGGTTCAGGAGCTCACCAGACGCGAGGCGCTGGAGCTCCTCCAACTTCACTCCTACGTTGGCAGGATCGGATTCGTCGTCGATGGGCGCCCACTCATCCTCCCGGTCAACTACCTCGCAGACGATGCGTCGATCGTCTTCTGCACGGAGCCGGGCACGAAGCTCAGTGCGGTCGCGGGTGGCGCCCCGGTCGTCTTTGAGGTGGACGACAGCCGTCCGCTCTACCACGCCGGCTGGAGCGTCGTCGTCAAGGGATCAGCAACCGAGATCACCGACGAGGTGGCGCTGGACGAGCTCCGTCGCGGTCCGCTGCATTCGTGGGCGACACGTTCCTCCGAGCACTGGGTTCGCATCACCATTGACGAGGTGACCGGCCGCCGCATCCCCGGGACCTGAGGGCCGCCTCGCGCGCGTCAGTTCACTGCGTCGGTGTCGTGGCCGGCGCCGCGATTCCCGTGACTGCGAGGATTTCCGTCTCGCCGAGCGTGTCGTGCTCGAGCAGCGCGTGGACGAGCGCGTCGAGCTTGTCGCGGTTGCTCTCGAGCAGCGCAACCGCCTGGCGGAGGCACTCGTCGCAGATGCGCCTGACCTCCTCGTCGATGAGGGCCGCGGTCTCCTCGCTGTACGGTCGCGTGAGTGACAGCGACTGACCGGGGCTGTCGCCATCCTCCGCGAGGCTGAGCACGCCGACCTTGGGGCTCATGCCCCAGCGCACCACCATCTGGCGAGCGATCGCGGTGACCTGGCGCAGGTCGGCCTCAGCGCCGGTCGTGGTCACCCCATAGACGAGTTGCTCCGCCGCCCTGCCGCCGAGCGCCCCGGTGATGCGCCCGCGCAGATAGTCCTCCCCGTAGCTGAAGCGGTCATCGACCGGGCTCTGCACGGTGGCCCCGAGTGACTGGCCCCGCGGGATGATCGAGACCCGGCGAACCGGGTCCGCTCCGGGCTGCAACAGTCCCAGCAGCGCGTGTCCCGACTCGTGATACGCGATTCGCTCCCGGTCAATCGAGGTGAGCGAGAGCTTGCGCTCGGATCCGAGCTCGACCTTCTCGAGGGCGTTGGTGAAATCGATCTGAGCGACGGTCGTCGCGTCCCGGCGTGCAGCGGCAAGCGCCGCCTCGTTGGCGAGATTTCGCAGGTCGGCGCCGACCATGCCGGCGGTCAGCGATGCGATGAGGCCGAGCTCCACGTCCGGTCCGAGGGGAATGTTCCTGGTGTGGATGCCAAGGATCTCGAGGCGTCCGCGCCGGTCGGGAAAGGGCACGGTGATCCGGCGGTCGAACCTTCCAGGACGGAGCAGCGCGATATCGAGGACGTCGGCGCGGTTGGTGGCAGCCAGGACGATCACGCCCTCGTGCGGATCGAAGCCATCCATCTCGGTGAGGATCTGGTTGAGGGTCTGCTCCTGCTCCTCATTCCCTCCCAGGCGAGCGCCCGTCGAGCGTGAGCGGCCCACGGCGTCGAGCTCGTCGACGAAGACGATCGCGGGGGCCGCGCCGCGCGCCTTCTGGAAGAGGTCCCGTACCCGGGCGGCGCCGACCCCCACGATCGCCTCGATGAATTCGGATGCTGAGATCGAGAAGAACGGCACCGCCGCCTCGCCGGCGACGGCACGAGCGAGCAGTGTCTTGCCCGTACCGGGCGCGCCGATGAGCAGGACACCCTTCGGGATGGTGCCGCCGAGGCGCTGGTACTTCTCGGGCTTCTTCAGGAAGTCGACGATCTCGACCAGCTCCGCCTTGACCTCATCGATCCCGGCGACGTCGGCGAAGGTCGTATCGGGATGCTCCGGGTCGTAGAGGCGCGCTCCGCTCTGGCCGAAGCGCCCGAGGAGGCCACCGGCGCCGCCGCCGGCCATGGCTGCACCCCGCCGCATCAAGTAGATGAAACCGAAGACGATGAGCAGGGTTGGCCCGAACGAGAAGAGCAATGTCTCCCACCACGGGGTCGGCGGGTTCGGTGGCTCGGCAAGGATGCTGACGTTGTTCGTGATGAGCGCCGCTTCGAGGTCGTCGCTGGCGAATGACGGGCGCTCGGTGGAGAAGTCCTTGGCACTCGGCTGGCCCGGCCCGGCACTGACTGCTTTTCGGGCCGTCCCCGTGATCGAATCGCCGGTCGCGGTGATGTTGATCACGTTGCCCGCGTTGACCTGATCGACGAACACGTTGTACGGGATGGTCACCGACGGCGTCTGGTTCGCCGACTGGACGATGGTGGACACGATGATGTTGACGAGGAGCAGGACGAAGATCACCAGCCAGAAGCGACGCCACCGGATGGGGTTGTACCCGACCACGTTCTGTCCCTTCGGACTCGCCGGAGCAGGCTTCGGCTGATCGGATGTCCGGGACGCCACGGGGCAAGCTTAGTCAACGACCACGGCGGCGCTCATCAACGTCTGCGGCGACCGGGATGCGCACATCGGGTCCATCGCCGACCCATGAGGTGACCAAAGACCGTTGCCCGGAGATGCCCCTGACTGATCTCCTTGAGGCAGGGACAACGACCACCTGGAGATGCAAGCCATGCAAGTGCTCAGCCTTGACGAGAAGCTGGGACGTTCGGTCAGCCTGCAGAACATCCTGCTCGCGACCGACGGATCGACCGCCGCACACTGGGCGCTCCGCGCCGCAGCAGACCTGGCGAGGCGCTCCGGCGCGGCGCTGCACCTGGTCACCGCGTATGAGTTCGCGCCATCGAGCGTCCTGGCGTACGCCCCGTACATCGGGCCGGACAGTGCCTGGGATGCGTACGAGGCCGATGCGCGAAAGCTGCTCGATGATGAGCAGGCTCGGGTCGCGGAACTCGGGGCGACCGTCGGAAGCCTCCACATCGCCCGTGAACCGGCGTTCAACGCAGTGATGGATGTGGCCGAGATGGTCTCAGCCGATCTCGTTGTGGTCGGGAGTCGCGAGCTCGACGGCCTGAAGCGCGTGGTCGTGGGCAGCGTCTCGGAGCGCGTCGTGCACTCGGTGCACCGCCCGGTGCTCATCATCCGCGGCGGCCCAGGCTCCTGGCCGCCGGCTCGGGTCATCGTCGGCTTCGACAACACCGTTGCCGCCAAAAGCGCCGCGCGCTTTGCGGCCACCATCACCCACCTCTATCAGGATGCCCCCATCGAGCTGGTGGAAGCCGAGCCCTCCCTGACGGTCTCGCAGGAGCAATTCCTCACCCCTGATGACGAACTCGCAGTCGAGGGGGCCCACCTTCGGGAGTTCGCGAAGATCCTGGCGCCCATCGCGGGACGTCGTGTCGACACGGTCACCGCCGTCGGAGACCCCGTCGATGCGCTGATAGCCTGTGGCTGCGAACAACCGGGCGCGTGTCTCACCGTGGTGGGAACCCGCGGCCTCGGCATGGTTCGCCGTCTCTTCCTCGGGAGCGTGTCGACCAAGCTCCTCCACTCCGGTCACGGCGCCCTGTTGGTCGTCCCAGAGCATGAGACGGCAACGGGCTGACCGGGTCAGGCGGTCAGATGCCGCTGAGCTCCTTCGGCGGCATCACTTTGCGGTCGTCGAACCGATAGGTCAGCATCGGTTCGACGCCGATCACGCCTTCTACGGCGAAGGTGAGCGTGGTGAGTATCTCCACGTCGCTGCGCCGATCCACCTCGCCACTGATCCGCACCACACCATCATCAACCGAGATGTCGAAGCTCGACGGGTCGAGCCACATGCTGCCACGGATGACGCGGTTGGCGATGTCCGACTGAATGTCGGCATCGGAGCGCAGGTAGCTCTTGAGCACATCCGCGCGGCTCACGATGCCGACCAATCGGCCTCCATCGACAACGGGCAACCGCTTCACACTGTGCTTGCGCATCAAGCGAGCAGCCGCAGCGAGCGGCTGGGTCGGGGCCACGGTCACGGCGGGGGAGGACATCAACCCGTCCGCCGTCTGCGCGTGTGCCTTCGCCCGGCGCTCACGAGAGTCGTGGGTCCAGCGTCCCGGCTCTTCAGCGGCCGCCTCGGTCCTGAGCAGCAGGTCGGCTTCGGAGACCACCCCGACCACGCCACCCTCGCCGTCAACCACCGGCAGCGCGCTGATGTGATGCTCGTCCATGAGTTGCTCGATGTGCTTGAAGGGTGCGTCGGGGGAGATGGTGACTACGTCTCGGGTCATCACGTCCCCAACCTGCAGCCGGGCCGGCCTTTGGAAAGATTCCTGCTCGCTCATGGATGCGATTCTGCCACCTCGAGGTCGGCCTCGCCGGCGGACGTTGGGGCGTGAACGGAGCGCCGCGCGACATCACGCCGCTGGCTGATCGCGTCCATCGACGGCTCAATGCCGGCCCTGCCCGGCATCGGCAGCCGCGTTACGTCGACCTGCTGCCACCGTGCAATGCCGGGTGTCCCGCCGGCGAGAACATCCAGGCGTGGCTGGCGCACACCGAAGCCGGCCGCCATCAACAGGCGTGGCGCGAGCTGGTGAGCAACAACCCGTTTCCCGCGATCCACGGGCGTGTGTGCTACCACCCATGCGAGAGCGTCTGCAACCGGGCCGAGCTCGACAGCGCGGTCTCGATTCACGCCGTCGAACGTTTTCTTGGCGATCTGGCGCTCGAGCGCGGCTGGCGGTTCGATCCGCCGCCGGCTCCGACGGGCAGGCGCGTGCTCGTCGTCGGTGCCGGCCCGAGCGGTCTCTCGGCGGCGTATCACCTGGCGCGCCGCGGCCATTCGGTGGAGGTGCGCGACTCGGGGCATCGCCCCGGGGGGATGATGCGGTACGGCATCCCCGCGTATCGCCTCCCCAGGAACGTGCTCGACGCCGAGATTGCGCGGATCGTCGACCTCGGGGTGCGCATCGCCTGTGACCATGTCGTCGAGGATCTCGAGGTCGAACGACGCGACGGTCAGTTCGACGCGGTCTTCGTCGCGGTGGGCGCACACCTGTCCAAGCGCGTCGACATCCCCACGCAGGACGCGGGGAGGATTGTCGACGCGGTGTCGTTCCTGCGCAGTGTCGCGTCCGGGGCGTCGCCGGTGGTGGGGCATCGCGTCGCCGTGTACGGCGGCGGCAACACGGCGATGGACGCTGCCCGTGTCGCTCGAAGGTTGGGAGCCGATGACGCGCTGATCGTCTACCGAAGGACGCGTGAGCAGATGCCGGCCCAGCCCGAAGAGGCCGAGGACGCCGAGCGTGAGGGCGTTCGGATCAACTGGCTGCGGACCATCACGGCGTTCGACGGCCCCGAGCTCCGCGTCGAGGTCATGGAACTGGACGGCACCGGATTCCCACGGCCGACAGGACGCTTCGAGACGCTGGCAGCTGACACGCTGATCCTCGCGCTCGGGCAGGAGACGGACACCGCCTTTCTGCGCCGCGTGCAAGGAGTGCAGTTCGGCGCCGACGGAACCGTCGTCGTCTCGCCGGCGATGATGACCGGCTGCGACGGCCTCTTCGCCGGCGGTGACATGGTGCCCAGCGAGCGCACCGTGACGGTGGGCGTCGGGCACGGCAAGAAAGCCGCGTCGCACATCGACGCATATCTGCGCGGTGTGGTCGCGACCACCGCTGCGAAGCATGATTCCGCTTCGTTCGACCTGCTCCACCTCTGGTATTTCGGCGATGCCGCTCGCCGCCTGCAACCCGAGCTTGCGGTCGAGACGCGAGTGGAGGCGTTCAGCGAGGTGATCGGCGGGCTCTCGGCCGGTGAGGCGACCTACGAGTCGCGCCGGTGCCTGTCCTGCGGCAACTGCTTCGAGTGCGACGGATGCCTCGGCGCCTGTCCGGAGACTGCGGTCATCAAGCTCGGCACCGGCAATCGATACAAGTTCGACCTCACCCGGTGCACGGGCTGCGGAGCGTGCTTCGAGCAGTGCCCCGTGCATGCCATCGAAATGATCGCGGAGCCGGTCTGATGCGCGTCACCATCGACGGGAACGAAGCGGCCGTATCGGTTGCGTACCGGCTCAACGAGGTGTGCTGCATCTACCCGATCACGCCCTCATCGCCGATGGCAGAACTGGCCGACGAGTGGTCCGGCCAGGCACGTCCGAATGTGTGGGGCAACGTGCCGGTGGTGGTCGAGATGCAGAGCGAAGGCGGCGCGGCCGGCGCGCTCCACGGCGCGCTCCAGGGCGGAGCGCTGGCGACCACGTTCACGGCCTCGCAAGGCCTGCTGCTGATGATCCCGAACATGTACAAGATTGCCGGCGAGCTGACTCCCGCGGTGATGCACATCGCGGCGCGATCTCTCGCCGCGCAGGGGTTGTCCATCTTCGGTGATCACTCCGACGTGATGGCGGTGCGCCAGACCGGTTTCGCGCTCCTCGCCTCGGCCTCCGTCCAGGAGGCGCACGACATGGCGCTCGTGGCGCACGCGGCGACCCTGGAGACCCGTGTGCCGTTCGTGCACTTCTTCGATGGGTTTCGCACCTCCCACGAGCTGAATTCCGTCGAGATGCTCACCGACGACGACCTCCGTGCCCTTGTGCCCGAAGCCTTGGTCCGCGCTCACCGTGCTCGCGCACTGTCGCCGGAACGCCCATTCATACGCGGCACCGCCCAGAACCCGGACACCTATTTCCAGGCGCGCGAAACGGTGAACCCCTTCTACGCCCGGACACCAGGCGTTGTCGAGGATGCGATGGACCGTCTCTGTGAGCGCACCGGCCGTAGGTATCACATCGTCGAGTACACCGGTCACCCCGAGGCCGATCGCGTGATCATCGTGATGGGATCCGCTGGCGAGACCGTGCGCGCGACCGTCGCACATCTCACCGAACAGGGCGAACTGGTCGGGGTGCTGCAGGTCCGGCTCTACAGGCCGTTTCCGGTACGAGCCCTGGTCGACGCGCTCCCCGCAACGGTGCGCCGCATCGCCGTCCTCGACCGCACCAAGGAGCCGGGCTCGGCGGGGGAGCCGCTGTTCCTCGACGTCGTCGCGGCGCTCGCGGAGGCGCACGTGGACGACGAGCAGGCGCGCACGCCTCTCGTGGTCGGCGGCCGCTACGGCCTCTCCTCCAAGGAGTTCACACCTGGAATGGCAGCCGGAGTGTTTGCCGAGCTGGCCCGCGAGAAGCCGCGACGCGGTTTCACGATCGGCATCAACGACGACGTCTCCGGGACGAGCCTGCCGTACGACCCGGCGCTCGACATCGAGCCCGCTGGAACGGTTCGCGCGGTGTTCTTCGGCCTCGGCTCCGACGGCACCGTCGGCGCGAACAAAAACACGATCAAGATCCTCGGCGCCGAGGAGGGGCTGTACGCCCAGGGGTATTTCGTCTACGACTCGAAGAAGTCCGGCTCGCAGACCGTGTCACATCTGCGCTTCGGACCCGATCCCATCCGGGCGCCGTACCTGGTGCAGCAGGCGAGTTTCGTCGCCTGTCACCACTTCAGCTCGCTCGAGCGGATCGACGTGCTCAGCCGCGCCGCGCCCGGCGCGACCCTGCTGCTCAACTGCCCCACGCCACCCGACGCCGTATGGGACGCGCTGCCCCGCGCAGTGCAGGCGCAGATCGTGGACAAGCATCTGAAGGTGTACGCCATCGACGCGGGCCTGATCGCTCGCGAGGCCGGCATTCCGGGGCGCACCAACACCGTGCTGCAGACCTGCTTCTTCGCCATCTCCGGCGTGCTCCCTCGCGACGATGCCATCGCCAGGATCAAGACAACCATAGCCAAAACATACGGGCGCCGGGGCAAAGACGTCGTCGAGCGCAACGAGGCGGCTGTCGACCGTGCGCTCGACGGACTGTACCGAATCGACGTCCCGGACGCGGTCACCTCCACCCGCGAGCTCGCGCCCGTCGTACCACTCGACGCTCCCGAGTTCGTCCGCTACGTGACCGCTGCAATGATCGCGGGGCGCGGCGATGACCTGCCGGTGAGCGCGATGCCGGTCGACGGCACCTATCCGAGCGGGACGGCTGCATTTGAGAAGCGCAACATCTCGGACCTCGTCGCAGTGTGGGACCCAGGGCTCTGCATCCAGTGCGGCAACTGCAGCTTCGTGTGCCCGCACAGCGTGATCCGGTCGCGGTACTACGACGAGGACAAGCTCGAGGGCGCGCCCGCAGCGTTCCACAGCGCGCCGCTGGCGTCGCGGGGGCTGCCCGACACGCGGTACACACTGCAGGTCTACGTCGAGGACTGCACCGGCTGCGCTCTCTGCGTCGAAGCGTGTCCGGTGGTCGCGCCGAACGATCCTGAGGCACGCGCGATCAATCTGGCTCCGCGCGAGCCGCTGGTCGCGGCCGAGCGGGAGAACATCGCGTTCTTCGAGAGGCTGCCACTTGCCGACCGATCGCGGGTTGACTTCGGGACGGTGCGTGGCACGCAGTTCCTCGAGCCGCTGTTCGAATTCTCCGGCGCCTGCGCCGGGTGCGGCGAGACGCCCTACATCAAGCTTCTCTCGCAGCTCTTTGGTGACCGGCTGATGGTGGCCAACGCAACCGGCTGCTCATCGATTTACGGTGGGAACCTGCCGACGACCCCGTGGACGAGCAACGCCGAAGGCCGCGGCCCGGCGTGGTCGAACTCGCTGTTCGAGGACAATGCCGAGTTCGGCCTGGGCTTCCGGCTGACGGTCGACCGGCACACAGCCCTGGCCCGGAAACGCCTGTTGGAGCTGAGAGAAGCCGTCGGCGCCGATTTGGTCGACACGATCCTCGATGCCGCGCAACTGCGCGAGTCGGAGCTCCACGCACAGCGCGAGCGAGTAGATGAGCTCAAACGCCGCCTGGCATCCCTGGATGGGCCGGTCGTCGCTGATCTCTGCAGCGTCGTTGATCACCTCGTGCGGCGGAGCGTCTGGATCCTCGGCGGTGATGGCTGGGCCTATGACATCGGCGCGGGCGGACTCGACCACGTGCTCGCCACCGGCCGCAACGTGAATGTCCTCGTGCTCGACACCGAGATGTACTCGAACACGGGCGGCCAGATGTCGAAAGCCACGCCGCTCGGTGCCGTCGCCAAATTCGCGTCCGCCGGCAAGACGGTGGGCAAGAAGGACCTCGCGCTCCAGGCGATCGCGTACGGCAACGTCTACGTTGCCCGGGTTGCGATGGGTGCCGATCCACAGCAGACGCTGCAAGCGTTTCGGGAAGCCGAGGCGTACGACGGTCCCTCGCTCATCCTCGCGTACAGCCACTGCATCGAGCAGGGCATCGACATGCGCAAGGGCCTCGACCAGCAGTATCGCGCCGTCGCCAGTGGCCACTGGCCGCTGGTCCGCTACGACCCGATGGCGCGCGCCGACGGAGGCAATCCGTTCAGCCTCGACTCGCCCCGACCACGGCTGCCGCTCGAGGACTACCGTTTCAAGGAGCTCCGCTATCGCACCCTCCTCAAGGCCGACCCACCCGAGGCAAACCGGCTCCTCAGCCTGGCTCAGCATGCTGTCGAACAGCGTTGGGAGGTTTACGAGGAGATGGCGACCCAGGAACTCCGTCGCTTCCCCGACGACACGACCCGCAAGGACGGATGCAAGGACAGTTGATGGAGAGCCGGCAAGGCGCCTAACGAGCGACGGGTCCGATCGCCTCACGCTCCCGGAGCGCAGCGACCCCGGGGAGTGTCTTTCCCTCGAGAAACTCGATGGTCGCGCCACCGCCGGTGCTGATGAAGCCCATCTTGTCGGCGACGCCGGCGCTCTCGACCGCGGCTGCAAGGTCGCCACCGCCGATGATCGTGAACGCCGACGTGCCGGCGAGTGAACGAGCAACCGCGCGGGTCCCTTCTGCGAACGCGGGAACCTCGTAGATTCCGAGCGGACCGTTCCACACGACGGTCGCGGCACCGACGCAGTCCGCAGCGATGTGTGCGGCCGTGTCCGGCCCGATGTCGACCACCATCATGTCGTCGGGGATTGCCTCCACGGCAACCACGTGTGACGGTGTGCTGCCGTCGGGGTTCGCGGTCACCAGCACATCGGTGGGGAGCGCGAGTCGTCCGTGCTCGCTTGCGGACGACTCGAGCAGGCCTCGGGCAACATCCACGTAGGCGTCCTCGACGAGGGACCGTCCTGTGCCCAGGCCCTTGGCGCGCAGGAACGTGCTCGCCATCGCCCCGCCCACCCACAGCAGGTCCACCCGATCCATCAGGTTGTTGAGCACGCGGACCTTTGTCGAGGTCTTTGCGCCGCCGATGATCGCCACCAGCGGCCGCCGCGGATCCTCCAAGACGTCGCCCAGGACCTTGAGCTCGCGTGCCATCAACCGGCCGGCAGCGGCCGGGAGCAGATGGGCCACGCCTTCGGTCGAGGCGTGGGCGCGATGCGCGGTGCCGAATGCGTCGTTGACGTAAACGTCGGCAAGCGAAGCGAGGTTGGCGGCGAACACCGCATCATTTGCTTCCTCACCGGGCTCGAAACGGACGTTCTCGACCATGCCCACGTCGCCGTCATTCAGCGCCGCGGCCATGGCGTGCGCGCCAACGCCCGCGACATCCGGAGCCTGTCGGACCGTTGCCCGGAGCAGCACGCTGAGCCGTCGCGCCAGCGGGCCGACGCTCAAAGCCGCGTCGACATGACCCTTCGGCCGGCCGAGGTGTGTGACCACGATGATCCGCGCACCACGTCCCTGCAGCGCCTCGATGGTGGGCAGCGCAGCCCGGATGCGTCGGTCGTCGACGATCTGTCCGTCGCGCATGGGGACGTTGAAATCAACTCGCAGCAGCACCCGGCGCCCGCGGACGTCGATGTCGTCGATGCTGGCT
>CAAGKR010127648.1_pt1 | contig 16442 bp, 27 predicted proteins | sample 2556971 | NCBI WGS metagenome assembly CAAGKR01 (sample SAMEA5207829, study PRJEB30636) | soil metagenome | biome: forest; feature: boreal; material: soil | place: USA | collected 2011-09 | depth 1 m | reverse complement strand
GGCGGGGCTTGCCCCCGCCCTGGCTTGTGGCTCACAGCAAGTAGGAAACGATTAACGTTTCGTGTACTGTGGGGCCTTGCGGGCGCGTTTGAGGCCGGGCTTCTTGCGTTCCTTCATACGCGGGTCGCGTGTGAGAAAGCCAGCTTTGCGCAATGCCTGTTTCCACTCGGGGTTGGCGCGCAGGAGGGCGCGCGCCACGCCGTGACGGATGGCTCCCGCTTGTCCGCTGGTGCCACCGCCGACGACACGCACGGTCATGGAATAGGCGTCTTCCAGTTCGAGCAGGCGCAGGGGGGCAACCAGTGCGGCTGAGGCGGACTCGCGCTGACCGAAGTACTGACGCGCGCTTTTGCCATTCACGACGATGGTGCCATCACCGTTGGGGAAGAGACGCACGCGGGCCACAGCCGTCTTGCGTCGTCCCATCCCATAGTAGTACTCACCTTTAATGGTATCGACCACTGTAGATTCTCCTCTTCTTTTACTCTTCTGCCGCGCCCTGCTGTTTTTTCAACAGCGCTTCCGGGCCAGTCCAGGGAATGGGCTTCTGCGCCTGGTGCGGGTGACTGGGGCTAGCATAAACCTTGAGGCGCGACATGATATCCGCGCCGAGGTTATTGTGCATTACCATGCCGCGCACCGCGTGCTCTAGAGCACGTTCCGGGTAGCGGCCTTCCAGTACCTTACGCAGGCTGGTTGTCTTCAAGCCGCCGGGATACTGGCTATGGCGATAATACATTTTCTGATCGAGGCGTCTGCCCGTTACCGCGATTTTGTCCGCGTTGATAACGACCACAAAATCACCTGTGAGCATATGCGTTGTGAATGTGGGCTTATGCTTGCCGCGCAAAATCTGCGCGATTTGCGATGCCAGGCGACCCAGAATCTGACCCTCTGCATCGATGACATACCACTGCGGGTTCAGTTCACCGGCCTTCGCGCTATATGTCTTCATCATTGTCCGTTTTCTCCATTTGTAATAATCCGTCAGGATACATAACCCCTACCAGACATAGCCCGTGTGATGGAGCCGCTGAACCAGGGTGCGTCTTCTCAGCTCGTTGCACGATGGCGGCAAATTCAGCAAGACTGAGTCGTTTCTGCCCTACGAGCAACAGCGTTCCAACCATTCTGCGAACCATCCCCGTAAGAAAGGCGTCCGCTGTAAAATCACAATAGATAAGCGCATCTTGACGCTGACACGCGGCCTTGAGCATGGTGCGCACGCACGAATGCGGCCCCGGTTTCAAAGGGTTGGTAGCATCAGGGCTACGCCCGAATGCTCCAAAGTCCTTGCGTCCCAGCAAAATGCGGCACGCCTCGTCCATCAAATCAACTGCCAGCGCCTGTGAGCGATGGTAGCTATATCGCGCGATCAGAGGCTTTCTCGCCCTATCATTGCAGAGAGTGTAACGATAGGATCGGTTCAAGGCGCTATAACGAGCATGAAAGTTGTCAGGAACCTCGCAGTTCCAACGAACCGCTACACTCTCAGGCAAGACGGCATTGAGAGCCGCCAGCCACTGCTGTGGCGTCATGCTGGCGCTGGCGCTGAAGTGGATTACCTGCCCACTAGCATGTACTCCTGCATCAGTGCGCCCCGAGCCATATACGACGGACATCTCACCAGAGATACGTAGAATAGCTGCTTCCAGTGTTCCCTGGATAGTCGGCCCCTGCGTTTCTGACTGCCGTTGGAAGCCATGATAGCCGGTGCCGTCGTACTCAATGCCACACGCGAATTTCATCCCTACACCAGGGCGATTTGCGCCATATCAGCGGCATCACCCAGGCGTTTGCCAAGCTTGGTAATACGGGTATAGCCGCCAGGACGCCCGGCATAGCGCGGGGCAAGGTCGTCAAAAATCTTCTTGACGACCAGTTCGTCTGGCAGGGACTTCAAAATCTGGCGGCGCGCGTGTACTTCGATGATCATCGCCTGATACGCGGCCCGCAACCCCTTCTCCGCTTCAGCTTCATTGGTGATGATACGCAGCAGTTCTGCGCGGCGGTCCTTCAGCTTTTTCTCGGCAAACTTGCGGCCTGCATCTGTCAGAGGGGGCATGGACATTTCCGCGCGCTCCTCGTTGGTGAAGACTACTTTATCAAGCGAGAAATGCCCCCGGCGCGCGAACGCCAGGATGGCGGTGGCTTTCTCTTCGTCAGAGACGATAGTAGCCAGGTATTCGCGAGCGGCGGTCTGCCCTTTGACTGCGATTGTAATGAGCTTTTCAGCTTCGCCGCGAATGGCGCGGGCGCGCGCCTCGGTGGTTTTTATGCGGTCGTAGCGGAAGAGGCCAGCCATCATATTGCGACGCGCGGAGCGTCGGCGTGGTTCAGGCATACTCATCCGATTACCGGCAACTCGGTGTCTCAACTTATTCCTCCATTTCGTGGTCGCCGTCCAGGTCGGCCCCAACAGTGCTGGTACGCGGATTCGGCAGGAAATTGCGCAGTTGCAGCTTCTCACGTAGTTCCTGTAGACTCTTTTCCCCGAAGTTGCGCACTCCAAGCAAGTCATCTTCATTCATAGAAAGCACCTGACCGACCTTCGTGATGTTGCTGCGCTTGAGACAGTTGTAAGCACGTACCGAAAGATCCAGTTCCTCGATGGGAGTCTCGTAGATCTTAGGCGGTATGGGTATACTGCTCAAAGGAGCCTTCTCTGGCTCGATCAGCACAGCGCGGTAATTGGCTAACTGCGTAAAGTGGCGAACCAGAATATCGGCGCTCTGGCGCAAAGCTTCATCAGGCGTGATAGTGCCGTCAGTCCATAATTCAAGAACAATTTTATCGTAGTTTGTTATTTGCCCGACACGGGTATGCTCAACAGTATAATTGACCTTTTGCACGGGCGCGTAAATGGCATCGACCGGAATCACCCCGATGGGCTGATCCTCTTTCGAGTCGGCGGGGACGTAGCCCTTGCCGGTCTCTACGACCAGTTCCATCTCAAGACGAGCGTCATCGTTATCCAGAGTAGCGATATAGAGGTCAGGGTTGACGACCTCTACCGTGCTGGGAGCCAGGATATCTGCCGCCGTCACAACCCGCTCACCACTCACCTCCAGGCGCATTGATACGGGATGATCCGAAAAGGAGCGCAGGCGCAGCTTCTTGATGTTCAAAACGATCTCCGTCACGTCCTCCGTGACGTTGGGGATATCTTGAAACTCATGCTGCACGCCATCAATGCGAATAGAGGTCACCGCCGCACCGGGCAGCGAGGAGAGCAAGACGCGCCGCAGCGCATTGCCCAGTGTCATGCCGTACCCCGCCTCTAAAGGCTCAATATCATAGCTCGCATAGTTTCCCTGTGTTTTTGTATTTTTAATGCGAGGCAGAGTAATTTCTAGCAAGGTTCAACCTGCCTTTCTTTCCTTTCGCTGCTTACAGGCTTCTTTGTACTTCTGCGCCAATGAACACACAGGCTTTTTTGCCGGTGCTATTATCGCTGGTAGTACTCAACCACCATCTGTTCCTCGAAGGGCAGTTCAAGCTCTGTGCGCGACGGCAACGACATGACACGACCACTCATATCAGCAATGTCCAGGCGCAGCCAGGCGGGAACGCCTTTCTGGGCCAGCATCAATGCGCGGGTTTTGAAGTACTCAAGTCCCTTGCTGCGCTCGCGCACGGAGATGACATCATTGGGCTTTACAATAAACGAGGCAATGTCTGTCTTGCGTCCATTTACCGCGAAATGCCCGTGATTGACCAGTTGGCGAGCCTGGGCGCGGGAATCGCCGAAGCCGAGACGGTACACCAGGTTGTCCAGGCGCATCTCAAGTATCTGCAACAGGTTCTCGCTGGTACGGCCAGTTTTTCGCGCGGCGGTATCGAAGTGTTTGCGGAACTGACGCTCCAGCAGGCCGTAGGTGCGGCGCACCTTCTGCTTTTCGCGCAACTGCAAAGCGTAGCCCGACGGTTTACGTGAACGACCCGCCCCATGTTGTCCGGGGCGAGTATTGCGACGCTCAAGAGTGCATTTCATTATGCACTTGTCGCCTTTAAGAAACAGTTTTACCCCCTCGCGCCTGCATAGTTTGCAGACGGGGCCGGTATAACGCGCCATTTAGTGACTCCTCCTCACACGCACAGCACGGGTTACACGCGACGCCTCTTGGGCGGTCGGCATCCATTGTGCGGAATAGGTGTTACATCAGTAATCGAAGTGATGTTCAGTCCAGAGGACTGCAATGAGCGAATGGCCGCTTCGCGACCAGAACCAGGGCCTTTGACGTACACTTCGATTTGTTTCAGACCATGCTCCATCGCCTTACGAGCTGCCGTTTCGGCTGTTACCTGAGCGGCATAGGGGGTACTCTTACGGGAGCCTTTGAAGCCCTGACCACCGGCGCTGCCCCAGGAAATCACGTTGCCATTGGGGTCGGTCAAAGTGACAATCGTGTTGTTAAAGGTTGCTTGAATGTGGGCGTGCCCGCGCGGAATCGATTTGCGCTCACGCCGCCTGGGCTTGCCTGTTGGTTTCTTTTTGTCTGCTGCCATGCTTGTGCAATTCCTCCCCGGCGTTACTTCTTAGCCACTGCTTTTTTCTTGCCGGCCACTGTTCTTTTCGGACCGCGACGTGTGCGCGCATTGGTGCGTGTGCGTTGCCCCCGCACTGGAAGATTGCGGCGATGACGCATTCCACGATAACAGCCGATTTCGATAAGCCGCTTAATGTTCATATCCACTTCGCGGCGCAGATCGCCTTCCACCTTGTGCTCGCGGTCAATCAGCTCGCGCAGGCGGTTGACTTCTTCTTCCGTCAGATTTTTCACCCGCGTTTCCGGGTTGATACGTGCCTTCTCCAGAATCTTCTTGCTTGTTGTCAAGCCGATACCGAAGATGTATGTCAGCGAAATCTCCACTCGCTTATCGCGTGGAATGTCAACGCCGGCAATTCTAGCCATCTTTTCCTCCAGTTTAGTTTAGCAGCCCCAGACCCTCCGCATGGGTGGGATAGGCCCGACCCCTACAGAGACCCTGTGGGCGTTTAGCCCTGCCTCTGTTTATGCTTTGGGTCTTTACTACAGATAATCATGACCACGCGATTGCGCCGGATTACTTTGCAATGTTCGCAGCGTGGTTTCACCGATGCACGTACTTTCACGGTTTGCCCTCCTCATAGGTGCGCAAAAAATCAAAAATGCTCGCGAGAGGTTATAAAGAACGAGGAACGAGTGGTTACACCGACGCCGTTTCTACTTCCTGTCCGCGATCCGTCACAAAGATGCTCATTAGAAGGTTTGGAAGAGTGAAAGTGAGGAGACTAGCAACCTCACGATTTCACACGCCATGTGATACGACCCCGTGTGAGGTCATAGGGCGACAGCACAACTTTCACCTTATCTCCTGGGACGATACGCACAAAATTCATACGAATGCGGCCTGAGAGAATAGCCAGCACCTGGTGATTTTCGTCTAGTTCGACCTTAAACATGGCATTAGGGAGAGCTTCGAGAACTTTACCCTCTACTTCAATTTCGTCCTTCTTTGGCATAACATCCTTTCTCGAATGACGGCTGTCTTAACTGATGATTCCGAGATAAAACGGTGCAGCAGTTGGTCACTGCTGCAGCCAACTGTGAATTATAACACACATATGCAATTTTGTCGAGGGGGTATTTTTCTCCCTCTTATAAGACACGGCTACCTGGAATACTATGAATGACTTCATCGTTTACTGACGTACAGAGTGATGCAGGGTAACTAAACCCCTCATGTACATAGCCCAAAGTGCTAGAGGGCGCATCACGCCGCCTCAGAGCCGCTACAGCGAGATCATCCAGGTCGGATTTGTTCCCGCACTCGACACCCACAAGAGGTGTCGCTACCGGGACTTTATGGCTTCTAGAAGCGATGCTCGCACCTGTTCGATTGGCCGATTCCCATCTACCACAACCAGCTTTCCCTGTTCGCGGTAGTAGTCAAGCAGGTGGATAGCCTCGCCGAAAAAAATATTGAGCCGCCGCTGCACGGCTTCGCCTATATCATCAGGACGCTGGTACAAGAGGCTTCCATCAATATCGCACACCCCCGGCGTCTTTGGCGGGCGTGTATTGACGTTATAAACGTGCTGGTTTGCTTTACAGATATAGCGGCCTGAGAGTCGAGCTAGCAGTTCCTCACGAGGAACTTCCAGGTAGAATACCAGGTCAATCTGCTTGCCAACTTTGTGCAATCCATCGTCGAGGGCCTGCTCCTGCGCGACGGTGCGCGGGAAGCCGTCGAGTACGACGCCGCCAGCGCAATCGGGCATTAAAAGCCGACCGAGTATCATAGCTACAGTGAGATCGTCGGGAACCAGTTCCCCGCGATCCATATAGGTTTTGGCATTAAGCCCTAATGCGGTCTTCTCTGCCATCGCCTGACGAAACAGGTCGCCGCTGGAAATGTGGGGCAGGCCAAGCTCGGCTGCGAGCAAATCGGCCTGCGTTCCCTTGCCAGATCCCTGAGCGCCGATCAGGATAACATTCACGTTTAACCTCCGGTAATGCTAAGACTCCACGTTGAGTCTCGGACTGACCTAACTGAGGAAGCCCGAATAGTTACGCATGACCATTTGCGATTCGATCTGCCGCACTGTATCGAGCACCACACCTACTACGATCAGCAGAGAAGCGCTGCCCAACAACTGGTTGCCACCAACCCTGGCGAGAAAGGGCAGAATTGCCACCACACCCAGGAATAAAGCGCCACCCAGAGTAATGCGCCGGAGTATGTCGTCCAGGTACTTGCGAGTGGTCTCGCCGGGACGGTACCCCGGAATGTGCGCGCCCTGCTTCTGTAAGTTTTCCGGTATATTCTGTTGTTGCCACACTACGTAGGCATAGAAGTACGTAAATGCCACCACCAGGAAGAAGAAAATGATCCAGTACCACCAGAGCGTCGGGTTAATCAGGTAGTTAGAAATCCAGAGAGAGACCGAGGCCAGCCAGCTCGTGTTGCTGTTGCCCAGATATTGCGCGAGTACCGATGGAAAGATCAGCATCGACTGCGCGAAGATGAGCGGGATCATACCCGCGCTGTTGACCTGCATTGGAATGTAGGTTCGTTGCGCGGTCCCCACCAGCATCCCTCGCCCGACCATACGCTTGGTTGGATATTCGATAGGCACACGTCGCTGTCCCTGATAGACATAAACGATACCCAGGATAGTCAGTAGACCGATTATCAGAAAGACGCCGATACTGACGATGCCGCCGCCACTCGAAGTGGTAGTCGTATAACCCTGCTGGACGAAGCTCGGTATGCGGCTCACGATACCACCAAAGATGATGATCGAGATCCCGTTGCCGATGCCCTTCTCGGTAATCAACTCGCCCAGCCAGACCAGGATCATGGTGCCAGCCGTCAAGGAGAGCAAAATCGCCAGAGATTCGAGCCAGGTGCTTCCATTAAACAGGTTGAAATTCGTCAAGACATTATATTTGACAAAAATAGCCGCGCTGCCGATGGCCTGTAAGAACGCCAGAGGAACGGAGACAATACGTGTGATCTGGCTGAAGCGCATTCGCCCGGACTCGCCCTCACGCATCATATTGTCCAGCGCTGGAATAATAGGCTGCAACAATTGCATCACAATAGTCGCCGTGATATAAGGATACACTCCTAATGCCACTACCGAAAACTGTTGCAGGGACCCGCCGGAAAAGACATCCAGCAGACCAAGCAACTGCGTCAGGCTTTGATTACCACTCTGCGAAAAGAGATGCAGCAGGTTTTGCTGTTCGGCGTGCGTTAAAGGCACAGTGATATGAGCGAGGATGCGGAAAACCAGCAACATCCCCAGGGTGAAGAGAATTTTTTTGCGTAGATCGGGAACAGTCCAGATGCTCCGCAGTTTTTCCCACATGGGAGTCTCCTTTCACGAGAGAAGCTAGCACATTTCTTGTAAGGGCCAGACAATCGGGCGCGATGCATCTGGTCCCTACAGAATAGAACGCATCGGGGGAGGCGATAAATCGCGTCCCTATACGCTCTGGTATTGCGGCGGGGGAACTTTCTTCCCGAATTCGTCCCTGCGTCTCTTCGTTTTCTCGTACACTTTGGTTGGAATGATTTCAACAGTACCGCCAGCGGCCTCGATTTTGTCGCGCGCGCTTTCCGTGAACTTGTGAGCGCGCACGGTCAGGGCGCGATCGAGTTCACCATTGCCCAGAATTTTCACCAATCCTTCGCTTTCAGTCGCGGTCATCAGCCCACTCTCTGCCAGCATGGCGGGAGTCACTTCTGTACCGGCCTCATAGCGAGTCAGTTTGGCAATATTCACAACGGCGTAGTTTTTGCGGAAAGCATAGTTGCTGTTGCCAAGTCCGCGCAGGAATGGCAGGCGCTTGGACAGGCGAGTCTGGCCACCATTAAAGGCGCGATGAATCTTTCCACCAGTGCGAGCCTTCTGGCCTTTGGTGCCACGCCCGGCGGTTTTACCCCGACCGGAGCCGTGTCCGCGACCAAGTCTCTTTTCGGTTTTGTGCGAACCAGGAGCTGGTCGCAAATCAGACAGTTTCATGTATTACTTCCTCTACCTGTACAAGGTGAATCACTTTTCTAATCATACCGCGCACGGCAGGATTATCGTCGTGTTCAACCGTATGCTGCAATTTGCGCAGTCCCAGTGCGCGAATGGTATCCTTCTGATCCTGGGGATACCCAATCGCGCTTCTCACATATTTTATACGCAATATAGCCATGATATTCTCCTTCCAGGGCGGGGGCAAGCCCGGCCCGTACCCTATACGAAACTGGCAACCAGGGCAGGGGCAAGCCCGGCCCGTACCCTATACGGGTTGGTGTCGGGCTTCGTATCGTGTAGGGCACGGGCCGGGCTTGCCCCTGCCCTGGTCTAGTTCGCGCCTATGACCTACGACCGCCACCGCCGCCACGTCGATCTCCGCCGCCGCCGCCGCCGCGTCGATCTCCGCCACCACCGCTACCGCTACCGCCGCCGCGTCGATCTCCACCGCGATCTCCACCATCGCGCCCGCCTCTACCGCGCCCAGAACTAGAGCGATTATCACGCGATTCCTCTTCGCGAGTGGAGCGGGCCTGGGCTGCCAGTTCAGCAGCGCTGGCGGCGGCGAGAGCCAGGCGCTCGGCCTGTCTCTTGCCAACGATCTCGGTAACGACCTTGCCACGCAGCGCGGCCTCGGTTTCGGCGGAACGCAGTTCGAGCAGCCCACCTACGCACGCTTGCAGCGTATTGGCCGGGTTGGTGCTTCCCAGCGACTTGGTGAGGATGTCGCGGATACCGACGGCCTCGACGACAGCGCGCACGGCCCCACCAGCGATAACGCCGGTACCGGGAGCCGCCGGTTTGAGCAGTACTTCCGAGGCGCCGAAGCGATGCTTCACCATAAAGGGAATGGTTGCGCCCACCAGGGGAACCTCGATCAGGTGCTTTTTCGCATCTTCGACGCCTTTACGGATGGCTTCGGTATACTCAGCAGCCTTGCCCAGGCCAAAGCCGACATGACCACTGCGATCTCCGACGACCACGAGCGCGCGAATGCTAAAACGGCGACCGCCTTTGACGACTTTAGAAACACGGCGCACTTGCACGACGGTCTCTTCAAGATTCAGTTTTGACGCATCTATTCTTGGCATCTTTTCTCCTCGTGGCCTAAAATTCCAGGCCGACTTCACGAGCGCCTTCTGCAAGCGCAGCCACGCGCCCATGATAGGCGTAGCCACCACGATCAAAGACGACCCGACTGACACCCTTTTCTTTCGCGCGCTGCGCAACCAGCTTGCCAACCTCGCGCGCTAACGCCACTTTGTGGTTGTCCGCGATGGGCGCGAGTGCCTCTACCGGCGTCTTCTTCTCGCCCTTCTGCGCGGTGGGCAGCACGGTTTTGCTCTGAGTCCCAGGCTTGCCGCCTTTGCCCTGCTGCCCTTTTTGTGCTGAAGCGCCTTTGGCCGGAGCCTTCTCCACCTTGGCGCCCTTGCCTCTAACAGGAGCAGCCGAGGCGGCTACTTCGACCGCAGCAGTTTCTTCTACCTGCGTCTCATGCGCTTGCGCGGCAGATGATTCCTTTTTGACGGGCTTGAAGTCGCGCAATGTCTCATCTAGCGATGAGGCGGCGACCAGCGTCTTGCCCGTTGTATCGTCGATGACCTGGGCGTAGATATGCACGTCACTGCGGAAGATGCTCAAACGCGGACGAGTGATAGTGCCTTCCAGGCGATTTCTCATGCGGCGATGTCGTTTGAGACGGGCTTTATTTGCGTTAAATCTTTTAATCATTTCTTCTTACCACCGACTTTTCCAGCTTTGCCGGCCTTGCGGCGGATCGCCTCGCCTGTGTAGCGAATACCTTTGCCCTTGTAGGGTTCCGGCTTACGCACGCGGCGGATTTGCGCGGCAACCTCACCGACCAGTTGCTTATCTATGCCACTAACGCTCAGCTTTGTCGCCTTGGTGGCCGGGTCTATGCCATCAACCGTGAAAGAAATGCCATGCGGTGGTTGCACCTCAACGGGGTGGGAATAGCCTACCTGGATGACCAAATTCTCTCCCACTTTCGCGGCGCGATAACCGACGCCATGGATTTCAAGTTGTTTAGTATAGCCCTTCGTTACTCCCTCTACCATGTTATTAACGAGGGTGCGATAGAGGCCATGAATGGCTTTATGTTGTTTACTATCCGACGGGCGCGTCACGGTCAGCGTCCCATCTTCCAGTTTCAAGGTCAAGGTAGGGTCAACCTGATATGACAATTCACCTTTGGGACCTTTGACCGTCACATAATTTGAATCGGTCCAGGCCACCTGCACCTTTGGCGGCACAGAGATTGGAGCGCGTCCAATACGAGACATGTTATTCCTCCTGCCTACCAGACATAGCAAACGACTTCGCCGCCCAGCCCCTGCATGTAGGCGCGATGGCCCGTCATGAGACCCTGTGGCGTTGAAAGTATAGCGATACCCTGCCCGCCACGCACGCGGGGGATTGTTGCCCGTTTGGTATAGACACGCAAGCCAGGCTTGCTGACACGCTTCAATTGCGTCAGCACCGACTGCTTTTCAACATAGCGCAGCGTCAGGCGTATGGTCCCCTGCACGCTGTCCTTGAGGATCTCTATATCTTTAATATAACCCTCTTCTTTCAGGACGCGCGCGATTGCCAGCTTCATTTTTGAGGCCGGCATAGAAACGCGAGCATGCCGCGCTGCAACCGCATTGCGAATACGAGTAAGCATATCCGCGACGGGATCAGTCATGTTCATAAAACATCATCCTCCGATTACCAGCTCGACTTTGTTACGCCAGGTAGCTCACCGCGCAAAGCTCTTTCGCGGAAGCAGATACGGCACAGGCCGAATTTGCGCATATACGCGCGCGGTCGCCCACAGAGCATGCAGCGGTTATGTTGCTGCACCTTATGTTTGGGCTTGCGCTGCGACTTCACGATCATTGAGATTTTTGCCATTGTACTCTCCAGCGTTATTTCTTAAAGGGCATACCCATTAACTTGAGCAACCGTCGCCCCTCTTCGTCGGTGCGAGCCGTCGTCACAATACTTACTTCCATACCGCGAACTTTATCGACTTTGTCGTAGTCGATCTCTGGAAAAACCAGTTGCTCTTTCAAGCCCAGGGTATAGTTGCCACGGCCATCGAATGCGTCAGCCGAAACGCCCTGGAAGTCGCGCAAGCGCGGTAGAGCGACGTTCATCAGTTTATCAAGAAACTGGTACATGCGGTCGCCGCGCAATGTGACCATGCAGCCAATCTGCATTCCTTCGCGCAGTTTGAAAGTGGCGACGGAACGTTTGGCGCGTGTGATGACCGGACGCTGACCAGTGATAGTAGCCAGGTCTGAGACGGCGGCATCCATCGCTTTGGCGTTCTGGATGGCCTCACCCATGCCGATATTGATAACAACTTTATGGACACCTGGCACCTGCATCGGATTGGCGTAGTTAAAATCCTTTTGCATGGCTGGCACGATCTCTTCTTTGTATCTGGTTTTCAGTCTCGATGCCATTGTTTAACTACTCCTTCCTCGTCCGATCCTCAATGACTTTGTGGCACTTCTTGCAAACGCGCACGACGCGCACTTTCTGATCCGCGCCTACCGGTCGGCGTTCATGCCCAACGCGCGTGGGTTCGCCACACTCGGTGCAAATCAGCATAGTGTTCGACACCTGGAGCGGCATGGCTTTTTCGATCACGCCTCCCTGACGAGTCTGACCCTGTGGCTTGATATGCTTTTTCGCAATATTGAGGCCTTCAACTATGATCTTATTGAGCTGCGGCAACGCCCGCGAAACAGTGCCTTTTTTTCCTTTATCCTTGCCGGTCGTTACCAGAACGGTGTCACCCTTCTTGATATTCATCTTGGCAAGATGGAGAGGCTTTTTCTCTTTTTCTTTGATTGCCATACTTTCCCTCTTACGTTTGTCTTTGTCGTACTCGCGAAACGACAAACTTCAACGCAGAACCACCAACAATATGTCGGCCCTGACGGGCTTGATGTATCAAGCCCCTACAATGGGCGCTAGCCCTACTGGACGCGATACATCGCGTTCCTGTATCGGGCGTAAACCCTACAACACTTCAGGCGCGAGCGAGATGATCTTCATAAAGTTTCGTTCGCGCAATTCGCGGGCCACCGGTCCGAAGATGCGGGTGCCACGCGGGTTATTGCCTGCCGCGATAATGACGGCGGCGTTCTCGTCAAAGCGGATATGCGAGCCATCGGCGCGCGCATATTCCTTTGTCACACGCACAACCACGGCGTTGACCACTTCTCCCTTTTTTACCTGCCCGTTGGGAGCCGCCTGCTTGACCGAGGCTTTGATGACATCCCCGACTCCCGCATAGTGCTTGGCAGAACCGCTCATGACGCGGATGCACATAAGTTCTTTAGCGCCGGTATTATCGGCGACTTTTAAGCGTGTCTGTGGTTGAATCACGATCGTTCCTCCTTATGCTTACTCCCCAGCCCCCACGCCCCCTGCGTCCTCGTCGGAATCGGCGGAAGTCAGGTCTGGATCAACCCCGGCCAACAATTCACCCACCGGGACGATGCCGCTGCCTCGCTTCACGATTTCAATCAGTCGCCAGCGTTTCAACTTGCTCAGTGGGCGCGTCTCTTCGATATGCACCCGGTCGCCGATCTGACAGCTATTCTCTTCATCGTGCGCGTAGAAGTGCCTGGTCTGCTTATACGTGCGCTTGTAGATACGATGTCGTTTCAACGATACGACAGCAACGACAATGGTTTTATCCATTTTATTGCTGATTACGACGCCTTCCTTCTGCTGGTGGCGTGCTGCTGGTTTCGCAGTCTGTGCTGCTTGCTGTGTCATACCTCAGCCTCCAATTGTGACAACCGATGCAGGACACGAGCAACGTCTTTGCGGGTCTGCGTAAAAATGCGGTTGTTCTTGACCTCACCGCGCTGCTGTTGCAGGCGCAGGTTGAACAACTTCATACGCAAATCCTTCAACTCGCGCTGCGCCTCGCCAGTATTAAATTCACTAATCTGTTTGCGACGCTCTTTAGCCTTCGGCACTTTCGGCCTCCCCTCGCGTCAAGAAGCGCGTTTTAATCGGCAGCTTGTGACTTGCCAGACGCACGGCTTCTTTCGCGACTTCTTCGCTAACGCCGCCAATCTCGAAGATAATGCGTCCGGGTTTGACAACCGAGACATAGTGATCGACCGCGCCTTTACCACTACCCATGCGGGTTTCGGCAGGTTTGGCGGTAATCGGCTTATCCGGGAAGACACGTATCCACACTTTGCCACCACGCTTCATGAAGCGGGTGAGCGCGATACGGGCAGCTTCAATCTGGCGAGCTTCTAACCAGCATGGCTCCAATGACTGTAACCCGAACTCGCCGAAGGCGAGCGTGTTACCACGCTGGGCGGTTCCTCGCATACGACCGCGATGCTGTTTGCGGTACTTATATCGTGACGGTGCCAGTAACATGGCTTCGATTCTCCTCTATTCGCTCTCGCTCGCGCCTGTCTCCGGCGCCTGTGAGACTTGCGGCTCCGGCGGAGTCTGCGAGGCCTCGGCTACCTGATCAGGCTTCTCGGCGCGCGGCGGTCGCGCTGCTCGCTCACCCTGTGGGCGAGGCGGGCGGTCGCCCTGCGGACGATCAGTGCGCGGGCCACGATCGCCTTGTGGGCGGTCGCTGCGCGGGCCACGATCTCCACCCTGCGGACGGTCGCTGCGCGGGCCGCGATCTCCGCCTTGCGGGCGGTCGCTGCGCGGGGCACTGCGCTGGGGACGACGATCATTGCGGCGGTCGCCACCGTCGGCGCGCTCATGCGTGGTGAAGGAAGAAGGCGTTTCGGTCGCGCTCTCCATCACTTCGCGGCGTTTATTGGGAAGTACGTCGCCCTTATAAATCCAGACTTTAATTCCGATCACACCGAAAGTGGTGTGCGCCTCGGCCAGACCATAATCAATGTCGGCGCGCAGCGTATGCAGGGGAATTTTCCCCTCGATCTCTTTCTCGGTGCGAGCGATTTCTGCGCCGCCCAGTCTGCCGCCGCACACCACACGAATGCCTTTGGCGTTGGCGCGCATGGTGCGCTGCACCGCCTGCTTCATGGCGCGGCGGAACGAGACACGCTTCTCCAGTTGTTCCGCGATGCTGCGTCCAACCAGGTAGGCGTCCAGCTCCGGTTGACGAATCTCGATAATGTTCAGCCGCACGCGCTTCCTGGTTTCCTTTTCAAGATAGGCGCGCAGCTTGTCCACTTTTTCGCCGCTCTTGCCGATCACAATACCCGGTTTCGCGGTATGAATGATGATCGTGACCTGGTTAGCAGCGGCGCGCTCGATCTCAATTTTAGAGATTGAGGCGTTCGAAAGTTCTTTCTGGATCGTCTTGCGCAGTTTGAAATCTTCCGCCAGCAGGTCCTTATAATCACGTTCGGCGTACCAGCGAGACTGCCAGCTTTTAACGACGCCGAGCCTGAAACCTATGGGATGCACTTTGTGTCCCAAAAGTGTCCTCCTTCTTAGCGTCTCCTGTTGCCGGCGTCAGCCGGGTCATTTGAGACAATCACGGTAACATGGCAGAAGCGGCGCAGAATGCGTCCCGCCCGGCCATGCGGACGCGCTTTGATACGCTTGACCCGAAACGAGTCATCCGCCACAATATTGAGAATATAGAGTTCATCGGGGTCCAGATTATAATTGTTTTCCGCGTTCGCTGCGGCTGACGCGACAACTGTACTGACAGGCTTCGCGCCCGCGTTGGGCATAAATTGAAGATACGCCAGAGCCTCGTTGACGCGAAGCCCTTTCACCGCATTTGTTACCAGACGCATCTTGCGCGGCGGAATACCGATGTCTTTAGCAATAGCCCGAACTTGCATCTTTCACCTCAGCGGACCGACGTGGTCCTCTCACTCTTGCCGCCCGCGTGGCCTCGGAAGTGCCGCGTGGGGGCAAACTCGCCCAACTTATGACCCACCATATTTTCGGTAATATAGATAGGCACGTGGGTTTTGCCATTATGGACGCCAATCGTCATCCCCACCATCTGGGGGAAGATCGTGGAAGCGCGCGACCAGGTCTTGATGACACGGCGGTCGCCGCTTTTGATGATAGCCAGTACCTTCTTACGAAGCGATTCGTGAATGTACGGCCCCTTCTTTCTTGAGCGTGACATATGCTACTTCCTCCTGCCAGCGTTGCGACCGCGCACAATAAATTTATCGGTGCGTTTATTGTTGCGCGTTTTATAACCCATCGCAGGCTTGCCCCAGGGTGTTTGCGGCTGACCGCCGATGGGGGCGCGCCCTTCACCACCACCATGAGGATGGTCACGCGGGTTCATCGCGGAGCCACGCACCGAAGGACGGCGGCCCATAAGACGTGATCGCCCGGCCTTGCCAATGCTGCGGTTCTCGTGATCGACATTGCCCACCTGTCCGATGGTAGCCATGCACAGGATATGCACGCGGCGCTGCTCGCCCGATGGCAGGCGTAACTGGGCATAATCGCCCTCTTTCGCCATCAACTGCGCGCCCCCGCCCGCGCCGCGCACCAATTGGCCGCCGCGCCCTCTCGTCAACTCGACGTTGTGAATGGTAGTACCGGTCGGGATATTTTTCAAGGGCAGCGCATTGCCGGGCTTGATGTCAGCATCTGGCCCTGCTACCACTTTATCGCCCACTTTCAAACCCAGGGGGGCGAGAATATAGCGTTTCTCACCATCCAGGTAATGCAGCAAGGCGATACGCGCCGAACGGTTCGGATCGTATTCAATGGCGGCCACTTTCGCGGGTACGTCCAATTTGTTACGCTTAAAATCAATCAAGCGGTAGGCGCGTTTCGCGCCGCCGCCGCGATGACGCACAGTGATTTTACCCTGGTTATTGCGTCCCGCGTGCTTATTCAACTTGACCACCAGAGACTTCTCTGGCCTGGTTTTGGTTATCTCCTCGAATGTCGAAACCGACATGCC
>CAAGKR010153788.1_pt1 | contig 16458 bp, 13 predicted proteins | sample 2556971 | NCBI WGS metagenome assembly CAAGKR01 (sample SAMEA5207829, study PRJEB30636) | soil metagenome | biome: forest; feature: boreal; material: soil | place: USA | collected 2011-09 | depth 1 m | reverse complement strand
CGTCGATGACAACCTGGAGCTCGCCGAGAACATCGCTGAGATCCTGGGCCTAGAGGGACACCCGACCGAGGTTTTCGAGAGTGCCGAGGAAGCGCTCCCGAACGCGCTCAGCGAAGACGTTGCAATCATCGTCACCGACTATCGGCTGCCGGGAATGACGGGCGCGGAGTTTCTAAAGCTGATCCGACAGGTGCGCAGGCAACTTCATGCGGTCGTCATAAGTGCCTACACCGACGACGAGACGATGAAGGCGGCACGCGAAGCAGACGCCCGCTTCCTGCCCAAGCCCGTGGACTTCGCGTGGCTGCGGACCTTCGTTCGTGAGTTCGGACAGCGGTCGGAATAGGCGCGCCCGAGCCCCAAAGACCGCGGACGAGCACGACGGCTAACAAGAGGATCGCCAGCGGACTCCGAGAGGACGAGCCATCCTCCTCGTTGGTACCGCACGGCGGGCGAGAAGATCGCGGTCGTCCGCAGCCCGCAGCACGGTTTCGACGCTACCGCCGCGTTCACGCCGGGCGCCAAGCACGCGCTCGTGGACGTCCACTCGTCGCCGTTGCCCTCCCGCGCTTTCCCGCCGGTGTTTCCAGTGATGCTGCTGCAGCGACTGCGCGGGCAACCGTGCGGGGCAGGGTGGTCGGGCGCGGGGAGGTCGCGGATCTGGCGCCGCGATTCCCACATCACCGTCGCCGAAGCCGGATCAGCCCCGGCGTACGTACGGAGTATTTTCGCCCAACAGCTGAGCTCAAGCTGCCAGGTAGCTGGGCTGAGGCCGAAGTCACTCGCGGGCCGAGGTCTAACCGGTGGCCGAGCTGATCTCTCTGCGGATCTCGTCGGCAAAGAGTCGCTGCATGAGCTTGGCGGTGCCGTTCTTGCCGGCCCCGATGTGCGCGGCCAGCGCATCCGCGAATTCACCCGCTGTCTGAAACCGTTCAGCGGGATCGAGGGCCAGCGCCTTCTCCAGAACTGCAGCCGCCGGGTCGGGAAGCTTTCGAATCTCGATCAAATCGTCGGGCGTGATTCCATTGGCGGCCCGATAGAGCACGTCGAGATCGTTCTCGCCCGAGTAGATCGGGCGGCCGGCCAGACAGTAATAGAGGACGTGCGCCAGCGAGAAGAGATCGCTCCGATGATCGACCGCCTGTCCGCGTGCCTGCTCCGGGGACATGAAGTTCGCATTGCCCTTCACCGTGCCGACCTGGGTCTGGCTGACCCGTCGGTTCGATTTTACGATGCCGAAGTCGGAGAGCTTGACCTCGCCTTGAAGGGAGACCATCACGTTGCCCACGGAGACGTCCCGGTGGACGATGCCCATGTGCGCTCCGGCGTTGTCGTGCCGTTCGTGCGCGTAGGCCAGCGCGTGGAGCGTCTCGTGGGCGATGTAGTAGGCGAGCGCCTCGGGCAATCCCTCGGTTCCGAATTCGGCTTGCCGCGCCAGCAGCTTGGCCAGATCGCGGCCGACGATGTACTCCTGGGTCATGAAGTATTCGCCGCCGACCATGCCGAAATCGAACACCGGCACGATGTTGGAGTGCACCAGGCCGGCCTGCAGCCGCGCCTCGTCGATGAACTGAGCGACCGCTTCCTTGTCGCGGGCCAGCTCTGGCCGGAGGCGCTTGAGCACGAAATGTCGGGTGAACCCTTCGACCCCGGTGGCCTCCGCGATGAACAGCTCGGCCATTCCGCCTTCTCCCAATCGATCGACCAGCCGGTAGCGGCCGAAGATGGTCCGCGCATCCGGGGGCGTCAAAGGGGAAGCCGACACGGTTGCGGCGACCATTTTGGGGCTGGAAGGGCTGGGAATGCTCATGGCCTTCCCGTCGGTGATGGGTCCCCGCGCGTGCGGCGGGGTGACCGCATTCATCGCACCCACCACCGCGCGGGGCCGGGCCGGCGTTCCGAACTTGGAGGTTGGCTCGTGGACGACCGGTGCGGGGATCGCCCCCGGCGCGCCGCGACGGCCGCCGAGCACCAGCGCGACGCCACCCAGCCCGATCGCCAACGCCAACCCCCAGACGAGGGGATGGTCGCCGAACTGCGGAACGTTGGAGGCGGGCGCCGCGACGGCAACCAGCGCGACCGGACGGCCCAGCAGCAGCACCGGCTCGTGCTCCGGGCTGGCGGAGAGCCGGCAGGCCGCCATCACATAGGTCCGATCCCCGATCGGCACCACGACCGAGCCAATCCGTTGTCTGCGCGCGATCCCGACGAGATCTTCGCCGGCCCGCCCGATCTCGGGGCCGCGCGACGCCAGCAGATGGTCTCCCATCACGACGCGGACCACGGGAAACTCCGCGCGGTAGGGACGCCACCATTCTTCGTTCTCGAAGAGATCGATCAAGGTCGCGCCGTCCACGCCATCGCGAAGAGCCGCCTCGAGCGGCTGGAGCTGGGCGGCCGTCCCGACCCGTCCCTCTGTCGCTTTGCGCGCCTCGGCCTCACGTGACGCCGCGTCGCGCGTGGCCGCCGCCAGCAGCGCCGCCTGGGCACGGGCCTGATCACCCACGGCCGTTCGTATCGCGAGCACGCCCGCCGCCGTCGCGGCGGCGATGAGCACGATGCCTATGAGCAGCCTGGTTCGGCGCATGCCCTATCCTTCGATTGCCATTTTTCGCGGTCAGTCCTTGTACGACCCGTAGGCCTGGCCGAACTTGTTGGGATGCGCGGCCGGGTCCTCGTGCTGCAGCGAGAATGAGACCTCGGTCTTCGCGGAGTTGACGGCCACCCGCTGCTGCTGCGGTTTCGTCTCGGGGCTCCAGGCCACCAGGCGACGTTGGCCGGCGGGAACGTTTTCGAGCAGGAACGTCCCGTCGGGGTGCACCTTGGTGAAAAGGACGCTGGGAACGACCAGAACCTTGGCGCTCATCTTCTGATGGATGTTGCAAAAGACGTCCACGACACCGGGGCCGGTCAGGGTGACCGATCGCGGTTTGTCGCCGGACTGGTAGGTCCCGAGGTCGAAGCTGTTGCGGGGCGAATTCGAGAATACATTGTGATAGACCGCGTCGAAGTTGGGAAACACCACGCTGGTGCCCGATTGCACAACCGCGACCCGGGGGCTGAACTGGCGACCTTCCTGCCTGATCTCGAGCGATTTGTGACGCGCCATCGGGCCCTTGACGTTCTCGACATAGACATAGACATCATCCAGCGCACCGCCGGTCACGGTGACCTTGCCCTCGATGGCGCCGACGCGGCGCTCGACCGCGGCGACGGCGGTGGCGCGTGCCTTCTTGGCCGGCTTGTCCCCGCCGTCGGCGGCGGGTGTTTCGCTCGGCTCCGGCGTGGCGGGGATACCGACCAGCGGCGTCCCGCCCCCCTGTCCCTGCAGCAGGTGCAGCAACATGTCGTAACGCTGCTGCTCCGTCTGCAGCATCTGAATGATGAGTTGCCGCTGCTCGCGCACGTCGTTCTGCAGCTTGCTGAACTCGGCGCGGGTCGGCAGGTCGCCCTTCTCGTCGGCGCGCGCCGGCAGAGCCAGCTGGGCGATGGCGAGACCAACCAGGAGACTCGTCAGAACCGGTTTCGGATCTCTCATCTCATGCTCCGCTTCGTGAAACGTTCATTGAGTTCGTCAATACATCAACACCAACGAAGAGGTGAACACGTCGTTCTTGATCTGGGGAATGCCCCCGTATTCGCCGTTGTGGAGGTATTCGGCCTTGAGGGCGACCCGATCGCTGAAATTGACGTGCACCCCGAAGGTGCCCCGCCAGGACTTGGTCAGGTAGGCGCGGTCTGCGCCGCCCGGGGCGTTCGGATCGCCCAGCCAGACGAAGGCGTCGCGGTACTCGGCGCGGCCCAGGATTCCGAAATACGGCAAGATGAGCCAGTCCAGCTCGGCATACCCGCCACCGTGCAGCTGCAGTCCGTAGACTTGGTTGGCGGGATCCCCGGGGGCACCGCCGCGCAGGTATTGCGCCTTGAGATCGACACGGCGGAGATGCAGCTGGTAGTCGATGCCCCAGAACCACATATAACCGTCGTCGTTGGGCGAGCGATCTTGGGGACCGTCGGAGCCGGAGGCGCCCAGCTCCATGTCGAGCGGGATCGGCGGATGAATCGAGATCCGACCGCTCGCCGTCTTGCCCAGGTTGGTGTCGATCTCGTTGTAGAAAGAAAACTGCTCCTGCGTGAACGACCCGTTGGTGACCGAGCCGGCCAGCACCAGCAGATCGTCGGGCCCGAACTTCGAACGCACCTTGACGCCGAGAGCGGTGCCGGTGGTGTAGCGGGCGATCAGAGAAGGGGTGATGCCGAACCGCTGGTTCGACTTGCGATCCCGATATTCGATCCCCAGGACCGAGTCGAACTTGCCCACGAAGATTGAGGTCTTCTGTGAACGGGTGGGCATCCATTCGAGCTGCGCGATATCGGCGTCGAACACGTCGCCGAGGCTGAAATTCGATCCGCTGCGGGGCGTGAAGTTGATCCCGGCCGTCGCGATCGCGGTCGGCCCCAGGCCCGAGGTGAGGTTGAGGTTGATCTCGTTGGCGATGAAACCCGGGGCACCACCCGAGTGGATGCTGTCGAAGCGGGGCGGGGCCCCAGTCGGATCGCCGAGGTCCGCCACTTCGCCGCGCGAATTGACCGCGGTCGAGAGGATGTCCCCCAGAAAGACCCATCCGTATTTGCCGGCATACTGGGGAAACAGAAGGTTCCCCTGATCGCGGATGATTCCCGATCCGTTCCCCTCGGGGACGAAGAAGCCCAGATCGATGTATCCGCCGAGGACCACCCGGGGCTGACGACCGGCGACCAGGGACTGCATCTGATCCAGGCGCGCCTCGAGCTCCGCGATCTTGACGAAGGGATCTACCTGTCCCTCTGGGCTGTCGTCGGGGAGCACCAGGTTCGGCGCGTCCTCGGGGGCCGTCGCGACGCTCTCGGCGGGTGCCACGGCCTCCGCGGGCGCCGGGGCGGCAGAAGCAGCGGAAGGCGATGATGTGGCGGGAGCGCCCGATGCGGCGGGCTGCGCGTTGACCGCCGCGGCAACGAACAGGACGGAAAAGGTCAGGAGCGCAGATATGGTTGCCGGTCGCTTGGTGCTTCTCTGTCGATGCGCTCTCTTCATCAATCCTCCCGCGAAACCAGCGCCGAGCAACTCTCGATTTCCGTTGCCCATCTCGATGTTCCGAGAGACATGACTATCGGATTGATCGAAGAAGACTGAAGCGATCGCGATGTTCGATTGCGGCAATGCGCCAATGAGGAAAAAATGAGTCATTGCTCCGGTGTTCAAACAAGTAACCCAACTAACGTGTTCCGCGTTGAATGACCATGTGGACAATTTCATCAACGACCTGTCAACGACAGGTCGTTGTTATCTCCGCAAAGACAAAGCGCCCACCAACTCCGATCGGATGGGCGCTGGGCCCGAGACGACCGGCTCCGGTCGGGTAGGGTGCCAAGCCCGAGACGCTCTTTTCGAGCCGACCGGTCCGGCCGTCAGATGCAGCCGAGGAAGGCGAGCAGCGCCTGTTGCGTCGGCGCGTCCAGAGCGCCGAAGGCGGCAGCGGCGGCGGCGCCCTGTCCGCCGTGGGCCGCTATGGCGTCGCTGACGGTCGCCGCGCGTCCATCGTGCAGGAAATGGACGCGATCCGCGAGGCGCCAGAGAGGAGCCGTCCGCCACTGGCTTCCGGTGGCGGTGCCTGCCGTGAACTGGTCGTCCAGCGCCGGGCCCATGTCGTGGACCAGGAGGTCCGAGTAGAGGTTGATCGTTCGGGTAGGGCCCGGGTACGAAGGCGTGTGGCAGCCAGCGCAGCCCAGGCTGGTGAACGTCGTCGCGCCCGCCGAGGCCAGGCAGGTCGGATCGGGCACCGCGGGATCGAGGCTCCCCATGAAGGTGGTGACCGCTTCGACGGGGACCGAGTCGATCTCCGGCTTCAGGAACGAAGCGCCGCATCCCTGTTCCTCGTCGTTCGGCACCAGGGGATTCGTCACCCCCATCTCGTGGGTGAACGCGTCTCCCGTGAACTCGACCAGGGTCGCGAATTGCGCCTTCCATCCGAAACGGCCGGCCCGGCCATCGGCCAGGACGTTGAGGGTGCCGCGCACCTCGGCCGGCTCGGCGGCCTGCGCGGTCAGGATGTCTCCGTTCTGAACGAAGTCGATGAGCGCCGTCCCCCGCAAGGTCATGGCGCTGCGGAGCGATGTGACGTTGGCCAGCGGTGGCACGCCCGTCGAAAGATCGCAGAAGAACCCGAACTGCGAGATCGAGTGGACGCGCGCCAACGGCCCGCCTTCGCCGATCAACGGATCAAACACCCCGCCGGTGATCCGGCCGACCCGGGTGACGAACGTGCCCGGCGCGGCGCCCATTCCGCCGGGGATGGGATCGTTGTGGCAATCGGCGCAGGCCCGTCCGTTGAAGAGCGGTCCCACCGCCTGGAGGGGCGACAGATCCGTCGAGAACATATCGGCGCCCATCGCGACCGGCGTGGTGGCTCCGATCTGCAGCGCGTGCTCGACCATGCTGGGCGTGATGAATCCCGACCCGAAGGCCGGCATCTGCAACACCGCGCCGGCGCCCCCCGCGATCACGACGGTGACCCAGATCGTCTGGGCGTTTTCGGATACCGCCAAGCCGTTCACGCGGAAGGGCGGGAGATTGGCAGTGATGCGCCGCGCGTCGACGACCTTGCCGGCCTGGGTGACGCGCACGATGGAGTTGTCGCCCCGGTTGAGCACGTAGAGGTCGGATCCCGCCGCCAAGGTGGTGTTGCTGGAGAAGTTGTCGCTGGCGACCTCGGGCACGGTGGCCGCGATGTCCACCGGACTATGGAAGAAGCGGGAGGTGATCGCGCGCGGGGTGCCTGCGGTGAAGAGCGTGCCGTCGTCGCCCATGTCGATCGCGACGATTTGATCCCGCAGCGGGTCGGTCACGTAGACGATCCGGGTCGGTACCCAGTTGAACGCCAGGCCGACCCGGGTGATCGCGCCCGGCGCGATCGATTGGGTCGTGGCTACGTCGACGTTCGTCAGCGGCGAGAACGTTCCGGCTGGCGCGAAAGCGTCGACACCCTTGAGGACGTCAACCTGGACGATGCTGCCGTCGGCTTCGGCCGCCAGAAACACAGCCTTGCCGGTGCCGTCCGGAGACTTCATCAGGAGCGCCGTGGCGATCGCGGCGTGATCGAGGCCCTCGGTCGAGGCGGCGCTGCGGTTGGTCTCGTCACCGGCGAAGACGCCGCCGGCGACGGGATCCGGCGCTGCCGCCAGCGGCGCGCCGCTCGGATCGTCGACCGTGATGGTCCCGGCGCCCGTGGCGCCGGTGGGTGCGTTGGCGATCCAGGGTCGGCCGAATCCGCGGTTGAGTGAAATCCCGAGCGGGAGGCTGGCCGACGGAAGCGCCGCGGTCACCGCGGCGGGGTTGTTCACGCTGTTGAGGAAGGCCGCGTCTTGATTGGCGTAGATCTGGGCGCGACCGTCGGTGGTCGCCGCCTGCCCACCGGCCGCCGCGAAGGCCGCCGGCACGTCGACCAATCCCTGGCCGACGTCGAGCGACAGCACGGCGCCCGGCGCTTCGGCCGGTCGCGACAACGTCGCGCCGAAGCTGGACGAGCTGGCCACCAGCAGCCGCAACGGATCCAGGATCATCCCCGGCGCGGTCAAGGCCGCAAAGACCGCCTTGTCGTGAAACGGTCCACCGCGGTGGAAGGTCCCGACCTGCGTGATGGCGCCGGCGCCCGGGATCCCGTCGGCGACTACCGTCGCGCGGGCCGGGAGCACAAAAATTGGATCGGCAATCGGTCGTGCGGCGAAGGAGACATCCTCCTTCGTCGGCTGGACGCCGGGATCCCCGGCCCCCGCGCACCCGGTCAGCGCAGCGGCAAGCGCGAGCGCCTTGAGTCCATGACCGACCACGACCCATCTCCGGGTGCCTATCATTTGTGTCCTCCTGGTCACGTAATTTCGGGTTTCCAACGAAAAACTCATGAGGCGGGGTACTCGCCGCTGGGGGAGGTGTGGTGGTGGGCGCCGCTGCCTGTGAGGGCGGTGGCGAGCGCGGGCTCGCCGATCGACGGCGGAACCCGACGGCGCCGCGTGACCCCGACCGGTTGTTGCAAGGCGCCCTTCGCGCGGCGGGCCAGCTGGAGCAACGCGAACGAGCCAGCCACTGAAGCGGCGCAGGTCACGAGCAGTTGAAGGCCGGAGCCGCGAATCGCCAGCGTGAGCAAGGCCAGCGTGAGTCCGCTCATGGTCGCGGCGGCGACCGCACCGAGCGCGACCGCGCGAACGCCCGCCGCCAACAGCCCGTCGAGCTCCAGGTGCAACCCGATACCGGCGGAGACGGCTACGGTCGCGAAGGAGACCAGCTGCCGATCGGTGCTGAGCAGTCCCCGCCAGGCCGAAGCGGCCCCGAACAGGCCATCGCCGCCCGCCCGGACCAGCGCCAACAGCAGAAATCCGACCACGAACCCAGGGATGTGTCCCGCGGCGGTTCGCCGGATGTCCGGCCGCGCGGCGCCGTTCGTCCGATAGAGAGAAAACAGGATGAGGATCGGCGCCAGCATGATGATGCGCGCCGATTTGCTCACCGCCGCCATCTCGGCCCCACCCGGTCCCATTTGCGCGCCGACCGCGACGGCGCTGGCCAGATCGTTGACGGCCAGGCCACTCCAGATGCCGCCCTGTTGCGACGAAAGACCAACGGCGCAGGCCACCAATCGAAAGACGACCAGCGCCACGGCGCTGTAAAGAAAAATCGTGGCCAGCGCGACGCCCTGCTCCTGGCGGCGGGCTCCGATCACCGGCGCCACCGCGTTCACGGCCGAGGCGCCGCAGATCATGGTGCCGGCGGCGATGAGGTCGGCCAATCGCCGCGGCACCCGCATCGGAATCGCCAGCGCGTGGGTGATGAAGAACGTCGTCGGAAGAGCCGCGACCAGGGCCAATGCGATCGCGAGCAGTTGTCGGGACTCGAAGAGGTGGGCCTCTATGCGCAAGCCCATTAGGACGACGGAGGTGCGCAGCACCGTCTTCCCGACGAAGTTCAGGCCCGATCCGAAGCGATTCCGGCCGCGATCATAGGCGGCCAGCCCGAGCCACCGGGCGAGCGGCGAATTGACGACCACCGAACCCAGGATCAGCGCCACCAGGACGTCCGGGAGCGCCAGTCTGTGCGGGATGATCCGCTGAGCGAGGAGCGCGCCGACGCCGACCGCCGCCGCCAGCGCGACGCCCGGGAGCTCCGCGCGCCCCAGGCGCCAGAATGGCGGACGCGCGGCGATCGACGTCATCGTGGTGGGCACTCGCAGCTGAGGAACGTTTTGCCGTCGACAAATTCCGCCACGCTCGAACTTGCAGCGAAAATCTGTCGCGCATAGGAGAACACGGGGATCGAGAGACATCGACTCACAAGATCGAAACTTAACTGCCGTGCCACTGTCGGTATCTTCGGATACAAGTCCTGGCTGGTCAGTCTGCGACATCACCTCCACCGTCGGTAAATCATCGACACGCAGACGGCCTCAAGTGCCCGGACGGCGCGGCCGAGAGGACGGAGCGGGAGCGAGGGAGACCACGATGCGAGAACGTCACGTAGCTGTCGTTTGGCTGTTACCGGCGTGCGCGGCGATTTGTTTTGCCGTCGCCGGTTGTCATGGGGCGGGTGAGTTCTTCTGCGGCGATCAGAGCTGCGGCTGGTCGGATGTCGATCTCGCGCGGGTGGAGGCGCTCAGCGGAATGCCGACCGCCGCGCCGGCCGACACTTCCAATAGGTACGCCGCCGATTCGGGGGCGGCGGCTCTCGGCAAGATGTTTTATTTCGACACCCGCTTCTCGGGCCCCTCGACGCTGCTCGACGGTCTGAACCGGACGATGCCGTTCGGTCGAGCGCCCGCCGGCCAGAACGCTGGCGTGGCCTGTATCAGCTGCCACAGTCCGGGCCACGGCAGCGCGGATCCCGCCAGCATTCCCGGCGACGTCTCGATGGGCGCAGGCTGGACCTACAACAACGCGCTGGCCACCTTCAACTCGGCTTTTTACGACCTGCACCTGTGGAATGGGCGGGCCGATTCCCTGTGGGCGCAGGCGGTCGCCGACAACGAGAACGGGCTCACCACCAACGGAAACCGATTGCAAACGGCCTGGCTGATCTCGGATCTGTACGGGCCCACGTATCAGACGGTCTTCGCCGACTATCCGTTGCCGTTCTCGGGGCTGTCCTCGGCGGTGCAAGCCACGGTGGGAACCGACGGCCAGTGCACGCTGGCCGGCGGAGCTTGTCCGACCGGATGCCGGCAGGTGACCTCCACGACGACGGGAAACATGGGCTGCTGGCCACAGTTTCCGCTGCAAGGCAAGCCGGGGAAAGTCGCCGGCTGCCAGTCCGGGGCCGCCACCGAGCCCTTCGGCGACGCCTACGATTGCATGGCGCCCGCGGACCAGATGGCGATCACCCAGATCCTCGTCAATTTCGGCAAGGCCATCGCGGCCTATGAAGGGACGTTGATCCTGGGCGACTCGCCCTTCGATCGCTGGGTGACCGATCTGGCGGCCAGCAACGGCGATTCCTCGACCCAGATTTCGGGCCAAGCGAAGGCGGGCGCGCAGCTGTTCGTTGGCAAAGCGGGTTGCAGCGATTGCCACAACACGCCACTATTTTCCGACGGCGAATTTCACAACGTGGGCGTTGGACAAACCGGCTCAGGTGTGCCCAAAGAATCGGACTGCGCGTCCGGCACCGTCTGCGATTGCGCGCCCGTCAGCGCCACGCATCCGAACGGCCCCAAGAATTGCTTGCCCTGGGGCGCCCGGGATGGCATCCAGAAGCTGCAGGCCAACGGCTTCCGACGCGATTCGACCTGGAGCGACGACACCACCGACGCTGCCCCGACCGCGACGTTCGTGAAGGCCGACCTGAGCACGATTCCGCTGGGTGCCTACCGCACCCCGAGCCTGCGCAACGTCGCGTTGACGGCGCCCTACATGCACGACGGATCGATCGCCACGCTGGCCGACGTCGTGTGGCACTACAACCAGGGCATCGCCGATCAGGACACGCCGGGCGCTCCAGCGGCGTCGTTCAAACCGCTCTATCTCAGCGACGACGAGCAAGCCGCGCTGGTGGCCTTCCTGGAATCGCTGGCCTGCGATCCGCCGCCGGCGGACGTTCTGGCTGCGCCCACGCTGCCCTGACGAATCTCTCGGACGTCTCAGATCCGCTAGCTCAGCCCGCCTTCCTTGCCGATAGCGCTTCGAAGCCAGAGATGACGTCGAACAGCTCCTCGTCGATGCCACTCTGGCGAAGACGGTGGAATGTGCCGTGGAGACTCTCCAGCAGCTCCTCGATGTTTCTGTCGGCGCGCTCCATCGCTGCCAGGCGGCTCGCGTTCTCGCTCGCCAAGGATTCGGCGCAAGCCCTGAAGAGGGAGATGAAGAGATATTCGCGGACGAGTGCGCTCAGGGTCGCCGTGCCACTGCCCATGATCTCGGGCAAATATCCTGTCGGCCAGGGAAGGTCGGCTAGCTTGTGGCGCCAATGCTCGTCGAGCGGCAGCAGGCGCTGACTGACGGGCGCATACATCGCTCCGGATATGGGCCGGTTGTAGAAGAGGTGGAGCTCGGTGACTTCGCCTTGGTTGCTGCCTGCCTCGCTCTCCAAAAGAATTTTTCCAACCAGTGGGGTGATGGCGCTGACGGAATTCGGCACCGTGAGAAGTCCCATCAGTGGCAAACCGGCATCTGCCAGGCGTGCATGAGCGCGCTCGCCGACGGCCCAGACTCGGGTCTTGCCGGTCAGCGCCCCGAGAGCCCTCACCGCATGATCAACCACCACCTCGTTGAACTGGCCCACCAGCCCCTGGTCGGAACCGAACACGACCGCGCCGATTGCACGTCGACCGGAGTGTCCCGGTCGCAGCCCGCCCAAAGTCCCCGGCTCGCCTTTCCGAAAGCAAGCGCCCAACCCCAGCTCTACGGTCCGGTAGTAGTCTGCCAAGGCACGCACGGACCTTTCGTACTGTCCGATACTCGAGGCGGCCATGGCCTTCATCGTGCGGACAACGGATTGGAGATCTCCCGCCGTTGCTATCTTTCGGCGAAGGTTCGCCGTGGTGTCACTCATGGCTTCTCCAGAGGAGCCCCTCTCGGCGCAGCCTGCTCGTCGGATTTAACTTCCGGCGTGGGGTAGAAACGTGCGAGCGCTTGCCGGGCGATATCGATGATGGTCTTGCGACCGTCGGCATCCAAGTCTGCGGCAGTTTCGAATCGCGCGCGCAGCTCCGCTGGAATGCCGGCCGCCGCCTCCCGGACCGCGCGCTCGGCGTTCGTCATCTGGTCGAGCGGTACTGGGTCAAACAGCTTCTCCGTAAGTGCGAGCAATACGGCGATCTGTGCGGGCACGGACACTGGGTCGGACTCCGGCTGCTTGAGGCACGCGCGGATTCGCTGGCCATGGTCGATGTTCTTGCGGGTGTCCTCGTCCACCCGAGCGCCGAACCGAGCAAACGTTTCGAGCTCCTCGAACTGCGCGTAGGCGAGCTTGAGATCACCGGCCACCGCCCGGTACGCCGCGCGCTGCGCCTTGCCGCCGACACGGGACACGGACTTGGCGACATCGACCGCGGGCAGCACGGCGAGCTCGAACAACGCCGGAGATAGGTAGATTTGCCCGTCGGTGATGGAAATCAAGTTGGTCGGAATGTAGGCGGAGATGTCTTGTCCTTCGGTCTCGATGAGGGGCAGTGCGGTGAGTGAGCCGCCGCCGAGCTCCTCGCTCAAGTGCGTAGCGCGCTCGAGCAGGCGCGAGTGAATGTAGAAGATGTCCCCGGGGAAGGCCTCCCGACCGGGGGGGCGCCGGAGGAGAAGGGAGAGCTCACGATACGCGCGAGCGTGCTGGGTGAGATCGTCGTACACGATCAGCACATCGCGTTCCGCTTCCATGAAATGCTCAGCGATGCTGGTCGCGGCGTAAGGAGCGATGTAGGAGAGGCCCGGAGGGTCGTTGCCCTCGGTCACGACGACGACGGTGTAATCCATCGCCCCCTTTTCCCGCAGCATCGCCACGACCTTAGCAACGGCGGAGGCGCGTTGGCCGATGGCGCAGTAGACGCACAGGACGTCCTTTCCGCGCTGGTTCAAGATGGTGTCGATCGCGATGGCGGTCTTGCCCGTCTGGCGGTCACCCAGAATCAGCTCCCGCTGGCCGCGCCCGATGGGAATGAGCGCGTCGATGACCTTCACTCCGGTCTGGAGCGGCACTGTGACAGGCGCGCGGTCCATGATGTGCGCAGCAGGGCGTTCGATGGGCAGCCGCTGGCTGGAAACCACCGGCCCTTTGCCGTCGAGCGGCCGACCGAGCGGATCGAGCACGCGTCCCACCAATTCGTCGCCCACGGCCACGTCCATGACCCTGCCTGTGCGCTGGACTTCGTCGCCCGCGTGCAGGCGCCAGTAGTCGCCCAGCAGGACGACGCCGATCTCGTCCTCGTCGACGTTGAACGCGATGCCGAACGCACCGCCCGGAAACTTGACCAACTCCTCGAAGCCAACGCCAGGAAGACCCGAGACATGGGCGATGCCAGTGGCGATGCTGGTGATCGTGCCAACCTCCCGCAACGTCAGGCGCGGCGTGAATGCGCTGCGGGCCTCGGCGATTCCAGCGAACGCGTCGTCGAAGACGGCCTCCAGGCCATCGGCTGCTGTGCTCATCGGTTCTTGGCCCCGAGGTCGGGTCCTTCGGAGATGGGCACCGGCGTGGCTCCGGTCCTGGGTTCGGGTCCGGACTTCGCTGTTTCCAGCTTGGGCGCGGGTCTTCCGTCTCGCTCGGACTGGGCTTTCGCCTCGGCTCCCTCCTTCTCCTTCAAGAGCTCGTGTATCCCGTCTTCGAGCGATGCGAGGTAGCCGTCGATGCTCCAACCCACTTTCTGGCCACTCACGGTGAGATCGATTCCACTGACGAGGTCTGGCGCGGTCTCGAATCGCACATGGACGTCCGCGGAGAACGTTTCGTTGAGTGCGTTCTGGATTATGGCGCGCTGCTCGGTTGGCAGCTCGAACGCGCTGCGAACGAGGGCGGAACCGGACGCTGCTTCGAGCGCCTTGACGAGGCCGGCTTTCGTCGGGCCGTCCAGCTCGCGCAACCGGCGCGTGAACACCGCGGTAAGCCGCTCCTCCAAGCTCGTCGTGGCGAGATCCATGAGCACCTTTCGCGCGATGGAAAAGACTTCGCGCTGGGTCCGCTGTTGGATGGCTCGATTGAGGTTCTTGGCGTCGGTCCTGAGTGCTTCCTGTCGCTTTGCGCTCAGAGCGTTGGCCGCTTGGTGCGCTTCGCCGAAAAGACGCTGGCGTTCCGTGTTCGCATCGTCTGTCGCCTTCTTCAGCAGAGTAGCGCGCTGCTGGTCGAGATCCTTGCTCTTGCGCTGGAACTCATCTCGCTCTCTGTTGGCTTCGGCCTCCTTCGCTGCGGCGTCCGTGAGCTCAGCGGCGATCTGCTTCTCCCGATCGTCGATGGCGTGAAGGATGGGCTTGTAGAGGTAGCGCTTCATCAACCACACCAGGATGACGAAGTTGAGCGCTTGTGCGCCGACGGTGTACCAGTCGATCAGCATGAGCTACTTACCGGCGGTCTTCGCGATGACGTGACTCCAGAACGGGTTGGCGAAAATCAGGATCATCGAGACCACGAAACAGTAGATGGCCAACGACTCGATCATCGCCAGACCCACGAACAGGGTCCGGGTGATCGTCTTGGAAGCATCCGGCTGCTGGGCCAGCGAGCTCAGCGCGGTGGCGACGGCCCTCCCTTCCGCCAACGCAGGCCCCAGACTGCCGAGGGCGATGGTGGTGCCGGCGACGAAGATGGATGCCACCGCGATGATCGTCGTGCTGTCCATGGTGTGTCCTTTTGGGTGATACGTGTCTTGTTCAAGGGTTGACCGCGGGCTTGGGCTTGCGAGCGCGCGTCGCTGCGGCGATGTAGACGGCGGCCAGAATGCTGAAGATGTAGGCCTGCACCATGCCGGTGAGCAGCCCGAGCGTCGTCATGACGATAGGAAAGACGAAGGGGGTGATGGTGAGCAGAATGGCGATGATCATCACCCCGCTCATCATGTTGCCGAACAGGCGCACGGCGAGAGCCAGCGTGCGGGAGACTTCGCTGATGATGTTGAACGGCAACATGATGAAGGTCGGCTCGGCGTAGGACTTGAGGTAATCGCGCAACCCCTGCTCCTTGATGCCGAAGAAAGGCACGGCCACGAACACGCACAGCGCGAGCGCCGCAGTGGTCGAAAGTGAGCCCGTCGGCGGCTGGTAGCCGGGGATGACGGTGAAGAGATTGGCCGTGGCGAGGAACAGCAGAAGGGTGCCCAGAAAGCCGAGATATTTCTCCGGGTGGGGGAGGCCGACCTCTTCGATTTGTGTCTCGATACTGGTGACGATCATCTCCAGCAGATTCTGCCAGCGGGATCGTTTCAAGTCGGTGGAGAGTTTGCGCGTGACGAGCTTGGAGCCGACGGCCAGCACGAACATCACTCCCCACGTGAACACGATGGTCCCATTGAGCTTGAGGAACCCGCGTCGCCAGAAGATCATCTGATCGGCGCTAAGGTGCACGGCCACCCTCCCGCGCCGGTCGGGGTTGGGTGTCTCCCGATGGCCGCGTCAGCCACGTCACGGCCGGTCGTGAAAGGGCGAATCCAACGAGACAGGCGAGCAGCCGGCTCAAATGACCCCCGCAGACGACGTAGAATCCGGCGAGGACAATACCGGTCCGCAGCAGCCAGCTGGCGAAGAACCACAGCGCCGGCTGGTCGGCTGAGACGCCCTTGCGAACCGTCCACCACAGGCCGCCGAAGAAGATTACGCCGAGACCGAGGCCCGCCATCCCGGTCAGCGCCAGCGCTTCATTCATCTTCGCCCTCCGCCATCGCCCTGTCTTCCTTGGCGACCCAGTGCCACGCATTGAGGCAGCCGATCACGAGCCCGGCCACCAAGAGCGCCAGCGTCCACGGGTGCCTGCCCGCGTGCCGTGTATCCAGCCAATGCCCCAGTGCCGCGCCGAGCAACGTGGGAATCGCCACCGACCAGCCGACGAGCCCCATCATGCCCAAGCCGAACCAGACGCCGTACGAGCCACGTCGGGCCCGGAGCTTGCGCGCTGCCTTGGCGCCGATCTGCTCGGCGAAAGTCGGACTACTCTTCGCGGGCTTCTGGCTCGGTTGGTCACTCATGATGAAGGCTCGCGAGGCGGCGCAGAAATCCCGCCTCCAACTTGGCGACGACCGAGCGCAGGCTCTTCTCGCTTTCGTCTAGCGCCATAAACTCACGCTCCACGGAATCGCGCAGTCGACCGAGGTCCGTGCCCCGGAGTGCCCGGCGCACGGAAACGAGGACCTCCTGGCCGGCTTTGACCAGAACACCGTGATCTACCGCGATGTAGACTTCGACCGCCGCTTCGGTCTCGTAGATCAGGATGCCGGGTGCGAGCGCCGCGACGCAGTCCAGTCGGTG
>CAAGKR010127326.1_pt1 | contig 16459 bp, 11 predicted proteins | sample 2556971 | NCBI WGS metagenome assembly CAAGKR01 (sample SAMEA5207829, study PRJEB30636) | soil metagenome | biome: forest; feature: boreal; material: soil | place: USA | collected 2011-09 | depth 1 m | reverse complement strand
GGCAAAGGCCTCGTTGACCTCGAACAGGTCAATATCCTTGATCTGCAGCCCGGCTTTCTTGAGCACCTTGGCGGTTGCTGGGATCGGCCCGGTCAGCATGATGGTCGGCTCCGATCCGACGATCGCCTGCGCCACGATGCGGGCGCGCGGGCGGAGACCGAGCTCCCTGGCTTTTTCGGCGGACATCACGAGGACGGCGGACGCCCCGTCACTGATCTGGCTCGAGTTAGCGGCGGTCACGACGCCGTCCTCCTGGAAGGCCGGTTTGAGCTGCGCCATCTTCTCGCGCGACGGCGGGATCCGGACCCCTTCGTCGGTGTCGAACTGGTAGCTCGACCCGTTCTGCTTGACGTCGACCTGGAAGATCTCGCGCTTGAAACGGCCCTCCTGGATCGCCTGGCCGGCCTTGACGTGGCTCTGGTAGGCGAACTCATCGAGCTGCTCCCGGCTGAATCCCCATTTCTTCGCGATCATCTCCGCAGAATTTCCCTGGGGGATGACCTCGTACAGGTCGGTGAGCTTCGGGCTGATCGGGCCCTCACCGGGACCGAAGGCGTCGGATCCCATCGGCACGCGCGTCATGTTCTCCACGCCGGCACCGATGACGATGTCCTGGGAGCCGGAGAGGACCCCCTGGGCGGCAAAGTTGACGGCCTGCTGGCCCGAGCCGCAGAACCGATTGACGGTGGTCCCGGGGACCTCAACCGGGAACCCGGCGATCAGCACCGCCGCCCGCCCGATGTTCATCCCCTGCTCACCAGTCTGGGTCACGCAGCCGACGATGACGTCATCGACCAGGGCAGGATCGACCCCCGCCCGGTTGACGACTTCGCGGAGCGTCAGCGCCAGCAGGTCGTCGGGGCGGACCGGACCGAGCTTTCCGCCGCGGCGGCCAATCGCGGTACGAACGGCTTCGACGATGACGGCTTCAGTCATGGACACACTCCTTCAGGGGAAGCGGCGACCCACCTCCCTCACCATTGTAAACGCGGCGATCCCGTACAATATGCCGCGGCATGGACGGGGACCAATTCGCTCGCTCGACGAGAAAGGACCAGTAGGCACGATTGGGTTCGGTTATCAAGAAGCGCCGCAAGAAGATGCGGAAGCACAAGCACAAGAAGATGTTGAAGGCTACCCGGTGGCAGCGGAGAACTAAGTAAGCAGTTTCTCTCTGATCAGCGCCCGGAGCTGAGCCTCCGAGGCCTCTCCCGGAAAGCGCCCGACCACGATCCCCTTGCCGTCGACCAGGACGATCGAGGGCGGCGCGTCGACCTCGTACCTGGCGGCTTCGCTCCCCGACGCGTCGTCCAGACTGGCATAGGGCACCTTGAACTCCGCCACGAAGGCACGGGCGAGCGCCTGGTCATGATCGAGCATGTCCACCCCGTAGAAGCGGACGCCCTGACTGGCGAACTCGGCCGCCAGCCGGTTCAGCCCCGGCTGCTCATGGCGGCAGGGTCCGCACCAGGCCGCCCAGAAGATCAGGACGGTCTTCGCCTTCAGAAAGTCCACCGTCAATCGCGACCCGTCGAGCGTGTCGCCCGCGAGCGGCGCCGCGGCTGTTCCCACCCGGCCGTTCGGCGCGATCGAGGCGACGCTCGGCTGCAGGGTGCAGCCCGCGATCAGAAGCGCCAGCCCGACGGTCAACGCCCGCACCCCGAGCACGCGCAGCCTTCCCGGCTCGCCTAGTTGACGGTGCCCGGCTGGGCGTCGCCGAGGGGCCGCCGGAAGCCAAGGCCGGGGCCCGGGGTCCGCGGCGTGGCCGGCAGCAGCGCCTTCTCCAGGACCTCCCCGATGTGCTTCACCATCACGAGGTCCATCGAGCGCTTGACCTCTTCGGGGACCTCGAAGAGGTCTTTCCGATTCTTCTCCGGAAGAATGAACGTGGTGATGCCGGCGCGATGCGCCGCCAGCAGCTTTTCTTTCAGTCCCCCGATCGGCAGCACCTTCCCACGCAGCGTGATCTCGCCCGTCATCGCCACGTCCCGCCGGACCGGCCGGTCGGTCAGGACGGAGACGATGGCCGTGGCCATCGTGATCCCGGCGGAGGGTCCGTCCTTGGGGATGCCGCCGGCCGGCACGTGGATGTGGATGAAGTGATCTTCGAAGAAGCCGGGCTTGATGCCAAGCTCGATGGAATGCGCGCGCGCATAGCTGACCGCAGCCTTGGCCGACTCCTCCATCACCTTGCCAATCTGGCCGGTCAGCGAGAATTCGCCGCGGCCCTGCATCGCGATCGCCTCAACCGTCATCACGTCGCCGCCATACTCGCTGACCGCGACACCGGTGGCGGCCCCGACCTGGTCTTCCAGCTCGGCGATACCGAAATCGAAGCGTGAGGGCCCGAGGAAGGGCACCAGGTCATCGGGCTCGACCACGACCTTCTCCAGCTGGCCCTCGGCGATGCGGCGCGGAATCTTGCGACAGATATTGGCGATCTCGCGATCGAGGTTGCGGACGCCGGCCTCGTGCGTGTACTCGCGGACCAGCACCTTGAGTGCCGCCTCGCTAATGACCAGGTTGTCTTCCGTCAGCCCGTGCTCGCGCAGTTGCCGGGGAATGAGGAACCGGGTCGCGATGTGCATCTTCTCGTCTTCCGTGTACCCGGGGAGCCTGATGATCTCCATCCGGTCACGCAGCGGCGGGATGATGGTGTCGACGACGTTCGCGGTGGTGATAAAGAGCACCTGCGAGAGGTCGTACGGAACCTCGAGGTAGTGATCGGAAAAGTCTTTGTTCTGTTCCGGGTCGAGGACCTCGAGCAGCGCGGACGAGGGATCGCCCCGCCAGTCGGCCCCCACCTTGTCGATCTCGTCGAGCATGAAGACGGGATTGCGTGAGCCGGCCATCTTCATCTGCTGCAACACCCGTCCGGGCATCGCCCCGATGTAGGTCCGCCGGTGCCCGCGGATCTCGGCCTCGTCGTGGATGCCGCCAAGCGACAGCCGGATGAACTTCCGCCCCAGCGCCCGGGCGATCGACTTCCCCAGGCTGGTCTTGCCGACGCCCGGTGGTCCGACAAAGCAGAGGATCGGCGAGCGGAGGGTCTGGGAGCGCTGGCGCACCGCCATGTATTCGAGGATGCGCTCCTTGATCTTTTCCACGCCGTAGTGGTCTTCATCGAGGACTGTCGACGCCACCGCGAGGTCCCAGGTTTCGCCGGGAGGCGGTCCCCAGGGCAGCGCCAGCAGCCAGTCGACGTAGGTCCTGATGATGCCGACCTCCGGCGACGCGGCCGGGATGCTCTGCATCCGGTCGATCTCCTTCAGGGCACGCTCCTTCACCGCCTCGGGCATGCCGGCTTGCTCGACCTTCTCGCGGAGCTGCTGGAGCTCCGCGCCCTCCTCATCCTCGCCCAGCTCTTTGCGGATCGCCTTCAGCTGTTCCCGGAGGATCTGGTCGCGCTGCAACTTGCCGATGGTGCTCTGCACCTCGTTCTGGATCTTCGCTTTGAGTTCGAGGATCTCCACCTGCTTGCTCAAGAACAGGGAGAGCAGGCGCAGCCGCTCAAGCACGTTGGGCGTCTCCAGCATGTGCTGTTTCTGCTCGAGGGTCTGGTCCGGGGCGGCCGAGACCAGGTCCGCGAGGTAGACGGCGTCGTCCGTCTTGGCGACGGTGGCCGCCACCTCGGGGGCCACGGTCGCGCCGGAGTCGACATATTTGCGGTACAGGCTCTTCACCGACCGCATGTGCGCCTCCAGCTCGAGCCCGGCGCCCACCTCGTCGAGGACCGGCTCGACCTCCACCTCGATGAAGGGCGTGAACTGCGTAAAACGGACGATGCGAGCGCGCTGCGTGCCGGCGACCAGCATCTGGACGCCGGCGGGCGTCTGCCGCATCCCATTGATGTCGGCGATGGTGCCGGTGGTGTACAGGTCGGCCTCCCCGGTCTCGTCGGTTTGCGGATCCTTCTGCGCCACCAGCAGGACCTGCTTGTCCTTCTCCATCGCCAGCGTGATGGCCGCGATCGAGGTGCGCCGTCCCACCGAGAGGGGCACGATCAGCCTGGGGAAGACCACGTCATCCCGCAGTGGCACGAGCGGGATCCGCCGCAGCGGGGCCGTCTCGTCCAGGTCCGTCATGACGCCGGCCTAGACCTGGGCGCCCGCGTCGTTCGCCCCCCGCCGCCAGGCGGGTGGGGGCTGGGCGGCTCCGCCTTCGAGGGCGCGGGGCCCGACCACGCGCGCGATCTGGTCCTCGTCCAGCACCTCTTCCCGGAGCAGCGCCTCGGCCAGCTGGTCCAACTTGGCCCGGTTGGTGGTCAGGATCGTCTCGGCGGTCTGGTACCCCTCGCCCAGGAGGCGGGTCACCTCCTCATCGATGATGGCGGCCGTCCGCTGGCTCACATGGGGGTTGCCGGCCAGCTCCCGGCCGAGGAACACCGCCTGCTGCGAATCATCAAAGGAGAAGAGGCCCATCTTCTTGCTCATTCCCCAGCTGACCACCATCCGGCGAGCCAGCTCGGTCGCGGTCTCGAGGTCGTTCTGGGCGCCCGTGGTGATGCTTCCAAGCGCGATCTTTTCGGCGGCTCGGCCGCCAAGCGCCATCGCGATCCGGCTCTCGAGGTACTCCTCGGAGAGGTTGTGGCGGTCATCGGTCGGAATCGACTGGGTGACGCCGAGCGCCATGCCGCGAGGGACGATGGTGATCTTGTGTACCGGATCCGACTGCGGCTGATACCAGGCGACCAGGGCGTGCCCCGACTCGTGATAGGCGATCACGCGGCGCTCCGCCTCGCTCAGGTAGATCTTGCGCTCGGAGCCGAGCACGACACGGTCGAAAGACTCCTCGAAGTCGTGCATGGTGACGGTCGTGCGGTTGGTGCGGGAGGCATGCAGCGCCGCCTCGTTCACCAGGTTGGCCAGGTCGGCGCCCACCAGCCCCGGGGTGGAGCGAGCGATGATCTCCAGGTCGACGTCGGGGTCGACCGGGACGCCGCGGGTATGAACCTTCAGGATCGCGGTGCGGCCCCGCCGATCGGGACGATCGATGACCACCCGGCGATCGAAGCGGCCGGGGCGGAGGAGGGCAGGGTCGAGGACGTCGGCGCGGTTGGAGGCGGCCAGCACGACCACCGCCTCGCGCTGATCGAAGCCGTCCATCTCGACCAGCAGCTGGTTCAGGGTCTGCTCGCGCTCGTCGTTGCCCCCGCCAAGGCCGGCGCCGCGCTGGCGACCGACCGCGTCGAGCTCGTCGACGAAGATCACCGCCGGACTGTGCTTCTTGGCGTCCTCGAAGAGACTGCGGACCCGCGAAGCGCCTACCCCGACGAACATCTCGACGAATTCGGACGCGGAGATGCTGAAGAAGGGAACGCTGGCCTCCCCGGCGACCGCCCGGGCGAGCAGCGTCTTCCCGGTGCCAGGGGGGCCGATCAGCAGGACGCCCTTGGGCATGTGTCCGCCAAGCTTCTGGAACTTCTGTGGGTCGCGGAGAAACTCCACGATCTCCTGGAGCTCGAACTGCGCCTGTTCCACACCGGCGACATCATGGAAGGTGGTCTTGGGTGTCCCGGGCTCCTGCAGCCGCGCCCGGCTCCGCCCGAAGGAAAAGATCCCCTGGGTCGCCTGGCCGCTTCGGCGGATGAACCAGATCCACAGGCCCACCAGCACCAGGATCGGCAGCACGGCACCCAGCAGGCTGGCGAGCCCACCGCTGTCGGACTTGACGGTGGTGACGACCTGGTTGTCGTGGAGCGATTTCCAGAAGGCCGGATCGGTCTGGCTGACGGCGTCGGGGACGGTGGCGTGGAACTGGGTTCCGGACACGCCGCCGTAGCTCTGGCTGGTCTTGAAGTCGCCATTGGCATCCTGACCCTGGATGGTGACGTCCTTGACGCTCCCGCTCTCCACCTGGGTTTGCAGGACGGAATACGGGATCTCGACCCGCGGCGGTCCACCCAGGCGGCCGAGGAGCGGCGACGCCAGAAAGAAGATGTAGAGGCTGAGGCCGGCGACGAGGAGCGCCAGCCGCAGGCGGGTGTTCGGCGGCTTCGGCGTCTTCGCGTTCGGCGCGGGTGGTTTGGTCTGGTCGGGGCGGAGCGCCATGGTCCTAGTCTAGACGCCCGAGTCTGAAAAGAAACATCCGTATTTGAATACGCAGGAGGGTACGCGGGGATCAGGCACCGTTCGAGCAGCGTACCCTCCAAAACTAAGAAAACGGTGAGAATCAGGTGGCCGCGATCAGGGCAATCGCGACCACCGCCAGGGTCGCGCCCAGGAGTTGCACGACGGTCAAGCGCTCGCGCGTGAAGAGGCGCGCGCAGAGCACGGTGAAGGCCGGGTAGAAGGAGGTGAGCAGCGCGCTGAGGGAAAGCAGGCCGTGGAACGTCGCGTAGAGGTAAAGGACGACGCCAACCCCGTCAAAAGCGCCGGCCACGCCGATGAGGGACCAGGTGGTGCGCCGCGGGACAAACGAGACGCCGCCGATCAAGGCGAAGCCCACCGCGGCCAGGGCGGACCCCGCCCGCCCGCAGACGAAGGCCGTGACCCCGGCCGAGCTTCCGGCATGGAAGAGGATGAAGAAGAGCCCGAAGCCGAACCCGGCCAGGATCGCCAGGCCCAGGGCGGTCCGAGGCGCCGCGGCGTCCTTGTGACTCCCCGCGTTGATGAGGCCGATGGCAAGGAGTCCCGCGGCAATCCCACCGAACTGCGAGAGATGCAGATGATCGCCGCCCAGCAGGCCGACCACGGTGGGCAAGGCGGCGGCGACCACGGCGCTGACCGGCGCGACCACGCCGATCAGGTTGAGGGTCATGGCGCGGTAAAACAGGATCAACCCGAGGCCTCCGACCACCCCGCCGGTGAAGGCGAGGATGGCCGAGCGGAGGTCCCAGCGGACCGGGAGCATGAAGAGCGCCAGGGGCATCGCCGCAAGGCCGCAGATCTCGATCCCCAGGGCGACGCTGGGTGGGGGCGTGCGCCGACCCGCAACCCCACCCGTGAAGTCGGCAATCCCGAGCGTCGCGGCTGAACCGAGCGCCGCCGCAGGCGAAAGCAGGGGGTTCATCGTGAGGCTGTTGGTGGAGCGAAAGAGACTCGAACTCTCGACCTCCGCAATGCGAGTGCGGCGCTCTGCCAGCTGAGCTATCGCCCCGGAGCGGAATTATAAGCCGGGGATTACGCGGCGGCCGGCAGGGCCCTGGGGTCCACCTCGCTGGTGGCGACGACCGCTTGGGCCGCCGGGTGCGCGATGCGGGCGAAGGCCGCCCAGATCACCATCGGCGCCGCGCCGGCGACCACCACCACGATCCGCGCGAGCAGTAGCTGGTCGACCGGCGCGGCGAGCACCAGGAAGAAGCCGATGCTCAACACGCGTCCGACGGCCAGGCACAGTTCCTGGTGGACGATGTATTCGTAGCGGACGCTGCGCGCCTGCGGGTCCCGGTCGATGACCTGCAACGCCAGCGGCGCCAGGCCATTGCCGTGCATTGGCCCGCCGACCGCCCGGAGCAGCCCGAAGGCAACCAGCGCCCAGGCCGAGAGGTAGAGCGGCAGGACCAGCGTGGACGCCACCAGCAACGCCGCGCCGATCATGGCGCAGGCGATCCGGTGGCGGGGCCGCATGTACGCTGCCAGGACCAGGCTGATGCCGACCCCGAGCAGTCCCATGATGCCGTTGAAGTTGCCAACCTGCTGTTCGTTGTCCAGCACCATGTAGGCAAGCACCGAGAGCACCACCCCGCTCAGCATCCCGGAGAACCCGTCCGCCAGGCGCGCCCCCATGACGTTCTGCCAGGCGCGGTTGCGCAGGTGCAGGGTAGCCATGGTCCGCAGGGAGAAGGCCGGGCGGTATCCGCAGCGGAGCCGGCCGGCGAGCAGGATCGCCCCCAGCAGCAAGGCCCCCGCCAGGCCGAAGATGACCTGGTACCCGCGGTCCATCCCGCCCCACTGGGCCCCGAGCACGATGGCGGCGCCGGCCAGCGGGGGGAGGCCGCCGCTGAGCAGGCAGTTGACGGCGCCCATGGTGCCGAAGTAGCGGTCGCGATCGCCTTCGGTGGTGGTGTCATAGGTGGTCAGGTGGTAGCCGGCCCAGTACCAGCCCTCGCCCAGCCCACGCAGGAGCCCGAGGGGGACGATCCAGTTGACGCTGGCGTTGCCCAGCCCGAGCACCGCCAGGTAGACGAGGCCGAGGCAGGCCAGGCCGACCCGAATGGAGGTGCCCGCTCCGGCGCGCCGGAAGAATACGCCGTTGGCCAGAAAGGCAACCGGGATGGTCACGGCGCTGATCCAGCTGAAGAGGGCGACCCGGGCCAGGTCGTGGCTCGCCCGCCAGAGGAAGATCGCCAGGAAGGTCGCGGCCAGCAGGTTGGCGGCCGTGTAGGCGCCGTGGATCAAGACCATGGTGGTCGCGCGCCGATCCAAGCCAGCCGATCCCCTGCCTGAAAACACTGTTCCTTCCCTTACGGCCTCGCCTGGCTCGTACTCGGACAACGTCGCGGATGGGACCCGCTTTCCCGGGTCATCGGGCTGTCACCGAAGGATGCGGATTCGTCACCCGTGACCCGGCGAGGGCGACCCCAGGACCCCGGGCCCGTCCACCGCGTCGAAACGTTACCCGCAAGGGGGCGGCGGTAGCCTCCGCCTGAGCGCTGATGGACGGCGTTCGCAAAGGGGGTCGTGAAACGGAAGGCTCAGATCGTCGCCCGCCGGTCGCGGGCTCGCTCCAACGCCGATCGGACCTCCCCTTTCCGGCCGCCAGCCGCGCCCTGCTGGCGTCGCTGAACCGGGGTGCGATTTCCGCGGCCGCCTATGACACCGCCTTCGTGAGCCGGCTGCGCAGCCCGGAACTTAAGGACGAGCTCGCCTACCCCCAGAGCCTGGCCTACCTGCTCCGCAGCCAGAACCCGGATGGAAGCTTCGGGACCCGGCTCCCGATGCCCAAGGAGAAGTTGGTCTCCACCCTGAGCGCGCTGGTGGCCCTCGCCGATCTGCCGCCGTCCCGGCAGGATGCGGCCGCCCATCGTGCCCGGCTCACCGCCCTGCGCTTTGTCTACGAGGACACGGGAAACTGGCAGACCGGTCCGGATACCGCGGGTTTCGAGCTCCTGCTGCCCGCCCTCCTCGACGAAGCGACCGCCCGCGAGCTCCCGCTCCCCTATGAGCGATTCCGCGGCGTGATCGCCCAGCGGGACGCCAAGATCGGCCATATCCCACCCCGGCTGATTTACAACGTCGACACGCCCTTGCTGCACAGCCTGGAATACCTCGGGGACCGGATCGACCCGCGGGCCGCGAAGGCGCGCCTCAGCCCGAACGGCTCCTTCGCCAATTCTCCATCAGCCACCGCTTATTTCCTCCTCCGCACCGGCGATCCGGCGGCGAGCGCCTACCTCGCCTCCCTCATCGCGGAGCGGGGCGACGGCAGTCTCCCCACGGTCGCGCCGTTCGACGTCTTCGAGCGCGCCTGGGTCCTCTACAACCTGGCTCGAGCCGATTTCCGGCCGGCTGAGGCCGCGCCGCACGTCACCTACCTGGCCCAGGCCCTCGGGGAAGACGGCGTGGGCGTCGCCAGGGAAGGGCTCCGACCGGACTCGGACGACACGGCGCTCACCCTCAGCGTGCTGCACCGGTACGGGTACCCGATCTCGATGGGGCCGCTGCGACCCTTCGAAGGCATCAACTTCTTCTTCACGTTTCCACTGGAGCGCGATGCCTCCGTGACCGCGAACGCGCACGTGCTCGAAGTGCTCCGCGCCTGCGCGCCGTTCCCGCGCCAGCACGTTATCGAGCAGAAGGTCGCCAAGTTCCTGCGCGAGGCGCGCGTCGAGGGCGACCACTGGACCGACAAATGGCATGTGTCCCCGTTCTATGCCACCGCCCACGCCATCTTTGCGCTCGCCGAATCGGCACCGGATCTGTGCCTGCCGGCCTACACCTTCTTGAAGAACAGCCAGCGGACCGACGGGTCCTGGGGCTGGTTTGGCGAGGGCACGGCGGAGGAAACCGCCTACGCCGTCCAGGCCCTGATGGTGGCGCCGGCGGCGATTCGGGCCGACTTTGACGCCAACCTGGGCCGGGCGGAGCAATACCTGAATGAAACGGACGGCGAACCCGTCATCCCTATGTGGGTCGGGAAGACCCTCTATGCGCCGGACGAAGTCATCGGGTCGGCGGTACTGTCGGCGCGGATTCTCCTTGCCCGGAGGGCGGCGTGCTAGATCGTCGAATCGCAAAGCTCAAAGAGAACCTGTTGACCCAGGCCGACGAGGCCCGCGTGGTCAGTCACCTCATCAACGACAACCCGCGGGGTGACGACATGCTGGGCGAGGTCTGCCGGGCGGCCGTCCAGCTGTATCCCGGGGCCACCTTCGAGCAAGCCCTGACGCTCGCCAGGACGATGGCCTACATCGTCTATATCGACGACTACCTCGAAGAGGAACACCCCGAGTTCGACCTGGGCGACTACCGTCGGGTCTGCCAGAACTTCCTGATCTGGCACAACCGCGACCTCAGCCAGATGCCCCTCGTCAACGCGATCGTCTCGCGCAAGGTCGAGGAGCAGTTCCGGGAAGACGAAGTTCCAGAGGAGTGGACGGCGATGCGCCGCCTCGTCTGGGAAAAGTCGATCTGGACGATGCTGCAAGAGAACCACTGGCTCAAGCACAAGGAGCGGGTCACGCTCGACGCCTATCTCGCGAACGGGATGTACAGCAGCTCGTTTCCGATCGTGCAGGTCAGCATCCTGGCCTTCTCCTACCAGGACGTGTCCCAGGAGTTGAAGAACCGCATCTTCGGCCACATCTGCCAGGCCTCGCGGGTCGTCCGCCTGGCGAATGACATCCGCACGCACGAGCGCGAGGCGGCGCAGGGCCGCTTCAACTCGGTCGACCTGATCTCCGCCGGCCACGGCGAACGGACCCTGGAGGCGGCCCGCGCGGCGGCCCACCACCTGATGGAAGAAGAGTTCGAGATGCTCAAGAAGGCCATCGCCCGGGAACGTCGCACCGGCGTCACCCAGCAATTCCTCGCCCACCTGATCGACAGCACGCAGGTCCTCCTCGATTTCTACGAGGTGCCTCGCGTCCGACCCGGCCGGTCGGACCGCAGCCTGAAGGCGAGCTAACCGTGGCCACCGGCCCCTCGATCAACCTCAAGCTCTCCAAGCGAGCCGCGCCCAACCAGCCGAAGAGCGCCGAAAGCTCCGCCGTGGGGTTGGAGAAGCGCATCATCATGATCCGCTGGCTGGCGATCCTGCTGGCGACTGGCGCGCTGCCCTTCCTCAACCTCAAGCAACAGACCCTTCCTCTGGTGGCCCTGATCGCGGTGGGCGCCGTCTACAACCTGCTCTTCCAGGTTTTCATCGTCCCCCGCAAGCCCGCCTGGCTGACGGGCGGCTACATCTCGACCATCGGCGACGTCCTCCTCGTGACCGGCGGCGTCGCCGTCACCGGCGGGATCCAGTCGCCCTTCTTTCTCGCCTACTTTGCCGCCACCGTGACCGCGGCGGTCCGCTTCGGTGGGGTTGCCGCGATGACCGCGGTGCTCACCATCGTGCTGAGTTACAGCGGCGTCGTCTTCTGGTTCGACAGCGTCAACGGCACGCCCCTGGTGAGTAAGGACCTGACCGACCTGGCCCTCCGAACCGGGTTCGTGGCGATTACCGGCATTTTCGTCGGCTTCGTCGGCGATCGCGCGCGCAAAGCGGAGCGCGCGCTCCAGGAGGAGCTGGACCGCGCCCATGCAGCCCTTTCGGAAGTCACCGTCGAGCTGAACCGTGACCTCGAGTTCGAACAGACCTGCCAGCTGACCGCGGAGAAAGGGCGGACGCTCCTCAGTGCCGACGCCGTGCTGCTGCAGGTTCAGATGCCGTCCTTGATCGGGCAGGACGAATCGGTGCCACCCGTCTCGATGTTGTACGTCGACTGGAACGCGGAGTTGAAAGCGTCGCACGCCGGCGTGGATTTCAGCGCGATTCGGCTCGGCCTGCAGCCGGCGACCAGCGAGCAGGTCATGCCGGTGGCCGACCCTAACGCCCTGCTGCCCTCCGACCACCAATCCCTCCCGGCCGGCACGTGGGTCCGGGTCCCCGTCTTCCACGGCGCCCGGGCGATCGCCGATATGATCTTCGGCTTCCAGGGCCGCGTGGTGCCGCTGCGGGAGACCGAGCAGGACATCATGCTGACCTTCGCCGAGCGTGCCGGCATTGCGATGCGCAACGCCCACACCCTCGACCAGGCTCAGAAGCTCTCGGTCACCGACTCGGTCACCGGCCTGCCGAACCACCGGTACTTCCACACCTGCTTCGACGAAGAGCTCGAGAAGACGAAGGAAGCGGGTGGTTCGATCACGGTGATGATGATCGACCTCGACCGCTTCAAGGTCTACAACGACAGCTTCGGCCACGCCGCCGGTGACGTCGCGCTCAAGGCGGCGGCACGCACGATCTCCTCGACCATGCGCCGCGAGGACACGGTTACCCGCTACGGAGGCGAGGAATTCGTCGCCATCCTGCCGGGCGTCGACATCCAGACCGCCCCGATCCGCGCGCAGGAGATTTGCGACACGCTGGCCAAGGTCTTCATGTACAACCCGAAGACGATTTTCGCTCCGCTGACGGCATCCGTCGGATGGGCGACCTACCCGGTCGACGCCAAGAACCGGGACGAGCTGCTAAACCGGGCCGACCTTGCCATGTACATGGCGAAGAAACGCGGCCGCAACTGCATCTGCGGCGCCTGCGAGCTCGAAAGCGTGGCCGCCCTCGACTCGGTGTTGAGCGAGGTCGTCGCCCAGCTGGCGAGCGCGGATACGGTCGGCCCGGGCATGGTCGCCACCCTGGAGAAGCGGCTCGGCCAGATCGCCAACTCGAGCCACCTGGAAGAGCTGGCCGAAGGCATGCTGTCCCCGAACAGCGAGTCGACGCTCGAAGCCCTCAACGCGCTGGCGGCCTCGATCGACGCCAAGGACCCGTACACCAGCGGCCACTCCCAGAGCGTCGCCAAGCTGGCCGAGGACCTGGGCGACATGCTGCAGCTCTCGGGGGCGCACAAGAACCAGCTGCGCCTCGCCGCCATCCTCCATGACGTCGGCAAGATCGGCGTCGTGGACAAGGTCCTGCTCAAAGAGGGCAAGCTCGACGAGGATGAGAAGCTGATCATGCGGATGCACCCGATCCTCGGGGCGCGCATCCTGCAGCCAATCAAGGCCTTCCGCCAGATTCTCAACGTCGTCCTCCACCACCACGAGTGGTACGACGGCAGCGGCTATCCCGACGGGCTCGCCGGGCAGAACATCCCACTGCACGCGCGGATCGTGTCGGTCTGTGACGCCTACCACGCCATGACGTCGACCCGTCCCTACCGCCAGCGCCGGACGCCCGAGTTCGCGATGGCCCAGTTGGAAGCGGGCAAAGGCACCCAGTTCGACCCGATCATCGTCGACTACTTCGTGCAGATGATGCGCAAACGCGAAGCCGATCATCCTGGCATCCTCGAGCAGGAAGGCCACGAGCAGGACCACGGACCGGAAGCGGCGGCGGCGAGCTGAGAGGTGCCCGCCTAGATGGCCCTCGACGCCAACGGCCACCCCGTTTCCCGGATCTCTGAGCGAAAGCTTCAACATCTACGGCTGTCGCTGGAAGCGTCGGTCCAGTCGACCAAAAGCGCGGGCTTCGACCGGCTCGCCTTTACCCACGAGGCCCTGCCCGACCTCGACCTCGACGCGATCGACCTCCGCACCACCTTCCTCGGCCATCCGCTTCGCCTGCCATTCCTGATTTCGAGCATGACGGGCGGCGCGCATGCGGCGGGGGACATCAACCGCCGGCTGGCGCTCGTCGCGCAGGCGATGGGCATCGCCTTCGGGGTCGGGTCACAGCGCGCCGGGATCACGCACAAAGACCTCCGCTCCACCTACCAGGTTCGAAGCGTGGCCCCGGACGTGCTCCTCTTCGCCAACCTGGGCGCGGTGCAGCTCAACTACGGGATGCGGAAAGAGCAATGCCTCGAAGCCATCGAGATGATCGGGGCCGACGCGCTCATTCTGCACCTCAACCCCTTACAGGAGGCGCTCCAACCCGAAGGCGACCATAACTTCAAGGGCCTGCTGGAAAAGATCGCCATTCTCTGCGCCGAGTTGCCGGTCCCGGTCATCGTCAAGGAAGTCGGGTGCGGCATTTCGGGCGCCACGGCCGCGCTGCTGGCGGACGCGGGCGTGGCCGCCATCGACGTTGCCGGGATGGGCGGGACCAGCTTCGCCCGGGTGGAGGCGCTCCGTCGCGAGCGACCGGAGGAAGTGGAGCTGGCGCTCGCCTTTTCGGAATGGGGGATCCCCACCTGCGACGCGCTGCGGGCGGCCCGGCTGGCGGCCCCGCGCACGCCGCTGATCGCGAGCGGCGGGCTCCGCCATGGGCTGGATGCCGCCAAGGCGATCGCGCTCGGCGCCGAGCTCACCGGCTTCGCCCACGTGGTGCTGGCCGCCGCCTCCGAAGGTGAGGTCGCCGTCCGGCGGTTGCTCGACGGCTTTGCCTGGCAACTCCGCATCGCGATGTTCTGCGCCGGCGCCGCGGACTTTCGCGCCCTCCGATCTCACGCGCTGCACGAGGTTCGATGACCAAAACGAAGGTTTTCGCCAACCGGCAGGACCGCCTCCAGGCGATGAATGAGAGCCTTGACCGGGAGCTCGGGCGGCTCTCGCAGCACGCCGGGTCGAGCCAGAGCGCCTTGCTGACCGAGATGGTGCAGTATCACCTCGGACTCCGCAAGAACGGTGACCGTCCGGGAAAACGGCTTCGCGCCAATATCGCGCTGCTGACCTGCGAGGCCTTCGGCAGGCGCTACGCGGACGCGATCTGGGCCGCGGTCGCGGTCGAGCTGCTCCACAACTTTTCCCTGGTCTTTGACGACGTGCAGGATCGCGATGAGTTGCGTCGCGGCCGGCCGTCGGTCTGGAAAGTCTGGGGGACCGGCCAGGCGATCAACGCCGGGGCGGCGCTCGAGGCGCTCGTGACCCGGTCGGTGGTGGACCTGCTGCCTCCGCGCCACGGCGACCGCACCCGCCCGGCGCTGCTGCTGCTCTCGGAGGCGATGCTGGCCCTCTGCCGCGGCCAGGTGCTCGACCTGCAGTTCGAGCAGCGGATCGACGTCACCGTCGACGAGTACGTGGAGATGATCGGGCTGAAGACCGGGGCGCTCTTCGAGTGCGCCGCGCGGCTCGGTGGCGTCGCGGCCGGCGCCGGTGAGGCCGGACTCGAGCGCGCCGGGCAGTTCGGGCACCACCTCGGCCTTGCCTTCCAGGTGATCGACGACATCCTTGGGGTCTTTGGCTCGACCCAGCAGACCGGCAAGCGGGCCGGCAGCGACCTGAAGAACGGCAAGAAGACCCTGCCCACCCTGGTCGCCCTGCAGACGGGTCCGGCCGGGAACCGCCGCGTCCTGCGCTCCCTCCTGACGAGGGCGAAGTTCACCGCGGAAGAACTGGAAACCGCCCGGGCCATCATCGGCCAGTCGGGCGCGCAGCAGGTCTGCCTCCGGCATGCATCCGAACATCTGGCCGAGGCGCGCCTGCACCTGTTCTCGATGACGGATCGGCCGAACTGGGCCGTCCGCGCCCTCGCCGACATGGTCACGACGCTCGAATCCAGTCTCGGCTGAGGACAGGATCATCGAGCCATGAGACAATAGCGGTGGAAGGGGCAAGCGGCACATGCGCATGCCCAGCCGGCGATCAATGAGTTACTTCATCTGGATTCTGCTTGCCCTGCTCGCGCTCGGCCAGCCGGCCGCGAAGGCGCCTGGGATGGCGAGCAGCGAGGTCCTCGGCGCGCAGGCGGCGCCGGCGGACCAGGCCTTTCGCGGCAAGGTGTATGTGGCGGTCGGCGATAGCATCGCGGCCGGGCGCTTTGCCACCACGGCAGACAAAGTCTTCCCGTCATTGGTGGCGGAGCAGCTCGGTATGAACCTCGTGCTGGTGGCGAAGAGCGGCGCCCGGGCCGCCTGGGCCCTCCCCCAGCTGGCGGCCATCGACCAGGCGCATCCCGCGCTGGTCACCATCGAGCTGGGGACCAACGATGTCGGCTTCAACACGCCGCTCGCCGATTTCCAGAACCAGTACGAGGCCATCGTCGCGGCCCTCTCGGTGCCGGGCACCCGGGTCCTCTGCATCGGGAGCTGGCTGCCCTCCGCCGTGATCGACAACGCCATCACCGACATCTGCCAGCGCCACGGGGGGACCTTCGTCAGCCTCACCGGCTTCTACGGGGACAACAGCCTGCATGCCCAGGACGGGGGCCCGAGCTACCTGGGACGGGCCGACTGGTTCCATCCCGGGGATGCCGGCCACGCCGCGATCGCCCAGGCGGTGCTCGCCAGCCTCGGCGCCGGGCCGAGCCCGACCGCCGCCGATGAGCCGGTGCCGCAACCGCAACCGCCGGCGCCGCCGGGCACGCCTGACGTGCTGCGCATCACGCCTCGCTAAGCCGAATCGGCGGGCTCGACCCGCGGGCTCCGGGGCTCCCG
>CAAGKR010502166.1_pt1 | contig 16472 bp, 9 predicted proteins | sample 2556971 | NCBI WGS metagenome assembly CAAGKR01 (sample SAMEA5207829, study PRJEB30636) | soil metagenome | biome: forest; feature: boreal; material: soil | place: USA | collected 2011-09 | depth 1 m | reverse complement strand
CAGCACATCGGTGGTCGCGATTCATGCCTCGTCGCTGGATAAACACGGCGCCGGCATGAACTTCCACGGCGCGGTGGGGACGATCACGACTTGGGTGCCGCATACGGTCATTCAGCCGTTTGTGTATATCAAGGCCCTTCCGCTGGTCAAGGGTTTGAGTTCGCCGATCACATCTGGCACCGAGACAGAGGTGACGCCGGGCGCTGAGGTTTCGGGAAAATACCTGGGCGGGATCTACTTCGATGTGCTGGGAGCGATTCAACGCGGCAGCTATGCGAACGATTCGATCAGTGCCTCCGCTGGCATCGTGAAGGCAGGCTACAGCGCGGAGAAGATTGGCTGGAAGCCGCGCCTGGCGGGCGAGTACGACTACGCTTCCGGAAATCCAAATAAGACATCTGCCACGACAGCGACCACGACTCGGATCGGCACCTTCGATCAGCTGTATCCGAGCAACCACAACGCCTTCGGCCTGACCGATTTGTTCGGCTTTGAGAACATCAAGCAGGAGAGAATCAATCTGGACATGGCGCCGTCCAAACATCTGGCGTTGACGTTCCAGCAAGAGTGGATGCAGGTCGCCACTATCTACGACAGCGTGTACACCGGGTCGGCGTCGGCGAAGATAACGCCAGCGGCGGCAGGGTTCAAGAGCGACGACATCGGCAAGGAATTCGATGCATCCGGCCAGTATGCCTTTCTCCGCAATAACCTGACGTTGAATTTCGGCGTGGGTCACTTTTCCCCGGGAACGCTGATGCAGACGAGTGCTTCGGCGGCAGCGGGAAAAAATTATGGATCTCCGTTGACGCTGGCGTATTTTGGGCTGACCTATAAATTCAAGGTGAATGGAAAGGACTCCGCTCACTAAGAATCTGCCCCAATAATATCTGCCGAACCTTGGAAAACATGTGCATGGTTGGGTTAGATGATTAGTGCAGATGTACCCAAGTGCATCCGCAGGAGTCCGGCGGCTTTAGCCGCCGGACTCCTGCACAACACCAACTGCGTCTGAATCAAAGCCCGCTCCTCAAATGACAACTTCGTATACCCATTCCACCTGCAACATTATTCTTTTCAGAAATATTGCACTTGGACTTTGAGCGCGTTCTTCCTTTGAAGATCGAATGGGCTGATCAAGATGAGACTTCCTTCACCGCCCTACAGTAATTGTTCAGGGGATACTTGTCTCACTCATCTTGGCGCAGAGGCTAAGCTTGACTATAATTTGGAATATGGGCGCTACCGTGAAGCGCATAGTCACTTCTGGAACGTGATTCGTGCTCAAGTGGCAAGGAGGCTAAGTTCGGTCTTCAGAGTGCGGACCATTTTAAAATCCAATCGAGCTCTAATTGGCTTCTCATATTCCGTCCTGGCGAAATGATCAGCGCGAAGAAATTGCGACAATTCGTGCATGCGACTTCCATGATCGCCTTTGGTCTGCTCGACCCTGAGATTCGACCCGGTTGAGCAACTGAACAGTATTTAATCCGAACAAAACTTTACAAACCAGGTCTTCATTCGTCATGCCGATCACGAAAGGATAATATGACCCAATTTATTGAAGAGAAAGAGACCAAAGCTCAGTGCGCCGAGCGCCTGAAGCGCGAGAAGAACCCGTGGGAGGCTTTCGACGAGATCCGCGCTTTCGCCCGTGAGGGCCGCGCGAGTGTCGTCCCCGATTGGGCCTCCACTTATTTCAAATGGTGGGGCATTTACACCCAGGGCGACGGCGCGGGCGCCACCGGCGGCAAGGGTGGCGAGGGCGTAGCCTCCGATTACTTTATGATGCGTATAAGCATCCCCAACGGCATCGTTACCGCCAGCCAGCTTCGCGTTATCGGCGGTCTCGCGCGCAAATATGCTCGCAACCTCGCCGATATCACCGTCCGCCAATCCATCCAGCTTCACTGGCTTACCATCGAATCGCTGCCAGAGGTGGTGGACGCGCTCAACGCGGCTGGACTCTCTCCGCAGGGTGCTTGTGGCGACGTGGTGCGCAACGTGACCGGCTGCCCCCTGGCCGGCATCAGTGCCGATGAGCTGATCGACGCCTCGCCTCTCGCCCTCGAAATCTCACAACTGCTCAAGGGCAACCCGGAGTTCTATAACCTGCCGCGCAAGTTCAAATTCTCCGTCACGGGATGCCCTTCCTGGTGCTCCTATCCGGAGATCAACGACTTTGCTCTCACGGCGGCGCAACACAACGGCTTAATCGGTTACTCGCTTCGTGTGGGAGGCGGTCTCTCCAAAGAACCGCATCTTGCCGTTCGTCTCGACGCCTTCATCCTCCCCGAGCAGGCCGTCCGCGTGGCGCACGCCGCGGCTGAAATTTTCCGTGACCAGCAGGGCCTTCGCACAAACCGCAGCCGAGCCCGCCTCAAGTACCTTTTCCTCAAGGAAGGATGGACGGCCGAAAGCTACCTGGACGAACTCCAGTCGCGGCTCGACTTCAAGCTGCTGCCCGGTGTGCCCGAGCAAGTTCCGGACGACATCTTCCGCGACCACGTCGGCATTCATCCCCAGCACAAGCAAGGCCTGAGTTCCGTTGGAGCATCGGTCCTTTGCGGCCGTCTGAACGCGGACCAGTTGGTAGCGGCTGCCGATCTGGCTGAGCGCTTCGGTAGCGGCGCACTCCGCACTACCGTCTCGCAAAATCTTTTATTCATCGATATTCCCAACCACAGAACCGCCGAACTGGCCCGCGAATTGGGCCAGATCGGTCTCCAGGTTGAAGGCTCTTGCTTCTGGCGCGGCGCCATCTCCTGTATTGGCATGGAGTTCTGCAAGCTGGCGATTACGGAGACCAAGGGCTTTACCCGTTGGCTGGTGAATGAGCTGGAAGAGCGCCTGCCTCAATTCGATCAGCAGCTCAGGCTCAACGTCACGGGTTGCCCCAACGGTTGCGGCCATCACTGGATCGCCGATATTGGCATCGAGGGTAAGAAGATCAAGCACGAAGGCAAGCTCATCGACGCCTACTACTTCTGCCTCGGTGGAGCGGTAGGCAAGCACGCAGCAATCTCCCGCCCGGTCGGCTATCGCTGTCCCGCCACGCAGGTGCCGGAGGCGATTGAACGGCTGCTGCGCCACTACCTCTCCAGCCGCATGCCAGAGGAGAACCTGCGCGCCTGGTTCAGCCGCCATTCGAACGATGAACTTTGCGCCTATCTCGCCGGTGAAGTTCGTGTAGCCATCGAGCGCGATGCGCCCAGCGGTCAGGTGTCCACGGAGTGGCCGGTTGATGAGTGAAGCCATGAGCCTTCTGCCGATTTTTCTCAAACTCGCCGAACGCCGCTGCCTCCTCGTGGGCGCGGGCAACGTCGCGCTTGATAAAATCGACAGTCTGCTCAAGACCGGCCTGAGTCTTCGCGTTGTCGCCCCCCATGCGCTGCCGGAAGTCCAGCAGTTGCAACGAGAAGGCAAGCTCGAATGGATTCAGCGCACCTTTGAGATCTCCGACCTCGATGGCAACTTCCTGGTCATAGCTGCCACCGATTCGCCTTCAGTCAACGCAGCAGTGTATCGGGGTTCGGTCGAGCGCAACATTCTTTGCAATTGTGTTGACAACATTCCCAACTGCGACTTCTTCTTTGGCGCGGTGGTCAGCCGCGGCGAGCTGCAAGTGGCGATCTCGACCGCAGGCCAAAGCCCCGCCTTCACCCAGCGCCTGCGCCGCGAGATCGACGAGCAACTGCCCGGCGACCTCGGCCCTTGGCTGGAGAGCCTCGGCCAACTGCGCCGCGAGGTTCTGGAAACGCAACCCCGCAGCGAGGCGCGCAAACTTCTCCTGCACCAACTGGCCCAGCGTCCGCTCTGCGCATCCGAAGACTGCCCTTCGCGCCTGCTGGCCCTCGCGTCACTCGATGAGAGCCAAACCGCCAATTTCAACACCGCAATCCCCGATGAATACCCCGATCATTCCAAGTCGTTCGTGCATGAGGTTGAGGCTGAACCACGCGCTTCAGGACAAACGGTCTATCTGGTGGGAGCCGGCCCCGGCGATCCCGACCTGCTTAACATCAAGGCCCTGCGCCTCATCCAGACCGCCGACGTCATCCTCCACGACGACCTGGTTCCACAGGCGATTCTCGACCTGGCTTCGCCTACGGCAGAAATCGTCAACGCCGGCAAACGCTGCGGCCGCAAAAGCATTACGCAGGCAGAGATTAACGCGTTGATGGTGAAACACTCGGGCAGGAACCGCAGCGTGGTCCGCCTGAAGAGCGGAGACCCGCTCATCTTCGGCCGCGCCGCCGAAGAGATGGCCGCCCTCGCCAAAGCCGGCGTACCCTTTGAGATCGTTCCCGGAATCACAGCCGCCTTCGCCGCCGCCGCCGCGATTGGTTGCTCCCTCACCGACCGCAATAGCGCGTCGAGTGTAATCTTCTCCACCGGCCATCACGCGCAGTCGCATAATCAGCCGCGGCATCCGCCGCCTGAAGACGTAACCCGCATCGTCTATATGCCCGGCCGCGATCTCCATCTGCTTGCCCAGGAGTGGCTCCAGCAAGGCCTCCCTCCCGACTTCCCTTGCGCCGTCGTCTCCCGCGCCACTCAACCCGGTCAGCATGTGCGATACACGACGCTCACTGCTCTCGGTGCCTCCGAACCCTCTCTCGCGCCCAGTCTGCTCATCGCCGGCTGGGCCGTCCGGCAAATCGCTGCCGCAATCCATCCGGCGGCAGACAGCGTCCCGTCAGCTTGACGATCGACGATCACTTAATCCCCTGTCCGAATTTGCGGAACCGGCTCTGATGGGGCACCCGGATTTGATTCATTTGACGATTCGGAAGCAAGGCGGCTAGGTTATCGGCAGGGAATGTTGCGGAAGGAATTGCAGATGAAAAGGATTTGTTGCGTTTTTGCCTCAGTTTTCGTGGTTGCCTCGCTGGCTGGTGTGGCCCAGGCGCCGCAACCGGCTCACCACTGGAGCATTGTGGTGCATGGGGGCGCGGGAGTGATTGCACGGACGGCGCTGGGTCCCAACGGGGACAAGGCCTATCGCGCCTCGCTGGCCCAGGCCGAGGCTGCCGGGGCCAGGGTGCTGGACCGGGGCGGTTCGGCGCTGGATGCCGTGGAGGCCGCGATCAATGTTCTGGAAGACGATCCGCTGTTCAATGCGGGCCGCGGCGCGGTCTTTACCGTGGATGGCAGGAACGAGCTGGACTCGTCCATCATGGACGGATCAAATCTGAAGGCGGGCGCGGTGGCCGGGGTGACGCACACACGGCATCCCATCAGCCTGGCGCGGGCGGTGATGGAGAAATCGCCGCACGTGATGCTGATTGGCGCGGGGGCCGACGCCTTTGGCGCGCGGGTTGGGCTGGAGCAGGTGGACCCCAGCTTCTTTTTCACCGAAGCGCGCTGGCAATCGCTGGTCAAGCAGTTGCACAAGCAGGGCCTGCCCGTGCCACCGCGTCCGGCTGGAGCGCCGGCGCCGCCAGCGGGACCGGCTACGCCCGTGGCCCAGATTGAGGAATCGGCTGACTCGCAAGTGCATGGCACGGTGGGCGCAGTGGCTCTGGACCGGGCAGGCAACATTGCCGCTGGAACATCGACGGGCGGATTGCAGGCCAAGATGCCGGGCCGGGTGGGCGACTCGCCGATTATCGGCGCGGGTACCTACGCATCGAATCAGTCGTGCGCCGTCTCGGCCACCGGCTCGGGCGAGTACTTCATCCGCCTGGGCGTGGCGCGGGAGATCTGCAACCTGGTGGCGTTCAAGGGCATGAGATTGCAGCAGGCCGCCGACCAGGTGATTCACCAGGAGCTGGAAGCGCTGCACGGGGACGGCGGCGTCATCGCCATCACTCCTGATGGGCAGTTGGTGTGGAGCTTCAACACGCCGGGAATGTTTCGCGCGCGGCAAACGGAGGGCGGCAAGGTGGAGATCAAGATTTATAGCGACGAGCCGTGAACAGGCTGGTCTTTTCGTTTCACATGTGGGCAAGAGTCGAGTTACGCCGGAGTAGCTCAAACTCTGCCTACCTTACCGAGGTGACTAAATTACTTCCGGTTTGGCGACGATACGCCAGCAACTCCTCTGAGCGATGTTCTTTACCTCAACTCGCAACAGCGCGATATAGTCGGTTGATCTATCATCCTCAGAGGAGGCTAATGATGCGGACGATTCACCAATCGGAACTGTCTACCTATCCTAGAGTGCCACCGAAGCTTCGTTTCGCAGTCTGGGTGTCACTTTTGGTTTGCGTCAATTTCCTTTTTCGTCCCGACGTTTCTGCTCAGCAGTCGTCCTCTGTTAACGTCGTTGGGCGCTGGCGCTCGTTGGAAACATCAAAAGGCGGAATCGGAGCAATGTTTGAGTTTCGCTCGGACGGTACCGTCGATTTCAGCCCGGGTGCAGTTGTGGAAACGCAATGGCGCATCGAAAACAATCAGCTAATATTACCTTCTGCTACGACTGGCGGTGCCGAGCAGAAGTACACTCTGAAATGGCTCGGCGACAATAAGCTCAGCTTGGGAAGCGAAGCCAGCGTCCAAGAACTCGCACGTGTCGGCAATCGTGCTAATGCTGGCAACCCTATAATTGGCGAGTGGATTGAAAGCCGTGAAATGGCTGGTCGCAATTTGGAAGTCCACTGGTTGTTTTACCAGGGCGATAAGTTATTGTTTCTCATGCCATTCGTGACTCAGCACGGCTCGTACACAATTTCCGGCTCAGCGCTTCACCTCAAAATGCCGAGCCTAAAACCGGAATTCAGATTCAAGTTGACGGATAATCTCCTGACTCTTTCCGAACCGGAAGGCGGTCATAAAGATCGCTACGCACGCTACTAAGCATTGCGCTTGCACCGCTGCTCGGCGGGGAAGATTCATCTGGACCCGGAACCGTATCGCGACGCCTTGCGCGAGTCTCATAGAATTTGGTGATTATGCGGGAGCAATCGGATAAATCCTCAATGACCGGCTAACCGGAAGTTACTATTTCAGCAATTTCACGCGACCTTCATCCGGCAGTCTGCGGACCTGGACGTACGTGTGCCTGGAGCCGGACTCGTAGTTTTTGGGCAAGCCCTCGACTTTTTGAATAAGAACGTCGTTTTTAAAAAGAAACAAAACGCAAGTCGTTGAAAAATAAGCGCAGTGCGTGGGTGAGAAGCGTGGGTCTGGAGACCCACGCTACAGCCGGCCAGGAGGCCGGCGCTACAATTTGCGGATCCGCTGTAAAGCTGCGTCTTTTCAATGCATCAGCGGATGATCTCGAACTTTTCCCAGAGGCAATTGCAGACCGGGCAGCGCTCGTGTTCCTCTTCGGTCTCCGAGGTGTAGCCGCAGACCGGGCAGACGTAGAAGTCGCGGGCCTCGCCAATCCAGGAATCCTTCTTTCCGGCAACCAGCAGGGCAATGGCCTCGGCATAGAGGCGTGCGTGGGTCTTCTCTGCCTCCAGGGCTCCATGGAAGGTGCGGATGGCGGCGGTGTTCTTGCGCTCCGTGGCCTCTTCGAGGAAGCCGGGGTACATGGTGTCGATCTCGTATTGCTCGCCATTCAGGGCGGCCTTGAGGTTTTCCAGTGTGGACTTGACCTCGACCGGGTGGATTTCGCACTCCGAGCGGCTGCCCAACTGGTGCAGAACGCGGGAATGGTTGGCGGCATGAATCTGCTCGGCGCGGGCGGCGGCGCGAAAGAGGCTGGCGGCGCCGTGCAGGCTGTCCTCATCGGCTTTGGCGGCGAAGGCGGTGTACTTGGCGTGGGCGTTCGACTCGCCCTCAAAGGCGGCCAAAAGGTTCTGAACGGTGATGGTGTTTTCAGCGGCAATTCCTGACATGAGAAATCCTCCCCAACTCCGTTCAAGAGCCTACGGCGGCGCAAGATGTCGCGCTGTGACGCAGGTTACATCATCTTTCATCCGCTCATTCGCCGCCAGTTACGGATTATTTTAGGGATCGCCACTAGCGTGGTGAGTCATAAGTTTATAGAAGAACAACTACAGATCCTTCGACTCACCACCCCAACCTCCACCCCACGAACGAAGACCTGTTCGTGGGGACCCCGGAAAGGCTGAAGAGTACGCCTGGGGCCCCGTTCGCTCAGGATGACAGCAGTTTTCGTGCTGCGTATTTCAGACTCATGACACTAGCTCTGTATCGTTGCTAAAATAAGTCATGGAAACCATCCAATTCAATCTTCCGCAGGATCGCATTCCTCGTGTCTGGTACAACATTCTTCCAGATCTGCCTAAGCCACTGGCGCCCACCTTGCACCCCGGAACACTGAAGCCTATCGGCCCGGACGATCTGGCACCCTTGTTTCCCATGAGCCTGATTTTGCAGGAAGTCAGCATGGAGCGCGAGATCGAGATTCCCGAGGCGGTGCGGCAGATCTATGCACAGTGGCGTCCCTCGCCGCTTTATCGCGCGCGCCGCCTGGAGAAGGCCCTGGATACGCCCGCCCACATTTACTACAAGAATGAAGGCGTGAGTCCGGCCGGCTCGCACAAGCTCAACACCGCCGTGGCGCAGGCCTATTACAACAAGCAGGAAGGCACCACGCATCTTTCCACCGAGACCGGGGCCGGCCAGTGGGGCTCGGCATTAGCCATGGCCAGCGCATTCTTTGGCCTGGAGTGCAGGGTTTTCATGGTGCGCGTCAGCTATGACCAGAAGCCTTATCGCCGCGCCCTGATGGAAGCCTTCGGAGCCAGCGTCACCGCCAGCCCCAGCAACCAGACCGAGTCGGGCCGCGCCATACTGGCCGCACATCCGGACTCCAACGGTTCTTTGGGAATTGCTATTTCCGAGGCCGTGGAAATAGCCGCCAAGGACCCCAACACCAAGTACGCGCTGGGCAGCGTGCTGAATCACGTTCTGCTCCATCAAACCGTGATTGGCCAGGAAGCGATTGAGCAGATGGCGCTGGCCGGCGACGATCCCGACGTGATTATCGCCTGCACCGGCGGCGGATCGAACTTTGCCGGCCTGGTGATGCCCTACCTGGGACGCAAGCTGAAGGGCCAGAGCAATGCGCGCATTGTGGCCGTGGAACCCTCCGCCTGCCCCAGCCTCACCAAGGGGCGCTTCACATACGACTTTGGCGATACCGCCCACCTGACTCCGCTGGTCAAGATGCACACCCTGGGCAGCACCTTCGTTCCTCCCGGCATTCATGCCGGAGGATTGCGTTACCACGGCATGGCGCCGCTGGTATCTCACGTGATGGACCTGGGCCTGGTGGAAGCCACGACGGTGCAGCAGTTGGACGCTTTCGCCGCCGGCATCCAGTTTGCCCGCGCCGAGGGCATCGTACCCGCGCCCGAGGCCAACCACGCCATCGCCGAGGCCATCAATGAAGCGCTGCGCGCCAAAGCGGAAGGCAAGCCGCGCACCATTCTCATCAACCTAAGCGGCCATGGCCACTTTGACATGCAAAGTTACATCGACTACCAGGCCGGCAAGCTGCAGAACTACGAGTACCCGGAAGAAGAGATTGCCATGGCCCTGGCTGGGCTGCCGGTTGTGGAGTAATTTACGCTGTACCTGAAACGCAAGCGGCCATCCCCACGGAGATGGCCGTTTGGCTTGTAAGCAACAACCCGATTACTGCGGCTCGCTGCGCGCCATGGCTTTCTGGGCCAGCACCTTGTGGGCGTTGTCTTGAAGGGCCTGAGCTTCGGGCAGGAAGGTGATTGCCTTCTGGATCATGGGGTCCCAATCGGCGCGCGCGCGCAGTCCCTGCGTTTCACCAATCTGGGTGATGATGACCTGGGACTTGATGCTGATCTTGAGCCAGTCCATTACGCCGTTCAGGTCGGCCTCGGACCAGGGAATTTGCTGGCTGGTGAGGTATTTTTTGAACTCCGAGAGGACCGCTGTGTCCACCTGGAAGTTTTTATCCACGGTGCGGTTGGCCAGATAGACCGGGGCGAAGTGGAAGAAAATATCTTTATAGAGCAGCGAGTCCTGAAAGTGGTTGGATTTGGGACTTTCGATTTTTTCATCTGGAGCGATGCCGCCTCCGCCGTAGACTGTGCGTCCAGCGTCAGTTAATTTGACCTCGCGGTTGGCGGTGTCTGCCGGCTGAGCGCCGCCGTGGGTGTAGTACTCGTAGAGCGAGACGCCGGAGTAGTTGCGCTGGATGAGCCGGCCGGAGGGCGTGTAGTAGTGGTAGGTGGTGAGCGCCAGCGCCATGGAGTGGTCGGCCATATCATAAACGGTCTGGACGAGGCCTTTGCCGAAGGTGGTTTCGCCGACGATGAGGGCGCGGTCGTGGTCCTGCAGTGCGCCGGAGACGATCTCGGCGGCTGAAGCCGTTCCCCGGTTGACGAGGACGACGATGGGGAAGGTTTTGCCACCGTTGCCGTGGGTGGCGATGTAATTCTGATCGGGGTAGGCGCGACCGCGCTGGCTGACGATGCCCTGGCCCTTGGCGAGCAGGTGGTCGCAGACCTCCACAGCCTGACTGAGCAGACCGCCGGGGTTGCCGCGCAGGTCAAAGACCAGCCCATTCAGGTTGTTGAAGCTGTTAATGGCCTTGCTGACATCCTGGGCGGTGTCCTCCTGGAACTGCGACAGGTGGATGTAGGCCACGCCGGGACGAATCTCATAGGCCAGGTCCACGGAAGGGTGGGGGATCTCGTCTCGGATCAAGTCGAAGACTAGCGGCTTAGGCTGGCCTTCGCGGACGATGGTGGCCTGCACATGGGTGCCTTTGGGGCCTTTGAGGGCCTTGGCCACCATGTCAGAGGCGGTCAGGCCGCCGGGAATCTTGCCGTCTATGGAGATGATCTTGCCGTCCACCGCGTAGATGATGTCGCCGGGGCGGATGCCGGCGCGGAAGGCGGGCGCTCCCTCGGCGGGATAGACGACATAAACTTTGTTGTTCTGCTGCTGGATAGTCATGCCGACGCCGTAGTAGCGGCCATGCTGCTCCTCGCGCATGCGGGCGTAGGCCTTGGGATCGTAGAAGTTGGAGTGCGGGTCAAGCACGCGCAACATGCCGGGAATGGCGCCGTCGTAGATGACGGCGTCGGCCTTGTCGCCGTTAATGGGCTCAGCGTAGTTCTGCTCCACCAGCGCATAGACGTTGGTGAAGGCCTTGAGGCTGTCGCGGAGTTGGCTTCCGTCGGCCGAGGACTGTGCCCCCACCCTGCTCTGCAACACGCTGCCGGCGACGGCGCAGACGGCAAAAAAGAGGATTACGGTGAAAAAAGCGCGGCGGGAGCGGGGTGTCATGGGCGGGAAAAACCTCCGGAAAGCGGTGAGGCAGGAACCTGGGAAAGGCCTGAAAAGGGCAGCCTTAAGCGTCAAGTATAGCACTGGGTTGTTGGACGGCTGGGGGGGAATTCGGCAGCGCGAGGGCGAGTGGAGGGGCGGGAAGTGTGGCGTTACAGGTACACTTTTTTGCAAAAGTTGGGGCTGTTTGGAGGGGAAAACGTGCGCATATAGAGACATGAAAATCTGTAAGGAAGGCCCTTTTTCTCCATACCTTCGCCAAAAACGAACTAACCTATTTTATATGAATATGTTAAGCCAAATAATCTGACAAATTATGTTGCGAAAAACGAGGACTTGACCTAGTCATGACCTAGTCGTATCAGGGGTCAGGGGTCAGGGGATCCGCCGGAATGTTCCACGTGGAACATATTCATTTTGTTGAGTTTACCTCTATGTTTACCACATAATTAACAGCAAGGATTTGAAAATAAATCAGAGATCAGAGAACTTAGAACAGAGAACAGGGAACAGAGATCAGAGAATAGAGATCAGAGAGAGGAGTTTGGCCCATCAGGGGTCTCACGAGGTTTCGAGATTTCTCCGTTCATGAGTAAGGGGTATGCCTTTAAAAATCGAGGAGTAGACTTACTGCAAGATGAAAAGCGGTAAGTCAGTCCTTATCCTATTAATTGCCATCGTGGCGGTCTGTGCTGAAACCTACGCTCAGCCAGCACCTGCCGATAAGGTCCACGCAGCCGCTAACGATTACTCCGCCGAACCCATCGTCATCGAGCAGTTTGACCACGTCTACACCATGGCCACAGACGGCACCGGTGTCCGCCAATTCACGGTTGCCTCCCGCATCCATTCCGACGCCGTCGTCCGACAGCTTGGCGTTCTGAGCCTGTCCTACGCAAGTAGCTCCGAGCACATCGAACTGAGCTATGTTCGCGTCCGCCGGTCCGACGGCTCCGTGACCGAAACCCCTGTGACAGAAGCCATTGAGATGCCCAGCGCAGTTACCACTGCGGCTCCCTTCTACAGTGACCTCAAGGAGCTACAGATTCCGGTACGCAATCTCCGAGTGGGAGATCGTCTCGAATGGCAGGCAAAGTTTGTCCGCACCAAGCCCGACGCACCAGGCCAGTTCTGGGGAGAGGATTCCTTCATCACGGACGGCATTGTTCTCTCCCAGTCTATTGAACTTCATGTCCCCAAAGACATCTACGTCAATATCTGGAGCCCGACAAGCAAGCCCATCGAATCCACCACATCAACTGAACACATCTACCGCTGGGAATCCTCTCAATTGAAGCCCACCGTTGGCCCGGAGGCAGAAGCGGAAAAGGACCGCAAGAAGAAGCAACCATGGACCGCGGAGCAAGAGCTCGAAGAAAAGGAAGGCAAACTTCCCACGGTCGCCTGGACAACCTTCAAGAGTTGGGAGGCTGTAGGCGACTGGTATCGCGCACTTCTCAGCGACCGCATCCTCCCAATCGACCCCGAGGTACAGGCCAAAGTCGCGGAAATTACGGCAGGCAAGAGTACCCAGCAAGGAAAGGTCCGCGCCGTCTATGCATATATCTCAACCCAAATCCGATATATCGGCGTAGCCTTCGGCATCGGCCGGTATCAGCCGCATCATGCCGTCGAAGTCCTGCAAAACCAGTACGGTGACTGCAAGGATAAGCACACCCTTCTGGCCGCCATGCTCAATGTTCTTGGCCTCCACTCCGACGCGGTTCTCATTGGCGCCGGCGTCCGCTTCAACGAAGCCGTCCCCTCGCCTCAATCCTTCAACCATCTCATCACCAGGGTCTCTGTCGAAGGCCAGACTACCTGGTTTGACTCGACGACGGAAGTTGCCCCTTATCGCGTCCTCATTTATCCGATCCGTGACAAGAGCGCCCTGGTCATCCCCGACACCGGCATCGCTACGATTGAACGCACCCCCGCCAATCTTCCCTTTCCTGCCATCCAGACGATGAATGCGGTCGGCACGCTGGACGATACCGGGATCTCCAACTCGCGCATTGTCATCACCTTTCGCGACGACCTCGAACTCATGGCTCGCGCTGCCTTTCATCAGGTCTCACCTAGCCAATATGACGAACTTGTACAGAGGTTCTCCCTAGGCATTGGCTACGGAGGCACCACCAGCCATGCTGAGGTTTCCCGTCCCGAAGACACTATCGACCCGTTCAAGATCAGCTACGACTACAAGCGGGAAAGGGCCGGCGACTGGGAGAATCGCAGGATCGTCCCCCAGGTTGCTCCCGTCAACCTTCCCCGCCCCAACGAAAGCGATCCACCCGTCCGCGCCATCTTTCTCGGTACGCTCCGCACCGAAGTCTCAACCTCTGCCATGAAGATCCCTGATGGCTGGTTCGCCGCGACGCCTGATGACGTGCACGTCAAATCCCAATGGGCGACTTACGACGAAACTTATCGCTTTGAGAAAGGCACGGTCTACGCCGAACGCAAGATCGCGGTTCTCCAGGAAAAAGTCCCGGTCGCTGACTGGAAGGCCTACAAGAAATTCGCCGACGATGCTGACTTGGGTAACGAAAAATTCATAGAGCTCAGAACCTCAGCTCCCACATACACACCCATTGCGCCTGGAGGCGAGAGTTCCCCTACCGTAACCGTCAGCAAGCCTGCAAGCGACCCCCAAGCTGCCCAACTCATCGCAGCCGGTCGTTTCTCGATCCAGCGTCATGAATTCGAGGCAGCCCAGTCCCAACTCGACGCGGCCTGCTCCCTCAATCCCAAACAAAAGTACCTGTGGGCCAATTATGGCTATCTCGAATTTCAGCGTGGCAATATGTCCGCTGCGATTCCCGACTACCGAAAAGAGCTGGAACTCTACCCCGGCAATTACGGAACATATACTTCGCTCGCGGAGGCTCAGAACATCCTCGGTCAGGAGAAAGAAGCCGAGGAAACACTGCGGAAGTGGGCCGTGGCGCAGCCCGACAGCACCGCGCCGGTCATTGCCCTGGTTTCCCTGCTGCTCAATGAGAACCACGCCACAGAAGCTGTCGCCGCAGCGGAAGCCGGCATCGCCCGTCTCCCTGAGATGCGCAAAGGCGACCGAGGTCTCCAACTGCTCACTGGCAAAGCGCAGCTTGCCGCCGGCATGAAGCAGAAAGGCGAAGCCACACTGCTTGCTCTGCTGCACACCACAACCGACCCCGGCATGATGAACGATGCGGCGTATGAGCTAAGCAATGCCGGCCTGGATTTGCCCCTGGATGAATCTACTGCGAAAGAAGCGCTCGACAAGTACACAGCGGAAAGCAAGACATGGACCCTCCTGGATAATCCTCAGAACACCTTGTCGAAGAGCTTTAGCATCTTCGCCTACTGGGACACTGTCGGCTGGATCCTCTACCGCGAAGGTAAGCTCGCCGAAGCCGAAAGCTATATCCAGGCTGCATGGGTCAACCGGCAGGACGCCGAGGTAGGCGATCACCTGGCAAAGATTGCAGAAGCCAAAGGCAATTCGGAGGAGGCCTTGCGCCTCTTGGAACTCGCTCTGGCTACCTATCCTAAATACCAACGGCCCGGTGTTCGGAAAACTCCCGGCGCCAAGCAAAAAGAGCTGCTGGAACATATCGAGACTCTCCGCAAGGCTGGCGTTAAGGAGCCAGCTGGCGACGCGGACGGGGCCCTCCTGCAACTTCGAACCGTCTCCCTGGGTGACTCAGGCGGAGTTACCGGCAGCGCCGAATACCGCCTGCTGTTGAGCAATGGAGAAGTCCTGGACATCCAGAAGATGAGCGATACAGAAGTGCCCGGAGCCCGCGAACGAATCAAAGGCGCTAAATTACCCGCCTTGTGGCCAAAGGGATCAGAAGCTCAACTGGTCCGTAACGCCATGCTCAACTGCCATACCGGCATTTGTGAACTCGTCTTCGAACCCTGAGCAGCCGGTCCGGGCCTGAAGGCCGCCATCACAATCGCATTCTTTCAGGGGGATGAATCCCCCTGCTCCCTCCGTGCCGAGCGTCGGCTTCAGGATTGGCGGCCGAGAAGGCCTGCGGCGAAGAGGCGATCATCGACGCGGGCTAGCCGGCGTCCGACTACGTTGCACAGCAGGGGGGTGTGAGAAATCTGTGTCAGGTACTCGGCGATGGGCCATAGGTCTTCTTCCGCGGTCATCCAGCCGATGCGGTCGAAGCGCGAGAGATTGACCGGACGGGAGTAGTTGCGCAGAGTCTTTTCGCGGGAATGATTGAAGTAGTGCTCGAAGTAGGACATGACGAGTTCACGCAGGGTGCGGTAGACCGGCTCGCGGAACCGGAGGCCGCTGTAATTGGATTTGGCGATGGCTCCCCAATGACCGTGCTGCTTGAAAATGGCGAGGACGTGGTCGTCGTCGCGCACGGACTCGAGATCGAGCAGCAAGGGCGGAAAGCCCTGGACACGGAGAGCCGCGGCACCGAACAGGGCGCCCTCGAAGCAATGGGCCACCTTGTCGCGCAGCACGCGGCGAGGTGAACGAATGGTGTCGCCATCAGGCTCTTTGTTGTATGCGATTTCAGTATCGAGGAAGCGCTGGATACGCTCGGGCGTTTTCAGCGACTTGAGGATGCGCGTTTCGCGGGCATCTAAACCGAAGCTAGGCATGGGAGTCAGATTACCATTTTCGCTCATGAGGAGGGCTTGGGGGAGACGAATAACCCGTTTGCATGACGGGATTATCATTCCCAGGTCCCCAAATGCGAGGGACCTGGGGCACCCAATCATTTTTGGATGGACGGAACTGGGGTTTGGGGGCTGACGGCTTTTTCATTCCCAGGTCCCCAAAAGCGAGGGACCTGGGGCACCCAATCATTTTTGGGATGGACGGAAGTGGGGTTTGGGGGCTGACGGCTACTTCATTCCCAGGTCCCCAAAAGCGAGGGACCTGGGGCACCCAATCATTTTTGGGATGGACGGAACTGGGGTTTGGGGGCTGACGGCTTCTTCATTCCCAGGTCCCCCAATGCGAGGGACCTGGGGCACCCATTCATTTTTGGGATGGTCAGACCGGGGGGCATCCTTCTGGGAAACCGGGCTAAAAATGGCGGAAATGGGCGGAAACAGGCTGAGGATGGCTTTGCTGCTGCCCAGGCATTTACAATGGCGTCTATGCAACAGGGAACGATTTATTGCGCCCTGCGGTGTCCTGACCTTATGAATCTAAGACTCTTTCGCAATTCCGCGGCAATCGTGTTAGGCACATTGCTGCTCGCAAGCACCTTATCAGCGCAAACGCGTCCGGCGGCGCCCCAGAGTCCCTACGGGGGCGT
>CAAGKR010181898.1_pt1 | contig 16486 bp, 7 predicted proteins | sample 2556971 | NCBI WGS metagenome assembly CAAGKR01 (sample SAMEA5207829, study PRJEB30636) | soil metagenome | biome: forest; feature: boreal; material: soil | place: USA | collected 2011-09 | depth 1 m | reverse complement strand
GGTTCACCGGCTGTTCTTTTTTCATCGTTGGGGAACGTTTGGACAGAAAGACTCCTGATCTATTATGATGATCAGGGAATAATCCGCAGTTTGACCAATAAGCCCAATGGAATAACTTATGATCCTGCTGGCGATCAGTTTATTCTTGCATGTGACAATGGAGTACTTTTCAGCCTGCCTTCATGCACAAAATGCAATGGTTATGCAAAGATATCAACCAACAATCTTAGTGCAATCATCTGTACCGGGGATTATTTGCTAATTGTTGGTGAAGAATTTTCAATATCTGTTGTGAGATTTTAATATGTTTCCGGATTCCAGATTTTGATTTCCGGAGATGATCACTCATTTCTACCTTTTGGCCCGTCATAATCATACTTGAACCAACTATAGGCTGCTGATCCGGCAAGTTATTCCTTCTTTGGTATGAGCTGGATGGCAATTGCAATTGAGATTCCGGAGGAAGGAGTTGATTTCTATAAATCTAAAAATGTACCCAAGGGTGCGGTAAGTATCATGTTGATTTATTTTTTATAAAAATATCCGTTATAAAAAATAATTTTAAAAGTATGTCTTCAAAGTCTTTTATTGAGTCTTAATGTTTTACACAATGGATAATCCGAAATAAAGTATGATTTAATTAAGAATCTCAACCTGGTCATTTATAAAACTGCCAAAGGAAGATCGAAAATTACTTAAAGATAATCTGATAAGGTTATTTAATTATTCATCAGTTCCTTTGAAATTTCGTTCTAAAAGAAAGGGTTTCTAATAATACTCCTGACTGATTATTTAAAGCATTTGGCTGATTCTTTTTATTAACTATTGATGCTTAATCGTAATTTGTTCTTGTTAGTTATACCAAAACAATACTTTTGTAGTTAGTATTATTTTGTAGTGGTTAGTTAGTCTTGGGTTGTATTAGAAAGAGGCTGTCTTTTAAGGGTGAACAGCCTCTTTTTATTTTCAAAAGAAGATTCCATACCGGTGAATAATGTTTAAAGCTTATCTGATGGAATCCCACCTTAGGAAATAAAAAACCGTACATCAGATGCTCACCAATGATATTAACATATTTTATTATCATTATACTTTCATTTAAGGTTAGAATTTTACGATTAATGTTAATCCATAAACTATCTTTGAGTAATCTTCAATACTCCATTAGAAGTTTAATAATTACAGGAATGAGATTTTTCATTATATCATTTATTGTTTCATTATTATCCTTAGTGGCGAGTGGAAGAACCTATTATTTCCGGCATTACAGGAATGATAGTGGATTGTCGAATAACACTGTCATGGCCTGCCTGCAGGATAGGAGAGGTTTTCTCTGGTTTGGTACAAAAGAGGGTCTAAGCAGGTTTGACGGATTTCAGTTTAAAATATTCCTTCACAACCCATCGGTCTCAAATTGCCTTTTAAACAATTTCATTATATCAATGTGCGAAGATGGAGATGGCTGTATCTGGATAGGCACCTCAGAGGGCATCTGTTATTACTTGCCTGATAATGATTGTTTTGGGACAATTGAATCTGAAAATCCCAAAATTGGAGGAATGGTCATTGATGTTAAGGTTGATAATAGAAATTTTATATGGATAGCGACTTACACAGGGTTATTCAGATATGATAAAAGGAGTAAAAAGCTTAGCTTTTATCCTTCAGATAAATACTTTGCACCAAGAAATATTTCATTGACCAATGCGGGAGATGTCTGGGTGTCGGCCAGTGATGGTAAGATCTATAAATATGATGCACGAAATGATAGTTTTATCGGTTACCAGATTCTTACCAAAAAAGAAATATCTGCTTCTGTTCATCTTGCCAATGTTCTGGATGCAGGCACTTATGGGTTGATAATCTCGACCGATATTAGCGGCTTAAGGCAATTTGAACCAAATACCGGAAGGGTAATAAATTTATTCGAAAAAAATGATAGATGGAATAATATCTTTATACGAACAACATATTTGTATAGTGACGATGAAATCTGGATTGGTACAGAATCAGGTATTTATATTTATAACCTGAAGACAGGCTATGTCACAAATCTTCATATGGTTAGTACAGATCCTTTTTCCCTTTCAAACAATGCAATCAGGACAATTGTAAGGGATAGGGAAGGAGGAGTCTGGATAGGAACATTTTACGGAGGTGTTAATTACCTTGCACAGGAAAACAAATCGTTTGAAAAGTTTTACCCGACAGGATTGTCAGGGGCACTTAACGGAAATGTAGTACGAGAGATCCGGGCAGACTCATATGGCAGTATCTGGATTGGTACCGAAGATGCCGGTTTGATGAAACTTGATAATCAAACAGGGCTGTTTTCCAGCTTCGCGGATGGTTATAATCATGTAAATGTTGAGAGCAGAAATATCCAGGGGATCCTGGTTGATGCAGATGACCTTTGGATTGGAACCTATGATAATGGAATATATATCTTGAACATTCCTGCCCAAAAGCTAAAAAGTCATTTTGAGATGAAGGATAAGACCAGCGGTTTTAAAACGAATTCATTTGTTACATTTCTGAAAACAACTGATGGGACAATTTATGCGGGAAGCGTCATAGGATTATATCAGTTTAACAGGGAGACATCGTCATTCAGATTCCTTGACGATGTGGCAGCAGGAACCTTTATCCATTGTTTATTTGAGGATTCCCAAAAAAATATCTGGATAGGAACTTATGGAAAAGGGTTATATAAATATGACAGATTATCAGGGACATGTAAAAAAATATTGTCTGAAAAAGGCGATTATGAAGGTCTGAGGGATGAGCATGTTACCTCAATTTATGAGGATATTAACCATAAGATCTGGTTCACTACAGAAGGTAATGGTTTCAGTTTTATTAACGGGGTAACAGATGAAATTACAAGATACATACCTGGTAAGGATATTGATTTCGCAATATATTGTGCTATGTTGCAGGATGGTCGCGGAAATCTTTGGATAACATCTACCAGGGGTCTTCTGCGTCTCGATCCTTCCTCTAATAAATTTATAACATATACAAAAGATAATGGCCTTTTGGACAATATGTTCAGTTATAATTCAGCCTACCAGGATAAACATGGTAAAATGTATTTCGGCACAGTTAGCGGCCTGGTATCATTTTATCCTTCTGATATAAAAGAAAACTCGTACAACCCGCCTGTCTATTTTACAGGATTCCAGGTAAATGGTAAAGAATATATTGAAAATTCCACAGGATCCCCCGAATTCAGATCAGTTCTTTTGACCAGGCGGATTTCGTTAAGATATAATCAATCTTCTTTTAGTATAGACTTTGTATCTCCAACTTTTACGAGTCCAAATCTGACAAAGTATAAATATAGAATGGAAGACTCTGATCCTGATTGGGTTCTGATATCAGGCAACAGGAAGGTTTACTATACCAATCTTTCTCCCGGAGAATACAGGTTCAGGGTTATTTCTTCTTCTGATGGCGATATATGGAGCTCTGATGAAGCCTTTTTGGATATTAAAATTTCGCCTCCATTTTGGCTCTCATTTCCAGCTTATGCTCTGTACATTCTTATTGTAGCATTTACCGGGTACAAGATGATTATCTTTTATTTAAAAAAGAAAACCCTGGAACACCAAAGAAAGATAGATATCCTTGAAACCAATAAGGAGAAGGAGATACTTAATGCAAAAATTAATTTTTTTACTAATATTACTCATGAGGTCCGTACCCCTTTAACTTTAATCAAGGGGCCCCTGGACAGAATATTACAGTCGGGGATTATAAATTCAAAGGATACTGAAGAAAACCTTTCAATTATTAACAGAAATACCGACAGGCTACTGAGCCTTACCAACCAGCTGCTGGATTTCCGGAAAACTGAGAAAGAAATGTTTAAACTCAATTTTATTAAGACCGATTTATTTGAGCTGGTTGATTCAACATTCAATTTATTCCTCTCATACAGTGAAGAAAAACGGATATCATTTCAGCTGCATTCGGCGGTAAATCATTATGATCTTGCCGTGGACAGGGAAGCAATAACAAAGATATTAAGTAATCTTTTATCAAATGCCCTTAAATTTGCCGAATCGAAGGTCGACTTATTTTTCGAAACAGAAACAGATCAGGAAAAAATAATAAGGATACGTGTAAACAGCGATGGTAAATTAATACCAAAAGAACTTGGTGAAAGAATCTTCGAGCCATTTTATCAGATAGACTTTGATAAGCCCGGGGAAAAAGGTACAGGGCTTGGACTTTCTCTTGCACGGTCACTGGCGGAACTTCATAACGGCAGACTTTTTCTTGATACTGATTTGAGGCAGTGTAATTCATTCGTTCTGGAACTAACCAAGTACCAGGAAGAATCAGTTTCCAGGAATATATATGAGTCTGATGAATTGAATCTGAGTGAACATAATGAGGTTGAAATTTTTGGCTCTCTTGAAATCACTTCCCCTAACATACTTGTTGTCGAGGATGAAGTTGAAATGGGGAAATTTATAGCTAAAGAAATTTCCGGTGATTATAACGTCATCCTCACTCGTAATGGCGACGAAGCACTGAAAGCACTTAAGAAATATAATATAATTCTGGTTGTCAGTGATGTTATAATGCCAGTTATGAATGGATATGAACTTTGCAGGCATATCAAATCTGACATAGAATTCAGCCATATACCTGTTATACTCCTTACTGCCACCATACATTTGAATGCAAGAATCGAAGGCCTTGATTCAGGTGCAGATGCTTATATCGAAAAACCATTCACAACAGAACTCTTAAAAGCCCAGATTCTTAATCTTATCAAAAACAGGAGTCTCAATCGGCAAAATTTTATAAATTCTCCCCTTGCTCATTTCAAATCAGTTGCAATAAATAAAACTGATGAGGAATTCCTTAGAAAACTGAATTGCATCCTGATGGATAATATTTCTGAGAATGATTTAAGTGTGGAAAAGATTGCAGATATGATGGGAGCTAGCGTTTCAACTCTTTACAGAAAGGTAAAAGCCCTGACAGATCTGAATTCAGTTGAATATATCAGGCTGATCAAGCTTAAAAAAGCAGCAGAGTTATTGTCGGAAGGAAGTTACAGAATCAATGAAATATCATACCTTGTCGGATTCTCATCTCCATCATATTTCGCAACCAGTTTCCAGAAGCAATTCGGGATTTCTCCTTCTCAATTTGTCAAGAAACTAAAGTAAGAAGGATATTGTTCTGCCAGATAATCACCAAATGTGGTCAACATGGCTTGTCTCTGCAAATTTTCTTCATGTCTTCTGCAAAACCCATGTTGATCCGACTTTCAATGTCAACTTCAATATATTACAAATTATTTGTAGCTGTGTGACCATGCCGTGCACGCAATGCGCTCCATTTTGTTGTTACAGGACCGTTAACATATTCTGCAAACTCACCTGGCTGCATTAACGAAAGCCAAATTCGATTTTCCCTTTCGTTTTTTAATTTTCAGTCACACTTTGCATAAAATTTAAACTATTCTTCAATAATAAATTGTGACTTTTACCTTCATCCGAATTCACATTATCTATTGTTTATTTAACCAACTCTAAATGACATTTTCCATGAAAAAGTATTTCGCCCTCTTTGCTTCGTTGATTGTGATCATCGTGACTGCAAATTCACAAAATATTGTAAAGCATGCGCCGGCAGGTTTTGACTCCCTTCGTACCGGAATTGCACACGGTAAAATTGATTCCATCAGTTATCCGTCAAAAACAGTAGGCTCAAATCGCAAGGCCCTGATTTATATACCTCCGAATTACTCAAAAAACAGGAAATATCCTGTTTTATATCTTTTGCATGGCATTGGCGGCGATGAAAAGGAATGGCTTAAAGGAGGCCAGCCACAGATTATTCTGGATAATCTTTATGCGGAAAACAAAATTGAGCCGATAATTGTGGTAATGCCGAATGGCAGGGCTTTAAAGGACGACCGTGCTACAGGGAATATTATGGCGCCTGATAAGGTGGAGGCGTTTGCAACTTTTGAGAAAGATCTGCTTAACGATCTTATTCCATACATAGAAAAAAAATTCCCGGTAATAAAAGACCGTGAACACCGCGCTATAGCCGGTCTTTCGATGGGGGGAGGTCAATCTTTGAATTTCGGGCTGGGTAACCTCGACATTTTTGCCTGGATAGGCGGATTCTCTTCAGCTCCCAATACCAAACCTCCTGAACAACTGCTGCCTGACCCTGCAGTAGCCAGGGAAAAGCTGAAGCTGCTATGGATCTCGTGTGGTGATAACGACGGTCTGATTACATTCAGCGAGCGCACCCATAATTATTTAAATGCAAAAAATGTCCCCCATATCTATTATATCGAACCAGGAGTGCACGACTTTAAAGTATGGAAAAATTCTTTATACCTGTTTTCACAGCTCATCTTTAAACCTGTGGACGTATCAAAATTTAACAAATACAGTGTCGTGGGTTTTCCTGCTTCTACCAATGTGAGGGGAGTAAAATATCCACAGATATTACCTGACAGCCGTGCTGTCTTTCGTGTCAAAGCGCCTGATGCGCAAAAAGTTCAACTCGATCTGGCAAAGAAATACAACATGGTAAAAAACAGTGAGGGAATTTGGGAGGTGACAACCGATTCTTTAACTGAAGGTTTTCATTATTATTCCATCCTGGTTGATGGATTAGCTGTCGCTGATCCATCAAGTGAAACATTTTACGGAATGGGGCGGATGGCAAGTGGTATTGAGGTTCCTTTCAAAGGCGACGACTATTATGCAATAAAGGATGTTCCTCATGGGGAAATTAGTATAAAATACTATTATTCAACTGTTTTCAACGGATGGCGTCGATTTTATATCTATAAACCTGCCGGTTACGATGTTAATATAAGCGAAAAATACCCTGTATTGTATATTTTACATGGTGGAGGCGAAGATGAAAGAGGATGGGCCACCCAGGGTAAAACAGATTTGATTCTCGATAATCTCATTGCGGCAAATAAAGCAAAACCAATGCTTATTGTAATGCCGGATGGAAATGTAAATGCACAGGGTTTTGGTGAAAACATACTTAGAATGTTTGAAAGGGAATTGAAACTATGCATCATTCCCTTTGTCGAAAAAAATTATCGTGCAGAAACCAGTTCCGGGAATCGGGCACTTGCAGGTTTATCAATGGGCGGAATTCAGACTCTTTATGTAGGAATTAATAACACCGAATTATTCTCATATCTGGGAGTTTTCAGCTCCGGCTGGATAATGCCTGCACAGAGCGATCTTGCTGATAAACAAAATGATTTTATGAAAAAAAATCTTGACAAAATTAAAAACAACCTGAAACTCCTGTGGATAGGAATCGGCGGCAAGGAAGATATAGCATATAATAACTGTCAGACAATGATTTCTACGTTTAATGAAATGAACCTGAAGTATACCTATAGCGATTATCCCGGAGGGCATGCATGGCCTGTATGGAGGAATAACCTGTACAACTTTACTCAGCTGTTGTTTAAGTAGACAAGAAATACGACACACTACATATTAGTAAATTTTTAAAGTAATAACTATGAAAACTCTGAGAAATTCAATCTATTACATGATTTTTTTCGCACTGGTATCCGGGAATCTTCTGTCGCAGGAACCGGCTGTGATTAAAATTGATTTTGACCGTAAAATAAGTGTAATTGATTCGAACATCTACGGTGCTTTTGTTGAACCTATTCGTACTGTGGTATATGGTACAATTTATGATCCTGCCTCTCCCCTTGCTGATGAGAACGGTTTCAGGAAAGATTTCATCCAGCTTATCAGGGAATTGAAAATACCTGTACTCAGATGGCCGGGTGGAAATTTTGTGTCGGGCTATAACTGGGAGGATGGAATTGGACCAAAAGCACAACGTCCGGTAAGGTTTGACCTTGCCTGGAATCAGGTTGACAAAAACCAGATGGGAACTGATGAATATGCAAAATTTTGCAGCCTTATTGATGCTAAAAATTTTGTCTGTATAAATGGCGGAACAGGCACTCTTGATCAGGCAAGGCATTGGGTGGAATATTGTAACTATGGAAGTGGAACATACTATTCTGACCTCAGAAGGAAGTATGGTAATGAAAAGCCTTATAATATTAAGTACTGGGCACTTGGAAATGAGATTGACGGACCATGGCAGCTGGGTCAGAAAAATGCGGAAGACTATTGCAAGTTTGCTTTGGAGGCAGCCAAAATGATGCAACTGATCGATAAGAATATTAAATTTATTGCTTCAGGTGCATCAAATTATACCGCTGATAATGGCTGGATCGACTGGAATGATTATATATTGCAACATATGGTTGGTAAGATCGATTATCTTTCTGTTCATAGATATGCTGCAGAGGTATTAGCAGGCGACAGGAGCTTCCCTGCTGTGATGTCGTTAGGTATTGATGTTGATAAAAAGATTGACATGGTAAAAGCCCTGATTGAGAAGGCAATGCTAAAAACAGGATCAAAAAGACCAGTATATATTTCATTTGATGAATATTCAGGTGGTGGTGATAATCTTACAGGATCATTAGTACTTGCCCAACATCTGAACTCATTTATAAGGCATGCCGATATAGTTAAGATGGCTAATATTACCATGTTGTCAAGCCTTGTGGGCAGCTCACCGGAAGGTGATTTCAAGAACGCATTATTCCAGGCTTTCTACTTATACTCAAATAATTGCCATGGTACTTCACTCGATGTTTATACCGGCTGTGAAAAGTATAATAACAAAATATTTAATGATATACCTTATCTCGACGTTACTGCGGTTTTAAATGAATCAAAAAAGATGTTGGTGGTAAATGTGATAAACAGGCATGAGACAAATGCAATGCCTGCAGATATTGTCTTGCAGTCAGGTAGTTTTACCGGGGTTGCAAAAGCTAACGAGTTAAACGGAAAGTCATTAACAACCAGAACTACCAGGACTGAAGAAGCTGTAAGCATAATTTCTAAGGAAGTGAAATTTAAGGGTAATACCATTGGCTATAGTTTTCCGGCACATTCTTTTACACAGTTTGAGATACCGGTTAAATAATTTAATAAAAATATCCATTTAAATTCCTTACAGACATTATTAATATTACTATTATGAAGAAAACTTTATTTATTACCCTTGGGTTCATTTTGACATCAAGCCTTTGGGGACAGCAATATCCCTATCAGAACCAGGGTTTAAGTTCTGAAGAAAGGGCAAAAGATTTAATTTCCCGTCTGACGTTAAGCGAAAAAGCTCTCCTGATGCGTGATGAGTCAGATCCTATACCGCGGCTGGGAATTAAAAGATTCAACTGGTGGAGTGAAGCTCTGCATGGTCTGGCCAATAACGATAAAGTTACTGTGTTTCCCGAACCGATAGGTATGGCAGCCTCTTTTGACGATGGACTGATATATAGTATTTTCACTGCCGTTTCCACCGAGACGCGGGCTAAATACAACGAGGCAAAACAAAAAGGATTGGAAAATCGTCGTTTCCTGAGCCTTTCCGTTTGGACACCTAATATCAATATTTTCCGCGACCCGCGCTGGGGCCGGGGGCAGGAAACCTACGGTGAAGATCCTTATCTGACATCCCGTATGGGTATTTCGGTTGTAAAAGGATTACAGGGACCTTCTGATTCAAAATATAAGAAGCTTTTAGCCTGTGCCAAGCACTATGCCGTTCACTCAGGCCCGGAATGGAGTCGTCATACACTTAATATCAACAATGTCGATCCTCGCGATTTGAGGGAAACCTATCTTCCTGCATTTAAAGCATTGGTTCAGGAAGCCGGTGTTCGCGAGGTGATGTGTGCTTACCAGCGCTTAGATGACGAACCCTGTTGCGGCAGTACACGCTTACTTCAGAAAATTTTACGTGACGAATGGGGCTTTAAATATCTTGTGGTCTCCGATTGTGGAGCAATATCAGACTTCTTTAATTCCCATAAGGTATCTTCGGATGCCACACATGCCGCAGCCAAAGGTGTTTTGGCCGGAACTGATGTTGAGTGCGCGGGTCCGGCATACATATTATTACCCAAGGCTGTGGAAAAAGGGTTAATTGACGAAGAAGAAATAAATAAGAGTCTGATGAGGGTTCTGATTGGCCGATTCGACCTGGGAGAAATGGACGACGATGCATTGGTTCCCTGGTCAAAAATCCCGCTTTCTGTGGTTAATTGCGAAGAGCATAAAAAGTTGGCTTTAGAGATGTCCCGTGAATCAATGACTCTGTTGCAGAATAAAAATAATGTTTTGCCCTTATCCAGATCTGTTAAAAAAATTGCTGTAATTGGTCCAAACGCTGATGAAAAACGTGTGTTGTGGGGAAATTATAATGGAACACCGTTTAATACTGTTACCATTTTAGATGGTATTAAAACCAAACTCGCGGGAAATAAGATTGTATATGAAAAGGGGTGCGACCTGACAGATAAAATGTATATTAATTCAGTAATCGGAAAGTGTTCCTTTGAGGGTAAAGCCGGGATAAAAGCCACATACTGGAATAATCGCGAATTCTCCGGTAATGTTGCTACCACGGAACAAATTTTAAATCCTGTACAATTGACAACTGATGGACAACACCAGTTCGGACAGGGGGTCCAATTGGAAAATTTCTCAGGTAAATACGAAACTGTTTACAAGCCATCAGAATCCGGAGAGATGGTATTTAAATTTGAGGCCAGGGGTGGATTCATACTTATAGTGAACGGAGATACTCTTTATAAACCTCGCCGGTTTGGATTTGGTGGTCGCACTAATCGAATTGCATTAAAGGTTGAAAAAGACAAAGAATATAAAATCGAAGGTCGGTTTACACAACTGCGTAACTGGCCGGCCAGCCTTAACCTGAATTTTGGCACGGAGGTACCGGTTAAGTTCGACAATCTAATTGAAAAGTTGAAAGGTATTGATGTAGTTGTTTTTGCCGGCGGAATTTCTTCTCAGCTTGAAGGTGAACAGATGCCTGTTGAGTTGCCCGGTTTCAAAGGTGGCGACAGGACTGATATCGAACTTCCTGAAATCCAGCGGAATTGTTTAAAGGCTTTAAAACAGGCAGGTAAAAAGATCATCTTTGTAAATTGCTCCGGCTCAGCGATGGGATTTATTCCGGAAACTGAAAGTTGCGAAGCCATCCTGCAAGCCTGGTATAGCGGGGAATCAGGCGGTCAGGCTGTTGCAGATGTGCTCTTCGGCGATTTTAACCCATCGGGAAAACTGCCGGTAACTTTTTATAAGAACATAGCCCAATTGGGCGATTTTGAAGATTACTCAATGAAAGGCCGTACCTACCGGTACATGTCCGATCCATTATTCCCGTTCGGTTTTGGTTTGAGCTATACCACCTTTAAGGTTGGAGAAGCCAAGATTTGTAAAAGTGAGATTAAAAGTGATGAAAACATTGAACTTACTATTCCGGTAACAAACACAGGTAAGAGAGAGGGAACCGAAATTGTTCAGGTTTATGTTCATAAACCTAACGACGCAGATGGCTCAATAAGAACTTTAAGAGGCTTCCAGAGGGTAAGGGTTCCTGCAGGGAAGACACAGGAAATTACAATCAGCCTGCCATATAATTCATTTGAATTCTTTAACAGGGTAATCGGGAAAATGGGTGTGACTTCAGGAGAGTATGAAATCTGGTATGGCAACAGCTCCGATGCTAAGGATCTGAAAATGTTAAAAGTTACTGTTATCTGAAAAATTTAATACATAGATTATGAATCATATAGCTAAAGTGAGCATTGTCAGGCTGGGTTTAATCATTTTACTGGTAATCCTATTACCAAATCTCACAGTTTTCGGCCAGGATAAGAATTTTTACATTTTTATCTGCTTCGGTCAATCCAACATGGAAGGCAATGCCCGGATCCAGCCACAGGATACAACCGTGGATAACCGCTTTCAGGTGATGGAAGCTGTCGATTGTCCCAACCTGGGAAGAGTTAAGGGACATTGGTACACTGCAGTTCCTCCTCTGTGCCGTTGCCATACAGGACTGACTCCTGCCGATTATTTTGGGAGGACTCTTATTGCTAACCTTCCCAAAAATAAAAGGGTCGGAGTTATCAATGTTTCGATAGGAGGCTGCAAAATTGAATTGTTTGACAAGGATAATTACCAGGCATATGTCTCTATTGCTCCAAAATGGATGCTTGGAATGATAAAGGAATATGATGGTAATCCTTATGCCCACCTTGTTGAAATGGTAAAACTGGCCCAGAAAGACGGTGTTATAAAGGGGATTTTACTGCACCAGGGGGAGTCAAACACCGGTGATACACTCTGGCCTGCAAAAGTGAAGTTAGTTTACGACAATCTGATCAAGGACTTACACCTGAAAGCCAGGTCAGTACCATTGCTTGCTGGAGAAGTGGTTAATGCTGATCAGGGAGGTGCCTGTGCAAGCATGAATGTAATTATTGCAACCCTGCCAAAGACAATTCCTAATTCCTATGTGATTTCTTCGGCTGGCTGTACCGATATCCCGGATAATCTGCATTTCACTGCAGAAGGATACCGGATACTGGGGAAACGATATGCAGCAAAAATGCTTTCCATCCTGGGTTATAATGTCACCATAACTGAGTAATTATTAATTTATTATGAAAACTTTTTTGTTCAATAGTGTACTTTTCTTCATTCTTCTGGCTAGCTATGATATTCAGGCCCAGGACATACTTTACCACAATGAATTCCCTTTACATGATGTCACATTACTTGACGGGCCTTTTAAACATGCACATGATCTGAATATTCAAACTCTTTTGAAGTATGATGTTGATCGTTTGCTTGCTCCTTTCCGCAAAGAAGCCGGTTTACCTGCAAAAGCATCACTTTATCCTAACTGGGAAGGATTGGATGGGCATATAGGCGGGCATTACTTATCAGCGATGGCAATGAATTATTCTGCTACCAATAATGCTGAATGCAGGAAACGTATGGATTATATGATTTCAGAACTCAAAGCTTGCCAGGAAGCAAATGAAATAAATAATGCTGACTGGGGAAAGGGATACGTTGGCGGAGTTCCGAAAAGTAAGGCAATCTGGAGTACTATGCAAAAAGGAGATTTCACTGCATATCGGTCAACATGGGCACCCTGGTATAATTTACATAAATTGTATGCAGGATTAAGAGATGCCTGGATATATACAGGAAATAAAGATGCCAGAACAATTTTTCTAAAATTCTGCGATTGGGGTATAAACATAACATCTTCATTTACAGATGCACAAATGCAATCGATGCTTGATTCGGAACAGGGAGGCATGAACGAGATTTTCGCTGATGCTTATCAGATATCCGGCGATGAAAAATATCTTACTGCTGCAAAAAGATTCTCACATAAAATGTTGCTGGATGCAATGTCAGCCGATGATGATAATCTTGATAATAAGCATGCTAACACACAGATCCCGAAAGCCATTGGATTTCAGAGAATTGCCGAACTTACACATGATAAAAAATTTACTGAGGCAGGTAGTTTCTTCTGGGAGACTGTGACAGGAAAACGATCGCTTGCTTTCGGAGGGAACAGCAGAAGAGAGTTTTTCCCAAGCGCTTCTTCATGTATTGATTTTATTAATGATGTAGAGGGCCCTGAATCGTGTAATTCATATAATATGCTTAAACTGACCGAAGATCTGTTCAGAACTAATCCATCAGCAAAATATGCAGATTACTATGAGAGAACTTTATATAATCATATTTTGTCAACCCAGCATCCTGAACACGGTGGTTATGTCTATTTTACTCCGGCCCGCCCGCGTCACTACAGGGTTTATTCTGCACCAAATGAAGCAATGTGGTGTTGTGTAGGAACTGGTATGGAAAACCATGGGAAATACAATCAGTTTATTTATACTCATAAAAATGATTCTTTGTATTTAAACCTCTTTATCGCGTCGGAACTTAACTGGCAGGAAAAAGGGATAAAAATTATGCAGCAAACAGTATTCCCCGATGAGGAAAAAACTAAACTCACAGTGACCAAAGGGTCATCACATTTTTGTCTGATGATCCGATATCCTGCATGGGTGGAAGATAATAGTCTGAAAATCATTGTCAACGGCGAAACCGTGTCATACAAATCTCATCCGTCATCTTTTATTGCTGTTGACCGGTTGTGGAAAAAAGGCGATGTGGTTCAGGTTTTATTACCTATGCATAATTCAATTGAGCATTTATCAAACGTGCCTTCCTATATTGCCATAATGCATGGTCCGATCCTGCTTGGTGCAAAAACCGGCACAGAGGATCTGCAGGGCCTCATTGCTGATGACAACCGGTGGGGCCAAATTCCTGGTGGGAAAAAGCTCCCTGTCGATAAAGCACCTATAATTATTGAAGATGACATTTCTAAAATCGCTGATGAACTGGTGCCTGTAAATGATAAACCACTGACATTTACCACTCCGGAGCTGAAAATGATCAATCCGATTAATGTTGTGCTTGAACCCTTTTACAGGATTCATGATGCACGATATATGATGTATTGGATGTCCCTGACAAACACACAATACCGTTCTTATCTCGACTCATTGGCAGTGCAGGAAAAAGAATAAAAGCAATTGAAAGTACCCACTCAATCTTTATATAAACAAAAAAAATATCCATCTAAATTCATTGCAGACAATACTAATACAATTCTTATGAAGAAATTTTTATTTATCACTCTCGGGTTAATTCTGACATCAAGCTTATGGGGCCAGCAGTTCCCATATCAAAATCCAGTTCTAAGCTCTGAAGAACGGGCTAAAGATCTTATAACCCGTTTGACAGTGGAAGAAAAAGCCGCATTGATGTGCGATCAATCAGATGCCATCAAGCGCCTGGGAATTAAGAAGTTTAACTGGTGGAGTGAAGCACTGCATGGACTGGCAAATAATGAAAACGTGACAGTTTTCCCTGAACCAATTGGAATGGCAGCCTCGTTTGATGATCAGCTTTTATTTAATATTTTCAACGCTGTTTCGGACGAAACAAGAGCCAGGTATAATGAATCACAACAAAAGGGGCAGGAAAACACACGATTTCTAAGCCTCTCGGTCTGGACTCCAAATGTTAATATTTTCCGCGACCCGCGTTGGGGCAGAGGTCAGGAGACTTACGGTGAAGATCCTTACCTTACGTCACGCATGGGTATTTCAGTTGTAAAAGGTTTACAAGGACCTGCCGATGCCAGGTACAGGAAGCTTCTGGCCTGCGCAAAGCACTTTGCAGTACACTCTGGTCCGGAATGGAGCCGTCATTCGCTTAATGTCAATAATTTAGACCCGAAAGACTTGTATGAAACTTATCTGCCGGCCTTCAAAGCTTTGGTTCAGGAAGCAGATGTCAGGGAGGTAATGTGTGCTTATCAGCGCCTCGAGGATGAACCATGTTGTAGCAATTCCAGGTTGTTGCAAAGAATTCTCCGTGATGAATGGGGCTTTAAATATCTTGTTACCTCCGATTGCGATGCAATAGCAGACTTTTATAATGGACATAAATTCTCATCTGATGCCACTCATGCTGTAGCAAAAAGCATTCCGGCAGGAACCGATGTGGAATGCGCCTGGAAAGATTATAATTATAAAAAATTGCCTGAAGCTATCTCAAAAGGTTTGATCACAGAGGAGGATATAAACAAAAGCTTATTACGAGTGCTTATCGGACGCTTCGACCTGGGTGAAATGGATGATAATGCTATTGTACCGTGGACAAAAATTCCGGCATCAGTTATAAACAATGAAGAGCATAAAAAACTTGCCCTTGATATGGCACATGAAACAATGACTTTGCTGCAGAATAAAAATAATATTCTTCCATTGAAGAAATCCAGTAAAAGAATTGCTGTGATCGGTCCTAATGCTGATAATACCAGAGTGTTATGGGGTAATTATAATGGAACACCAATCCGCACAATAACGATTCTCGACGGTATTAAAACAAAGGTCTCAGGCGATAAGATATTTTTTGATAAAGCATGTGATATTGTTGATAATAAAGTACTTGAAAGTTATATCACGAAATGTTCTATAGACGGGAAGCAAGGATTCAGAGCCACCTATTGGAATACTAAAAACCAGACTGGTAATGTTGTTGCTAATCAACAACTTGCAGGTCCTTTAAAGTTAGCTACAGACAGAAAGAGTGCATTAGCTCCCGGAGTGCAGCTTGAAGGATTTTCTGCAAAGTTTGAAACCGAGTTCATTTCTTCCAAAACTGAGGAGATTAAATTTTTATGCGGAGTTGCCGGTTCTTTTGAGTTGCTGGTGAATGGTGAATCCATCACAAAATTTGAGGATTGGAGGACAATGATTTCAAAGACTTCCTTTAAAGTTGAACAGGGTAAGAAATATAAAATTGAAATTCGATTTTCACAGCTTTACAATTGGCAGGCATCCATCGAATTTAACCTTGGAAGAGAGAATGATCCGGATTATTCCGGATTGTTAGAAAAGATGAAAGGAATTGATGTTGTTATATTTGTCGGCGGCCTTTCCAATTTG